>Ga0209723_1002160_pt1 | contig 27422 bp, 21 predicted proteins | sample BiotimSIPDNA_2_FD_185750 | JGI IMG/M metagenome (GOLD analysis project Ga0209723, IMG submission 185750) | Anaerobic biogas reactor microbial communites from Washington, USA - Biogas_R2 time_0 SIP DNA (SPAdes) (version 2) | ecosystem: Engineered > Bioreactor > Anaerobic > Unclassified | place...
GCGGCGCTGTTCGGGTCTTCAGGGCTGAGCAGCCTTTCCCTGTATTCCTGCCAGAGCTTGTGTGCCGCGACGTTCCAGAAGGGAAGCAGAATGGAATTGTGGAAGGCCTTGTAGTCCTCCAGCATTTTCAAATACTGCAGATGAAGCTGGTAAATGTCGCTGGAGGATTTCTTCGTTTCGGCACTGAAGAGTTCTCTGGACAGCAAAGCCCGATATTGCCGCCACAACGCTCCTTTGATTCCGGCCTCGCCCTTGGCTTCGGCATAGGCCGAGGCAGGAATGTCTTTCGCGGCGCCGGGCATGGTGACGTGGGAAAGAAAATAGCTTCCGGCCAGCTCGAGGATGAATTGATCGTAGTCTTTGGGCCCCGGAATGCGGTCGTCCCGTGTCTTCGAATCCCAGAGTTTTTTAAGTTCGTCCAGGGTTACGTAGTCCTCCCGGAAGAATGCCGTGCGAGTCTCAGCGGCAAGCGACTTCAGCTGTGCGCTCTCAGGCAGGGGCGTGATCTCGTTGTTATGGGCAATGACGGTGGGAACGCTGTCCCCTGCCAGGATTAATCCCACATGATCAGGAAAAAACACGAACCGGATTTTCAGGCGGAGGCGTTCGCTGATGAGGGAAAGCATATACACAATCCTGAGTGCGTAGACGCCGCAGTCATGGATGATCTGACCCGTCAGGGCCCGCGGCAGCGGCGCCGTCAACAGATTCCGGCCATAATCATCAATATTGAATGGGGTGGAGATCGTGAAAGCCTTCAGATAGCGGGAGAGCAGATCGAGGATTCGCAGGAAAGCTTCAGAAGCGGAGAGCTTCTGTTGACCGACCATCCGGTCGTACTTCGCCGCAAGGAACTTTCTCCAATCGTCGATGCTGTCGAGGCGGAATTTCTCACCTCCCAGCGCCTGGGCAAGAAGCGCCTTATTTTCCTCTCCTTCCCGTTTCGCCTTCGGTTCCCGGGTCTCCAGCCCGTAGATCTCCCGGACGAACTTGATCTGGTCCTGGCGGATCTGGCAGATCCGCTGCAGCGTCAACTGCTTTTCCTTTCCTGTTTCCTGTCGGACATCGTAGTACTCGATCTTCACCCGGGGCCCCTTGCCGGCGCCGAAAAACTCCTCGTGAGTCCCTCCTTTTTTCCTGAAGGTCGAACGCGTCACCTCCGGCGCGAGCGCTCCCACGAACAAAGAGGCTTTCCCCGCGCCGCGGATGTCCGTCAGCGCCTGGACCTGGATGTCCTTGAGGAGCGCCTCAGCCTTGTCCAACGCGGCCGATGTGCCGGTGGTCTGCACCTCGGAGATGGCATCGTCCATCCTTTTCTGAAGGATTTGCTGCAATGCGGTGTGCAGCCGCTTCAAATGCACGACGAGCGCTTCAAGGTACAGGCCGATGGAGAAGAATCCCAGCGAGCCCTCATCCGCCGACGAAAAAATGGAACGCATTTTCTGGAGGTCAGCCCCGGCTTCCTCCAGGTTGAGCTTTGAAATCCCCTGCATGACGAGGGCGAGCGCCTTGAAAATCCGGTCGGACGATGCGGTTAGGGCCGCCTCGCTGCTCAGATCGATGCTCTCGGCGGCGGTGGACGTGATCACCTCGTAGTAGCCGGATTGCTCCTCCAGGGGCCACCGGCCGACACCTGTCCGTTTCGCAAAGACCCGCATCTCGTCGGCCTGGCCGGCGAGGCCGAGAAGCGCAAGCCGCGCTGCGATATGCTCCGCCAAGGAAGGAGAAAGCACGAGCTGGTACCTGGCGGTGGTGTAGTCGAAACCCGCCTGCGACCATTCGGCCAGACGAAATTCGGGTTTGAAGCCTGCCATGGCGGAAACGAATTCCCTCACCGCTTTTGCGATTTCGGCAAGATCCTTCCGGCTTTTCCCCTGCGCATCGGCAGCTTCGATGGCCTCCACGATTTCGAGCAATTTCTTGCGCAGTTCAGCGCCTGGCGCAGATGAACGCCCGCTCAGGTCCCTGCGGACATCTTCCCGCAGATCGCTGTAATAGGGCTGTTCTTCCGCAGGCCCCGGCGGCGGGGGCGACTTTCGGCGGAGAACAGACGGGCGGGGGGCTGGGAACCCGTTCGATTGCCGATGTTCCTGCTTCTGATCAGCAGTACCGGGGTCCATCCGGTTTTCGTCGGGCATTCGCAAAACGGCCTCCGCCACTTCGTCCGCCTCACGCTCGAAGATGTCGTCAGCGGGGCCCACATGGAGCTGCGATTGCAGGCCCTCCCCGCGCAAAGCCTTCCGCACGCGGGCAGGATTGGCGGTATCCGGAGGATCCGGCGAGGCTGGGGAAATGAATGTCTGCACCGGAACAGCCCGTCTGATCGCCTTGTGAATGCGACCCTGCATCGCCGGTCTCCTTTCTTCTCTGCACCACTCAGGAAGACGTTGACATGGTCCCCGGCATTCGCCTCCGGGGTTAAAAAACAAGGAAGAGAGTTACCCCGTAATAATCAGCCCCAGGTTGGCGGCCCGTTCAGAGCGCCCCTGGGGCGTAATGTCCAGAATGGCCGCTTCCCCTTCCCCGCGATTGCCGACGTAGATGGTCGAGTTTCCCACCACCACGGCGGCGCGGGCGGAACTCACCTCGAAAACCGACGAAGAGAGGCTCGTGTTCAGGAACGTCATCTGGTTGTCCTCGCGCAGGAGGGTCAGGTCGCCCAGGATGGCGGAGGAGAAAAGGGCGGGGAGGGTCCCACCCTGCTTTTCGATGATGTCCGCAAGCCGTTTCTGTATGACTGTGCTGACGTCCATCCGGGTCAAGCGGCAGCCGGTGGCCCGGAATGTTGTTCCGAGACCTCCAAAGCTCACCCGTCCTTCCTTCACCAGATGTTCCAGGTTTTTCGTCAAATCCGCCGGAAGCGGTCCTGCGGTTTGAAAACCGTAGAGGGTAACGATGCCGAGGATATCGCAGTCACCGATGTTCCAGTCGGATCGTGCATCGGCAATGCCCAGAGCAACAGCGGGATTCTCCCGGACAGCCTCCAGTCGAATCTTCCCGAGCACGCCCTCCATCTCCGCCGGAGCCACGCTGGTCTGGCGCAGAAGAGCAACCAGCTCCACATAGCTCTGACGTTCCCGGTCTGAAAGGGTCTCCATCACCCTCACCCGCCCGCTGATGCCTTCGGCCAGGGTTCGGCGATCCTGCTGGGGAAGATCGGCGACAACCTGAGCCACCACGGCCGCCTTCCGATCGAAGAAGGTCCGGTCGGCAACCTGATAGAGGTCAAAGAGGGCGTTATTGAGATCAAACAGCTTGGCGGGGACCTCCAGACTGTTCGATCCCGATGCCTCCAGCTCCAAGCCATGCATCGTGACGGTCCGGGCATTGCGGACTCCCACCAGAAAGTCGTCCGCGACGACCCCGTAGACCGCCATCCCTTTCAGGGAGATGTCACGGCAGCGGTCGAAGAGAAAGGCCCCGACCGGCGATTCGCGCGTAACCACCGCCATATCCGAGAGGCATACCGACGCAAATCCCCTGAAGTGAGCCGGTTCCTTCACCAGATAGAGCTGCGTGCCGCGGCCACACCCGGTCAGGCACAGGTTGACGCCCTCGTGCTTCGGCTCGATCAGCCTGCCGGTAAATTCATGCTCCCCCGGCAGGAGACAGAGACAGATATCCCGCCGCTCCTCTTTTTCAAGGAGAATCTCGAGGGCATCCTCCAGGGAGGCAAAGAGCCCGCCTTCCGGGCCCACGGTCATCCGGCAGCCTCCGCCGGCGGGACGGGCACAGAGGGCGTCCAGGGCCTCCTGGACCGTGTCGATTCCAGGCTGGTTGAGAAAGGTGCAGGAACCGCCCGGCCTGTACGAAATCTGTCCCGCCTGGATATCGCAGAGGAGATTCAGGGCATCCTCCACGGTATCGAGCGTCTTCCCCTGGTAGATGCTTGTGTTGCACGGTTTGGCGAATCCGATCTGCCCCGCCGTGACATTGCAGAGGAGTTTCAGGGCGTCTTCCACCGTGGCGATGGCGGTCCCCTGGTAGATGCTCGTGTTGCAGGGTTTGGCGAAGCCAATCTGGGAGGCCTGGATCTCGCAGATCATGTCGAGGGCCTGCTTCACGGTGCCGGAGAAACCGGCGTAGAGGCCCTTTGCGCAGGTGGCGGTATAGGCGATATGCTCGGCGGCCAGCTGGCAGAGGCGGTTCAGGGCCTTCTCCACGTTGTCGTGGGTGGCATCGAAGAGGCCGCTGGCGCAGGTGGTCTGGTATCCCACGTCGTGGGCAGAGAGGTCCGTGAGGGGGGGAAAGCGGTGCCGCCGCTTGTCGGCGTCGTTGTCGAAGGGGGCCACCTTGCCATCCATGACGCGGGCCAGGCGGAGGTAGTGGTGGACGATGCCCTGAGGTTCGGAGCCGGTCAGCACGGCATCGCCCGGATCGAGAACCGCCTCTCGGACCGGGGCGAGCCAGAAGTCACCGGCAAGAAAGGTTTTCCCGGAAAGGTCGAGGGAAAGTTGCAGGGCCTCCAGGTTGATCTGGATACTCGAACCCAGGGTGACGTGGCCCGGGGCACTGGAAGAACCCTCCGTGGTCAGCGCAATTCCCCGATCGACACCGGTTTCGAGCGACCAGACGGCGCCTGTGTACGTCAACTCGCAGAAGCCGTCCCAGCGGCGGACGAAGTCCCTGGGGGAAGTTGTGGGAAGCTCGTAAGCGGTCTTGATGACGCCGCGGGTCGGCGCGAAGTCTGGGCCCAGGAAGAGCCCCAGATGCTTTTCCGTGGTGAGGTCGTGAAACTCATAGGCATATTTTGATGAAACGAAGCCCGGAGGCATCTTCTCCACGGCCAGGGTTTCGTATTGCTCGGCCCCGTTTTCACTGGACCACTTGAGGATGAGCCGGGTGGGATTTGCGGCGGCCCCCTCCACGGCATGGACCTCCAGCCGGAAGAGATAGTTGCCGATCCGCCCTTTTCCCGCGGAGATGAGGCCGGCACAGGGGTCGCAGGGGTCGCCCGACTCCAGGTTCGTGTGGAGGGTCAACGAGAGGGTGGCATTCCCCCGCCGGGGAATCCCCGTCTCCGGATCGATCTTCTCGCGGCAGATCTTAACCTGCAGCATGGTCTGGGTTCGGGTGCAGGTGTCGGCCCCATGGAGCCCCGGGTCCCGCAGCCGATTGTCCTCCAGGGAGGTGACGGTCCGGTCCCAGACATCGGCATAGACGGTGTAAATCCCCGTGGCGGGCAGTGCGGGGTAGCCCGGAAGGTCAGGCTGGTCGCTGGCCTCGATGGGCATTTCCCCCGGAAACTCCGCCCGGAAGCCATCCACATACAGGTCGCCGGGCTGGATCTTCCGGTCGCCCGTGATGGACACGGCGCCGGTTCGGGGCGAGCCGTTGCCGACCACATCGACGAGGGCCTGGGTGAGTTGTTCCCGGCAGATGGCCACCAGTTCGTTCCAGTCGGAGTCGGTGATCATCCGTCCCTGCTGCTGATGGATGCCGGAGTAGCGTTTGTCCGGCTGGAAACTGTCGCGTGAGATTTGCGTTTTCATGGGTTACTCCTGAAGTATGGAAATCAATTCGTGTCGCATGGCGGAAACGGGAGCCGGTGCAATCGGAGATCCGGCACGATGACCGCCTCCATCCCCACCGGGAGGAACTCCTTCAGTTTGTCCAGTACCGCCGCCAGAAGGAGGCTGTAACGCCATCCGTGGTGGGCTCCCATTTCACCGCCGTCCTCGGCCCCGAAACGGACCGCCTCCGGGGTGGCGGGATGGAGAACGGCGCATCCCGGCTCTCCGAACCGGGCGGTTCGGCGGACGACCTCCCCTCCCTCGTCGAACTCGAAGGCATGGAAAACCGGCTTCTCGGTGGTGTTGCGGTGGGTCAGGAGCGTTGTCAAGACTCCCGGCGGAATCCGGGAGAAGCGGATGCAGTGGGGATATTTCACCAGTCCGGGATCCAGCTCCAGTTCCCCGGCGAAGAGGCAATCGCTGGCCTGGAGCCTGCCGGTTTTGCAGTTGCCCAGCACGGTGCAGTATTCGAGGCGGGCCAGGCCCTGCACATCCATCTTTTCAAAGAGGCACTCCCGCGCATCCACCACCGGCTCGTCCATAGTCGCGGCGGGGACGTCGACTTCAAGGGCCCGGATCGCGCACCGCCTGAGCCTCACCCTCCCGGCTTTCACCGTCAGGGTGCCGTCTATGATGAGGTCCTCCAACAGATGCTCCTTTTTTTCGTCAAGGGTCCTATCTCCCTTATGGACGGGGAAGAGCCCGGGTGAGAAGAAGCCCAAGGGGGGCGGCGCATGGAGGATCACCCGCTTGGGGTGGCTGTACCCCTGCCGCCAGTCGGGGGTGCGGAGATCGACGGTGCGGCGGGAAACGTCGTCGAAACTCTCAGGGAAACAGGGCGCACCGTGGGGATTTACCTGGCGCCACCAGACAGGCACTCCGGCAAAGGTGGTCAGCTTCGCGGCGGGGTTTGAGGGAAATTCACCGGCGGCCATGGCCACTTCCATGGCCCGGGCTGGGTAGCGCAAATCCGGCGTGGCCGTTGGGAGGTCGGGATGCCGGGCTGCCCAGAGGGGATGCCGCTGAAAATCATCAAAGGCGGGTTCTTCCCCCAACGCCCCGGCCGGAAGCCGCGGCATGCCGATGCGGGGAGTGGCGGCGGTCCGCCGCCACCCCTCCCCGACCTCCGCCTCCATCTGCCCCACCGCTTCGGCGATCTGTTCGATGACCGTGAGAGTCCCCTTCCGCTGGCGCCACGCCACGGCATTGGCCACCTCGTCGCGCCGTCCCTTTTCGTCCGGTGAGACGAGGCGTACATCCAACAGCTGGGCAAAGTAGGGGATCAGCCAGGGCTGGCATGCGGTCCCCGCCGGCGGGTTGTCGGGAAAAGAGTCGGCCAGCCGCTGGTCCAGGGTGGCTCGGATCCGGTCAAGGAGCTCTCCGCAGGCGTCGAGAAACCGCGCCAGATCCTCCTGTCCTCCGGTCTCTTCGCCGTCTCGGGTCCGGTAGACCTCGGGGAGGACGCGGTAGAGCTGCTTGCCGATGGCAGTTGTCAGTTTGTCCGTGGCCATATCGTCGTCTCCTGTTCTTTCACCTCGCTCAAGACCTCCCGCCGGGCCGAATGCGGCGGAGACTCCTCATCCAAGACGGTCCTCGGGTTGCGAAATTTCGCTTTCCGCGCGTTCCCCGTCCCGGTAGCCGCTCACAGAGAGGGGGTGGCTGCAGACTCGCTTGCAACCGTGACCACGAGTTTGTCCAGTGTAAGGACCTCCCGGTCGCCGGAAGCCACCCGCCTGGCCGCCCTGTCATCATTGATGATTGCGACCGAGTGTTCCACGCCCGTCACCCCTTCCGCCACCTGGTAAACCTCGCTCAGGAAGAGATCCTGCCCAAGTTTCCGTTTCCGGAGGGAAAAGGCGTCCTGGACGGCGCTTTTCACGGCGGCAGCCACCGTATCGGGATTGTAGGCGTCGGCATTCACGGTCAGGAGCAGCTCCAGATCAAAGGTGCGGGATTCGAAGGGCAGCACCGTCACCTCCACCTCCGGCACGGCGTGGGCCGTGAGGAAGCCGGTAAGGGCTTCGGCGAGGGGTCCCAGTTCCCCGCCCCCCGCGGGGACCACGACCACCTCCACCTTGTCGCTTCGACCGAGTCCCGTGGGACGACAGAAGGCCCGGGCCTGCCAGACGCTGCTCTGGGCCATGGCCAGCCAGGCGAAATCGTCGAGGGAGACGGCCCGCTCCAGGGTAAGGAGCGTTGCCGGGGCATTTTCCCGCAGGGACTCCACGCCTTCCCGGTCATTTCCGCCGGTGGCGGGAAGGGGCTGGCGCACCTTTTCCACCAGGCGGTGGGGTTTGCCTGGTTTGAAGGGGCTTCCGGCGGGGAGATTCCCCCCCAGTCCCGTCCCGGAGCGGAAGGTGAGGCGCACATTGTTCGTGCCGGTGGGCAGGCGGCGGCCCCGCACTCCATCTCCGAAAGCGAACAGGAGATGCCCCGCTTCCGTCATGCGGACCGTGTAATGGTGGTCGCTGGGTCCTGAAGAGGCAAAGTTCCCAACCTGCTCCCAGACCCGACCGGCCACGGAAAGGCTGATGGCGGCCCTCACCCCGGCAGGCTGCGTTGAATCGGCCACGAAGGATACCCCTGCCTCGGCGAGGACGAAGGATTGGCTCGATCGAGTGGCGTCGCCGCTGCCCAGGACCTTTTCCCCTTTGCTCTCCCCGTGGCCTGACAGGACCACGTTTCCCGAGACGATGGTGTTTCCCCGGGAAAAACCGGCAGACAGGTCCTGTGCCAGAACCAGGGTTTTCCCCTCCATCTTCGTCACCTTCGTAAAGAAAGCGGATGCAGGGCTGTCGGTTCGCTCCACCATAAGGACACGCCCCTTCTCCAGGGCCATTGGCACCTCTGAAAGGGGGATGCGGGCTCCAGAGAGGGGCTGAGTGTTCTCCCGCCAGGAAACGATGCGGAGCTCGTCTTTGAAGTGGGCGTAAACCCTCGTCTCCGCGAGGAAGAAATCCCCGCCTCCCCGGTCTTTCCATGTCCCTTCCGCCGTGAGTGTCGCCTCCTCCCGCTCCAGGTCGACACTCACCGAGGCGAGCCGCGCCCAGGCGGTCTGGCGCCCCATGACGACCACTGCCAGGTCGCCGGCCGTGGTCTTTTTCGGCTTCCCCGTAATGACGGAGGCCGGGAGGTGCCCATCCTTCTTCTCCAGGTAGGTGTCGGTTCTCCATGGCCCGGCCCCCGCCGGAGGCGCCAGGAGTGTCTGGGGGTTGTTCAGGGGGAAGGAATGGTCGCTCTTGTTCCACGAAAGGGTCAGGATGGTATATCCCCCGCGGGGATCCTCGCTGTCGACCAGGTGGTAGCGGGCCGCCGTTACCGAATAGTAGGGGAGATGCTTGTGCTTCTTCTTGTTGATGACGGCGACGGTCTCCTGGGCGACCCGCCGGTCGGCGAGCCGCGACCAGTCCCCGGCCACCCGGAGGGCGTAGATGACGGCGTCCGGGTTGTCCACGGGACGCTCCTCCTGGGCGATCACCGACAGGGTGACCGGATAGCCGATCCGGGCCGTGTCGAGGCGCAGGGGGCCCACATCGGTGTCAAGGACGAGCCGCTTCCCTCGCACGGAAAAAACCCGGCGGTAGAGGTCTTCGGCCCCATCGCCGAGATAGATGACCATTCCGGGGAGGAGCCCCTCAGGTTCTTCGGTGAGGCGCAGAACTCGCTCCAACTCGACCCCCTTGGCGGCGGGGCCGATGGGGGCAAGCCTCTCGGCCGGCCTGGCGTGGATGAGGGTGTACCCCTTCCGGAGCCGGTGGGAGAGCCGGGGAGAAACACGCACCTCGGTATTTCCTTCGACAAGCCGGGTCCCCACGATAAGGTAGGCCCGGAGAATTTTACTCTCCGTGTCCTCTAGGACCAGGGGTTCACCCGTTTTGAGGTCCTCCACCTCCCCTTCCAGCAGGAGGAGTTCGCCCTCGAGACGCTCCGGGTTCCGGTTGTATTCGGCGGGACGGAGACTGTTGAGCAGCGGGTCCACCTTCAGTTCCTCCAGGGTCTCGAAGACCACCGGGGCACTCCCGTCGGCAGGGGTATGCTTCGCGGCGAAGCCCGCCGGAAGGGTTCCCGCCTCCTTTGCGTCGATAACGAGCCGGGTGGAGGCCGAGGCCGGCGGGGCCGGGTGGTAGTCGATCATCTCCACCAGCCGCCGCACCGTGTCCCACTGGGTAGCGGTGCCCAGAAACCCCTCGTTGGCGTAAGCGTCCAGGTGCTCGGTCAGGACATGAGAGGCGCGGGCCAGAACCCGGACGATTTCCCAGGCCCAGTCCCGGCGCGGAGAATGATACTGCTCCAGCATCCGCTCCTGGCGCTCGACTTCCGTTTCCGTGGAAGGGAGGTCTTTAACCTCCTGCCAGTCGGGAAAGCGGCTTGCAAGCTCAGCCCGAAGCAGCTCCAGGAAGGTGACGGCATTGCCGTCCACGTACCTGAAGCGGTTCAGGCCGGCGCGGTTCCATCGGGTGAGGTCGGTTCCGTTACTCATCCTCGGCGCCCTCCGGTCAGTGTAAGGTTGATGTAGCCCATCTCAGGTCGGCCCGGATCGTTGACGCAGACGGCGATTTCGAGCCCTTCGAGGGGAATGCGTCCCGTGTCGGTCTGGTCCGGGTACTGATCGCCGAGCCGCTTGAAGCGGTTGAGGCAGACGTTTTCGACCCCGTCCAGGGACATGAGGGTCTGGAAGACGTCGCTGGCGAAGAGATCTTGCCCGAAGCCGAGGCGCCCCGGTTCAAAGAATCCTCCCGGACCGGTGCCGAGGGCCTGGCGGACGGCGTTGCGGACTTCGGACTGGAAGTAGTTCTCCCGCACCCGGATGGAGATGAACATCTTGATCGCCACCGGCACCGCATCCTCCAGCACCACCTCCTGGCCCGCCATGCGCCATGCCTCCAGATAGGGATGGAGGATGGTCCGGATGGTGGGGGGATCGCTTCCCCAGGCCGGCTGCCAGATCCGGCGCTCCTGGTGAAACGCTTCAACCCGTCCCCGCAGGTCGTCTGGATAGGAGAGTCCCTCTTCGTCGAGGAGATGGTCGCTCCAGAGGACCGTGGCAATGCGGACCGTGGGCCACGATCCGGTCCAGGCGCTCCAGGCGCTGGCCCGCAGAACGAGGGGGTGATCGGCAAGCCGGTCGGCATAATCGGCCACGGTCACCATCCGCCGCTGGGTGTGGATAGATCGAGGCCCTTCGAGGCGGGCCGGGTCCATAAGATGAGAATTTCGGCGCCAGAGCTCATCGAGCTTTTCACAGCGGGTCTTGCCACCCGGAGTCGCGGGGGGATCGTCCTCCAGGCCGGCGGCCGTGGCCGCATCGTAGCCGATGAGTGAGAGGAGCCTCCGCACCGATTCGGGGCGCCTCGCCGTCTCCAGATACGCCTCCGTCGCCACCCGGTCGGCCATGTCCGAAAGCTGGTCAAGGACCGCAGCCAGAACCTCCACGAGGACCACTTCCAGATCTCCCGCGGTCCAGCGCGTTCTCTCCGGGAAGCGTCCCGCCAGTTCTTCGAGCATGAGGCGGCGGAAGCTGTCGTAGTCCCGCGCGAGCCAGTCAAAGTCGTCCCCCGGGCCGGGAAGGGGCTGGGGAAACTCTACCCGCCGCTCGGCGCAGTCGGGGCAGTAGCCTTCAAAGGTCAGTATGCTCTTCGGATTCTCGGCCATGGCCTCACACCAGGAATTCGTGCCGCTCCCCGTGGCCGATGGCGGCCAGGGTGTAGGACACGGTAATCAGGAGTTTCTCCCCTTCCCCCCTCACCACCACCTCCAGGCTCTTGGGGTCGACCTCTCCCCGGAGGGCTTCGCCAAGGGACGAGGAGATCCGTTTGCGGGTGATCTCCCAGAGGACCGAGGCGTTGGGCTCGAAGACGAGTTGCTTAAGCCCGGCCCCGAATTCCGGGCGGAAGATCCGCTCGTTCGGGTTTGTGAAGAGAACCTGCTCGATCTGCTGCCGCACATGGGACCGGCGGTCTGCCACGACGGCTCCGTGGTCTCCGATGCGAAGCGGAAAGGACATATAGGGGGGATCGGCCATTCGGTTCATCAGAGATGCTCCTAACTTGTTTTTACCTTCATGGACAGCGTACTCATCTCTCCCTGGGGAATCGGCGGGCCCGTGGGACCCATGGCACTCGGATGGACGTGAGTGGCGAAAAGGGTGAGGAAGCTCTGTCCCTTGATGATCGGCTCTCCTCCCTGTCCCGCCAGCATCACCATCTGCCCCTCCACGACCACCTGCTGACCCTTGACGGTAATTCCCGAAGCGGCCATCTCCACCTTGTTGCCGTTGGCGTCTTCGATGGCGACGCCGCTGGATGACAGGGTGATGGAATTGCCGTTGGCGTCCTCCACGATCACCTGGCCGGCGTCGGCGTCAAGGGTCAGGGTGTTCCCCTTGGCGTCGGCCACAATGACCGTCCCTTTTTCATCCACGGTCATCTCGGTCCCGGCCGGGTGGGCAAGGCGGAACTTCTCCTTCCCCGATTCGTCGTCAAACTGGAGGACATGTCCCGACGGGGTCTTCAGCAACCGGGTCGTCGGGGGTGACTTGTCCGCCTCCGCCGGCGGGTCGCCGCCCGCCTGCCAGAAGGTACCGGTCCAGATGGGCAGGTCCACGTTCCCCGCCTCGAACTCCACCCAGACCTGGGCATCCACCTCGGGAACCACGAAGAGCCCCTGGTCGGCAAGGCCGCCGAAGGGCAGGCTTGGAAGGGCCCAGCCGGTCGGGGTCTCGCCGAGAACCGACGGCACCAGAAGGCGAATCCGCCCCCTTTTCTCCGGGTCGTCGTTGTCCGTCACAAACCCCCGGTACTTGCCGTAGTAGCGGTTCCGGTACTGCCGAGCCAGCTCAAGAAGCAGGTCTTCCATCTATCCCCCCAGAACGCCGTCCAGCAGACCACCGGCGCCGCTGCCCAGGTTGTCGCCATAGGCATTGCGCAGCAGGTTGAAGCTCTGACGGTAGCCTTCGGTGCTGAAGCGGTGCCTGACGGTATCCACGAACCAGATGCCGCCGTACCGTTCCCCCACACCGTCCACCCCGACGGGCTCCCCCACCCGCAGCACATGGCCGTAGAGAGAACCGTCCAGTTCCCCCTCCCCCTTCACCCGGAGGGAGAGGTCGTTCGCCCGGCGCTGGGCCCGGGCCCGCCATTCGTCTTCACTCATCTCCCCCTGGCGGCTCATGCGCCAGGCGAAGTCCGGGAGACCGCTGCCGGCCCCTGTGGCCGCTTCGTTCCCAAGAAGCGGCAGATTCGGTTCCACCGTCTCGGAGACGGTTCCGCTCCCGGCAGTCTCGGCCCGGTCGAAGGAAACGCGGTCAGCCTGATGTCCGTCGTCGCGGACCGAAAAGCTATAGGCACTGGTATCCTTGCCGGCGTACACCATGATGGTCGCCTGGGGTTCCGCGTCGAGGCGCATGGGGCCGAAATAGGCCATCCCTTCCCGGAAGATGAGGTCGTAGCCGTTGGCCTCGGCCCGCCTCCGGAGAAAGTCGATGTCCGTCCCGTCCTGGTTGATGACGAGGCCCGTCTGGCCGCCTTCGCTGGCCGGGTCCGGAGAGAGGCCGTACGTTCCGAGAATCGCGGAAACGATCACCTGGTCGGTCGTAGGGGCGTCACCACCCCAGACCGTCCGGACATGCTCCCGGTCCAGGGCCAGGGAGTCATCCCTGCATTCCACCGTCACCCGCGCACTTCCGGCGTCTTCCGGATAGTCGGCCCGAACCTCCCGGATATACCCCCGCATGATTTCCTCGGTGTCGCTGCCGAAAGCCGCTTCGATAACGATGGGCTCCCAGGGGGCAAGACGACCGTCGTCCTGGACGAGCCACTTCCCCTCTTCGTCGCGGCGGCTTTCGAAGGTGATCACCGCCACCGCCGGCTCGGCCCGGCCGGCATCCACCGTCACCTCCGTAAGAAAGGGATAAAGGTCGGGAATCTCAAGACCCGCGCTCCCCACACGGATGATGCACTCGGCCGGCTCGCGGCGTTTTGACGTAAAGAGATCCAGGATCATGCCCTACTCCTTCGCCTTCGGGATCAGGATCACCCGTCCTTCCATCTCCTCCAGCATCATGTCGCCGCCATAAAAGAAGTCCGGATTGGCGTCGACAATCCGCCACCAGAGGCGATCGTCGTTGTAATAGTGGCGCGCCAGGAGGTCCAACCGGTCGCCGGCTTTCACCACATGCTCCACGACGCCGGTGGCGGACCCGATGGTCCGGGGGCGGATTCCCGCGAAAACCGTAACCCCGTTGGAGGACGGCTTGAAGGTCTGGCTTTTCTCGTAGCGGCTCCCCTTCTGGAACATGTCAGAAAATCCCTCCGATCACGGTGCGTCCCGAGTTAAGTGCCGCCCCAATCACCTGCCTCACCTTCTCGACCTGGTAGAAGGGGTTGTTCCCTTCGATGACCTGCATGGTGAGATTGGCCCGGGCCCGATAGGGAACCAGGGAGGGGAGATGGGCCTCTTCGGTTATGCGGATGCTGGTGAGAAACACGGGCAGGATATGGGTTCCCCATACCAGCAGCAGCACCGATGCGGATTCGCTCCGCTGGAAGGCCCGCTGGCCGCCGAGATCGAGGCTCGCCAGGGTCTGGAAACCGCCGGGCCCCTGGGCCTTGGGCTCCACCATGGTGCGCAGCGTATCCAGCTCCGGCTCGATGCCGAATTGGCAGGCAATGGAATAATCGGGGTGATTCGGGTCGCTCATCCGGTCGGTGGCGTCCAGGAGGATATCCAGAGAAAAGCTTTCCGGCTGCACGGTGACCCCCTGGGCCACCCGCGCCGTCTCCGTGGGAAGCGCAAAGTCGTATCCCCCCCGGGTGCCGGGGGCGCTTCCGGTCCGCAGGGTGAGCGTGCGGGTGCGGGTGAGGGACTGGGGGTTGAAGTCGAAGACCAGCACCAGCGGCGGAATCGAGAGGGCGTATTCGATCAGCATTCCCTTGACGGTGTTGAGCATCTCTTACCTCGTTTCGTTCCGTATTCCGGTATAAACCGATGTCGCTACAGCCCTGGCCACATCCCGGTCGGTGGCCAGGGAAGAAACCTCCACCGGCGGCACCGTCAGCCGGTCCAGCTGCAGGTCGGCCGTCATCGGGACCGCTGCCAGTTCCTCCGCCACCAGGCGGGCGATCTCCCCGGCCCGGTCCCGGAAGGCGTGGGGCAACTGCAGGCGCAGGCGTTCGATGGTCAGCATGGCGCCTCCCCGGGGAGGAAGGGTGCCATGGGTCCCAGGTCCGTGGGGGAAAGTTCCCGGCCGTCCTTGCCCAGCTCCCGCCAGATCGCCAGGGCCACGTGGCCGAGGCTCAGGGGCCTCCCCGCACCGGCGGCCAGGTAGGCCGCGTGGAGGGCGGCATTGCGGATGCTCCCGCCGGTCAGGTTAACGGCGGCACCGAGAAAGGCGGGGTTCACCCCTGGCTCCCTCGGCATCCTGGGCGGCAGGAGCCGCTGCCAGAGCCGTGTCCGGGCCTCGGCGTCGGGGCGGGGAAAATCCACCACCACCTGGAAGCGGCGGGCAAAGGCCGGGTCCAGGTGCTTGCGGAGATTGGTGGTGAGAATCACCGGCCCCGAGTGGGACTCGATGCGGGCCAGCAGGTGGCTCACCTCCATGTTGGCGTAGCGATCCCGGGCCTCCCTCACCTCTCCCCGCTTGCTGAAGAGGCTGTCTGCTTCGTCGAACTGCAGGATCATCGGCTGGCCGTGGGCTGCATCAAAAAGGCGGTTCAGGTTCTTTTCCGTTTCACCGATGTACTTGCTCACCAGCCGCCCAAGATCGACCCGGTAGAGGGGCCAACCCAGTCTGGCGGCGAGGACCGCGGCCGCAAAGGTCTTTCCCGTCCCCGACGGGCCGGAGAAGAGCCCAACGGGACCGCCGCAATCGCTGCCTCCCCATTCTCCGACCACGATGGCCTTGTGGGTGATCCAGAGGAGAAACTCCCGGAGCATGGCAACCCGGTCCTGCGGCAGCACAAGATCTTCCCACCGGGCCGGAGTTTTCACCAGGACCGCCCCCGGCAGATCCCCGGTGACGGCAGGACGACCCAGAAGCCGGGCTGTCACACCCGCTGCCGGACGGAGCGGCTGGAAGGGGTCTCCCCCCTCCACTTCAATGAGGCCATTGATGCGCAGGGGGGATGCCTCGGAAAGGGCGCCGTAGAGAAGCGCCGTTTCCTCGGGTGCCACGGCCAGGATCTCCTGGAGGAGGGCCGGCGTCGGGTAAGGAGTCGGCGCTCCGGGCTGCAGCGCCTGAAAGAGCCACCCAAGCCGCGGTTCCGCCTCGGGTGCCACCGCACAGGCGAGGACGTCGAACTCCAGAGAAGAGAGTCCCGAGGGCGTCACCGCGTCCCATCTCCCCTCCTCCCGGCGAAAGGCCTCCACCTGCTGCTGCAACGTCCGAAGTCGATCCAGCTCACCCTGGGACGCCGATCGCCCCTGACGGGACTCAGCCAGGATGTGGGCCAGCAGGCTTATCCTCTCCCATTCGGATGCGAAGCACGCCTCTCCCCTGGTCCGCACGGTGGATTCCATCACGGCCCTCCGTAGACGGTGACCAGGAGGGGATTGCTCCGCACCTTCAGCGTCACTCCGTCCGCCCCCCGCACCCAGCTCCGCTCGGCATAGAGGACCGCCTGGCCTCCGCCGGAGACAAGATCCACGGGAAGGGCGACTTCAACGGTCTGTGCGTCAGAGCCCATTTCGGGATCGAGGGTCAGGTCCGTCGCCGAAGTGTCCATCCTGTCCGCCACATCCTGCCAGCCTCCTGTGCTCGTCCATCGCTGCCAGGCAAGGGTGACGGCGGCTCCCGGCTCCCCGGCCACCCAGACGGCGGGAACGAAATCGGTCAGTTCCTGACTCCCCAGGGCGAAGAGAAGACTGCTGGCACACACCCCCTCTGCCACGAAACAGATGGCGGGTGCCCAGTCCGGCCGCGAGGTGTCCACCGTCGACCGGAGAACCGGCGGCGCGGCGGCCGCCCCGGAAAAGGGTGCGGTGCGGGCTGCGGAAACGGCGCGGACTTCGGAACCGATCCGCCCCACCAGAGGGCTTTCGGGACGAGGCTCCCGGGGGAGCACCGGAGCCAGGGCCATTTCGTAGGCAATGGAGGGTCGGTAGCTCACGTCACCCTGGGTCGACCAGATGTGATTCAGGTCATCGGCGCCCAGGGGGAAAAAGACCATCTGGAGCCGGAACGTCTCGTCGTCCACCGTGAGCGCGGACAGCACCGGCGTCTCGTGGAGGAGCCGCATCACCTCGCCGAGGAGGCGCAGGTCGTTCTCTCCGGCGCTCACCTGTTCCTCCTCGATGCCGAAACCGGTGATGAGGCAGTGGAGCCGCACCCACCAGGGATCGCCGGGAGTGTCGCCAGTAAAGAAACCCGCCGGTTCGATCCGGTAGAAGAAGAGGTTCACCCGGTGGGTCGTGTCGGTTACGGCCGGCGCGGCGCTGGCTGGAGAGCCGATCATGACCTGGATCGAATTGGCGCTGGCGTCGAGCCCCACGCTGACGAAGTCGGCAATGGCGCGACAGACGCGGGAAAGTGATGAACGCGGGAGGGCCATATTCAGAAATTCCTCAAATAGTGGCGGCTGGCCAGATCCGGCCGGGAGCGCTCCCCGCTCCGGGGCAAGCGATCTGCAGGCGCCGGGACAACCACCACGACCTCGATGGCGCCGATCCGGACCTGGGGTTCCGGGGGCGGAAGGGAACGGCCGGACCCTTTTTCTTCGCTGTCCTTCGGGATCGGAGGCAGTGGACGGACGGACGGCCGCTGGAACCGCTCCACACTTTTGGAATCAGGAGTCGAAGACGGGGCGGCGGCCGGCATACCGCCGTGATGAAGTTCCTCCTGCACCGTGTCCGCAGGAACTTCCCCTGCCGCCGATGGAAAAGTCTTCCCCTGCAGCCCGGCGGCCTGCTCCATACCATGATTCTCCTTCATTGTTTCTGCCGATTGATCAGAAGGGGTGATGGTGCCCGCACGGTTCAATCCCGCTTGCCGTCTCCCCTGCGTTTCCGCAGACACTTTCCCGGTTCGTGACGCCGCATCTCCGGACGAAGATTCCCGTACGGATGAATCCCTCGCGTCCACTGGAACCAGAGGAGCATCGATAGAATCACCGTCGTGAAACGACTTCATCGACTCAACGCGGAACCTGTCCGATTCCGTTCGGGCGCTTTCGCGACCTGCCTGCTTTCGTGCCGCAGGATTGGGAAGGCTTACGCCTTTCATCGTCACCTCCGGAATTCCCGAACCCGGGGTGTATTCCGAAAGTGAAGGGCCCACCACCCGGCGGGTGACGGCTCCACCATCCTGCAGGGTTCCTGACCCCGCATTCACCGGCGGACCGCCGCCCTCCTCCCGAAGTCTTATCTCCGCTGTATCGCTCTCCATGCTCACGGCAGGCAAACCGGAAGCCTCCTCATCCTCCTCGGCCGGACCACCCGTCTGCTCCGCCGTGTGCCCCTCGACCCGTGGCTCCTCAAATCGTTCGCCGATTCGAGACAGCGCCTCCCCAGGCGAAGATTCCCCCATGAAGGAATCGCTTATGACCGCCCGGGCGCTTCCACAATCTCCCTGCTCCCCTGTTCCAGGATCGTGAAGGTCTGCGCCTTCCGTTGTCATCCCGTGCCGTCCCGCAATCAAGGTCTGTTCCGTGGGTACAGGGTCCAGGACCCTGCGGGCGGAAGACCCGTCCTGAACCGGCGTCTGCCCCGCATACATCGGCTGGCCGCCGCTCTCTTCCCGGAGCCGCACTCCCGTTGTGCCGCTCCCGCTGCCTGCGGCAGGCGCCGCGGCGGATACGCGGGCGGCTGTGCCCCCCCTGCGGCTGTCGCGTAGAATATCCGCAAAAAATCCCATCATGTTCCTCTTCCGGAACGCGTCATTCCCCGCGCCTCGTCGATCAGATCAAGGTAGCGCCTGCGCCGGTGCAGGGAAAGCCCCAGGATTTCCGCCTCGCTCCAGTGGTAGGTGGAGGCGAGGATATGGATTTCCCGAAGGAGTCCCTCCCCGAGCCGGTTATATAGAATCCGGTAGGGATCCACATCGATCCCGTGGGCTGTGCCGCAGGCGGGACAGGCGGCCTGCACGGACACGGCCACCTCCGGCGCTGCCTCCTCCAGGGCCGCCTCGATCCTGGCCACGTCGCCGGGGGAAAAGGCCTCCATCATGTCACCAGAAGGGAGGGGATCTTCCACCCGCCGGCCGGCAAGTGCCACCAGGCAGCATTTCACAAGACACGGGATGGCCGCACGGTCATCGGCAAGGCCCGCAAGGATTTCCTGGTCGGCCCCGCTGGGCACGCGGAATCGGCATCTTCCGAGGCTCGTCTCCACCTCGGCGAAAGGATACCCGGGCCCCGCCTCCTTCACCGGCAGATTCCGGTAGTCCACGGCAAAATCGAACCGTTCGCCGCACCTGCGGCAAGGGGCCGTGAACCAGGTTTCCCCCAGGCCGAACTCCACGGCCAGCCTCGCCATGAGGAACTGGCGGTCGCCCACGGAAAGCGCCGCCACGGTGGCCGGCAAGGGGAGCTCCCCCCCTACGTGCTCCAGGGCGGCGGCCAGGGCCTTCGTCACCCTGGCCGGCATGGGGGAGTTTTCCTCGGCCGCCTCGGCCAGGACCAGTTCCACCACCCCGGTCAGGGGGCGGAAGGCAAAATCCCGGCGCCGGACGCCATCACGGAGGATTCCGCCGGGGAGCCGCATCAGGACTCAGCCGGCTCGGCAACACTGGTATCCCGCTCCCACCCCTCGTGTTGCAGGGTGATGGACTGGATGCCGACGGTGTTCATGTTCCCGGCATCGAGATCCGGCAGCGCCTGGTAGTCGGATACCCAGGCCCGGTAGAGTTTGTAGGATATGGCCACCTTCCCCTGGAGGTTCAGGACGTTAATGATGATGTCCTTGCGGTAGTTCTTCAGGGACAGGGCGGCGTCCCCCTGGATGTTGTTGACGAGGTTCGCCCAGTTCTCGAAGACCGGGTCGTGGGTAAGCCCCTGCTCCAGGTTCACGGGATCGTAGCTGGTTCCCCCCGGCATGATCCGCTCGTGGGACGGATCGTTGGAGGCGCGCCACTTCACCGGCGTCGTCTTCTTCTTGAGGGCCCCCATTTTTTTCAGCCCCGCCACAACCTTGCCGTCGATGACGACCTGGAACTTGAAGGTGCGGTAGGGATCGTACCGATGTGTGTTGACTGGAAAGAGCGGTGCTGCCATCACAAGCCTCCTTTGATTCGGCTGTTGAAAAGAAATTTATTGTTCAGCAACCTTCTGCTGGATGCGGACAATGACGAATTCGGCGGGTTTCAGGGGGGCGAAACCGACAATGACGATCACCTGGCCCCGGTCGATGTCCCCCTGATTCATGGTGTCCCCGAGGCCGCAGCGGACGAAGTAGGCGTCGTTGGCCTTTTCGCCCTGGAAGGCCCCGGCCCGGAAGAGACCGTCCATGAAGGACCCGATGTTGGCCCGCAGAGAGGCCCAGAGGTTATGGTTGTTGGGCTCGAAGACCGCCCACTGGATGCCGTTGTAGATGCTCTGCTCGATCATGATGGCGGTGCGCCGGATGGGAACGTAGCGCCACTCGGGGTCGGCCTTGGTGGCGAGAGTGCGGCTCCCCCAGATGACAGGCCCGTAGCCCGGCATCTTCCGCAGGCAGTTGATGCCCAGGGGATTCAGGGAGTCCTGCTCCCCGTCTTCCACCGGGTACTCCATGCCGGCCACGCCCAGAAGCGACGTTTCGACCCCCGCCGGAGCCTTCCAGACGCCGCGGCGGCCGTCGATCTTGGCCCACATGCCGGCGGCAAGACCACTGGGCGCCACCAGCAGGGTGGACGGCACACCGGGATTCCTCTCGGCGCTGTAGAAGGGGTTGGCCACCTTGACCCAGGGATAGTAGACCACCGAGTAGGTCTTGGGCTTGAATCCCAGGTCGTTGACCGCCTTTTCGGTCTTGAGCTCCACCCCCCGGGGGGGATCGATGATGACCATGCGGCTCTTCATCTTCTCGGCATGGGCCACGGCGGCGTCGATGACCCCCTGCTCGGCGGTGGTGTTCCAGGTCTGGCCCGGCAGGCAGAGGATGCTCACGTCACGCACCTTTTCGAAGGCGGCAAAGATGTCGTCGTAGGCGTCCTGATCGGGAAGACTGCCATTGGTTCCTCCGCCCAGGGAGACCTGGCCGGCGATTCCGGAAAGAAGCGCGTCCAGGGACTGCTGCCCGGTCCGCTGGGTGCCTTCGTTGGCCAATCCCAGCAGCAGAACCGTCGAGGCATCGGTGGCGTCTCCGGGACCGGTCACCACCACCGCTGAGGTGATGAGGCGGGTACCGGAAGTGAGGACAAGCCGGCTGCCTTCCGCGGCGCAGCTGAAATCGCGCACCGCCGGGTTGGCTACGACGGATCCCCTCACCAGGGTCTGAATGCTTCCCGCCACATCGGCCAGAGTGCTCGCGGCGCTGAATTCGCCGGCGCCGAAGTTCACCGTCCGGGCGGTCCCGTCCACAGCGACGGTCATGGTCCGGCTGTTCAGGACGCTGAAGTCGGCAACGGCAGCAAGATCCCGGCTGATGCTCACTCCCAGCAGGTACTGGCTGACATCCTGCATCTCCACGTCGATCAGAGTCGAGGCGTCATTCACCTTGCTCTCAATGTAATCGGGAGCGCTGTCGTCTACCACGGTCAGGTCGCTGAAACGCTCCCGCTCCTTGAACTCGCTTCCATCCATGACGCCGACCTTCAAGGTGTAGTAGCCGGGTGCATCCGTCTTGGCCTCGAACCGGATCTGCAGTTCACTGCCCCACTCCCCCGGATTTACCGCCGAAAAGCGGAGGATCCGGGTGGAATCGGCAGGATTGACCAGGAATCCCTCGGCCGTGTCTGCGCTCTCTGCCAGGATGGCCCGAACGATGTAGGCGGCGGTCCCTCCATTTTGAAAAAAGCTGTAGACCGCGAACCCCATGGGGTCGCCTGCGGCCAATTTCCCCAGATCGCGGATTCCGCCGAACTGCTCCTCATAGTCGCTCCACTTGAACAGAAGCGTCGGCTCTGCGACCGGCCCCTTCGTGGTGAAGCCGACAAACGCCGCTGTGGATGTACTGACCCCTTCAATCGGCTTGGAGCCACTCGGGATTTCTTCCACATATACGCCCGGGTGAAGATACGTAGGCATCGCTTAGACTCCTTTCTTCAGAATGTATGTACGGCAAAATATGGAACTGTTGCTGGCACTGTGGCTTTCATTGCGAGAGGCCGCTTCGGGAGAAATACGGCAAGAAATCCGCGTCTCGCATTGTTGGACCTCTTCAATACGCCTGCTGACCCCTCCCTTTGCTGGAGAACATGTTAACGAGTTCATCTCTGGACAATCAATATGCGCCGTTTCAAAGGAAGTTTAAGGAAGGATAATTTGGTAACCTACTGTACTAAAAAATAGCCCTAAAACATTTACAATGTAAATACGGAAAGAATTACGCATAATTACCAGTTAAAACCTGGCATGAAGAACGGTGGGAGCGGAAAGGTCGCTCAGGGTTATGCTGTGGAAGAATAAGGGTTGATGATTCCGGTACGGACGATTCTCGGCCGGGGCAGCCCATAACATCGCAATGCGCTATGCTGTCTCCGCTCCGGCGCACCCCGAAGGCAGGGTACGGGCAGTTGCCACATCCCTGACCGATAGTCCTTGACAGTGTCCGGGAAAAGGGGAAAATAGGGCGAATTATCCTTCGCAGAGAGGATTTCGATTTGCCTGCCGCCACTGCTCAGCCGGATCGGACGGGAAGGGTCCAAGGTCGTCCGACGTTGCGAGCCGATGGACGGCAGCACCTGCCAGAGCAGCTTCGGTAAGAGAAGGCGCCATGGAAGTGAGATCTCGAGCGAAATTCCTTCCCCACTCCGGGATTATTTAAGGATGGGCATCGACGCAAGCAAGAAAGGTTTGAGCGTATGAACGAGAAGAATCCAGGCGGCCTGGAGCCCTTCGAGATCTGTTCGATCCGGCCTCCCACGGAAAACAGCAGCCTGACCTTTCGGCTGACCCGTAACTGCTATTGGAACAAGTGCGCATTCTGCCCGGTCTACAAAATGGGGGCCCGTTTTTCCCGTCGTTCACTCGATGAAATCCGCAGAGACATCGATAGGGCCAGGCAGCTCGATGATTGGATGCTGGCCGGCGGAATCGGCATGAACGGGTATACCCGGGCCGATTACGGAAAGCTTCCCGGACTGGCCGAGGAGATCCGCCGGACCGGAAGGAAAGCGCATCATGAAGCCCGGACGCAGAAGGCAGCCGCGGAGATTCCGGAAGATGTCGATCCTCGCCTGGCCTGGTTTATCTCCTGGTTCAACGACCAGCCTTCCCTTGAGGACAGCCTTGCCCATCTGCTGAGCTGGCGGATGGCCGGAGGGGAAACCTGTTTTCTCGGTGATGCGGACGGGCTGATCCTGAAGCCGGAATTCCTGGCCACGGTCCTGGGCGAAATCAAATCCCGGTTTCCGTCCCTTCAACGCTTCACCGTTTACGGGCGGACCCGGACGGCGGCCAGGCAGCGGAGCCTCGCCGATCTGCGGTCCATGGCCGCAGCCGGGCTGAACCGGGTGCATTTCGGCATTGAAAGCGGAAGCGACCGGGTCCTGGCCTTCGTGAACAAAGGGGAATGCAGCGCGGATCACATCGAGGGCTGCCTGAAAACGAAAGAAGCCGGCCTCTCCTGCTCGGTTTACATCATGCCCGGCCTCGGCGGCACCGCACGTTCAGAGGAGCATGCCCTGGAAACGGCCCGGGTCATCAATGCCGCCGCCCCGGATTTTGTCCGCCTCCGGACGCTGGAAATTTTTCCCCAGACGCCCCTGGAGCAGGCGGTGAAAGAGGGCAGCTTCACGGAGTGCCCGGAAGAGCAGGTCGTCCGAGAGCTGAGGATCCTGATCAGCCGTATTGATGCGGAAACCGAACTCCTGAGCGACAGCGCCTCCAATCTCCTGGATTTGTATGGAAAGCTTCCCCATGACCGCAGCCGGCTTCTGAAGATCATCGATGGCTACCTGGACCTGCCGGAACAAAGCAAGCGGATCTTCAGTCTCCATGCGCGGCTCCGCTCCTTTCTCGGCCAATACGGAGGGCTTCCGGAGGATCTGTATGAGGTCCTCCGCCCCTATGCCAGGGACGGGGAGCTCGACATGAGCCGCTGCCCCAATGACACCCTGGAAGGCATCACCCGTACGATCCGCTCCCGGTTGATGCCCTGAAAAAGGGAAAATCGCCGGCTCCGGATCTCCCCTGGTCAGGCCGCGGGAATCCGTTTCTTAAACTCAAGCCCCAGGATGCTCACATCATCCCTGAGCTTTTCTCCCTGAGCGAAGCCCTCGATGGCCCGGACGATCTCATCCAGCATGGCACCGATGTCCAGTCCATGCAGGCTCTTCACAAGGGCGTGAAACCTTTCCTCCCCGAACAATTCCCCTTTGTCGTTCGTAAATTCAAACACTCCGTCCGTATAAATAATGATTTTATCCCCCGCTGAAAAGGCCTTATCCTCCTCCTCGAAGGGCAGGACCCCTCCCAGACCGATAATGGTCCCCCCCTTTTCCAGCAGTTCGAAGGTCCCATCGGCATGAAGAAGAATGGGAGGGGGATGGGCGGCGTTGCTGTAGACCAGATGGCCATGATGGATATCGACGATGAGATAGATGACGGTCAGAAACTTTTCAAAGCGCTCCCAGGGGTATTCCAGGTCCAGGGCCGTGAGCACTTCTCCCGGGGAGACAATTTCATAATCCGGCGTGCAGCCGGGCTTCTTCCTGATGGTGCATCCCATGTGGGGCTGAAGGGTCTGGGAAAGGGAAAACGTCACCAGGGCCGGGGGCACCCCATGTCCGCTGACGTCGATCATGTAAAACCCGAGGTGATCCTCGTCGAGGTGGATCACGTTGAAGATGTCGCCCCCGATCGTTTCGGAAGGCGTAAACTTCCACTCGATCTCCAGGTCTTCGTCCTTCCGGCTCTTTTCCTGCCTCTGCGGCAGAAGGCACTGCTGAATCCCGGCGGCCGCCTGGAGGTCTTCATCAAGTTTCTTCTGCTTTTCAAGAAGTTTGGCATTGGCCATATTCAAAAAATAGTCGCTGAACGCGAAGATGGTCCGGCTCAAACAGGCATTGAGGCTTTGCAGCGCCTCCAGCAGGGCATCGCCCGTCAACTCTTTCGCAAAGATCGGAATCAGGATCGTCCGGTAGATTTCAAAAGCCTTCTGGACTTCCGAAAGAGAAAAGCCGCCTTCCAGGCGCAGTTTGCAGACCTTGACGATGAAGGCGTCTACTTTTGAGAAGTCCCCCCGGACCATCGCGGCGTAGTTTGCTTCGCTGGCCTGTGATGTCGTTTGAAGAAGCTCTTCCAACGGGCGCCTGGCGTACCCGGAACTGACCTCTTCATGAAGGCGATGCGCCCACTTCAGGGCGATGTGATCTCTGTATTTTTGAAGTATATCGGCAAGGTTCATGATGCGTGACATGCCTCCGGTGATCGATGAAGGTTGGCCCGCCGGCCGCTGCCTTGCGCCGCGACGCTTTCATGAAAGCGGGAAACCGGACCGGGCAGGTGGCGCCATATCCGAAAGGTCAGCGATGGTGCGAAAGCCGGGGCCGCCGTAAAAAGAAAGTGTTCCCGCAAAATGCGGGGCCTGTTTCCGCTGGAGGAAAAATCCCATTCCGGCTGATCGATGGAAAACGTGCAGACAACAGGGGTAAGAGGGTCATGAACCGGTGCACGTAATGGGGAGGTTATATTTATATGGAATTTTGAGCCTGCATGCAACAAAAACATGGGAAATTGCTTCCCGGCTGACCTTGGAGAACCGGTAATTTCCCGCCTGCAAGCCCTGCCATTCAGTTAATTGCCGATGTATTTTTTTCAGCGATTCTGATATGGGGGAACCATTCAACAATCAGATCGGATGCGCGCCGGGTTGATTCCTCCGCATACAGGACGGCGGGATTTGAAGAAGGGAGCGCCAAGGCGGGCTCCGGCTGCCGGCCGGAAGCCTTTCCGGCGGGGAGAGGACAGGAACATGCGCCAGGATGAAAAAAAGTATCGCGGTCTGATGATGGCTGCCATCTTCGGTCTGGTCGCCCTTCTCGCCTCCGTCCAGTTACTGGATCAACAAGCACTGAGGAGCCTCGTCAGGGAAAACGGGCCCATCGAAATAGCGTCTGCCGCCGGTTATGTTCTCGTCCTTTTGATCATGATCTTGAAGGGAGGCTGGGACTTTTTCAGGAAACACGCCTATCTGTTCGTTCTGGTCGCCGCCTTCGGCCTCAGGGAACTGGACTTCCATACGAGGTTCACAACCATGGGCATCTTCAAATCCAAGTTTTACCTGAGCCCATCGGTTCCCCTGCCCGAAAAGATGATCGGCGCCCTTGTCTGCCTGGCTCTTCTTGCCTGCCTGATCCTCTGCCTCCGGAAGCACCTGAAAACATTTCTCGCGGAGTTCAGAAAAGAGACGTCATCCATGAGCATCGGGATCGCCCTGCTCTTCATGGCCGTCTCAAAGGGCGTTGACGGCCTGTCAGCCAAATTGAGCCGCCTGGGCCTGGAATTAACGGCGGCTCTTTCCCTGTCCTTCAGAAGCATGGAGGAAATCCTCGAATTGGGCATCCCGATGATGCTGATCGTTTCAACGCTTGCTTATTTCCGGAAAAGATCCGCTCCGCCGCGGTCGTAAGGGAAAAACCGGCGCAATGCATTCCGCGGATCAGGTGATACAAAATCTGTGATGAAACGGAAGGAGAAACCTGCGGCAAGGCATGGCGATCCACAACAGAAAAAAAAGCGCGGGCCTCCTTCTGTACCGGTACCGGAACTCCAGGCTGGAAGTGTTTCTCGTGCACCCGGGGGGACCGTATTGGGCAAAAAAAGATGAAGGGAACTGGTCCATTCCCAAAGGCGAATACTTCGAGGATGAGGATCCCCTGCCGGCCGCAACGCGGGAGTTCAGAGAGGAAACCGGCTGTGAAGCGGAGGGCCCATTTTTACGCTTAACGCCGAAACGGCAGGCCGGCGGAAAGATCGTCAGCGCATGGGCCTTCGAAGGCGACCTTGACGCAGCGGCCGTCCAAAGCAACACCTTCACGATGGAATGGCCTCCAAAATCCGGAAGACAGGCCGCATTTCCTGAAGTGGATCGGGCCGGGTGGTTTCCCATCCCGCTTGCAAAGAAAAAACTCCTCACAGGTCAAAGAGGATTCATCGACGAACTGTGCAGCATCCTGAACTATGACCCTTCCGGGGAGGATGAGCCCGGCGGCAGCGAGGGCCTTGCCCAGCCCACTTCTTAAACGGGCACGTAGAAACACCGTTTCGGCGATGAGATTTTCCTTTCCTTCCTGAGCGTTGCAAGAATCCTGGACACAGCCTCCTGGTCCATCCAGGCTTTCTCTGCAATGTCGCCGGACCGCATGGGCTTCCCCTCATTTGTCATCGCATTCAGAACAGCTTCTTCCTTTGTCTCCATGAATATCCCCTCCTACAGGGTTTTTCAGGACAGCTCCAGCAACGTCCGATCAGGGGCGATCCCCGGTCTTTTTGATTCGTCTGCGCACGCTGTTCCATGATCCGGTGATCAGGAAGCTCTCCTCCATGTTGTCCACCATGCGGACGAACTTTGGCCAGGGGACGGAAAAACTCAGCACATTGGAAGGAACATAAGGGCGCGCCGAAACATCAAACATTCCCAGAACGGCCCGGGGTTCGGGAGATTGAAGCTCCTGATAGGGATAGTCCACAATAGAGGCGCAGCCGGCGCCGAAAGGAGCAAAAACGCCGCAGGGGTCCGCCTGGTCGAAATTGGCCAGGGTGAACAGGCCGGAAAGGACATCCGGACAGGCAAAAAAGATCACCACGAGGGGTTGATCCTCTTCCCCCATCATGT
>Ga0209723_1002161_pt1 | contig 27397 bp, 20 predicted proteins | sample BiotimSIPDNA_2_FD_185750 | JGI IMG/M metagenome (GOLD analysis project Ga0209723, IMG submission 185750) | Anaerobic biogas reactor microbial communites from Washington, USA - Biogas_R2 time_0 SIP DNA (SPAdes) (version 2) | ecosystem: Engineered > Bioreactor > Anaerobic > Unclassified | place...
AAATGATACAGACCCGCAGGATAATATAGATCCGTCAACAATAATTATTGTCACCCAACCTGCAAACGGAATTGCTACAGTTGACCCTGTCAAGGGAGTAATAATATACACATCAGCACTCAACTACAATGGCAATGATTCACTGGTTTACAAAGCATGCGATGAAACAGGCTATTGTGGAGAAGCGGCAGTATTTATTACAGTCCTTCCTGTCAACGATGCCCCTGTTGCGGTGGATGACAACAGGACAATACTAGAAGACAATCCCGTATTCATGGATGTTTTGTCAAATGACTATGATGTTGACAACGAAAACGAGCAGCTAGTCATCACAATAGCCCAACTACCATCTCATGGTACTGTTCAGGTAGCTACCAACCCCAACGGTATTGTTTATAGTCCTTCACATGACTACAACGGAAGCGACAGCTTCAGATACAGGATTACCGACCCAGATGGTGCCTGGGGAGAGGCTGTGGTCAACATTACAATAAGTCCTGTAAATGATGCACCACAACCATCCAGTGACAGCTACAGCAACATAAATGCAGCAGGTGCAACACTAAGAATACTGGATAATGATGTTGACCCAGAAGACAATATTAACCCGGCATCTGTTACAATAGTCACGAATGCAGAGCATGGGACAATTACTGTCAATACTGATGGAAGCGTATTCTATCTGCCGGATCCTGAATATTTTGGAGATGATGCATTTGTTTATTCAGTCTGTGATACCGAGGGAGCATGCAGCCAGGCTACAGCTACCTTGTGGGTTACCGCAGGTAATGGTCCTCCGCATGCTGAAGATGATTATCTGACTCTGAATGAAGATGAGCCATTGTTGTTTAACCCGCTTGATAATGATAGTGATCCCAACAACAATATTGACCCCCTATCCCTTACAATTCTTGAAGCTCCGGCACATGGCACTATTGATTATTCAGGGGAAAGTGGAGATTTGATCTATATTCCCAATCCAAATTATTATGGTATAGACAAGTTGGTTTACACATTCTGTGACCTTGGTCATCCGCCACTTTGTGCTTCAGCATCCGTATTTTTCACAATAAATGCAGTGAATGATGCTCCTGTCACAGCTAATGATGAGATTGCCATGTTTGATATGTCAATTGCATCAATCAATGTGCTTGACAATGATTCAGAAACAGAGAATGAGGCAATGTCTGTCTCAGCAGCAAGCGAATCTCCGACAAAATTTGGCACATTCACCTTAAGCGCAGACGGTAGCTTCGAATATAGTTCATATCCGGGAGCATACTGTAATACCGACACAATTATATATAGAGTATGTGACATTCATGGGGCATGCTCAGATGCACTGATTATTATCAGCATTATGCCACTTGATAGCGATGGTGATGGCATACCCGACTTTGTAGAAACGCTGGATCGTGATACTGACAAAGACGGAACTCCCGATTATCTGGATACTGATTCAGATAATGACGGAATACCCGACTACATAGAATCGGGAATAAGCGATGCATGTGACAACGACAGCCCAGTTGATACAGATGGTGACGGAGTTCCCGACTACCTGGATTTGGATTCAGATGGTGACGGAATGCCTGATGCGTCAGAGGGCACATCCGACTGTGACGGAGACGGGATACCCAACTATATCGACGAATACGACGACTGTGCCGACAGATTACATATGCCCAGGTACTTTATCCCAGCCCTTGAATCAACGTGGAAGATTCAGGGTATAGTAGACTATAACGACAACGAACTGTCAATCTTCAATAGATGGGGAGGTGTAATTTACCATAAGTCGCCCTATGATAATAGTTGGGATGGAACAACAAACCAGAACCTATTTGGCTCAGGCAATCTTCCCGAAGGTGTATATTACTACATCCTTAGAGTGGGTAATGACTATTACAAGGGAAGTATATATCTGAAACGATAAATGTTTTGATAAACGGTGAAAACAAAAATAATGAAGCGCTCAATCTATAAGATACTGATCCCTTTACTGTTCTGTGTGCTGCCCCATGCAGCCACGGGGCAGCAGGATCCTCTGCTGACACAGTATATGTTTAACACACTTGCATTTAACCCTGCCTATGCCGGAACCTCAGGTATGTTACATGCAATGGTTACATCAAGGCATCAATGGATTGGATTTGATGATGCACCTTCTACACAGACCTTCACTATCCATACCCCATTCACTGCAAAGAGCTTTGCAACAGGGCTTACATTTATCCGCGATGAGATAGGTCCCACAGCCAACACATCTGCCTGGTTTGACTATTCTTACCACCTTAATCTATCACGTTCGGTAAAGCTATCATTAGGACTGAAGGGTGGATTCAGCCATTATAAGACCGACTTTTCAAAACTGATAGCAGAGGCGTCGCCAGAGGAGGCAGCCTATTTTGAAACCCCGGAGGCACAGATGCTACCCAACTTCGGATTTGGAACCTATCTTTGGTCAGACAAGTTTTATCTCGGAATCTCTGCCCCACGACTGCTTGAGAATTCGGTTGAAAACGAGGTAGTACCAGGTTCCTATACTATTGACGAGAAACGTATCTACTTATTAATGGGAGGTGTAGTATTTCACATAAATCAGGACTTTGTACTTAAACCATCATTTATGTTGCGATTGAATGAGAGCTCCCCCCTTTCAGCTGATGCCAACCTTACCTTGTTTATCAAGGATAGGATAAGCGCCGGAGTATTTTACAGAGATCCCAAGAGTGCAGGAGGTATAGTAAGTCTGAAACTTGGCAATCAGTTTTCTGTCGGTTATGCATATGACACAAGCTTCGATAGTCTGGCATCCAAATTTGGCAGCTCCCATGAATTTATGATAGGTTTCGAGTTTAGTTTCAAAAAAGATAAAGTGCTAAATCCAAGATATTTCTGATATGAAAAGGTCTCAGACACACTGTTCGTTCCAGGTCAGGTTGCATAGACCCTCCGTACTGCTAAGGCTTATGCTCATTGCATTTATGATACTTGGTTTTTGCATGACGCTCCCGGCCCAAAGCAAGGCACTCCATAAGGCAGACAAGGCCTTTGGACGCTTTGACTATTCCAAAGCATTGAATATCTACCAGAAACTGGAAAAGAAAAACGAGTCAAAATATTACGTCACCAAGAGGATTGCCGACTGTTACCGCCTGTTGGATATGCCTACCCATGCAGTGGAATGGTATGAAAAAGCTATTGAATTTCATGATGTGGATGCTGAAACATATTATCACCTGGGGCAGACTCTAAGAACCTTAAAAAGATATGAGGAATCAGATATATATTTAAACCGTTTCAGGGCAATAACCCGGACCCAGACTCCGCAACAAGGATTATCTCCTGAAGAATATCTAAGAACTGTAAGATCTGACTCAGGTAGGTTTGAGATTGTAAAGCTCAGCATCAACACCCCTTACTCGGAAATTGGACCTGCTCTCTATGACGGAAACAAACTTGTTTTCTCGTCAAACACACCTGAGAACAGTGTGGTCAGATACCTTGACTCACGCAATAACAAACCATTCTACAGTCTCTATGTTGCAGAGCTGGAAGAACTGGCTACTACAGGTATCCCTACTCCCTTCCTGCCGAGGATAAGAACCGAACTAAATGATGGTCCAGTAAGTTTTTCACATGATGGAAACCTAGTCTATATTACACGCAACACAGTGCTGACACAAGAAGGGGTCAGCGAACTTGATATATTTACTTTATCAAAGCGAGAAGGTAAATGGAACACAACCCTTGCAACCCTGCCACTTAAGCTAAAGGGTTATTCTATTGCTCATCCTGCAATCAGCCCGGACAACCAGAGGCTTTACTTTGCCTCAAATATGCCCGGTGGTTATGGAGGCATGGATTTGTATTATAGCGAACTTAAGGGAGGCTTTTTCTCCCAGCCTGTTAACCTGGGTCCGGGAATCAACACTGCAGGTAATGAGGTATTCCCCTTTGTTGATACCAACGGAAGACTGTTTTTTGCTTCTGATGGATTGCCGGGGCTTGGTGGACTTGACATCTTTGTTGTGTTACCTGGTGAATATGGTTTTTCAAATCCACATAACCTGGGTCCGGACATCAATACTCCTTATGATGATTTCGGTATTACCATCCTATATGATGACAGCGGTGGCTACTTTGCATCAAACAGGCCCGGAGGTGAAGGAAGTGACGATATATATGCCTTCCGCACTTTGGTTCCACTCAGATTCACTCAGATACGGGGAACTATTACCAACGATATCACAGGTGAAGCAGAGGAAGCTGTATCCATCAGCATATTTAAGAAGAATGGCATTCCTGTGGCCAACCTTGAAAGTGATGAAAAGGGCAATTACTCCTTCCATCTACTTAGTAACGAAGAATATACAATTTACTTCCGCAAAAGGATGATGCAGGATATAGAGAAATCAATCAAACCTTCTGACATGAAGGCATTCGGAACAGTTAACCTCAATATCAAACTGGCTCCAAGATAATTTTTCCTAGCAATAGTACTGAAAACAGAATTTTTTGAAACCGAAAAGCTTTTTCTCCGTTATAGCTGGATAGATATTTTGTTCCAAAATCACAAGAGGAGATTTATGAGTGATGAGTTAAAGCCAAAGAGCATCTGGGGATTCTTCCTCAGCATCAAGAGTATATTACTGTTTTTACTAAAGAGTATCTGGGGGTTCTTCCTCAGGATGAAGAGCATATTACTGTTTTTACTAAAGAGTATCTGGGGGTTCTTCCTCAGGATGAAGAGCATATTACTGTTTTTACTAATATTTATTATACCACTTGCAATAACGACTTCAACCTTCTTTGTTCCAGGCAACTGGATCTACGGTGCGTATATGCCCTTTGCAGTATCAGCCATTATACTTACAACAGAAGTAGTTTTATACTTATGGATGTGGGCCCTTGGCAATGCTTATTATAAGGCATCACCGGTCAGAGAGAAGTTTTCCAACAAGGCATTTCGCCTGTTTGTATGGATTCCGCTACTTGTTACAGTGTTGTTCATAGCATTTTGGGTTTATGGAGCTTCAACTATTTCTAGGGGGAAGCTATCAGCTGCCACCATGTTGTCTTCCACACTTCTGTTTGCTATACCACTGCAACTGGTATTTATGATCGGTAAGTTCTACTGTTTTTATTTTGCGGCCAAACTGATTAAATCGGCAGAAACAGGTACTGAAGCCAGGTTTGAGGATTTCACTAAAGAGTTTATACTTCTGCTCTTTTTCCCCATAGGACTCTGGTTTATTCAACCCCGCATCAATAAGTTGTACAGGCAACTGACAATAAGGTAAAGTGACAGAAGAAAGGGTCTTAAAGATTTCGGAAGACGGCAGTGCCACCTTATATGTCCCATCACTTGATGAGCATTATCATTCGTGGCATGGAGCCATAAGGGAGTCCATGCATATATTTATCAATGCAGGACTTGAGCAATGTAGTGACACAGATCCTTTAACTATATTAGAGGTGGGCTTCGGAACAGGGCTCAACGCCTTACTCACACTAATCCATAAACCGACATCCACAATTCAATACCATAGCCTTGAAAAATACCCGGTTGCTTCAAATCTTGTGTCCCAACTAAACTATCCCGAACTTCTGGGTTCGGATCAATTGCGGAGGCAGTTTGATACAATGCACAGTGTTGAGTGGGACAAAGCACACAAGCTCACTGATGACTTCTATCTTACAAAACACTGGTGTGACTTTCAAGATTTCAGGTCGGACCTGAAATTCAACCTGATTTATTTCGATGCCTTTGGTCCGGATAAGCAGCCTGAATTATGGACAGAGGCAATGTTTGCCAACATTGCCTCAATGACTGCTCCCGGAGGAATTCTGACCACGTATTCGGCCAAGGGCTCAGTACGAAGAGCCCTACAGGCTGCCGGCTTTTGGGTCGAAAGACTTCCCGGTCCTCCCGGAAAAAGACAGATGATCAGGGCTACATATCAGGGTGTTTGAAATCTTCACGGAAAATTTTCCAATTGCATAATTTCACTGTAAATTCGCAGCATTTGAAGTATTAACTCATAATTTATTGGACTTAAATCTGAGAGATCTATGAAAAAGTACTCTTATGTCATTGGCATCTTTCTGCTTATTGCATTGTTACCTGCATGCAGGTTGAAAGTACCAGGATCGGGCAAGGTTGAAATGAAGAATACTGTCGATAGCGTTAGCTATGCATTGGGCTTCATGAGTGCTAATCAGTTTATGATGAACTTTGAGCGTATCCCATTTGACACACTGGACAGAAAGGATCTGGCACGAGCCTTTTCAAAGTCAACATTGAAGAAGGAATATGTCGAGTTTATGAAAAACTCATTTGGGGAGTTTAACGAGGAGATATATCACACTGCCTTTATCAATAAAGTAGCCTACAACAAATCCTACTTTAACGAAATGGACGCAGATATTTTCCTTGACGGAGTTTACCTGGCAAGGCAAAGAAAACTGGAAGAAATGCATAATGCAAAGGCTGACAGCAACCGGGTAAAGGGCAAGGCCTTCCTTGAAGAGAATGCAAAGCGTGAAGGTGTGATACAACTTGAGAGCGGCCTCCAATACGAAGTGTTAGTTGAAGGCAATGGCCAGACTCCAACAGAAAACGACGTTGTAAAAGTACACTATAGAGGCACCTTAATCGACGGAACCGTGTTTGACAGTTCGGTTGAAAGAAACGAACCTGCTGAATTCAAAGTAACAGATGTCATTAAAGGTTGGCAGGAAGCTCTGAAGATGATGCCGGTCGGATCGAAGTGGAAGCTCTATATTCCTGCAAACCTGGGTTATGGTGAAAACGGCAGCGGAGAAAAAATTGGTCCCGAAGAAACTCTGATATTCGAAGTAGAGCTTATTGCAATCAAATAGAATCAACTCTGGTAAAAAATAAAAGGGGATCCAGCCGGATCCTCTTTCTTATTCTGTCAGTCTATCATTGGCAGACAACCGAAGTCATCCTCAAGCAACAGACTATTTACATAATCTATATCAAACTCATCTGCATCCCAGTCATAATCCAACCACTCCATTAACTCTTCTCGGTCGGGGTGTCCGGGATGATTTAGAACCTTGAGCATCTGTTGGTATCCCTGTGGACCTCCGCAATCCTCAGGTGGGCAATTTCTTTCACCATCAACACATACTGGATAAATTGCAGTATTTTCAGGTTCGTGTATATCCTCCAGCACTACGTCATGAATCCAGTAGTCTCCAAGGTCATATACATACTGGAAACTGTCATCTCTCTTCTTCAGGATGTCCTTAAGCCTGATGGAGGTATAGTCCATAAAGTTGGGCATATTCGAATAATCCTCATCTCCGATGCCGAATATCCTGCCGTTCTTTTCATACTGGTGCATGTGCGTATTCTCCCAGCCCATGGCTGTTTGAATAACCTTATGCAGGTCATGCAGAAACAAGTCATCAGGAACAAGCAGACGCCTCCATACTGAAGGTTTGATTTCTCTCAGCTCTATCTTGATCTGATATATGTCAGGCACTTTTATCATCCAGTACTATATTGCTTGGTGAATGCCTGCTTTAGTCTTACCGCCAGCAGGATTTAATCGCAAATATATGAAATAAAAGTAAGTGCTTTGAGACTGTCTCAAATAATTTGAAAGACCTGTTTGTTCTGCAACATAATATCTCTACTTTTATACTTTAAATATTAATAAAGCAATAATGAAGACAGCAGAGATTCACACTTCCAAAGGGGTAATGCAACTACGTTTTTACTTTGAAGATGCTCCGGGAACTGTGGCCAACTTTATCAAGCTGGCTGAAGAAGGTTTTTATGACGGATTACGATTTCACAGGGTAATACCCGACTTTGTGATTCAGGGAGGCTGCCCTTATTCCAGGGAAGCAGGAAATCCAAGAGTAGGCTCAGGAGGTCCTGGCTACGCGATCAAATGTGAACTGGATGGAAACAACCAGTACCACGACAGAGGAGTTATCAGTATGGCTCATGCAGGAAGAGACACTGGCGGCTCTCAATTCTTTATCTGCCACAGCAGGAAGAACACAGCTCATTTGGACAGACGTCATACTTGTTTCGGCAAAGTATTTGAAGGCCTTGAAGTCATTGACCAGATCCGTCAGGGAGACCTGATTGAGAAGATTGTGATTGTTGATACAGAGGAGTAAAGGGATAGATAATTAAGTGTAGCGGATGTTTCAGTCAATACCAATATGTATCGTATGAAATATTTTTGCAAAAATATTATTATTTGCGCATACTTGAAAAAAATCTCCTATCTTTAAATCACTTATTAATTTCTTAAATACCTTAGAATGAACATTTTTGTTGGCAGCTTACCCTTTCGTTTGGCTGAAGCTGAATTAAGAGAGCTATTTGAAGCTTATGGTGAAGTATCATCCGCACGTATCATTACTGACAAGTTTTCAGGAAAAAGCCGTGGATTCGGTTTTGTTGAAATGCCCGATGATGCAGAAGCTCAAAAGGCTATTGATGAACTGAACAACTCACAAGTTGGCGGACGTACTATCGTGGTCAATAAGTCTGTAGAGAGAAAAGAAGGTGGAGGCGGTGAAAGACGTCGTCCTTCCGGAGATCAAAGAGGCGGAGGCTATGGAAGCGGTGGCGGATATCACCGTTAATTCTTATTGATCGGATATGAAAAACAGGCTACCTCCCGGTAGCCTGTTTTCTTTTTATAAGGCATGTAATGTTTGTTGCTCCAGGTCTTTGCTTTTCAGCTTGCACTACTCCTTTATCCTCTACAGCAAAACGTCTTAATCTCTTCTCAACAGCACTGAGAACAGTCTTCACCATCAAACTCCAGGGCTATCGTTGGATGATCCACTCCATAACTTCGTATTATCCTATTAGCCTTGGTACGAATCTCAATCTGATCAGCCACTGTTACATCTGCATTTACCACCAGGTGAATACTCAAAATATTGTAAGTACCATCCAGACTCCACACATGGGTGTCATGAAGGTCTTTGACCTTATCAAGTGCAAGCAACTCTTTCTCCATACCGTCCCTGTTAAAATCTGGCGGGGAAGTTTGCAGGAACACATTCAGAATATCTCTTAGATTTCTGATCACATTCACAAGGATAAATGTTGCCACACCTATTGACAGCAAAGGGTCTATCCAATACCAGGATGTATAATAGATTATTATTGACCCTACAAGGACGGCTACCCATCCCAGTACATCTTCAAGCATATGCAACATAACAGAGCGGCTATTGAGAGATTTTCCGCCTCCACTTAACCTTAGGGCAGCTAGACCATTGAAGACGATGCCAAGTATGGACATCCAAAACATACCGGTTGCCATTACCTCCTCTGGATTGATTAGTCGCGGAATGGATTCATAGAGAATCAGCACACAGCCAATCACCAGAATACCACTGGTCAGCAATGCACCAAGTGTAGAATACCTCCTATAACCATAGGTGTATTTCCGGTCCCTGGTTTTTTCCGCTTTTTTCTCAAACCACAAAGCACTGCTTATCGCTATCGTATCACCAAGATCGTGCACCGCATCTGAGAGGATGGCCATAGAGTTGGTCAGTGCCCCTGCGATAAACTCAATAATTGTAAAAAAGAAGTTTAGCAAGAAAGCACCAATCAACCGCTTTCTCACACCTATCGTATCATGTTCAGCTTCTCTTCTATGGAAGTGGTTGTGGTGGTCCATATAATTAGGATTTATCACAAAGGAAACTAAAGCAATACAATTTTTCAAGCAAATACAAACAAATGCAAGAATGTGTTTTCCAGCTTAGGTAACCAGGCTTTGATGAGGCATCGCCTAAAAATGCAATTGAGTTATGTATAATCAGATTCCAGTCTTAATTAAAAGACCTTAACCCAATCCCGGTTAATCGCAGTTTTTATTTGCAATAGTAATTATGCAGTTGTATCTTCGTGTACGCTAACGACAATATAACAAAAAAATGGGACACTTTATAAATGAAGACTTTGCGTTGGAAGGCAAAAAGGCCAGGCAACTCTATCATGACTATGCCAGCCAGCTTCCCATTATAGATTTCCACTGTCACCTGTCTCCTGCCATGATAGCTGAGGACTATCACTTCCAGGATCTCGGAGAGGCCTGGCTTGCAGGTGACCATTACAAGTGGAGAGCCATGCGTACACATGGTGTAAATGAAGACTACTGCACCGGGGAAAAGAGTTATAGAGAGAAATTCCAAAAATGGGCTGAAACAGTTCCCTACACCCTTGGCAACCCTCTTTATCACTGGACCCACCTTGAACTTGCAAGATATTTCGGAATCTTTGATCTCCTATCACCTGCCAATGCCGGCATGATCTTCGATATGGCAAGCGCAATGCTTACCGGTGAAGACATGGGTACCCGAGGTTTGCTTCAAATGATGAAGGTAGAGGTGGTAGGTACCACCGACGATCCGGTAGATTCTCTTGAACACCATCAAGCGCTAAAGGACTTCAGCATTAAGATCAGACCTACATTCAGACCTGATAATGTGATCAAGACAGAGGTGCTGGATGAGTTTAATGCCTATATCACCAGACTGGAACAGGTTTCCGGAAAGACTATTAATAATCTGGACACTTTGGTTGAGGTTCTTGACGAACGCCATGCATATTTCGACAGCATGGGCTGTCGTGCCTCCGACCATGGTCTGTCAAAGATGTATTATGTTGCGGATTTCGTCTCAAAAGCCCCGAAGGCTTTTGAAAAGCTTAGATCAGGTAAAGCATTGGATGTGGACGAAAATGAGGCTTACTGCACCTATATGATGTACGAGCTTTGTAAGATGAACCACAAACGCGGTTGGGTACAGCAATTTCACCTTGGCGCTATACGCAATAACAATACTCGCATCTTTAGAAATGTGGGTCTGGATACCGGACATGACTCAATAGGCAATAACCAGGATTCATACAGGATGTCCCGCTTCCTCGACCTGCTGGACAATGAGGACAAGCTAGCAAAATCAATACTATACAATCTCAATCCAGCTGATAATGAAATGTTTATCACCATGGTGGGTAATTTCCAGGACGGCAGTGTGGCAGGTAAGATGCAATACGGAGCTGCCTGGTGGTTTCTCGACCAAAAGGCCGGAATGGAAAAGCACCTGAAGGACTTGTCAGTCCTAGGATTGCTGAGTCATTTTGTAGGTATGGTAACCGACTCGAGAAGCTTCCTCTCCTATCCGCGCCACGAGTATTTCAGAAGAATAGTATGTAACTACATTGGAGGAGAGGTTGAAAAAGGCTTAATACCTAATGATGACTCTCTGCTTAAAGAACTTATAGAAAGAGTCTCTTACCGCAATGCAGCAGAGTATTTCGGATTCTAAAAAATCGATTGGACGATTGTACAGATTAGGACAAAACACGCCGATATATGAAACAAAGAATAGTAATGTTTGGAGAGATCATGCTCAGACTCTCTACACCCGGATTTCAACGTTTTACACAAGCAAGCTCTTTTGATGCCTGCTACGGAGGTGGTGAGGCAAATGTAGCTGTTTCACTGGCAAATTTCGGGTTGGATGCATCTTATGTTACCGTCCTCCCAAAGAATGATATTGGAGAGGCCTGCCTTAGGGAGCTTAGAAAATATGGTGTAGATACCAGTAACATTAAGTTTGGTGGTGAACGCCTGGGTATTTACTTTCTCGAAACAGGCGCAGTTGCTCGTCCCTCCAAGGTAATTTACGACCGTGCATACTCGTCCTTCTCACAGGTACAGAAAGGTGATTTCGACTGGGATAAGATATTTGAAGGAGCCACCTGGTTTCACTGGACAGGTATCACACCGGCCGTTTCCCAGGGTGCCGCAGATGTATGTCTTGAGGCAATAAAGACAGCCAATAGATTGGGTATAACAGTATCAACCGATCTTAACTATAGGAAGAATCTATGGAAGTATGGCAAAAAAGCAAGTGAGGTAATGCCCGAACTGATTGAAGGTTGTGACATAGTCCTGGGCAACGAAGAAGATGCAGCAATGGTACTTGGCATCAAACCTGAGGGTGTAAATATCGAAGGTGGACATGTGGAAGCTGAGGCTTACCGCAGTGTATCACGACAAATTATGGAACGCTTCCCAAGGGTAAAGAAAGTAATCACTACCCTCCGAGGTTCTATAAACGCAAACCATAATACATGGTCGGGTGTCCTATATGACGGAACAAAGCTCTACACAGCCCCAATATATCAGATTACACATATAGTTGACCGTGTAGGAGGAGGCGACTCCTTTATGGGAGGCCTGATCTACGGGCTGCTAAGCTACCCCGGTGATGATGCCAAAGCATTGAACTTTGCAGCAGCAGCTTCATGCCTGAAGCACACTATCTTGGGTGACTTCAACCAAGTAAGTGTCGACGAGGTAGAAAAGCTGATGGATGGTGATGCATCTGGTAGGGTATCCAGATAGGATAACATTGTGGTGTTCAATCCTCCCTGCTTTTTTATCTGAAAAAGAGTCATGGCAGGTGGTGCGAGAAAGCCAAATAGCATATAGCGGTTACCTAAAAATTAAAATAAAATGGCAAAGTACGGTCGCAGTGAAGTCTTTATGGCAATGAAGGACACCGGTGTGGTACCGGTATTCTTCCACAAAGATATTGAAGTTTGCAAGCAGGTTGTAAAAGCCTGCTATGATGGAGGAATAAGGGTTTTTGAATTTGTAAACCGCGGAGACTTCGCACATGAGATCTTTAGTGAACTCAATAAATATGTGCTTAGTGAACTGCCTGGTATGATCCTTGGGGCCGGATCGGTTGTCGAAGCGGCCACAGCAGCAATTTTCATTCAGTCAGGTGCAAACTTTATTGTATCCCCTCTGTTGAATGAGGAGATAGCAAAGCTATGTAACCGACGTGGAGTAGCATGGGCACCAGGATGTGGTACAATTAGCGAAATAGGTAAGGCTCAGGAACTAGGTGCTGAGGTTATCAAGCTCTTTCCTGCTTCGGAAATCGGTGGTCCTTCTTTTGTAAAGGCCGTCAAAGGCCCCATGCCCTGGACCAATATCATGCCTACTGGTGGTGTTGATACAACTGAGGCCAACCTTGCGGGTTGGTTTAGAGCCGGGGTCTTCTGTGTGGGTATGGGATCTAATCTCTTCCCAAGGGAGATTATTGATAGCGGAAACTATCAGGCTCTAGCCCAGAAGTCAAAGGAACTGATTGAAACCATCAAACGAGTCAGGAAGGCTTGAATAGGTTAAGGATAGCTAATGGAAGGGGGAGCTTGAGTAAATTGAATAAAACAACAACTTCGGAGATATGAATTTGACATTGAGAAAAGACTGCAAATGGGGCTTGCTTGTTCCATCAAGCATGGGAGTTCGCATCACCCCGGCCAACAACCAGCCTGTACATTGCAGCGAAACCTTTCATATGCAGGCCACAAGTGCAGAAACCAATGTGGCTACCATACCAGCGTACCTTGGCCTACCGGTCAAGGTACTTACTGCCTTTGTTAAAGACAGTCCAATAGCCGAGTTTATCAAGAGTGACCTGCGCAAACGCAGATTGGATTATGAAGGTCCTGAGATTGCCCAGGGTGGTCCATGGGGATACAGGCACCAGTTTAATATAGCCGACAGCGGCTTTGGAGTTCGAGGCCCAAAGGTTCAGAACGACCGTGCCGGAGAGGTTGGTCGACTGCTTAATTCAAGCTTTTACGACCTTGAAAGAATATTCGGGGAGGAAGGGGTCCAGATAGTCCACATGTCCGGTCTTATCGCTGCCCTGTCGCCTAAGACGGGCAGGTTTTGTGTCCAACTTGCAAGAATTGCAAAGAAATACGGCACTCTTATCTCTTTCGACATTAACTTTAGAGCTTCTTTCTGGGAAGGAAGGGAAAAAGAACTGAGAGAGATATTCAACGAGATTGCTTCTCTGAGTGATATAATAATAGGGTTCAAGGAAGTCTTCAATCTTTGTCTAGGACATGAGATGCCTGAAACTCACGGTGTGAGCGTAGACGACACAATGGCTGACTTTAAAAAGGTACTGCTTCAAATGAGGAAGTACTGCCCCAATGCTTCGGTTCTTATAACAACCTTCCGTAACGAGATAAGTGTCAACGAACACCTCTGGGGTGGAGTAATGCTTGCCGGGGACGAATGGTACGAAGTTGCTCCAAGACCAATCAGAGTTCTTGACCGTATCGGAGGAGGTGACGGCTTTATGGGAGGACTGCTCTACGGAATCCTCAGGGGTTGGGAACCGGAAAAGTGGTTGCAGTTTGGCTGGGCAACAGGTGCACTGGCAACTACCTTTGTAACTGATTATGCACTACCTTCAGACGAGGCTTCGGTCTGGAGTATATGGAAAGGAAATACAAAAGTGATAAGGTAAAACTTTGTCTATGGTACTGTATCAAAGAGGATCCGAAAATGAGGAGTTAAGCCAGGCTGACCTGCGTGAGGCATTGCATGTGGCATTTGAAAAACTGGGCAGTCGCAGTAAGGTGCTTGCAATACCGCCCGACTATACAAGATTCCATTCACAGGCCGGAATACTCACTTCCTTGGCGTGGGAGTATTTTGGCAATTCAATGACTGATATACTTCCAGCACTGGGCACCCATGCCCCAATGACGCAGGAACAGATTTCACATATGTTTCCTGGTGTGCCCCATGACCTTTTCAGGGTACATGACTGGCGCAACGATGTAGTGACCCTTGGGGTAGTTCCCGGTTCCTTTATCTCAGAAATTACAAATGGGCAGGTCACCTATGACTGGCCCGTGCAGGTCAATAAAATGCTTGTGGAGGGAGGCTATGACCTTATCCTGTCTATTGGCCAGGTAGTCCCCCACGAGGTAATCGGCATGGCCAACTACAACAAGAATATCTTCGTGGGCACAGGTGGATCGGAAGGTATCAATAAAAGCCACTTTATCGGTGCCGTCTATGGCATGGAACGTATAATGGGTCGTGCCAGCAATCCCGTTCGCAAGGTTCTCAACTATGCCTCAAAGACTTTCACATCTCATCTGCCCATCATCTATGTGCAGACAGTAATTGGCCGCAATAGTGCCGGTAAACTGGTAACCCGTGGTATCTTTATAGGCGATGATGAAGAGGTATTCGAGCTGGCTGCCGACCTGTCAATAAAAGTCAATTTTGAGATGGTGGCAGAACCTTTGAACAAGGTGGTTGTTTATCTCGAGCCGGGAGAATTTAAAAGCACCTGGCTTGGCAACAAGAGTATCTATCGTACCAGAATGGCCTTGGCCGACGGTGCCGATTTGATAGTACTTGCACCCGGACTGAGGGAATTCGGCGAGGACAAAACGATAGACCGTCTTATAAGGCAGTATGGCTATTGCGGCACTCCAAAGACGTTGAAATATGTCGAAGAGGACGAGGAAATGAGAAACAACCTTGGTGCTGCAGCCCACCTTATCCACGGCAGTTCAGAAGGTCGCTTTTCAATCACCTATTGTCCAGGTCACCTGAGCAAGGAGGAAATTGAATCGGTACATTTCAAATACGCCGACCTTGGGGAAATGATGAAACGATACGATCCTGATAAATTGAAAGACGGGTACAATATAATGCCTGACGGGGAAAAGATATTCTACATATCCAATCCGGCTGTGGGCCTTTGGGCCCACAGCGACAGGTTTAAGGACTGAGCTGGGTTATCTGGTCCTATTATCATGCTAATACAATTAGGATTTAGGCTGATCAACAAAACTCTAAAAACGAAATAATTAAGCCATTGGCTTGCAGAAGCAATATTTCCCGGAAGGAAGATCTCTTTAAAAGTAAATGTAAAAACTAAGCCATATGAAGGAATTATCAGACATAGGATTGATAGGTTTGGCAGTAATGGGTGAAAACCTGGTGCTGAACATGGAAAGCAAGGGCTTTCAGGTTTCGGTGTACAACCGTACCACCCAAAGGGTTGACGACTTTGTCAACGGACGTGCCAAAGGCAAAAATATAAGGGGAACTCATTCATTGCAAGAGCTTGTTGCTTCACTTGAGCGTCCTCGTAAAATAATGATGATGGTGAAGGCTGGCAAGCCGGTGGATGATCTTATTGAATCTCTTGTTCCCCTTCTCGATCAGGGCGACATCCTGATCGACGGTGGAAACACCCACTATCCCGATACCAACCGCCGTACTGCTTATGTTGAAAGCAAGGGCTTGCTCTATATTGGAACTGGTGTATCAGGTGGTGAGGAAGGTGCCCTGCTAGGTCCTTCTATTATGCCGGGGGGCAGTCAAAAAGCATGGCCTGTTGTAAAGCCAGTCTTCCAGAGTATAGCTGCCAAGGTTGAAGATGGTACACCATGCTGTGACTGGGTTGGCGAAAATGGTGCAGGCCACTTCGTCAAGATGGTTCACAACGGTATCGAATACGGTGATATGCAGCTTATCAATGAGGCTTACCATATCATGAAGGATGTTCTGGGTATGTCAGCTGATGAGATGCACCTGGTATTCAAGGAATGGAACGAAGGACCATTGGATTCATACCTGATAGAGATTACACGTGATATTCTGGCTTTCAAAGATGAAGATGGTCAGCCACTTGTTGACAAGATACTGGACACTGCAGGTCAGAAAGGTACAGGCAAGTGGACTGCTGTATCAGCCCTTGAACATGGAGTACCGCTTACCTTGATTGGTGAAGCAGTTTTTTCACGCTGTCTGTCAGCCATCAAAGAAGAAAGAGTTGCTGCATCAAAGCTAATAAATGGTCCGAAACCCGAATTCAAAGGCGATAAAAAACAATTCATTAAGGATATTGAGTCTGCCCTATTTGCTTCCAAGATTGTTTCCTATGCCCAGGGTTATGCCCTTATGGCTGCAGCAGCAAAAGAATATGGATGGAACCTCAACTATGGCGGCATTGCCCTAATGTGGCGCGGTGGTTGTATCATACGTTCTGTATTCCTGGGACGAATCAAGGAAGCATTTGACAGAAACAAAGACCTGAGCAACCTGCTGCTTGACCCATATTTCAAGGATGTTGTAGAAAAGGCACAACAAGGCTGGAGAAACGTAATAGCAACAGCTGTTATAAACGGAATACCTGCACCTGCAATGTCAAGTGCATTGAGCTATTTTGACGGCTATCGCTCAGAACGACTGCCAGCCAACCTGCTGCAGGCTCAGCGTGACTTCTTTGGTGCTCATACATATGAAAGAGTAGACAAACCACGTGGTGAGTTCTTCCATACCAACTGGACAGGAAGGGGTGGAACTACAGCCTCTACAACCTATAACGTCTAATATTTAAGCCCACTCATCATGTCTATTTCAAAAGAGAAAATGTCGCACTACAGATGGTACATCTGTTCTCTGTTGTTCTTTGCCACGACTGTCAACTATCTGGACCGACAGGTATTATCATTGACCTGGAAGGACTTTATTGCACCTGAATTTCACTGGACCAATAGTGACTACGGTAATATCACAAGTCTGTTTTCACTATTTTATGCAGGCTGTATGCTCTTTGCCGGTAAGTTTGTTGACTGGCTTGATACTAAGAAGGGTTATTTGTGGGCCATCGGAATATGGTCTGTAGGTGCCGTACTCCATGCCTATTGCGGTATTGCTACCTCTGGTATTCTTACCGGCAAATGGTTGGTTGGTTTTGAAGGAGCCAAAGAGTCCATCGCTACGGTTGGAGACGTCGGATTGGTCGTTTCCGTAAGTGTAACCCTCTTTATTTTTGCAAGAATAGTACTTGCACTTGGAGAAGCAGGCAACTTCCCGGCTGCAATCAAGGCAACTGCCGAGTTCTTCCCAAAGAAGGACAGAGCTTTTGCAACAAGTATTTTCAATGCAGGTGCCACGGTGGGCGCCCTGTTAGCCCCATTTAGCATTCCAATTATAGCAGCCCACTGGGGTTGGGAGATGTCCTTTATTGTGATCGGTGCACTTGGTTTTGTCTGGATGGGCTTCTGGATCTTTATGTACAAAAAGCCCGAAGTTCACCCTCTTGTTAACAAGGCTGAACTTGACTACATACATCAGGACAGTCATGAGGAGGCAGCAAACGGTGATGAGGGAAGGGATGCAAAGAAGATACCTTTCTTAAAATGCTTTACATACAAGCAGACCTGGGCCTTTACAGTGGGTAAGTTTATGACCGACGGAGTGTGGATGTTCTACCTATTCTGGACTCCGGCCTATCTGAGCGATGTGTATGGACTGACATCCGACCAAACGATGGCGCAGTTCCTACTCTTCCTGTTATACGGCATCACCTTGTTGTCAATTATCGGGGGTTGGTTGCCAACTTACTTTGTCGACAAGAAGGGGATGAATCCATATGCTGGACGTATGAAGGCAATGCTGATTTTTGCCTTCTTCCCCTTACTTGCAATGATGGCACAGCCGCTTGGTAAGCTGTCGTTCTGGTATCCTGTGATCATTATTGGTCTTGCAGGTGCAGCCCACCAGGCATGGTCTGCAAATATCTTCTCGACTATAGGTGATATGTTCCCAAAATCTGCTGTTGCAACAATCACAGGTATCGGCGGTATGGCAGGAGGACTGTCAGCGTTTATAATAAACAGATCATCCGGCATACTCTTCGACTTTGCTGAAGAAACCAGCATGAAATTTATGGGCTTTCAGGGTGTAGAAGCAGGATATTTCATCGTTTTCCTCTTCTGCTCAGTAGCCTATCTTATAGGATGGCTGCTTATGAAAGCACTTGTTCCCAAATACAAGCCAATAGTCATTTAACAATCAATACTGACAAATACCTGCATCACTGGATGCAGGTATTTGTCATACATATTGGGCCTGCAGTTTTTTCTGATGGCTTTTCCTAATTATGAAACAGGTTCGTATCAAAGACATAGCAAAATTGTCCGGCTTTTCCATAGGCACGGTTGACAGGGTGTTGCATAACCGTGGCGAAGTCGCTGCTGATACAAAGGAAAAAATCCTTAAAATAGCCCGTGAGCTTGATTACAAGCCCAATATTGTTGCACAGGCACTTACTACAAAAAAGCAGTACAAAATAGCTGTACTAATTCCAAGAGCTGACAAGGACAACTCATTTTGGGCCATGCATCCCGCAGGGATTAACAAGGCTTTAAATGAGCTGCGTCCCTTCAAAGTAAATGTTAGCTATTACCTGTTCGAACTACACAATGAGGCCGATTTTCTTAGCAAGGCAGAGGAACTGCTCAACGACGAACCTGAAGGTGTTATCCTGGCTCCCATCCTTCGCAAAGAATCATTGCACATATGCTCAAGACTCGAAGAAAAGGGCGTGCCCTACATATTTATCGACTCCCACATAGAAAACTGCGGAAATCTTAGCTTTTTGGGCGAAAACGCCTACAAGAGTGGCCGGGTTGCAGCAAGCCTGGTCGACTTCGGTGTAGGAGCAGATAATGATATTTTGGTTGTAAATATCGCTAAGGATCTTGAAAACACACGACACCTGTACAGTCGCACACGTGGCTTTATGAACTATTTCGGGGAAGGTGGCAGAAATAAGGGAAGGAAAATTACTGTCGAGATAGAATCAAGCAATATGGATACAGTAAGGCAAAAACTCAACAAAGTATTTGCTGACTATCCCGACATAGGGGCTATACTTGTATCAAGCGCAAAGACCCATATCGTGGCATCATACCTCGAGGAAAAGGGGCTGAAAGATATTATTCTGGTGGGATATGAAATGACAAAGGAGAACCTTGACTTCCTCAAACACGGTATTATTAATTTCCTGATTGGGCAAAGACCTGTTGAGTCATCCGAGAAAGCCCTGAAGATGATGTTCGAACACCTAACTACTGGCAAAACCTTCTCTAAAGAAGAGTTTCAGCCCGTCGAGATCATCAATCCGGAAAACGCAGATTTCTGACACCAGCGGGCTGAAACTATTTTGTTGCAACACCTGTTAATACAGGCTACTACTTAGTTATACAGGCCATGACTACTTGTCTTTCCAGAATACCAGGTAGAATTGAGGAGTAGCTATGACATTTGAAGTCAGGCTCTATTTACAGCACCTTAAACCTGATTGCATCATTTTCTATTGGTTGTCCAAAAGCGCAGTCAGTGGCTTCAGACTTATTACAAAACCTCCTCGAGGTAGGGTCTCAACTTCCAACGAGTCACCTTTAGTTACCACTCCGTATGAAGTACTGAATTCCTTGTCGTGTTTTCCATCAGTTATAACACAATACTTGTAGCTGACACCTTCTTCAAGAAATCCAAAGTCAACCTTGATCATCTTACCCCTGAAACCGGAGTTCAGCGCTCCAACATACCACTTGTCTCCTTTTTGACGGGCAAGACATACATCCCTACCTGGATACCCGCTAAGAAACACAAGTTCATCCCAGGCTGCAGGCACTTCCTTCAGGAAGGACAGAGCTGCATGAGGCAATTCCCTGTATGCTTCAGGACGATCAGCCAAATGCTGAAATGCTGATTCGAAAACTACACTGAGAGCCAGCTCGTGACCATAGGAGGTAATATGAGGATACTGTGAATTTGAGAAGGTAACCGGGGTATAGTCCATAGAACCAACCACATTGCGGGTAAAGGGCATCACAGAATTATGCTCCGGAGCAGTAGTTGTTAGTTCAGGATTATTGTTGTACCATTCAGCACCACGTACAGCCTCAGTAGTCATTAGGTTTGGATAAGTGCGTGTCCAGCCACGGGGCACAATGGCACCGTGGAAGTTGACCATCATTTCCATTTCTGCCGCATCTTCCAGAATATCCAGATAGTAATCAATCATATATTGTTTTTCGCTAAGGAAGAAATCAACCTTTACGCCAACAAAACCAAGGCTCTTAAGCCAGGCAAACTCCTTCATGCGACTTTCGTGGGTCTTCATCCTGTCGACAGGAGTTGAGGTAATCCACTTGAACATACCCGAATTGTACCAGATCAGCGGTTTCACCCCTTTGGATACAGCATATCTTGCAGCATCTTCGACATTTCCGCCGTTCTGCATTGCATCCCATTCCCAGTCAAACAAAGTATAGGGCCAATCCATTTCAGCAGCCAGATCGGTAAATTTCTTCACTGTCTGATAGTCACGTGTTCCATGGTTGTCCGACCAGTAATTCCATGACACCTTACCGGGCTTAATCCAGTCGGTATTGCTAATAACAGATGGTTTTGACACATCCTCAACAAGGGTTGACTCAACTATGCTAGCCAGGTCACCAAGTATTATCACCCTCCATGGAGACTTCCATGGTAGTTCGATTACCGGAAGTGCATCTCCCTCTCCCTCATGGTCAAGAGGAAGGGCTACTTTAAATCCATTTCCATCAGTGAAGTTGACCAACTTGGTACCCGCATAGCCACGATCAAGGTCAGCTTCATGAATCAAAAACCAGGCTTCCTTATCTTTATCCTTGAACAGAGCAGGATATGACCAGTCGCGCTGTACGCTTCCATCCTTAATCAGAGCATATAGGTTCTCGTTTGACAGATCAAACTTCTGAAGCCATCTTAAAGTACTGTCCTGAACAGTATAAGTGGTAAACTCGTCCTTTACTGTGTACTTTCCTGACTTTTCAGGGAACTCATATCTGAAAACCACTCCATCATTGTACGCTCTTACAATCACATTCATTTTGGCTTTTGAGGGGTTTTCAAATGAGAAAACCTGCTCAGTACCAAAATTCAGCCTCTTGGTACGCTTGCCATGGAGAGCAGTATATTCCTCCTTTATCTGAACAGGCTTACCTATCTTTAGCAGCCTCAGGCCACCGAAAAAGTCCTGATCGCTGCGGCTTAACCCCAGACTGACCTTTGTGAGTTCGGTACTACCTTCACTATCTCTGTAATCCACTTTGAGAAACCAGTGCCCCTCCTCGCTGGTTAATACAGCTCCAACTTTACCGTTTGGAGAACGTAATTCAATATCCGCTGCTGATACAAATGCTGCAGCGTGCAAAGCAATTATCAGCAACAGACTCCTTAAATAGACACACGTTTTATACATAAGACTTCCTTTTAATAGAAATATCAATCAAAGTCCACAACCTGATTCTTTCCGTCATAAGAGATAATCTTGTCAACCTCCCTGGAAACTTCAATACCGACTCCCTTTTTAGCACTGACAAGTACAATCCTGAAGGTTCTTTCCTTAAGCATACCAGGATGCTCACCTTCAGTGTCATCTATTGTCAGACTGTGCTTCGCACTATCCCATCTGAATGCTATTGTTGAATATCTGCCTTCTTCATAGCCATAGCCGTCACCTTCATCTTCGTACAGCACAAAACAGCCATCTGCTCCATCATAGATTCTAAGTTCTATAACATCAGCAGGTAGTTTACCTGTATGTTGAATATGATTGCCCATGGGAACTATTGAACCTGCCTTTACAAATAGGGGAAGTCTGTCAAATGCAACATTCACATCAACCCATTGCTTACCCTTGTAGTTTGTTCCGGTCCAGAAGTCATACCACCCCTCTGATTCAGGCAGATACACCTTAACAACATCCACACCAGACTCAGTAACCGGAGCAACGAGGAAGGAACTGCCAAACATATACTGGTATGCTTGTTCAGATGCCTCTTTGTCACCAATAAAGTCCATCACCAGAGGACGCATCATGGTACTTCCCATATTGGTTACCTTCCATGCTTCAGAGTAAATATAAGGAAGAAGTCTGTAACGCAGCTCAAGCATCTTACGCATAGCTTGTTCAACCTCATCACCATATTTCCATGGTTCGGTTTCGCTCATATAACCATGCATACGGAATATAGGACTGAAGGCACCCCACTGATACCATCTTACCAGCAGTTCCTTGTAGTTATCATCGGTATACTGCCTCGGTCCGGGTCTGAAGAATCCTCCTATATCTGTAGTCCAGTATGGTAATCCCGTCATCACGAAATTCAGACCAGCGGTAATCTGTCTCTTGTAGCCGTCCCAGTTACCGCCAATATCTCCCGACCAGTTTATTACCCCATATCTTTGTTGACCTGAAAAGGCTGAACGAGTAAGGATACAAACACGCTTGTCGTCAGTTGCCGATCTCTGCCCCTCGTACACAGCCTTGCTCACCATAAGCGGATATGTCAATCGGTAGAAGTTGCCCGGTCCCAAATATGTCATCCTTCCTGCAAGAGCATCATTTTCAGGCTCAACAGCATCCATCCACCAGGCATCCACTCCGTTCGAGAACATATTATCATTAAGGGTATTCCAGTAATCCTCTCTGGTTGCAGGATTAAAGTAGTCAAGCCAGTTGGTTCCGGGAACAAAGCGCCCTTTCTCGGTGTAGGCTTTACCTAGGGTTGAATTTAAATCAGGATTGGACCATATCGAAACAACAAGCTTTGCATTCAGATCGTGAATCTCCTTTATAAAAGCCGAAGGATTTGGATAATGTGTTTCATCAAATTCCGGAACCCCCCAGCCTTTGCTTCCCCAATACTGCCAATCCTGTACAATTACATCCATTGGAATATCCCTCTTACGGAATTCCTTTACTGTCTCAACAAGATGAGTGCCTGACGTATATCTTTCCCGACATTGCCAGAAACCATAGGCCCAAAGTGGAAACATCGGAGCATTTCCGCTAAGCTTACGATATGTCGATATTACCTTATCTGCCGATGGACCATAGAATACCACATAGTCCAGGTTGCGTGCATGAGGAGACCTAAAGGTGCTTAACTCTTCCTTTTCATCCCAGAAAAGCGAAGGTTCATTATCTGCCTTGCAAATCACTGTAACCTCGTGCTCACCCTTACTCAGGTGCACCAGAGTGCCTGCTGTCGGTGGCAGCCACATATTGCTTATATCAAGTACAGGCACGTCATCTACTGCCACAAAATGTCTGTTGCCCATCTTACCCAGATCCAGAAACAGCGAATATTCTCCCTCACGTGGCACAGTAAAACTACCTGTATACACTCTTTGATCCTGGGATACTCTCTGAGTACCATGAGTAGTGGTAACTTCAGCCAACTGGCCTTCGGCCGCATCATCGCTATGCTGAAGGGCCAGCTCTATCTTATTGTCAGCAGGATTAAAGTCTGTCAATCCGTATTGGTGCCAAAGGAGGCCATAGCCCTTATCAGAATAAATAAAGGGAATAGAAATCTGGCTGTTAACCTGAGTCAGACGTCTGCTCAATCCGTTTAGGTTGAAGTAACCATCCTGAAACTGTCCCAGTCCAAGAATCAGTTCATCACTGCCAGTCACAAAACTCTGTTCAGCCACAAAGCATGGCTCACCTTGAACGGTGTCGGCAAGGAATACCCTTGAACCGGCCTGTTCCTCAAGAAAGACGCGACCTTCAGCATCCAGGAAACTAAGGCTTCCACTACGATAATTCAGTTCTACAGCCATGGACCTAAGCCTGAGCTTAAGTCCGCCTTTTACCTCCTCGGTTTCAAACCATGGAACATCAGTTTCTCCGTTTAGGATAAACTCGGGGACTTCTGTTTCCCCTTCTGTAAAAAACTTCACTCTAACCGAGTTATCGGTCAGGGGAATAAGCGTAAGGTTGCCTTCCGGCAACCTTACATTTATACCCTTATCAGTTTCAGTGTATGATACTGACGAACTGCAGGCCCAAAGCCCAAGTGAAGCTGTTAGTGTTAGTAATACAGGCTTCAGTTTCATATTATTTTTCTATTGTCCACCAGTCGAAGTTAAACAACTCACCTTCACCACCTTTAAATACAAGGTAGATATCATGTACTCCCTGTGCTTTAGCCATTTTGCCTGAGACAAGCTTCCAGGTATCCTTGCATCCGGTATTTTCTACATTCAGGCTCGCAATGAGTTTTCCGTCAACACCACCTAGTCTCACTTCTATCCTGCCACCCTTGGTGTCAGAAGAAACGCTTGCAAGGAAACGCTTACCGCCCTTTTCCAGGTCAACGCTTTTAATCTTAATATAGTCACCGTTGTGAATCTTAGTGACATAGACACCTGTAACACCGCTCTTCGCAGTTTTGACACCCTCAGACCAGGCAATTGTTTCAGCCTCCACCCTCTTGAATGGATTCAAAGGCTTTACGCTCTTTATGTTACCTTCAATAGTGGGAGTAATCATCGGAATAGTACCGTCTTCGTTGTAGCTAAACTCCTCAGCCGCAGTTGACCGCTTGAAGCCTTCGTTTGACAGCCCTTGAGTGTGGTATATGAAATAGGACTTACCTTTGAAATCAATGACACCACCATGGTTAGTAAAGGCCAGGTGATCTGCCCTGTCCATTACAAAACCTCTGAATGTCCATGGACCATCAGGAGTCGGAGCTGTTGAATATGCAATTTTTTCAGGAATACCGGAGGCTGCATAGATCAGGTAATACAGACCATTGCGTTTGTAAAACCAGGGACCTTCAGTATAAGCACAACGTTCGGTACCATCAGGACCAGCTACGCTACCAAAAGCCTCAGTAGTCATTTCTACAGCAAAGATTCCGTTCTTACCCACACTCCTGTCGTACGAAATCATGTCTTCGTTGAGTCTTACATACAGTAAGTTTGGATTGCCCCAGAACAGGTAAGCTTGACCGTCATCATCAATAAAGACAGTGGGATCAATATCCGGCCACACATTTTCAGTATCCAGGATAAGTCTGTGACCCAATGGATCATGGAAGGGACCATAGGGCGAATCAGCCACCAGCACTGAGATTCCTTCGCCGTGAATAGGCACATACAGATAGAATTTGCCATTGCGTTCAATAGCCTGAGGTGCCCATGCACCGTTGGTGCGCTCACACCAACCAAAATCCTTCAAAGAGGCTACTGCGCCATGATCGGTCCAGTTGACCATATCCTCAGATGAGAAAAGCATCCAGTCGTACATTGTAAAGAAGTTGTTGACAGTCTCATCCTCATCGTGGCTGGTGTAAATAAAGACCTTGTCCCCATATACCATCGGGGCAGGATCCGCCGCAAAGGATGTCTGAATTATAGGGTTTTGGGCATTTAGTGCTGTGATACAAAAAAGCGATAACGCAATAGTTCTGATTCTCATCATTTAGTTATTAATAGATTAGTATCTTATTTCGCAGTAAGAATAATTGTATCTCCCTGACTTGTTTCAATATCATATAAGTAGTATTCAGGCAGATCAAAAGCCTTAAGAGAAGCTTCAGGGGATATCAAAGGTTGCTTGACTGCAGGCCTTTGATAGAAAGGATTGGGGTTTTCGCCCTGGGCTTCAGCAAACTTACCTTTTGCAGTAAGCTGATTAGCCGACCTAATTCTAAGATTACCTCCAAGCCTGGACTTGATAACGGCCTTTACGACCTTGTGATCTTCCCAAATAAGTTCTACAATCTCAAATCCACCTCTTGCCCTTAGACCAGTGACCTTACCAGCAGGCCATACGTCAGGCAGTGCAGGAATAAGATGGATGGCACCATCATGGCTTTGCATCAGCATCTCAGCAAGACCTGAAGTGAATCCAAAATTTCCGTCAATCTGGAATGGTGGGTGGGCATCAAACATATTGGCATAGGTACCACCAGCTTCACCAAAACCCCTTCCCTGTCCGTTATCTCGTCCGACAAGCTTGATTTGCTCCTTTATTAAATCATAGACATGATTACCATCTAGTAGCCTTGCCCACAGGTTTATCTTCCAGTTGACAGACCAACCTGTGGACGGGTCACCACGATGTATCAACGTGGTTCTAGCTGCATCAGCAAGTTCAGGAGTACTCAATGGAGTTATCTGATTAGATGGGAACATACCATAGAGGTGAGATACATGACGGTGTTTGTCATTTGGATTATCCCAGTCGTACATCCACTCTTGCAATTGTCCATGCTTACCAATCTGCATAGGAGGCAACTTGGCAAGGGCTGTTTCCATCCTTTCCTTCAATGGTTCATCAATACCAAGGATCTCCGCTGCCTTGAGAGTTTTTTGCATAATGTCGGCAACAAGCTGATTGTCCATAGTAGTACCTGCTGACATTGAAGACTGATAATGGTCCGCAGGAGAGTTCTCCGGGGAGTTGGAGGGTACAATTACAAGCCAGCCTGTTTCCGGATGTTCCTGCAGTACATCAAGGCAAAACTCGGCAGCACCTTTCATCACCGGATAGACCGAGCGCAAATACTCAGTATCACCACTAAATTCATACTTGTCAAACAGGTGTTGGCTCAACCATACACCACCCATGGGCCACATGCCCCAGTATGCTCCGTCTACAGGACCTGTGATTCTCCAGATATCTGTATTGTGATGGGCTACCCATCCACCTGCTCCATACATTGTCTTTGCAGTTACAGATCCGGCTTCAGCCAGCTCGCGAATCATCTGGATAAGTGGCTCATGCAACTCAGACAGGTTGGTTGGTTCAGCAGGCCAATAATTCATCTCTGCATTGATATTGATAGTATACTTGCTATCCCATGCAGGGAATAGCTGATCAGCCC
>Ga0209723_1002163_pt1 | contig 27392 bp, 15 predicted proteins | sample BiotimSIPDNA_2_FD_185750 | JGI IMG/M metagenome (GOLD analysis project Ga0209723, IMG submission 185750) | Anaerobic biogas reactor microbial communites from Washington, USA - Biogas_R2 time_0 SIP DNA (SPAdes) (version 2) | ecosystem: Engineered > Bioreactor > Anaerobic > Unclassified | place...
AGACTGAGATATGGGCCGATATGGACAATAAGAGCCGTATGAATTGAGAGATTCAAGTACGGTTCCGTGAGAGGCTGAAGGTGAAATTCCTTGGCCTACTCGACCATGAAGATCTTAAATCATAAAGTGCGCTCGGCGACCCGGAAAATCTCTTAAAAAAATAATATTATTGCGCTCGTCGACCCGGAAGAATTTCTGTATTTTCATTATTTCTTAATAAAGAATGGTAGTAAAAAATAATTATTCCGGACTTTCGCGCCCGGACGACGAGTTCCTTTTTCCAGGGCAAAAAAGGAACCAAAATGCCCTGGGAGCGGCCATGTTTCGCTAATCACCTGCACCGAAAAAGAATAGATGTAAACAGGATTTTTTGGGTTTTAATCAGTACGCAGCTTTTAAACTCGCCCGCTCGAAAACATTTTTTATCCTCGCTCAATAAGTAAATGAGGTTAGCGGGACTCGAACAGTAAAAGCCGCTTTCTCTGGTGCAGGTTATGCTCAACATAACGACCGCGGAATTTCTCTATTTTCTTAATCCACTGAAGTGGAAACAGTAAGAAATTTATGTACAAAAGCAAAAGTATGCAGATTAAGAGATTCGAACCTTGAAAACATTGTCTGAATCACGGATTGAGAAGATTGCACGAATAGCACTGATAAATATTGATTGTTTGCAACCTGCCATCTCTTTCAGTGAAATTTCATAATCAGTGCAAATCGAATTAAAAATATGCAGATTAAGAGATTCGAACCTTGAAAACATTGTCTGAATCACGGATTGAGAAGATTGCACGAATAGCACTGATAAATATTGATTGTTTGCAACCTGCCATCTCTTTCAGTGAAATCATATAATCAGTGCAAATCGGTGATTCAGACACTTTTCTTTGCTTATTTTCCTTTCCGATACTAATTTAAATAAGTTAATAGTTTCCTTTTTTCGATTCCATTTTGCCATGAACACCATTATCCTCAATCTCCAAACCACATCAAAAACCGCAATAGCTTCAGATAAACAACAGACACGCAAACCTTACTTTAAACAAAGAGTAAAAATACGTACATTTTTTGGTTATGAATGCTGTAATGGGCATTTTCGGAAAATATTGATTTTGAAATCAAAAAAGGTGCAAACGATATCGCAAATTGAAATTAACTTTAAAATATGGGAAAAAATCATACAATCAATTATATATGTATCTTCAAGCAGAAATAATCAGGAATGTAAAGAAATTGAAAATCTGTTTATGAAATGTTTGGGATAGTATCAAAACTATAAAATATGAATGAGTGAAGAAATTAGAAATTGCACGTTTAGGGTGCTCGAAGTTCATGGTTCATGATATAAGGAATTGAAATAATTGAACAATCATAATGAATATAAACGAATTACAGAGACACAAAAAAATGATTCCTATAATACCGCAATCAATGTGATAGGCGGGTTGAGGGATTTCTGTGTTATTTTTAAAGCTATAGATTCACATTTTAGTCAATCCGACTCTTTAAAAGTGCTAGTCAATAAACGTAACGAATTTAATCTCCGTACGGAAAAAAGCCGTACAAGGATTGAACGAGAGGTCAGAAAGGCTTTTTTAAAGTTCAGGAATGAAGAGCATCAGGCTCTCATTCAGGGGATTTTTACCGATCGAGTGCCACTGCAAGATAAAGAGCTGGTTTTTGTATGGCAGTTTGCCCTGAATAACAGGCTGTTTCGAGAGATCACCTCACGTGTTTTTTCCAAGACTTACTATTCAGGCCGCGCCAGCTTATCCAAAGATGATATTACCGCATATCTGAAGGAATTTCTGCGCCAGAATGAATCGCTGGAAATAAGCTGGTCTGAGAAAACGATCAATACGCTTTCAACCAAATACTTGAACCTGATGAGTAAGCTAGAATTTCTCAGCCCTGGAAGAACCAAATCATTCAGGCCCATCAGACCTTCCTCGGAAGCTCAGGTAATTTTTCTGTATTTTGCAAAACTATTCTCCACAAGTGCTAATATTCTGACAAACGAGTTGCTGTCTGTAAGTTTTATATCTAAAGAGGATATCCAGGATCGTCTTAAAAAGCTCTCCATGAAGGGTTTTTTTAATATGAATTTCAACGGTATCGATTTGAATATCGAACTAACTCACAGCTATAAAGGAATTTGCGATGTCCTATATAACTGATCATCAGCAGAAATTTACTGATCTCAATCTGCACATAAAAAACCAGGATCAGTTGCGGCTGAAGGCAAATGGCGGTAACAGCATTCTGTTCTCATATCCGCCTGAAGAAGAAAATCTATATATAGAAAAAGCCAAAGAACTCTACGCTGAAAACACAGCATTTATTGATGTCAGTAAACTACTTGTTCGGTTCATAGATGGTGACGGCTGGGAAGCTTTTAGCAAGTATTACAATGAATTCAAGAATACTCCGCACAAGGTCTTTCATTCGGATGATCCCACGCCCGATCTTTTTGATTTTATTATCAGTGAAATCGAGAACGCATGCAATAACAACAAGATTCCATTTCTGATAAGAACCGGTTGCCTATATGGAACAGGGATCGAAAACGTAAATATCATGGAGCATAAGGCCATCATAAAACTGGCTCACCCTCTGGTGATTTTTTACCCCTCAAAGATTGAGGACGACAACATTTACTTTTTGAACTTCAAGCCTGCATCGAAATACCGCTGCATACTGGTGAAATAGGGGCTGTACATGACAAAAATAAACGAAATTCTGACTCTGGATCTTCACGAAGACATTAAAAATGTAATTGACCTCGAGGATAGCTCTGAACTGGAAATTCAGCAGGAAATTGAATCTTATATCGTGACCGAAGGAATTGGCCGGCACCTTTATAACTTCACCAACCAGTTTACCTCCAATATAAAGGAAACAGGTGTATGGTTGTCCGGGTTTTACGGCTCCGGTAAATCCTATTTCGGCAAGATGCTGGGGTACATCATCGCAAACCCGATTATCAATGGAACCCCAGCCCGAGAGCGCTTTATCCCAAGGCTGAAAGGTGTTTCAGACGAGAGTCTCATTGAAAACTCTATTCGCAACCTCGAAGCCATTAACAGTAGAGTTGTCTTCCTTGACGTGGCCAAGCAAAACACAGACAGAGGACTTGCATTTACCCTTTTTGCAAACCTTCTGAAAAATCTTGGCTTTCGTGATGATATCTATGGCTACATGGAGTTTGACCTCTTCATCGATGGGAAACTTGGTGAGTTTAAAGATAAGGCCAAATCCCTCGAAGGACAGGATTGGGACGAACTGAAGACCAGCAACCGTCAGGTCGCCAGGGTTATGCGAAAGGTGTTCTCTGAGATGGGATACAGCGAGGCCGACTATGACGACACCCAGATAGTATACAGCTCGGCCATCGAAGATTTCTCTGCAAGTAAATTCAAAAGCGAACTCGAAAAATACCTGAAATACCGACCGGACGAAACCCTTGTTTTTGTTTTTGACGAGGCCAGTGAAGCGATCAGTCAGAAAAAATTTACACTGCTTGACCTTGAAGGAATAAGTGAAGCACTTTCGAGTATCAACAACAAGGTCTGGACCATTGCCATTGCTCAGGAAAAACTTGATGATGTTATCAGTAATGCAAATGTAAACCGAAGCCAACTGACCAAGGTAACCGATCGTTTCAAGACCAAAATACATCTTGAATCCACAGAGGTGGATGTAATTATCCGTTCCCGACTGCTTCATAAAACAGATACCGGTCAAAAGCAGCTTGCGGATTACTACAAGAAAAACGAAGGTCTTGTATCGGATGCCACAAATCTGAAGTCGTCCTTTCCGACCAAAACGGCCGATGTGGAAGAGTTTGCAACCTACTATCCGTTCCACAAATACCAGTTCGACATTCTGCAGAAGTTTTTATTCAGCTCCAATGCGCTGGTGGCCACACAGATTGCCGCTCGCGGAATGATCATCACCACGTTTGATGTTCTCCGCAAACAGATGCGCGAAAAAGAGCTCTACTGCTTCACTCAGGGATACGCCATATGCACAGAGGCTCAAACAGCACCTCCAATCGGACTGGTTAACAAATACGATACAGCCAAAAAGATTCTGAACGAGCGCGACAGTACCGTTGATGGTGAAAAGCTTCTGAAAACAATTCATCTGCTGGCAGACTCCGAAGTGGTGTCGCCGACCGTGGAGAATATCACCAAAAGCTATATCTCGGACATTACCACCTACTACGATGTCAAGCCGGTCATCGAGGAGGCGCTTGGATTGTTGCTTGAAGCCAAGGTGCTTCTGCTTTCAAACAACAACTACAAAATAACGTCCGATCTTGAGGGCAAGCTCCTTGAGGAGATGAAGGAGTTTGATGTCGAGCTTTTCAGCAAAAAACGCTCATTGATCAACTATGTCAAGAACTACAAGTTGTTTACTCCGGTGGCAACCTTCAACGACGGTACTGACAGTTTCAAATTCAGTGTCCTTTCCGATCAGGATGATGAGCTGACAGGTCCGGGCAGCAAGCAACTGAAACTGACGGTCTACAGTCTTTTTAATATCAGTGAGAATCGTCAGGATTTCATCGAGAATCTCAAACTGGAGACCCAGTATCAGAAGAATCTCATAACGCTGGTACCGGAAAACAAAGATTTCTTACAGATCGACAAATTGATTGGTGAAGTAAGCCGATACTCATATATGGAAGAGAAGTATTCCAATGAGTCAGATCCGGCCAAGCGCCAGATCATCCGGGATTTTTCCATTATTCGGGAAGAGAAGGAAAAGGAGCTTCGGGTCAAAATTGAGAAGGCGTATCGCAATGCCTCGCTGATTTATATGTTTGATGAACACCTGCTCAACGCGGACAGCTTCAAGGGTACCATTAGTGAACTGCAGCGCAAGCTGATCAAAAATATTTATACCAAGCGTCTGGCCTCTGGCCTGTCTGAAAGTCTGGTATCCAAAATTTTCAGCAGTCGCAAGGAAGGCTTGCGCCGACTCTTTTCCGGTGACGACTTCAAATTTTTCGACAGCCACGGCAATTTTACCGGCGATCACCTGAAGGTGGTTGAAGAGATCAATGCAAAAATTAAGAATCGCTATGTTGACGGTCGAACACTCGAATCAGAACTTTCCGAAGCACCATGGGGTTATTCTTTTGGAACTATTGTCTCTACTCTTGCCGTGCTCTTGCGAGCCGGGCGCCTCTCGGTTAAATACAATGGGAATACATGGTTCTCACATGAACAGAGTGGTATTCAGGAAGCTTTTACCAATGCGACCAGATTCAAATCCGCTTCGTTTAAATCCATTACCGCCTCACTGACAGCTGCCCAGAAAAACAGGGCCGTCCAGCTGTTGATGGATCTGGAAATCGAATCTCACGCCGGGCGCAAGGTTGACTGGAACACCAACGACTTTGATCTGGCAGACAGCATCAGGCACATGGCCGATCATTTCATCGGTGCACTGACAACGCTGGAGGATACGGTTGATGGATTCGAATCTCTTTTTCCGACGGTTGCAGATAAGAAGCAAATTTTACTGAGCTATGGCGGTAAGGTCACGGAAAACAACTATATCGAAAAAGTCGAATACCTGCTGACCAACAGCGATCAGTTTTCCAGCGCCATCCAAACGATTCTGAAGGCACAGAAGTTTATCAAGAAGAACTTTTCCAGAGTCAAAGAATTCAAGCGGTTCATTGAAGATGTGGTACGTGAGCTCAAAAAGGCCGACCGGACAGACTGTACGATAAAGGATGCCCACGATGAGTTTGTTCGCCTCTACAAACAGGACATGGTGAAAAACTTCGGGGGCCTGCAGCAGCAGGTGCAGATTGTTAAAGACAGTTACTATAAGCTGATAAGGAACGCGGCGGCAGGAATGAGTCACGAATACCAGCAGCTCTGCGTCAAAGTCGATGCTGCCCTCAGGGAGCTGAAAGAGTATCCGGCCGAATTGAACGTCCAGAACCGGAAAAAACTGGAGAACCTCAAGCGATACTGTTCGGACCGGATTATCAAAGAACCGGTTCTGGAATATGATATCACCTGCAAAAATTGCGGGTACTCGCTTTCGGATATTCTGAACTACACGGTATTGGCGCAGAATAAAGAGAGTGAGCTGCTGATTGTACAGAGCAGTTTTATAGCGGCACCCAAGCCGGAACCCGACACCGGTGGCGGCATTCCAAATCAATTGCCGGCTAATAAAAAACCGCGTAAAGTACTTTTTCAGATGACCAGCAGGGTGATGACGGTGCAGGAATACAAAGCACTCCTTACGGCACAATTGACATCTCTGGCCGCAGCCAGACCAGATGAAGAGATCGAGTTGGATATTGGTATTCAGGGACGGGATTTAGAATGAATGCTCAAAATAAGCAACTACGTGATCTTATTGCAAAAGGGGAAAGTTTGTCGCTTGAGTTCAAAAGCGATCAAAAATGTCTTCCGGACAGAGATTTGGTAGCCGCAGTTGTTTCCCTCGCTAACACAGAAGGCGGAGATCTTATTCTCGGGGTTGAAGATGATGGTACGATTAGTGGTTTGCATGCGAATCATTTCGACACTTCGGGAATTTCTGCTTTGGTAGCCAACAGGACCAACCCCTCCGTAGCTGTCCGGGTGGAACGATGCGAGTTAGAGGGAAAATCTATTGCCAGAATCATAGTACCCAAATCGCGTCAACTGGTATCAACATCCGATGGGTTGCTGGTCAGGAGACGCCTCAAGCTCGACGGTACACCGGAAGCGGTTCCTTTCTATCCCCACGAGTTTATCCAGCGGCAGTCGTCAATGGGGCTTGTCGATCCATCCGCCATAGTGCTTGAGGAAGTTGATGTTACCCAACTCGATCCGCTTCAACGGCTGCGCATTCGTAATGCCATAAAAAAATACGGCGGTGAACAGACGCTTTTGGTCCTGTCGGATGAAGAGATGGATGGCGCGTTGGGGTTGGTCAAATACATCAATGGTAAACAACACCCAACGGTTGCCGGACTATTGCTGCTGGGCACGGAAGAATTGCTGCGCACCCATTTGCCTTCTTATGAGGTCGCTTTTCAGGTACTGCAAGGCACAGATGTTAAAGTGAATGAATTCTACCGCAAACCCCTTATAGAAACCTTTGAGGAGGTCGAACTTCAATTCAAACCCTGGGTGGTAGAAGAGGAACTGGAGGTCGGCTTATTTCGTGTTCCGATCCCCAATTATGACCGCCGGGCTTTTCGAGAGGGCTTTGTCAATGCACTGGTTCACAGGGATTTCAGTCGATTGGGTGCTGTACATGTAAAAATCGACAACAACGGCTTGAACATCAGCAGCCCCGGTGGCTTTGTTGAAGGTGTCAACCTCAGCAATCTGCTGGTGGCGGCACCTCATTCGCGCAATCCGCTACTGGCCGACATTATCAAGCGGATTGGCTTGGCCGAGCGTACAGGGCGCGGCATCGATCGAATCTACGAAGGCATGCTGCGTTACGGTCGGCCAGAACCCGACTATGGTCTTTCCACCCCCTATCTGGTCAACCTGTTCATGGCCAATGTAGCCGCCGACCAGGAATTCCTCAGGATGGTGGTTGAACAACACGACAGGCTTGGAGAACCGCTCGTTGAATCCCTGATCGTCCTTACTCGTCTGAGGGATGAGCGTAGGCTGACCACCAAAGATATTTCACCCGCGCTTCAGAAAAGTGAATCACAAACGCGGATCATCCTGGAAAAACTACTTGAGACTGGCCTGATCGAAGCACACGGAACCGGTCGGGGACGCAGTTATACGCTCAGCGCAAAAGTCTATCGGCGAAGCGGGCAGAAAGCGGCTTATGTGCGGCAGGCTGGATTCGATTCCCTTCAGCAAGAGCAGATGGTGGTCAAATTTATTCAAGGCCATGGCCGGATTAAACGTGCCGATGTCATGGAGTTGTGCCGTCTGACAAAAGATCAGGCCGCAAAACTGCTTACACGGCTGGCGGGCGAAAGCAAAATTTACAAGCATGGTGAACGAAGGGGAGCTTATTATGATTTCACGCCATAATTTATGCGCCTCGCTCATAAGTTATGAGCCGGCTCATAAGTGGCTCATAACTACTGCACACGCATGCGTAGAATCGTGCCTGGATCAATTGTATTTTACCAGCGGTGCACGTATTGGTTCATATTTATGCCCGCTGAGTGAAAATATGCTCACCGCGCATAAAGTGCCCACTACGAGCATAAATGCCTCAATGACTCCAATTTTAATAGGATTTACACTATGAAGCTTTCTGAACACGTCGACCGTCTCCGCAACCTCATCGAGGCGGCTTTTGATAAACAGTTTGCCCGGCTGGGTATCGGCAAAAGCAAGCAGTTGGACATTGAAAAACTTCCTGAAGAGGTCTGGCCCAAAAGAAAAAGATACGAAAGTATCCTTCAAAACCATATCGGGGAGACCGGCGATTACGAACACGCCCGGGAAAAGCTCATTGACGAGTTGACCTTTACCCTGTTTAACCGTTTAGCAGCTGTCAAAGTTATGGAGGCGGCTGCTCTGTTCCCACCGGTTCTGACCAAACAGCCGGAACACGGCGACCGCTCATTCGGTCACAAGGCGTGGCTGGAAAGAAATGAGCACATGCGCTCGGAGGAGCTGGAGGGAATACGGGAGTATATCATTCACGAATTTGACCTGCTTGGAGAAACACTGCCGTTGTATAATCGCAGTTACCCCTATGCCTTGCTGCCCGATCCGATCAGCCTAAACGAGATCATCGATGCCTTTAATGCAGTGGAAAAGGACAGCCAGGTGGGCAGCGATATCTGGCAAAGCGATGATGTGCTCGGATGGTTGTATGAGAGCTATAACAACAGGAAAAAACAGGCTCACAAAGACAGTAAAGACAAGACTGAGTACAACAAGGTCTCTTTGCAGTCACAGGTATATACGCCCCGCTGGGTGGTGCAGTTTCTGGTGGAAAACTCACTGGGCAAGCTCTATCTGGAGATGTATCCGGATTCCGAGATCAAGCGTCGTTACAAGATTGCCAATGCTCCGCAGACACAGGAGCGAAAGCCCAAACCGCTGCATGAAGTCAAAGCCATTGACCCGGCGTGCGGATCGGGGAACTTTCTGCTCTATGCCTTCGATTTCTTCTATGAACTCTATGTGGACCAGATCGACAATTACGGGGCTGACTATAACGAAAATGAGATCCCCGGGCTGATTATCGAAAACAACCTGCACGGTATCGATCTGGATGACCGGGCGGTTCAGCTGGCGCAGTTGGGGCTCTATATCAAAGCCAGGAAGAAACGCCGCACCATAGGAGAGCTTCATTTCAAGGTAGTCTCATCTGATTTCTTTTTACCGGATTATGACGAAGTAAAACACATCTTCGAGGATGGAAATTCCCTTGAGATCAATCAGAAAAAACTGATTGCAGACGTCTGGGAAGATTTGAAGTTTGCGTACAAATTCGGTTCTCTTATCCGCCTTGATGAAAAACTTTATTCCCGTTTGCATGCAGCCACTCGGAAGAGAGAGTGTGAACAGGGAAAACTTTTTACAAATAAAGAGCTGGGGCTTGATCCTGAAGTAGTGCAGACTAATGTTTTTACGGAGCATGATATTGCACAGGAGAAAACAGTTGCAGAGAAATTTTTCAAGAATCTGAAAATTGCAGTCGAACAATACGCACAGGTCCATCGACAGGCTCAGGACGGTGCTCAGGGCAGTACCTTCCTGACCAGCAAGACCCGGGATGCTATCACTTTTCTTGAACTGCTCACCACAGAATATGATGTGGCAACGGCTAATCCGCCCTATACCGACAGCGCTGACTTCGGCCCGGAGCTTAAGGAGTTTATTGAGGACAACTATAAGAAACCGTACAAGTTCCATACCAACCTGTATGCGACCTTTATCAAGCGGTGTTATGACTTCACGGGTAAAGCCGGTTTTATTGCCATGGTTCATCCGCCAACGTTTATGTATATCAAAACGTTCGAAGACGTCCGCAAATTTATGATCGATAAGACCCATATTAACTTCTTTGTTGAATGGGGTTATTTGGGAATGTTTAACCCTTCGGCTCGTGTTGATAGTGCTCTTTACATTTTGGAGAAGAGCAATGATCAGGAAAAAGATGCCGTCTTCGTAAAGCTGAACCACCTGTATGAAACTAAGCGTTATGACGCGCTATTTGAAGCCTATGAAAAGTTCCTCGCTGGTAGCACACATGAACTGCTATACCGCATTCCGCAATCCAAGCTGAAGATCATCAAATCCTGGCCTTTCATTTATTGGATATCCGATGAGTTCAGGGAGAAGTTTAAAAAAAATTCCGTTAAAGACCTACTGAAAAATTGCCAAGGTATGTCTACAACGAATAACTTAAAGTATTTACGCTTTTGGTGGGAGATAAGACCGAATTTCCTAGAAAAATATGAAGAGGAAAGCAAATGGTTTCTTCACGCAAAAGGAGGTCCTTACTGTAAGTGGCATGGTAATATGTGGGTTGTAGTGAATTATGAGAATTACGGGCAAGAAATGAAAGAAGAGGTGAAGCGTCGTTACCCATACCTGAAAGGTAATACAGACTATGTGGTAAAAAATGAATCCTTCTATTTTAAGGAAGGTATCACCTATTCTGCTTCAGGTTCAAAAGGGACATCGTTTAGATATTTGCAACCGAACGCTACATTCAATGTTGGTGGATCTAGTATTTTCCCCGCTAAGTATAGCAATCCGATTTTCTATTTGGCTTATTTTAATTCAAAACTTTGCTCATATATTATTGATTGCTTGAATCCTACCGTCAACACGAACCCTGGAGACTTAGATAGGTTGCCATTTGTCGTTCCTTCATCAATCATTGAGATGGCAGTTGAAAAGAGAGTTAAAACCATTCTCTCCATCAAGACAAATCTGTCATCTTCATTTATTTCAGAACTAGAGTATAATAAGTCGCCCTATAACCCCCAAAGTACCTTTAAAGGTTTCTTCAACTACGAGAACCACCTACTTGCTCAAGTCCTCATCAACGAGGCCATCATCAATGAAAATATCTTTGAGATTTACGATCTGACCGAACGGGATAGGGCGATGGTGCTGGCCAAAGAAGGTGTAAGCATTGGTGGCCTGCCGGTTACCTCCGAAGCCCGGGATGCTTATCTGGCTGAAACGGAAGCGACCAAAGAATTCCCGCTGGATACAATTCGTGAATTTATCGAAGCACTGCCTGTCAAAGAATTCACAGCCGAAGAACGTGAAGCCATTGAAAGCGGATTTGGAAGCCTTTATCAAAGCAACAACGATCTGGAGGAGTTCTGCATTCGTAACAAAGTCAACCCGATCAATGTCTGGTACTGGTTCAAGCAGAGCAATGTGATCCCGCAGCAGCGGATGCATACACTGGCCATGGAGTTTCTGGCCGATATGATTCGTGAGATCCTCATGGAGGATGAAGACGGCATTATCCCGCTGGTACCAAATGCCGGGGAAAAAGTACTGCTGGACCGCATCGAGGAGAAATTTCGTGAGAAAGGTTTCAGCTCGGCCCAGTACTCAAGCTTTGATTCAGTCCTTGGCCGTCCGATCCACGAGTACCTGAACAAATATTTCTTCGCGGAACTATCCGACCATTTGAACCTGTTCATGTATCTGCCCAAGACTCCGTTTATCTGGCATCTCTCCAGCGGTCCGGAGCAGGGATTCGATTGCTACATCATTATTTACAAATGGAGCCGCGACAAGCTGATGCGCCTGCGCTCGGTCTATATTGAGCACCGGGAACGCTCGCTGGTCAATCGCCAGAGCGACCTCTCCGGCAATCAAAGTGCCGATGCCCAGAACGAAAAAGATCGCATCTTCCGACAGCTCAAAGAGATTGAAGCCTTCAAGACCAGGATCGATGAACTGCTGGCCGAAGGCTACAACCCGATTCTTGATGATGGCGTGGGCAAAAACATCGCCCCTTTGCAGAAAAAGAAGATGATCCCTTACGAGGTGCTCAATGAGGGGCAATTGAAAAAGTATCTGAATGCGGATTGGTAGGGGGAGCTGATTATGATTGACAGTTGGTTTAAAAATGATCTGACGAATATCTACGGACAACACACCGTTGCAGTTTTTATCGATGAGTCCGGCGATGCTCAGTTTTTACTGAAGACGATCGAGGGTGAATATACAATCTATCAGGTAAACTCAGAGCTGGAGGAACTGCACGTAAAGTATCTCGTTGAAAAAGCGCAACCCAGCCACGAGAGATTCCTCATTTATACCCGTTCAAAAAAGGATGAGCTCAAGTATATCCGGGAATATTGCGAGACCTGCGGATGCCTGGAGATCCGTTACCTGCAGAACTATATCAAAGACAAAGTCCACCAGACCCTGAACCTGAATATCAACCTTCCCAAGGATGAGTTGATTGCGGCAGCAAAGGTGAGTGTCGGTAAAGATCGCACCTACTGGATGGATCTCAGCCACAAAGGTGCAAGCGAAATATTCGATCTGAACAAAGAGCTATTGCCATTTGTGCATGATCCCGAAAGCTACTCAAAAGAGAAGTATGACGCACAGCTCAGGGAAACTTTTTACCGAAAGGTTAATGAACTGCTCGGGCAGGATTATCTGAATAAGCCTGCGTCTACGCTTGCCGGTGAAGTGGTGAAAGCCATGCTCGACGGCCTGGCCATTGGCAGCTGCGATAAGATCCTTGAATCGGTCTATAAGGGTTGGCTCGACTCGATAACCTATCGCGATTCATTCAGCGGATATCTTGGCAGCTACACGCTTGGCCCTGATCTGGATATATGGAATGTCAGTATCCATCATCCTTTCCGGCAGGTTGATGAGAGATGGCTGGCTGAGATCGGTAGAAACATCTCCGATAAAGCAATCATGAAAACAAAGCTGGCTAAATTGCGCCAGCGGAATGAAAGCAGGCAGGCACAAGCCCTTGGCATTAGTTTTTGGGGTGATGTGATCACTTTACTGGAATTTGATCCGAATAATATAGCATACCTGAATTGTTTTGATGAATGTGTGGAGTTTTATAAAAAACATTTCTATAAGCTCGATACTGCCATCCGTAACCTCTATGCCGGGTTTCTCAATAAAAAAGAGCTCCTCGAACCATTTCAGGAGATTTACAAAGAGCACGTCTCGATCTTCCTCGATAAATGGTTCAAGCACTGGAACGGCTACAAAGAAACGCAGACAGGGACCCTGCAGCGTATTATCGATGATGCTTGCGGTTTAAAGACAGCCGTTATTGTCGGAGATGGCGTGGCCTATGAAATAGCGGAACTGGTCGTGGCAAAGGTTAAAGGGACAGCCAACCTCAAGAAGGATTCAATCCTTGCGGATATCCCTTCCGAAACCGAAAACAACATGAGTCGAATTTATATGGCCAATGGAGAGACTGAAGCGGTCCAGAGCAACCGTGAGAAATATCTGGCCGCACAGAACCCTGATGTCACTATCGATTTTATTCGGTTGGATGAAGTTACCGAAGAGGCTCGGCCCGGTCAGGTTTTGATTTGCACCTATAAAGACATTGATGACATGGGTGAGAAGCTTCAGCAAAAGGCGCTGAAGTATTTCCCGGAGACTGTCGATTTTTTTGCTGAAAAAATTTCACTCCTTCTGACCAGTGGTTATGCCAAAGTTTACCTGATCACAGATCACGGTTTCGTATTGACAGGTATATTGAGTGAAGCGGATAAAATTTCAACACATTTCAAGGATACTGTAAAAGTATCAGAACGTTACATTCAGCTTAAAGAAAATGATAATTTTGGCACCAATTTTTTTGTAAAAGAAACAAGAGGTAACTATTTTTGTTTCGCAAAATCAATTAACCCATTTAAAAGCATAGGCAGATACGGCTTTTCCCATGGGGGCGCAACGCCACAGGAACTGGTTACGCCTTTTTTCTGTTGGGAACGATCCGAAGAATCTGTTGTTCCGTTGTCTGTATCGATTGAAAACAAAGGGGACTTGAAAGATGTCACCGGCGAATTATTCTCAATCAAGATTCAGGCCGAAAAAGATGCCGGAGATCTGTTCTCCATGGATCGAAAGGTTTATCTGGTCTTCTTTGCCAATAAGGCGCAGGTGAATAAAAGCGATGTTTTTACCATTCAGCGGAATGAGCGGGTAACCAAGGAATATACGTTTGATGGCCATTCGGAACTCGAAGTTCACCTTCTGGATGCAGCCACCAAGCAGCAAATCGATCGGGCCGTTGTAAAACAAAATAAAGACAGAGATTTAGGCGGACTTCTCTAATGATAAGGAACTGATTATGGCAGTATTGAATGATTTAGACATAAAACTTCTTGAGCACTTCAGAGGGTACGTTGTTAAAAAAGATCTTGTCCGCTCCGTGAAGGTTGGGGCCAATGTGCCGGTATTTGTTCTTGAATACCTGATCGCCAACTCGTGCTCAACTGATGATGAAGAAAAAATCCGCGATGGAATGGATAATGTCAAAAAGGTTCTCAGTGAACACTATGTGAACCCGGAAGAGAGTTCTCTGATTCACTCAAAGATTCGTGAAAAGGGACGCTATAAGATTATTGACAAGATTTCTGTGGAGCTGGATTCAAGAAAGGATATTTACTGGGCGAAGCTTCAGAACAGTAATATAAAAAATGGAAATATAAGTGATTTTCTGGTGAAACAGCATGAAAAAATGCTGATGGGCGGCATTTGGGCCATTATTGATGTGGAGTATGATCCAGACATAAAAATCGGCCAGAACATTTTCCCTTTTGTTGTCACTGCGGTCAAGCCGATACAACTTTCCAGCTTTGATAACAGCAAGGTCATCAATAAACGTAAGGAGTTTACCAAAAAAGAATGGCTTGACATCCTTTTGCGAAGCTGCGGCTACGAGCCGAATGCTGAAGGCGTTTCTGATCGTGTAAAGATGCTTCTGCTTTCACGACTGCTCCCAATGGTTGAGTCGAACTTTAATTTCATTGAACTTGGGCCGCGTTCTACGGGTAAATCTTATGTTTTTAAAGAGCTTACGCCTTATGCAGTGCTGATTTCCGGTGGTCAGGGCACGGTAGCAAAACTGTTTGTCCATGGTTCGACCGGTAAAGTAGGGGCAGTGGGGCAATGGGATGCAATCTGCTTTGATGAAGCGACCGATAAAATATTCAGAGACAGGGATGCCGTTCCTCTAATGAAAGATTATATGGAATCGGGATCGTTTTCGCGGGCCGGGGCCGGAGGTGAAATCACCGGGGGCGCTTCCATTATTCTGAATGGTAACATTAATCAGCCGGTAGAAACGGTTCTACAGACATCGCACCTTTTCAGTCCGCTCTCTGATGAGGTCAATAACGACACTGCTTTTCTTGATCGTATTCATTTTTATCTGCCCGGCTGGGAGATGATCAAGTTTTCACCTGATCATTTCACATCCAGCTTTGGATTCAGTACGGATTATTTCTCTGAGGTTCTCAAATCTTTCAGGCGGATTACCTATACCGACGCGCTCGAAGGGTATTATTCCCTTGGGGCACATCTGAAACAGCGTGACACCAAACCTGTTAAGAAAATCGTTTCCGGGTTTATAAAGCTAATGCACCCGGATGGCGAGTACACCAAAGAGGATATCAAAGAGTATTTAGAAATTGCTCTCGAAATGCGCAGACGTGTTAAAGAACAGTTGAAGCGGATCGGAGGCATGGAATTCTGGGATACCAATTTTTCCTACATCGATAAAGAAAGTCAGGAAGAATTTTTTGTTGGTTTACCAGAAGAAAAGGGCTCACACCTTATCGAGAATACGCCACTTCCACCAGGGGTTTGTTATACCAGTACAAGTGATTGTGAAACCGTTGCACTCGTGAGAATTGAAACCGTTGCTGTAGCGGGGTCTGGGAAGTTGAATATTACAGGAGTCAGCAATACTGCGGTAAGGGAAAATATTAAAAATACCTACCAGTATATTAAAGCAAACGAAAAAACGATTCTGAGTGACAGACACTCGCTGAAGAATTATGATATAACCATTCAGGTGACTAATCTTCTTGGTGCTGCGGTTTCATCGGGGATAGGATCGGCTGTTTACATTGCAATTGTATCTGCTCTATACAAAAAGAACCTCAAAGCTGGCCTTGCAGTACTTGGAAATATTTCTGTTGGAGGTGCTATCGAACGTGTGGTAAACTTTGCAGACAAAGTCACTATGCTTTCCGAAAATGGTGCCAGGAGCGTAATTGTTCCTATGGACAATCTCAGTGAGATATCAAATGTGCCGCCCACTGTTCTTGGAAACACCGACGTTCCTTTCTATCAGAACAACCAGATGTTAATGCACAAAGCGATACTGCTGGATTAAAATATTCAGAAGAACATTACAGACGAAATGATACAGGAGTATAGCACGGAAAAAAAGTGATCTTTCGGTTGTAGATAGTAGATTTAAAATAAACAAGAAATTGAATTCCTCGACTTAAAGTAGAGGAGGGATTCTTAGCCCGGGTTTAATAAAATGCATTAATTATGGAGTCAGGTATGAAATCGTTTGACGAGAAAGAGAAAAAGAAGCTTGACGAGTTGATTCACGAGGTCGGCGTATATCGAAACAGCAAAGACTTGAAAGAGCTCTTGGATTTTATTAAAAAATTCCCAAAGATAGCGCCATTTAATGCCTTACTACTGCATATACAAAAGCCTGGCAGCAAGTATGTGGCATCAGCTTCAGAATGGAAGGAACGATTTAAAAGAACTATTAAACCCGGGGCTCGTCCACTCGTAATTTTGTGGCCGTTTGCGCCTGTGCACTTCGTTTTTGAGCTCGAAGATACAGATGGTAAAGACCCGTTTCCAGAAGCGCTGCAAAATCCTTTTAAAACAAATGGAACCATACAAAAATCTGTTTTTGAACGTTTTGTGAGAAATCTCCCTAGTGTCGGCGTGTCATATCACGAGGCTGATCATGGTACTGAAAGTGCTGGATATATCAAGCCGGCCAAAGAAAAAAGTGTACAAGTTGCTGGCAAGAAACATGCGAAAATTCTGTACCGCATGGTTGTAAACCAAAATCACTCAAAAGAAGAAAAATTTGCAACGATTGCACACGAACTTGGTCATCTCTATTGCGGTCACCTCGGAACGCCAAGTGTGAAAATGTGGCCAGATCGCAGTAAGGAAGGAATTAACCGGGAGTTCGAAGCCGAAAGCGTTGCCTGGCTTGTGTGTGAGCGGGCCGGAATCAAGAATCCTTCGGCAGAATACATCAGTGGATACCTGAAGAAAAACGAACAGATCCCCCAAATTAGTCTGGAAAATGTTCTGAAGGCTGCCGGGATGATAGAAGCCATGACCTTGAGAATCCTTTCTCTTCGCAAGGAGATTGTTGCCTGATGGAAGCTATATACCCGAATTTTTAACCTTTCTGATATCCAATTTATTGTAAACCAACACTTAATAACTTCTTGTTTGTTTTCTCACATCCATTCCATTTCAGAATTACAACTGCTGAAAAGAACTTTTCCGTTTCCCGTAATCCCCATATACATTTTGATTTTAAATGGCTTAAATAAAATATAACGGTTTTATATATAATCAAGGGCAAAGGTCAAAAACAGAGAATGAAATATTTGTTTTGGTATTAGATCTTGAAATCTTTTAAATGTACATCTGATCACTCTTGTGGATGTGTAGAAACCCTTATCTGTCTCCATTTTTCAAAATATTATTGAATACCAAGAAAAACAGGAAATCTTTGATTCATAATTTCATACTGTATCCACTTCAGTGGATTAAGAAATACAGATTCTCCGCGGCCATTATGTTGAGCTTCACCTGCACCAAAGAAAGCGGCTTTTACTGTTTGATCCCGACTTCACGTCGGACTCAAACAATAAGCGCAGAAACAAGAGCGGGCGAGAAGTGCTCATAGCCAGTGATTGGGGCGGAATCCCAATAATAAGCTTTAATTGTGTATGGGCTCACTGCCGTTCGCCCCGAAATAAACATCAATTTACACTAGTTATAATATATGAAATCCTAAGAAAACTATATTGCCTAATCGATATCCACTTCAGTGGATTAAGAAATACAGGTTCTCCGCGGCCATTATGTTGAGCAGCACCTGCACAACTGAAAAGCGGCTTTTACTGTTCGAGTCCCGCTATTTTCGTTTACTTATTGTGCGAGTTTTAAAACTGTCTTCAGAGCGGGCGAGTTTAAAAGCTGCTTACTGTTTAAAACCCTAAAATCTTTACATACAATTCTTTTAGTTGTGCAGGTGATTAGCGAAACATGGCCGCCAGGGGCATTTTTGGTTCCTTTTTTGCCCTGGAAAAAGGAACTCGTCGTCCGGGCGCGAAAGCCCGGCTTACTAAATATCCTTTTTACTTCAACGTTTTATTGCTCAGTAAAAACAGTTGTACGTTCCGACAAACAATCTGATAAAAATAAAAAAAATAAAGAAAAAAAATTATAACAGGGAGATTATTAATCTCCCTGTTTACTTATTATCCGTATAAAGACAAACAATAACTATTAATCAAAACAAACCTTAGAAACAACATTATCATAATAGTTCGACCAGAAAGACTCAATCCCTTCAAGCCTGTAACTCATCTTCTCTTTCTCATCACAGAAATCAAAAGTCCGTATTAACCCATTCATGATATCATAACCGTTTCTTAATTTTCTTATTATCTTTTCAGTTACATGCTGCGTAAGGTTCTCATACTCAAGCGGTTTTCCGTAAAGGTTGGCGCTACTCAATAAGAGTTCTTCGGTACGCTCTATTGCATATCGAAACATCCTGAAACCAAAAAGATAACCGGTTCCCCTTATAGTCATATCTTTTTCAGAAACTGAAAGCGAACCAATGAGTGCAGATTCCAGACCGTTGTCATCCAGATAAACCAGATTAATACGTGGGCCTTTGTTCTCTGAATAGGATTCAACAGGTATGATAATATTACGATCCGGAATACCGGCCCTGAATTGAACTAGAATCAATTCGGAGTCTCCTGAAGGAGGAAGTTTTTCACCTTTTCGGAGAAGGGTTTTCCTCTTTTCGTGGATCTGTTCCTGAAGATCTGTTACTGCGACGTTGATTAAAGCGGAAGCGGAATTGATTTGTGAATAATCACGTGTCATTTGACACCTCCATAGATTTTTAGATAAAAAAATGCCCTGAACTCTAAACGCCCTATGGAGCGTCCCGGTCCTCGCGGATACCGGATTCAGGGCAGTTGTTTTCCGATAAAAAAGGCCGGATACGGACCGGGGAAAACGCCGCCATAGGTTTTTAGATGTTCTAAGTATAAAAAATTATTTCAGGGATAGCAAGTTGTTTTTGATGAAAATTGTTGTGAAATTTATGATGGGATAAAAAAAATGCCAGGGAACGGTTGTAGTGTAAAATAGATATGAAATAGATGTAAGAAATATGAAAAAGATAAGAATTTGGTAAGGCATGCGCCCTTTATTAGTTACTGCTACGCTTGCGGTTGAGTACGTCAGAATGCTGGCGTTGTTGCCTTCGAAATAAGAAGAGAATATTTTACATACGAATCTTTAATAATTGAACTATTACCAGTTTTCCACACGCCCCCAAACAGGAGTTGCAGAGCTGCAACAAATTATCGCGGGGGTCGTGTGCGCTCGGCGAACATGATGCCTTTTTAGTAGAATTGACCATTATGATATGAATTTGGTAAGGCATGCGCCCTTTATTAGTTACTGCTACGCTTGCGGTTGAGTACGTCAGAATGCTTGCAGTGTTGCCTTCGACATAAGAAGAGAATATTTTACATACGGATCTTTAAAAATTGGAACTATTCACAGGTTTACACACGCCCCCAATATCAGTATTTAAATGTGTTTTGGTTCTGTTTCGGATTTCGATTTTTTATTTTCGAATTTTTAAATTTTACCGCGTGGGGCGTGTGCGCTCGGCGAACCGGAAAATCCTTTAAAAACATAAGTGTACTTGGCGACCTAGATGATAAGAAGGTACCGAAGACAATTTTAAAGAAACTGCATTGAAGTTTTTTCGGGATATTGAGAAGGGAACTCTTAAATGAACAATCATCATCAACACGAATTCGGCGGAAACTGGACAGATGAAAAACTTCTCCGGGTGCGGAAATACCTTACGGCCTATGCAACAATTTTGAAAAAAAAATTCAAATTCGCATACATTGATGCCTTTGCCGGAACCGGCTATCGTGAAAATAAAGTAAAAGCCGATAATGAAAATCAGCTCTCCTTGTTTAATGAGGCAGAGTTAAAAGAAATTGGAGCGTTTTCTGAAGGTTCTGCCCGCATTGCATTACAGACAAATCCACCTTTTGATAAGTACATATTTATTGAAAAGTCAAAGAAGCATTTTTCTGAGCTTCAACGGTTGAAAGATGAATTTCCAGACAAAGCAAAACAGATAGAACTGGTTAATGCCAACGCCAATGAATATTTGCTTGACCGCTGTAACAATTATAAATGGCAAAACCATAGAGCTGTCTTATTTCTTGATCCTTATGGGATGCAGGTTGGGTGGGAAACAATAAAAGCAATTGCAAAAACTGAAGCTATTGACCTATGGTATCTATTTCCCCTTGGCATTGGGTTAAACCGTCTGCTGAAAAAAGATCATAAATCTATTCCTGAGTCATGGAAAATTAAGATAACCAATATTCTTGGAACGAATGAATGGGAAAATACTTTCTATAATGATGTTGAAGTGCAAACTCTTTTCGGCAATCAGACATCAAAGGAAAAAGTGACAGATTTTTACAAGATTAGTAATTTCGTGGTTGAAAGACTAAAATCTATTTTTCCTGGTGTTGCAAAAAATGCACTACTGCTTAGAAATTCAAAAAATAATCCTCTGTATTTACTTTGTTTTGCTTCTGGTAATCCAAAAGGGGCTAAAACAGCGGTAAAAATTGCTCAAGATATTTTGAAAAGGTGAAAATATGGCAACAAAATCAACAATAGAATGGACAGAATCAACATGGAATCCTATTACCGGTTGTACCAAAATCAGCCCGGGATGTAAAAACTGCTATGCTGAACGCATGGCAAAAAGACTTCATGCAATGGGACAGCCCAATTATAGAAATGGATTCGATGTAACAATACATCCACATGCACTGGAATTACCATTAAGCTGGAAAAAACCGCAAACAATTTTTGTCAATTCTATGAGTGATCTTTTCCATGAAGATGTTCCCGAGGATTTTATTCTTAATGTTTTTGAAACAATGAATAAGGCAAACTGGCATCGTTATCAGGTCTTAACAAAAAGGTCCGAAAGAATGCTTGCAATGAATAAAATCATACCGCATTCAAAGCATATCTGGCTTGGGGTAACTGTCGAAAATGCAGATTATAAAAATCGAATTGACGATCTTAGGAGGATGAATTGTGATGTCAAGTTTATCTCCTTTGAACCGTTGCTTTGTAAACTGGGGGGATTGAATTTAAAAGGGATTGACTGGGCTATTGTTGGCGGAGAATCCGGCCCGGGAGCAAGACCTATAAAAGAAGAATGGATTCTTGAAATAAAAGAGCAGTGCGACGAACAGGGTGTCTCATTCTTTTTTAAACAATGGGGTGGTGTTCAGAAAAAGAAAAACGGCAGAGAGTTACTGAATCAGACATGGGATGCCATGCCGGAAACTGTATTGGTTTAATTTTACAGTGGTTTTGAGGTGGATAGGGGTCGAGCCAACCTTTTTTTATAAAAATCACGGTTCTTACAAGAGATCGTCATTCTGGCGTGTCCAATATTTCGGGTGCAGTCTATGCTGCGCCCAATATTAGCGGCTGCTACGCTTTCGGTTTAGTACGTCAGAATGCTGGCATTGTTGCCTTCGAAAAATAGTATTACTCTTTGTTCCATCATCCATCATTCACAATTCACCATTCATAATTCAGAAACAGGTTTCCACACGCCCCCAAACAATAAGTTACAGAACTTCAATAAACTGCCGCGGGGGTCGTGTGCGCTCGGCGGCCATGATGATCTTTTAAAAACACACATTGCGTTCGGCGAACATGAAAATCAAAAATAAGTTCTAAAAAGCTTTTTTATTTGGCCCTGGAAAGAAAGGGGGCCGTCGGAGATATCTTTGAATGTAATGATTAAAACCTCCAACGTAGGGGTACAAACCCTCTGAGGTAGGCAAAAACCGTTTTAAGGTAGGGGTATGAACCCTCTGAGGTAGTCAAAAACCGTTTTAAGGTAGGGGTATGAACCCTCTGAGGTAGGGAAAAACCGTTTTAAGGTAGGGGTATGAACCCTCTGAGGTAGACAAAAATTGTTTTAAGGTAGGGGTATGAACCCTCTGAGGTAGGCAAAAATCGTTTTAAGGTAGGGGTATAAACCCTCTAAGGTAGGAAAAAATCATTTTAACGTAAGGATCAAAGCCTCCAACGTAGTGGTATGAACCCTCTGAGGTAAGGTATAAACCCTTTAACGTAGAAAAACGGATTTTAAATCGTTTTGAGATTATCATTAAAAAAAATTGTTGAAGCAAGGATATTGATTATTTACTAATATTACCTGAATCTTTTGATTCAGGTGTATATATAGTCTGTAAGATTAATCTTTTATTTGTGCGGCGGAGGAAATGATTTCCTGTATATTTTATTTCTTAAATATAAGAGTGGTAGTAAATGTTAATTATTCCGGGCTTTCGCGCCCGTTCGACGAGTTCCTTTTTCCAGGGCAAAAAAGGAACCAAAATGCCCTGGGAGCGGCCATGTTTCGCTAATCACCTGCACATAAAAATTGAAGTAAATTCATTTTGGGCTTTAAACAGTACGCAGCTTTTAAACTCTCCCGACGTGAAGTCGGGATCAAACATTAAAAACCGCGTTTCTTTGGTGCAGGTGAAGCTCAACATAACGGCCGCAGAGAGCTTGTGTTTCTTAATCCACTGAAGTGGATAAAATATGAGATTAATGTGCTACGCTTGCGGTTGAGTACGTCAGAAAGCTGGTATTGTAGCCTTCGAAAAATAGTATTACTCTTAGTTCCATCATTCATCATTCACAATTCACCATTCATAATTAAGAAACAGGTTTCCACACGCCCCCAAACCGAAAGCTACAGAGCTGCAATAAACTGCCGCGGGGGTCGTGTGCGCTCGGCGAACATGAAACTTATCATATAAAAAATGTCAAAAACCGGCAGTTTTAAGGAAACTATAATTGCGAAATCGCTTTTTTGATATTTTCGCGTAAATGAGCATTTGCTTCCCAGAACAGAAGACCGTACGGGATTGTGATATTCTGTTCATACTGTTTTTCAAAAGTACTCTGCATCTTTTCAGTTTTTGGTGGATTCGTTGATAACCCTTTGATAATAAACTGATTTGAAAATTTGATTGCAGTTCTTTCTGTTTCATCATAATCGTATTTTGAAACCTGGGATTTGACAGTAATTACAAGATCTGGCGGAACACTTCCTGATGCTTTCTGCATGTAACATGAATCTCTCAAAAAATTATGCAGGTAACTGTCGGAGGAGTATTCCGAAGGTATTTTGATATTGCTGACTGACACTGCACCGTAATCTAAAGTGTAAACTGAACGGGATACTTTGAAAATAAATGTCTGGTCCTGACTGTTTCTGAGAAGGATACCATAATCCTGGGCTTTGACAAGACCGGCTTTTTTCATTACAATAGAACCTGGATTCAGACTGACATATAGAAGTGTTCCATTTGTTACAAAAGGTATTTTAAGGTCATCAAGAGAAACTTCACCATTATGATCTGATACAGCAGTAAAGTATATTTTCCCGTTTGGCAGTATTCCACAGAATTCAATCCCCTGAAGGGCAGTGCTGTCGATCTGTACTGTTATTTTGGGGGCATCATTAAGTATTTGTCCGGACTTGCCCTGAAGAATCATGTTGGAAGAAGTAATTTTTAAACGATCAAAAAAACTCTGTAAAATAGTTTTGCAACTATCGACCAGATATTTTTCATCAATGCCCGGAACTGTTACAGGATTTCCTAGATATGCAGATGCATATGAAAGAACCTTAAATCCCTCTTTATATATATCATCATACCTTTCCTGAGTGTTTGCCAGAATAAAATTATTCCATGCTTCAATTGACATGGCTTCCATAGTCGAGTTATATGTACCTAAAAGTTGCTCTGCCTTATCTGTTGTAAGATGATAGTTTAGAGTAAGACTTTTTCCTTTGAACGAAGATTCTTTTTGGGCGTGAAACATGCACGAATCAATAAAACGCTCGAATAACTGGTTTTTTAGTAAACTTGAAGTATCAAAATCGATCTCAAATGAATTTGAAAGCCATCTGACCAGTTCACTCTTCATCTCTTTTCGGGACAGTTCCTGAGCTTCAAGAGTCTGTTCCTGAGATGCCGGTCCATTCAATTCTACTGTTGCCGAACCACTGATAATCTGTGCGTTAATAGCAGAAGTAATCAGGAAAACCAATATTATCAGACTCGGTTTATATCTACTCATGCTGTTCCCTTTCTCAGCAATGAACGCAATGAACGGGTTTTATTGCTGAATATAATATGGAAAAAGATACATTAAGTATGAATGCTAATCAAAGAACTTCTTATTGATTTATCATTTATTTCAAGAACAAGGACCTGATAATATGTATTCAGAAAGAAACAGTGTTTTCAGATCTGCAACCAGGTTCATGTCTGAATTGCTTGCATTAATAAAAAGCTCTCACTTTTCAACTTCTTTCAGGACCAAATCTGCAAGTTCTCTTGCCTGTTGCCAGGTTTTGGCTTCAGCATAACATCTGATTATTGGTTCTGTATTTGAAGCTCTTAAATGTACCCATCCGTAGTCTCTGATAATTTTAAGCCCGTCAAGATTGTTTTTGTTTTCCGAAGCGAAAACTGTATTCAACCTGTTAATAATTTGGGCGGGATCTTTACCATCACATGGTATTTTATCTTTAACGATTGAATATCTGGGCCACATGGATGCATGCTGAGTAAGCTTTTTGCCGGTTGAGGCCATTAGTTCAAGAATCAGTGCCATCGCTCCTAATCCATCACGTGCTGAAGCGATTTTCGGGAAAATAACTCCGCCATTACCTTCACCTCCAAACTGACAATCGTATTTTTCCATCTCTTCAACTACATTGGCTTCTCCGATTTTTGAACGAATTACATTAACTCCGTATTTTCTCGCAACATCATCAATAAGCATTGAAGTAGAAAGGTTGGTCACAATATCCGATTTTGTCCGTTGAAGAAGATTTTCAAGGGCAAATACCAGAGTCATCTCTTCAGATATCTCTTCTCCATTTTCTCCCATTGTAGCCAGACGATCGGCATCAGGATCAAATACAAATCCTCCCCATAAATCCGGCGTTTCTTTTAGTAATTTGCACAGATCGCCAAGATGTTCTGGCCTGGGTTCAGGATTGTGCACAAAATCGCCATTGAGTTTGTTATGAACACCGATCCATTTCACTCCTAATTTTTCAAGTAAATCTGGGAATACTGCACCACCAGCTCCGTTTATTGAATCTACAGCAATTTTAATGTTTGCAGATTTTATAGTTTCAATATTTATATGTTTTAATATTTTACTGATATGGATTTTTGAAGCATCAATTCTTTCTGTCGGAGAATCTGAACTATTTAAAATTTTATCATCAGAAGCATATTCAGAAGAACGGAATGCCTCATAGATTTCTTCACATTCATATCCCCTGAAAAGCCTTCCGCTTCTGTGCACCATCTTGTAACCATTATACATACCAGGGTTATGGCTTGCTGTGAGGATTATTCCCGTTGAAGCTTCAACTGCATTTGTACAAACACAGGTCGTGGGAGTAGGTGCAATACCCGCATCTACGGGGATTCCACCTGCAGCTCTGATACCCCGAAAAGCAGCATTCATCAGTTCTTCTCCAGAGATACGAGTATCACGACCGACAACTACCTTGCCGCCATTGCTGCGTTTTGTCTGAATATATGCAATACGTGAAATAAAAAGAGAATCTATCGATTCACCTACAATGCCTCGTATACCAGAAACAGACATAATTGGTAATTTTGTCATATTTATCTCCTCAAGGTTTTAAATGATTGCAAAAAAACAGTTTTGGTGTTATTTTGAAAATAGATACTTTTTTTGAATTTAAAAAAGCATTTATGCACTTGTGAGAGGAATCATCCACCAGGGAGTAGACTATAATGTATATAGAATTGTTGTGGATTCTACCACTCGTTGCTTTTACTTTCTTTATCTTTCTGGTTGCATCCTTTGCACAAAAAAAGGAATCCAGTGAACTGTCCCGGGAAGTTGCACGGTTTAATAATGGATACCATGCAAATAAAAAGAACAGAAAAAATTCAGAAGTCCGGCTTGTAGAACTCGAAACCGCAATTTCCGATGTTACCGAATCAATATCTCATCACCAACAGGTAATTGATAACTTTCAAAAAGGAAAAAGCGAATATGATTCCCAGATTCAGGATTTAAAAAACAATCTTCGTGAACTCTATCGTGAGTACGATATTGTACTTAGCGAAAATTACACGCTCAAAGCGAAAGTGAAAAAACTAACAGAACCCAAATATAATAACTTCACCGGTAATGAAACAGTTTCTTCCCAATCGATTACTGAAAAATCTGGAAAAGCTAACCTCAAGCTTTATGAAGATACCAGATTGCTTAATCTTATGTCTCTTGATGACACAGCTGAAATAGATCTGTCTCAAATAGGGTAACAGTTTCGGTAGCAGTGTCCCGTATTTCGAACTCAATAATCCAAATTCTTGGGGATGGAACTCGGAGCTCGGGATCGTTTTCGACTCTAAATTTCCTGTTTTTCTGATTCGATACCGATACCAACCCCGAAATCCGACCCCGAAAATAAGAGTTACAATACTTTTGCTGTTTCTCTTTTTTCTTATCCCCAATCGGGGTTGGAACTCGGAACTCCGGGTCGGGATCGATTATTAATTTCCTGTTTTTTTGATTCGATCCAGCAGTTTGTATCTTTTCTATTACAGGATTTAAGCGACTCCGGATTACCAGGCCCCATAACCACTTAGGCTTTCCCCATTACAATAATACCTGTGCTTCTCCCTTAACTCCCATTCAAAGAGTTCCCAATATGTATGATACTGAATTATATTAAATTCATGAACAACAATGATAAAACCCTTTTCAATCCACACGACAAATTTTTCAAGGAATCTTTTTCAAGAAAAGAGATTGCCAGCTCGTTTATTAAGGAATATCTGCCTGAGAAAATATGCAGGGAACTTGACTTCAAAACACTGACAATTCTCAAAGATTCATATATAGACAAGGAACTGGCTGAACATTTTTCTGATATATTATACAGTATTCAGCTTTCGGGAAAGATGACCTATATTTATCTGCTTTTTGAACATAAAAGCT
>Ga0209723_1002166_pt1 | contig 27334 bp, 23 predicted proteins | sample BiotimSIPDNA_2_FD_185750 | JGI IMG/M metagenome (GOLD analysis project Ga0209723, IMG submission 185750) | Anaerobic biogas reactor microbial communites from Washington, USA - Biogas_R2 time_0 SIP DNA (SPAdes) (version 2) | ecosystem: Engineered > Bioreactor > Anaerobic > Unclassified | place...
ACAAAGGCAGAAATGTTTCACGTGAAACATTTCTGCCCTCCACAATAATCCTTTATGTTATTACAGAATGCCCATCAGTTCCAAAATTCGTTCCAGTTCGTCATCGTCGTGGAAAGCGATCTCTATCCTGCCGCCTTTTCCCTGCTTGGTAACTGCGGCGCGAGTAGCAAAGTGCATTTGGAGTTTTTCTTGGATTTCCACCAGTTCAACTGGTTTGTCTACGGGAATATCCAGCTTGATGCGCTTGGTTTTAACCTTGGCTTCTACCTGGCGCACGTTTAGTTTATTGGCTGTGATCTCGCGAGCGGCGGCAATCTGCTCTTTAGCGGAAGTCAAGGACAACAAAGGACGCACATGACCGGCATTCAATTCTCCCTTTTCCAGCATCTGCAGAACTTCATCAGGCAGTTTAAGTATACGGAGGGTGTTGGCCACGTAAGCGCGGCTTTTGCCGATTCGCTCGGCAATAATCTCCTGGGTATAGCCAAATTGATCAGATAGGCGTCGATAGGCCTGAGCTTCTTCTACAACTGTCAGATCATCACGCTGAATGTTTTCGATCAGAGATATTTCCGCAGCCTGCTGTTCATTAATATCACGAACGACCACCGGCACCCGTGACAATCCGGCCAGCTGGGCAGCACGCCAGCGACGTTCACCAGCAATGATTTCGTAACCGTCCTCAATGGGACGCACTAATACCGGCTGTAAAATACCATGCTCCCTAATCGAGTCAGCTAATTCCTGCAGAGACCCTTCCTCAAATCTTTTGCGGGGTTGATCTGTGCGGGCGTGAATGTTCTCCGTCGGGATTTCCCGTACCTGTTCCTGTTCTCCATCTATGCTACTGGATAATAGGGCATCTAGTCCTCTTCCCAAGCCACGTTCCTTTTTAGGCACGTTTTAACACCTCCCTGGCTAGTTCCGCATATACCTCTGCTCCTCGGGAACGCGGGTCATATAGCATAATCGGTTTGCCATGACTAGGCGCCTCGCTGAGCCTTATGTTTCTAGGTATTATGGTGCGATAGACCTCCTTGCGGAAGTGCCTTTTTACCTCGTCAACCACTTGTATTGATAAGTTGGTTCGTCCATCAAACATTGTAAATACTATGCCTTCTAGTTTCAACTCTGGATTTAACCGTTTACGGACTAGTTGCAGAGTGTCCATTAATTGGCTAAGGCCTTCCAAGGCATAATATTCACACTGCAAGGGTACTAAAACTGAGTCAGCTGCTACTAGCGCATTCAGGGTCAACAGTCCCAGTGATGGCGGACAATCGATTATTATGTAATCATAGTTATTTCGAATCGGTTCTAGGGCTCTTCGCAGTGCACATTCCCGTTGCTCCTGGGCCACCAGTTCCACTTCCGCACCCGCCAGCTGAATAGTAGCCGGTATGAGATGAAGATCCTTGATGCGGGTCTGGGTAATAACCTGCTGGGGTGGAAGCTGATTAATAAGCATATCATAAATACAAAACTTCAAGCGTCTTCTCTGCACTCCTAGTCCACTGGTCGCATTGCCTTGGGGATCGATATCTATCAGCAATACCCGGTGTCCAGCTTGGGCTATGTAACCAGCTAGGTTAATTGCCGTAGTGGTTTTGCCCACTCCTCCCTTTTGATTAGCCATCGCTATTACTTTTGACATTGTTTGTTCGCCCTTTCTATTCTGTCAACCTTCAAATACTTCTCTCGGTGAGCCCTTAAATCCTTCTATTTAAAAACAGGTGCCGAAATTGCTCCGCTATTTTGGGCAGTATTACACAAATTTCTTGTCACTATTGGCATGCGTTGAGAGCGCTCCTTGAAAACACAACAACCCAGGCAACTAGCTATTTGTTCGAAGGTTATGTCATAATGTTGCCCGACTATTTCTTACAGTCATGGTCGGCTGTTTCACGTTTTTCTTGCTCTTTTGCGGTTTTTCTTAGTTTTTCCCGTTTGTTTATGTTTCATTGTTGTTAGCTTCCTTATGTCACTTTATAATATATTTATTACAATCAGTAATTTTAGTTTTCGGATAATTTCCATAAATCGCAGTCCACCTGGAGTTGTAAATGAAGCTCAACGTTAGTTTCATTACTCAAAAACTGGAAACCGGAACTCATTGGGGGGTGATTTGGCCGGTTCTTCTTTTTTGTTCTTTAAATTTTTAATTAAGGAGGTTGCTTTTTTATGGGTCAGAAGTATTCTACCGAAGACCATCTCAAGCGCTTGGTTGATTATAAAGGCGCTCGCGAATTTCACTTGAATAAAGACCGTCGTAAAAGGGACAAGCGTATGTCCTTGTCAGAAGCGGTGGCAGAGTTTGTCTGGGATGGCGATATTTTTGCCGAAACCGGATTCTCCTATGTAAGAAGCCCTATTCAAGCCTATTTCGAAGTAGTACGTCAACAGAAAAAGAATCTCACTGGTATAGGTTCCCCTATGTCTAACACCTCATATTTCATGGCACGCGGTTGTATGACCGGGCTACACCTTTCCTATGTGGGAGTAGAAATGCGTGGTAATGATAAAAACTTTGCCCGCATGATAAAGAGTAAAACCGCTGAGATTTATTCTATCTGGAGTCACGGCTCTATGGCTCAGGGCTTTAAGGCTGCCCAGCTTGGTTCCCCCTGCATCGGTTCCAAGCAGTTGCTGGGTACCGATATGTTTACCAAAAACCCCTATGTGCATGTCATCAACAACCCCGTCGGTGAAGGCGATGATCCGGTCTGTATGATCCCGGCACTGTTTCCAGATGTTTGTATCATACATGTGCAACAGGCTGACCGTTATGGTAATGCTGTGATACAAGGGCCGGCTATCAATGATGTTGCGTTAGCAGCGGCCTGCCGGAAAGTTATTATTACGGCCGAAAGAATCGTCCCGGAAATGACCATTCGCGAAAACAGCAATGCCAGCATCCCCTTCTGGTATGTTGATGCAGTGGTGGAACTCCCTTATGGCGCTTATCCAGGCTGCTGCCCAGGTCATTACTATTGGAATAGAGAGTGGTGGGAATGGCTGATCCGCATCGGTACCATCACCCAGGAGAATATGTTGGAGTTTACGGATCGCTGGATTTTCAATACCAAAGACCCCTATGATTTTGTTGAAAAGTGCGGTGGTATACGTACTATTGATCACGCTCGTCGTTTAGCTGAAGCTGCAGCAGGAATCTCTGACGATACAGCTATTAGTTTCCACTACGACGAAGTAATACCCAAAAGGGATTAAGTAAGGAGGGAGATCATGAGTAATGTAGCACCCGCTAACCCTTTGGAAATGTTGGCCTACAACCTGTCTTTACTAATTGAAGACGGACAAATAGTCTATGTTGGAACAGGCCTTCCCATGGTTGGTGCCATGCTGGCCCACAAAACCCATGCTAAAAACATAACTATGGTGTTTGAAAGTGGCGGTCAAGATCCGTCCGAGGGTTGTGATATGCCCTGGTCCGTAGGCGATCCCTTTACTTTCCGCAAGACGCCTATGAGCATGGAAATGTCAGTTTCCTTTGGGCAATGTGCTCTGGGCTATGTGGATATTGCCTTCCAGGGTGGAGCCCAAATTGATATGTATGGTAATGTTAACACCTCCGTAATCGGCAGCTATGAGAACTTGAAATCCATTCTGCCCGGTAGCGGCGGCGGTAATGATATTGGCTCACTTACCGAGAAATCAGTCTTGGTGGGTTTACAGACCCCCGATCGCTTTCCGGAGAGGGTTGACTTCTTAACCACTCCCGGTTATCTGGAGGGTGGCGACAGCCGGGTCAAGGCCGGGTTGTTCGGTGGACCGATAGCTGTTGTAACTCAGGTAGGGGTATACGACTTTGAACCAGTCAGCAAGAGGATGCGCATCAAGGCTCTAAATCCTGGTATGACTGTAGAGATTGCTCAGGCATGTACTGGCTTTGAGCTACTGGTACCCGATGAAATTCCTATGGTCGAAGCACCCCCAGATGAAGTTCTGGAGATTCTGCGTACCGTCGTAGATCCGCGGGGCGTTTTTACCAAAATGCCTGGAACCTAGAATTAATAATTAGCCTCATAATTACAAAGCTGGCCTCTTTTAACCGGGGCCAGCTTTCTTGATCCGGAAAATAAGAACGGAGATCGGAGCGATTTGGGCATCGCCCCCACTCGATTATCCCGAAATTAATTGGTCTTCTTGGCAGCACCTTTTAAGATTCTTATGCTTTGGTCAAGGTGAGCACTGTTCCTCTTTTTTGCTTGCGCACTTTTATAATCAACTCATATTCATCTTCTCCGCTGCGTTCTGTCATAGCTATATCTACTCCGGTTTGGCGCGCTCTTTTTACCGTCTCTTTTATGGTATTGATAAAAATGCGCGCATCTTTGATGATCATGGAGACATTTTGTCCGCCTTCCCGTAAGCCGCTTTCCCGGGGAATATTATTGTGACTCAGTTCATCTACCAGTGCCTCGGTTTCTTTAACATTCAGTTCCCGCTCATAGATCTGCCGTAGTATCTCCATCTGCATTTCCGGGGCACTCAATTTTAGTAAAGATCTAGCATGCCGCTCGGTAATGATTTCCGGAGAAATAAGATCCCGCACCGGTTCAGGCAGTTTCAACAGGCGTAACTTATTGGCAATAGCTGACTGGCTTTTGCCAATGCGTCGGGCTAATTCTTCCTGAGTCAGCCCAAACCCTTCTATCAACACACTATAGGCTATGGCCTCCTCAAAATAATTTAGCTCCCGTCTTTGCAGATTCTCAATTAAAGATACTGCCGCGGCTCTTTCATCATCCATCTTCTGGACAATGGCTGGTATAGTACGTAGTCCCAGCAAGGCTGTTGCCCGATAGCGTCGTTCACCAGCCACGATTTGGAATTTACCTTCCTCCAACGGACGAACCACAATGGGCTGAATGACCCCATAGTTCTCGATGGACTGAGCTAGATCCGATAGTTCTCTTTCATCAAACTGACGCCGCGCCTGATAAGGGCTGGGCTTAATCCGAGAGATCTCGATCTCATCAACATGCACCTGGGGGCTCTTCCCCCATAGCTTTTCCAGTTGTCTGATCACCATGCTAGAACTCCTCCTTTACAGGGGACGTTTTGCGGGAACTCCTATCCGCCGCGGATACTTTGCCGGAGTTGGCTCACTTTTTAGCACTTTGACCAGGGCGCGGTCGCGTTCTTCAATAAGCCGATACCAGTGAATAGTTTCCACTTGAGCATGGAGCAACTGCAAGGCGTTCTGCGCCTGTTCCACTTCCTCCTCCGCTTTGATGCCTTTCCAAAACCACCCTATACCGCCGGTTTTCAACAAGGGTACCCCATATTCGAGCAATACGTTCAACGCTGCCACCGCTCGAGCAGTAACGGCATCAAACGATTCTCTATATAATTCGTCCTGACCCAACTCTTCCAGGCGGCGGGTCAGAACAGTTACATTACTCAAGCTCAACTGTTGCACCACATTGCTTAGAAATGTACTTTTCTTTTGGTCAGACTCCACCAGAGTAAACTGGGCACCCGGGCAAAGCATGGCTAAAATGAGGCCTGGAAAACCGGCACCACTGCCCATATCAACTATCTTAGCGTTATCCCAGTCCACATAGTTCAGAACCTCCTGGCTATCCTGAACATGCTTGGCAAAGTCTTCCTCCAGGGTTCGCCGGCTAACCAGGTTTTGCCGTTGGTTTTCATCCATAAGCAGGGATCGGTATTTACTAATATATTCCATGTCCTCCTCTTATTTCCTTCTTTCTTTTTCCAAATATATTAATAAAATATTAACATCGGCGGGTGATACTCCAGCAATCCGCGAAGCCTGCCCTACCGAAGATGGTTGGAATTGATTCAGCTTATGTTTGGCTTCATTGGATAAGCCCGGTATATTTTCATAGTTGATTGCCGCTGGAATCAGTTTGCTTTCCATTTTCTCAAAACGCTTGACCTGCTCATGCTGTTTGTTGATATAGCCTTCATACTTAGCTTGGATTTCCAGTTGTTCTAGTATATCCAGGTCGTATTCGTCTAGTAGGCCTACCTTTAGATAATCTTCTATCTCCAACTCTGGTCTGCGCAGCAGCTCCCAGAGGGAAATGCGATCCTTGAGTGGGGAACTCCCCTTGGCAACCAGCAATGGCCCTATTACTTTGTCACTGGGTGTTACCGCATACTCGCGCATCCGCTGGGTCTCCTTTTCTAAGAGTTGCGTTTTTTCTTGGAAAATACGCCAGCGCTCCTCACTGACCAATCCAATTTGACGCCCAATTTCCGTAAGCCGCAGATCGGCATTATCTTGACGCAGCAGTAGCCGATATTCGGCTCGGGAAGTGAGTAATCGATAAGGCTCATCCATTTCCTTGGTAGTCAGGTCATCGATCAAAACGCCGATATAGGCCTGACTCCGTTTTAGGACGAGAGGTTCCTGATCCAGAACTTGTCGGGCTGCATTGATGCCTGCTATTATCCCCTGGGCGGCAGCTTCTTCATATCCAGAGGTGCCGTTGATCTGGCCGGCTGTAAATAGGCCCGCTATGCCACGAGTTTCCAAGGTTGATTTAAGCTGGGAGGGAAGCACATAATCATACTCAATAGCATATCCGGTTCGGATCATGCGCACTTTTTCCAGACCAGGGATACTACGCAAAACCTGGATCTGCACATCTTCCGGCAGACTGGTATTCAGCCCCTGTACATACATCTCATCAGTGGCCCGTCCTTCCGGCTCTACAAATAGCTGATGGCTGTCCTTGTGGGCAAAACGAACCACCTTGTCTTCAAAAGAAGGACAGTAGCGCGGCCCCAGTCCCTGGATAACGCCGGTGAACATGGGGGCTCTGTCCAGGTTATCCATTACTATCTGATGGGTTTGCGGTGTGCTGTGAGTTAGCCAACAGGATAATTGAGGCCGAATAAAAACGGGGCTTATATAGGAAAAGCGCAGTGGCCGTTCATCTCCTGGCTGTTCGACCATCTTGGTAAAGTCCACCGATTTCTTGCTGATCCGGGGAGGGGTTCCGGTCTTAAAGCGTCCCAAGCTCAAACCCAGATCCTGCAGGCTTTGGGACAACATAGTAGCGGGGAATTGATTACCGGGGCCCCCGTCAAAAATGATATCTCCGATTATAATGCGCCCCTTCAAGTAAGTGCCCGAAGTAACTATAATAGCCTGACAGTCAAAGTGAGCACCGGTTTTGGTGACTATACCCGTTACCCGGCCGGCCTTGGTTTCTATGCGGGTAACTTCCGCCATTAATATGTCCAAGTTAGGTTGATCCAACAGGGTACGCAGCATTTCTTTGTGATATTCATACTTGTCGGCCTGTGCTCGTAAGGCCTGCACAGCCGGGCCTTTGCCGGTATTTATTGTCCTTACCTGGATATTGGCCTTATCTATGTTTACCCCTAATTCACCGCCCAGAGCATCTATTTCCCGTACCAGTTGAGCCTTGGCTGGTCCTCCTATGGAGGGGTTGCAGGGCATTAGGGCAATATTCTCCATGCTGAGCGTAACTAAAAGGGTTGAACAGCCCATGCGTGCCGATGCTAGAGCTGCTTCACAACCCGCGTGGCCGGCTCCTATTACCACTACCTGATAGCTACCCGCTGCATAGGTTATCATCTGCTTGTTTCCTCCCAGCCCATTGTTTATTTGCCAATACAAAAATCGTGGAATATGCGATCTAACACTTCTTCTTTCAGGTTTTTGCCGGTTACTTCTCCCAGCGATTCCAAAGCCCCTCTCAAGTCCACTCCCAGACAATCCAGAGTAGTGGTTTCCATGTAGCTTAAGACCTCCTGGACATGCTGTCTTGCTTGATGTAAAGACTGTTGCTGCCTCAAATTAACTACCATTTCCAGGTCATCACTTTCCAGACCACCGGCTAAAATCAACTCTTCTATGAGGTCTTCCAGTTCTTTCAGGCCGATTTCTTCCTTAACTGAGCCGCGGATAATTGGAACACTACCAAGCATCTGGTCTAAGTCCTCTTCGGTAACCTTTTTGTCATCCAAGTCTTCTTTGTTTACCAGTACGATTAATTTGTTAGGGGCAATGCTGTCATAAATGAACTGATCCTCAGCCGTGATTCCAGTGGTAACATCCAATAAAAAGATGATCAAATCTGCCTGCTGGATCACCTCCTGGGAGCGCTCCACCCCTATACGTTCCACCATGTCTTCGGTAACCCTAATTCCCGCTGTATCCAGGATGCGCACCGGTATTCCCTTCACATTAAGCCAGTCCTCTATCACATCACGAGTCGTTCCGGGAATATCCGTCACAATCGCCTTATCTTTCCTTAACAAGGCATTGAGCAAACTCGACTTGCCTACATTGGGTTTTCCTGCTATGGCTATGGTAATCCCTTCACGATAAATATCCGCCCGCCGGGCTGCCTCCAGCATATGATCCAGCTGGTCTACGATCTGTTGCAGCCTTTCCCTTAACTCAACATAATCGGGATCGCCCACTTCATCAGGAAAATCCAGACTGGCTTCTACCAGGGCGTTTATTTGTATCAACTCATCTTCCAATTGCTGCACCTGGCGGTGAGTGCTGCCCTGCAGGCGTCGCACCGCTATTTGCATAGCCTTGTCGGTCTTAGCCCGGATAACATCAATGACCGCTTCGGCCTGGCTGACATCCAAGCGCCCATTTAAGAAAGCCCGCCGCGTGAATTCTCCCGGTTCCGCCAAGCGTATTCCTGCTTGGATCACTCTTTCCAGCACCTGCCGGGCGGGCAGTGTCCCCCCATGACAGTTAATTTCTACAACATCCTCACCGGTATAACTGTGGGGCTCACGCATTATACTGACCAGTGCTTCATCTAGAACCTGTCCCTCCGGATCGATAATCCACCCTAAGGTCAAAGTATGAGAAGGGCGCGCCTTCAGCTGGACTCCCTGACGATGAGGTTTGAACATGCCGTCCACCGTCTCTATCACCTTATTTCCGCTCAAACGGACTATGGCAATTCCGCCTTCCCCTGGTGGAGTAGAAATAGCAGCTATAGCCCCCTGCACTTTAGACACCCCCTATCCACTGTCAGCTTTATCCTTTGCCAAGAGATCCCTTTAGACCTTCGTCATCGCAGTTTTCTTTCTTATTCTACCAAAACCTTTTCAGCTCTACACCCCAACGCCCCAATTAAAAAAGGCCCCTAGGGGCCTTATCGATCAGTGTTTATTTTTTTAGAGAAATCACTACTTTCCGGTTGGGCTCGTCTCCCATAGAGTAGGTGGTTACCTGAGGATCTCCCTGCAGAACCGTATGAACTATCCTTCTCTCCTGGGAACTCATGGGTCTCATTACCACATTTTTGCGGGTCTTCTTAACCCGGTCGGACAGTCTTAATGCCAGGGCCTCCAGGGATTCTTCCTTTTTCTTACGATAATCTTCTACATCCAACACAACCCTGATTCTCTCTGGTCGCTTACGATTCACTATCAAGCCCACCATAAATTGCAGAGAATTCAAGGTCTCTCCCTTGCGTCCAATCAGTAATCCCATATCTTTCCCGGTGATATTGATGCGAACCCGGCCATCCTCCCACTCTACTTGGCTGATCTTATAATCGATCTTCATTCTTTTGAGCAGGTCTTCCAAAACCTCACGGACTTCTTCCTGGGGTTTATCCCGACGGGAAACCCTAACCACAGCGGGCTTTTTGACTAATCCTAAGAGTCCTTTGCTAGGCTCCTCTACGATTTCAATGATAACATCGTCTATCTCGCACTCCAATTCATCCAAGGCCGCTTTGATGGCCTCATCGACGCTTTTTCCCCGCTTTTCGATACTTTGTGCTTCCACTTTTCTTCTTTCCTCCTTTGGCCCTCCCTGCTTCCTGCTGCTGGGTTTTAACCTCCGGTTTCACTGGTTTCTCATTCGGTGCCTTTTTGGCTTCTGGCTCAGGTTTCTTTACAGCTGGTGCTTCCGCTTCTACCTGCAGGCCGGTGCCGGTGTCCGCTACCAATGGCGTAGTTCGGTTAACATAAAGCTGCTGTAAAATACCTAAGATGTTGAAGGTTACCCAGTATAATGGCAGCCCCGCTGGTAAAGTCGCGGCTATCCAGGCCATAAATAATGGCATGATGTACAGCATGGTTTTCTGGGTGGGATCTTGGGCATTTACCGTGGATAGTTTCGACTGATAATAAGTAGTGACTGCAGCCAGCAAAGCCAGTAAAAAATATGGATCCCGCTCCCCTATATTGGGAATCCATAAAAAACTAGCGTGTTCGATGACCGCAAATTCCAGATGCAATAGGGATTGATAAAATGCTATAAAGATAGGCATTTGAATAAGCAAGGGCAAACAAGAGCTAAAAGGGCTGACTCCATGTTCCTTATACATTTCCATCGTTTTGGTCTGCATCATCTGGGGATTATCTTTATACTTATCCTGTATGTATTTCAATTTAGGCTGTAACTGCTGCATTGACCGCATGGAATGCATTTGCTTCTGGGTCAATGGGAACAAAACCAGTTTAATAGTTATGGTCATGAAAATAATTGCCAAACCATAATTCGGCAACCCTATCTGTCCTGTTAGCGTGTACATCCACTGAATTACATCAGCAAACCACTGTACAAATGCTTGCCACAAATTAAACCCTGCTTACCAAAATCTCAGCAGCAGGTTCCACCTCCTCGTAAACCAGCCTGACTCAGTTCTGTTAAGTCGCTTGCCTCTTGATGCCCTTATGGCACTGGGTCATATCCACCTGCTTGCCAGGGGTGACACCTAAGTATTCTTCGCACTGCCAACCATCCGCCTTTGCATATACCGTATTTATCCACCGCCTGTATCGCATAGGTAGAACAGGAAGGATAAAAGCGGCAGGCTGGCGCCCGAAAACAGGTGACTGCTTGATATATTTTTATCAAAATAATAGTTATTTTCCTCATCTAGGCTGGGCCTTTCCCAATACGACCTTAAGATCCTTTTCGAGCTGATCAAATTCAGCTGAGCCGGCATGGTGACGTACGATCAGTACAAAGTCGTATCCCGGTGCCAGGTCAGGATCCATTTGATGAACCAGGTTTCTAAGCTGTCTTTTTAAGCGATTGCGTATTACTGCTTTTCCTACCTTTACACTGGTAATGAATCCATAGCGATTATGATCCAGATGATTTTTCATAACGTAAAGAATTATGAATCTCCCCGGGATTTTTTTGCCATTCTTGTAAATATTGTTGTATTCCTGAGTAGTCGTTATTCTAAATTCTCTACCCAGCATGGAAAACCTTCCTCGGAGTAAAATAAAAGGCCGTTACCACGACCTTAAGCCGATATGGTTTTTCTGCCTTTTCTGCGGCGGCTTGCCAGAATCTTGCGCCCCGCACTGCTTGACATACGGCTACGAAATCCGTGTACTTTTTTTCTACGGCGGGTTTTGGGCTGATAGGTTCTCTTCATTATTAAAAAGGCCTCCTTATCTAAATAGCACCTATTATTATAGAGATGCCGTCGCAGCCATGTCAAGCCGTAACCACATCTATACTTTGAAACTACGTTATTATTTGCTATCATTAATAATATGTTTAGCTTAATTTTCAGGGTATACTTAAGAATATAAGTCATCTCGTTTTTGATTATCCACATAGAAATACTTTTCAACAGAAGAATTTTTCCACATATACACAGGAGGATTGGAATGCCCTACCGACACGACTTGGCCACAGCCTGGACTAAGGTTATGCAGATCATTCGCGAAGAAATTGGCTCTACCAGCTTTGATATATGGTTTTCTGCAACCAATTTAAGTGCTGTACAGAACAATACAATATATATAATGGTTCCTAACACCCTGACCAAAGAGTGGATAGAATCCCGCTATTTAGACATTATTTTGAACCACCTGCGCTCCCTAACTAATCAGGATGTTACTTTGGAGCTGATTACCGATGCTCTTCCTCATCAAGAAGGGGGGCCTTCTTTTCTTAATACCAAATATACTTTTGATACCTTTGTGGTAGGCAATAGCAATCGTTTTGCTCATGCCGCCTGCTATGCAGTAGGAGAAGCCCCGGCTCGGGCTTATAACCCTCTTTTCATTTATGGAGGAGTGGGATTAGGTAAAACTCATTTAATGCAAGCCATCGGCCATCGCATCATAGAGAAAAATAGATCATCTACGGTTACTTATGTATCTTCAGAACAGTTTACCAATGAACTGATCAGCTCTATTCGCGATGATAAGACTTCCAGTTTTCGCAACAAATATCGCAATATAGATGTACTCCTGATCGATGATATTCAATTTTTGGCTGGCAAAGAACGTACTCAAGAAGAATTTTTCCATACTTTTAACAGTTTATACGAAACCAATAAACAACTTGTGATATCCAGTGATCGACCACCTAGAAATATTCCTACTCTGGAAGATCGCCTCCGCAGTCGCTTCGAATGGGGTTTGATCTGTGATATCCAGCCTCCCGATTTGGAAACTCGTATTGCTATCCTGCGCAAAAAGGCGCAGATGGAAGAATTAAATATCCCTTACGATATTCTCGATTATATTGCCAATAGTATTGAATCAAATATAAGAGAATTAGAGGGGGCTTTGATCCGTCTGGTGGCTTATGCCACCGTAACCGGACAAGCTCTGGATATGGCTTTGGCAACTGAAGCATTGAAGGATATCCTGCCCCCACCCAGGCCTCGTAAAATAACGATCGAAATGATTCAAAAAGAAATATGTTCCTATTATAATCTGGAAATGAGTGAACTAGTATCCAAGAAGCGCAATAAACAAGTAGTCTTTCCACGGCAGGTAGCTATGTTTTTATGTCGTAAAATAACCGATGCCTCTTTTCCGCAAATTGGTGATCAATTTGGAGGTCGTGATCATACTACGGTTATACATGCAGTGGAAAAAATAGAAAAAGAAGTCAATGATAATTCTGAGCTAGCAGCCACGCTAGATGAGTTATCCCAACGCTTGAACTCCAATCATCTACATTCGGAGCAGTTATGAACAGGCTTATCCTTAAAGCGGAGCGTCGATTTTAGATAGTTGGACAGGCTTATCCACATATTCAATACATCTACTACGGCTACTGCGAAAGTCTAATAATTAATAAATAAACAGAGGGTTGTAGAAAAACAATATTTGGGAGGGGTTTCTTTGAAATTTAGTATTGAAAAAAATGAGTTATCAGCTCTTACCGCTTTGGTTTATCGGGCTGCCTCCAGCAAAAACACCATACCGGTTCTGTCTGGGCTATTGATCGAAGCATCTTTGGATAAGGGACTGACCATGACCGCTACTGATCTGGAAATCGGTATCAGGGCATCCACTAATCAGGTACAAATACAGGAGGAAGGTACAGTTCTAGTAAATGCCCATTATTTTGCTGATTTTATAAAGCTTCTCCCGGAATCGATCATTGGACTGGAACTGAATCGAGAGACTTCTCGCTTGGATATTACCTACGGCCGCTCTACTGGATATATAAATACTTATCAGGATCAGGAATACCCGGGACTGCCTATAGACAATATGGAACATCGCTTTTCTCTGCCCCAAAATGTACTCAAAGAAGCTTTTAAGAAAACATCCTTTGCGGCAGCAGCTACTCATTTCCGCCAGGTTTTTACTGGTGTATTATTTGATATTTTAGACGGGGGCCTGTTAAAAATTGTAGCCTCCGATACTCATCGCCTGGCCTATTATAGTTATGATCTGGGCAAATCCGATCTTTCACCATTCAATTTCATTATTCCTACTCGAACCGTTAATGAATTAACTCGACTTCTTGACGATGATGAAGAACCGATTGATTTGAGTTTCAGTAACAACAATGTTATTTTTTCTCGGGGAAATACTATTCTTTTGTCACGTTTGATCGAGGGTCAGTATCCCAACTATGAACAAGTAGTTCCTAAAGAGTTCAGTACCAGCTTGACTATTAATTCTCAGGTACTCACTACTACCCTGGAAAGAGCTCGAACCATGCCTACCGATGAAAAAATAAAAATACACCATGTTCAATTCCAGTTGGGGGAAAAGGAAATCACTGTCAACGCTTTTTCCGAAGTGATGGGTGAGATAGAAGAAGTGATCGAAGACTTTGAGATCAGCGGAGAAGTAGATTTCCGTATCGCTTTTAATACCAATTATTTTTTAGAAGCAATGAAAATTTTTACCGCCGAAACTGATAAAATAAACGTGCAGATGTCAGGTGCATTAGGACCATCTTTGATAACCAACCCGGAGAAGGATAACTATTTGTATGTGTTGGTACCTCTGCGAACCAATCAATAAGGAGTGGTGAACCAGTCCTTGAAGGTTATTGATTATAGGGCTACTAATTTTAGAAATTTACTCTGTGTAGAACACCAGCCATCTCCGGCTATGAATATTATCGTGGGTGATAATGCCCAGGGAAAAACCAATCTTCTTGAAGCCCTGTGTGTTTTAGCGACCGGCAGCTCATTTCGAACCAACAGTGATCGGGTTTTGGTCAATGATCAGGCCGAAGCTTATGAACTGAGTTCTAGCTACGAATATGACCAGCGCTGCTTTGAGACCAATATCAAATATAATGCCAGAACCGGTAAGGTCATCACCCTCAACGGACGAAAAACTAACCCTCACCATCCTGATCGTCTGCGTGTGGTTGTTTTTACACCAGACGATTTGTATTTGGTAAAGGGATCACCCAGCCGCAGACGATTTTTCCTTGATTTCTTATTAAAACAGGCGGGAGCAGAATACGGGTACCATCTGGATAACTATGTTAAAATTTTAAGAAAAAGAAATGTTTTGTTAAAAAAGAACCAAGCTAATACCAAAACATTCAAACTTACTACGGAGGTTTTTGTTGAACAAGCTGTCCGCTTAGTAGTAGCCCGAATTCAGATGGTCAATTTACTTGATCAATTGGTGGGCCCGCTCTATCAGGACATCAGCGGAGAAAATTTAGGAGGATTGAAATTACGCTATGCTATTTCATTTCCCTTAGATAGTGGTAAAATAAACTTTGAAAATTTAAGAATATCCATGTTAAACCATCTTGATACAATAAAAGAGCAAGAATGTGCTCGTAAAAGTAGTTTATCAGGTCCCCACCGGGAAGATATAAATATATATCTAAACAATCATCCTGCCCGTCAATTTGCCTCGCAAGGGCAACAGCGCAGTATAGCGGTGAGTCTTAAACTAGCTGAATTGATGGCCATACAACAAGCAAAAGGTGAGTTTCCCGTTTTTCTCTTAGACGAGGTGTTGTCAGAACTGGATAAGGAACGGCAGCAACGGTTACTAGAATATCTGCAAAAAGCCTCCTTCCAGAGTTTTCTCACCACCGTAAACCTGGAAAAAAATCAGTTCGCAGACAGCCAGGCCTCCATTTACCGCATGTCAGGCGGAAAACTATCAGGAAAGGAGTAATCACGTGTACATCCATCTAGGCAACAACTATATAATTTCCACCCAGAACATCATTGCCATTATTAATCTGAATCCACCCTTGAATGAGGACATTAAAGATATTATGGAGATCGCCCGCTCAGAGAGAAAGCTAGTCAATATCAGTGAAAAGGGAAAGAATAAAGCCCTGATCCTCTGTGATGACAGGGCTTACCTGTCACCCATCTCTTCTAACACCCTCTATAAGCGAGCTTCTCACTTTGCTGAGGAGGATAGCAATGACTGATTTTAACAATGGTTACAATGCCTCCGATATCCAGGTTTTGGAAGGATTGGAGGCAGTCCGCAAGCGTCCAAGTATGTATATTGGTTCCACTGGTCCCCGGGGTCTGCATCATCTGGTGTTTGAAATAGTGGACAACAGCATTGATGAGGCAGTAGCCGGCTTTTGTGACACTATAACCGTTACTCTGCATAAGGATGATTGGGTGACAGTTACCGATAATGGACGGGGTATTCCGGTAGACATACACCCCACAATGGGAATTCCTGCACTGGAAGTTATTTTGACGACTCTGCATTCCGGAGGAAAGTTCGGTGGCAGCGGCTACAATATTTCCGGTGGGCTTCACGGAGTTGGTCTTTCTGTGGTAAATGCGCTGTCCAGTCATATGGACATTACTATTTTTCGGGACGGACAAGTATATAAACAAGCCTATGAACGGGGAGGACCGGTAGGGGATATATACACAGAGGGCACCACTACAGCAACCGGAACATCGATTCGTTTCCAGCCCGATGCACAGATATTTGAGATAACAGTTTTGGAGCGCGACATCATAGAACAGCGCTTACGCGAACTGGCCTTTCTTAATCAGGGGCTGAAGATCTTGTTCTACGACGAACGGGATGAAGGGTATGAAAAGGAGTTTCATTATGAAGATGGGTTGCGGGATTTTGTAGCTTACCTGAATAGGAGCAAAGAGACCCTAACGGAAACCCCCTTTTATACAGAGTGCCAAAAAGAAGACGTGATTGTCCGCATGGCCCTGCAATATAATTCGGGCTATACTGAGAACATTTATTCCTTTGCCAATAATATTCATACTCAGGAAGGCGGAACCCATGAAGTAGGGTTTAAGAATGGCCTGACCAGAGTAGTCAACGACTATGCTAAAAAGAACAACCTGCTCAAAGAAAGCGACAGCAACCTTTCCGGAGAAGATATCCGTGAAGGGCTAGCCGCCATTATTTCTGTGCTGGTCAAAGAGCCACAATTTGAAGGGCAAACCAAAACCAAACTGGGCAATACGTACATTCGTGGCATTGTTGAATCAGCCGTGTTTGAAAGCTTTGAGGATTATCTTAATGAAAACCCAACCATAGCGCGCCGTATAACCGAAAAGGCCATATCGGCCCGTCGTGCCCGGGAGGCAGCCAAAAAAGCCCGGGAACTGACCCGACGTAAGAGTGCTCTGGAGACCACCACCTTGCCGGGGAAATTGGCCGATTGCAGCAGCCGAGACCCAGCTGTCTCCGAATTATTTATTGTGGAAGGTAATTCCGCCGGCGGATCAGCCAAACAGGGACGGGATCGTAATATCCAGGCCATACTGCCTTTGCGGGGGAAAATCCTTAACGTGGAAAAAGCCAGGCTGGATCGGGTGCTTTCCAATGAGGAGATCCGTTCGCTGATAACCGCTATGGGTACAGGAATAGACGAAGACTTCGACATAAAAAAAGCCCGCTATCACAAGCTTTTTATCATGACCGATGCGGATGTGGATGGTTCACATATAAGGGTATTGCTCTTAACCTTTTTCTATAGATTTATGCGGCCTCTGATAGAGGAAGGCTATGTTTACATTGCCCAACCACCCCTATATGGCGTCAAGCGAGGCAATGAGATCCACTATTTCCATGATGACGAGACCATGAATGAATTCATAGCTCAGTCCGGTAAGAAGTGGGTTATACAGCGATATAAAGGTCTGGGGGAAATGGATCCTGAACAACTCTGGGAAACGACAATGAACCCTGAGAATCGGCACATCTTTCAGGTCACTGTGGAAGATGCTATTCGCGCTGATGAAATATTTTCCGATCTTATGGGAGATAACGTGGAGCCCCGTAGAGAGTTTATTCAGGCCAATGCCAGGTTCGTAACCAACCTGGACATTTAACAGGAGATGATGATCATTGGCAGAGCCTAATCTGTTTGAGAATGTAGTTCCCATCGATATTGAGAAAGAAGTTAAAAAGTCATTTCTGGAATACTCCATGAGTGTTATTGTTTCTCGGGCTATTCCTGATGTTCGTGATGGACTAAAGCCGGTGCACCGCCGTATTCTTTATGCACTCTATGATCAGGGCATGACCCATGACAAACCCCACAAAAAATCGGCCAATATCGTGGGAGAAGTAATGGGTAAATACCATCCCCATGGAGATTCAGCTATTTATGAGACTATGGTAAAAATGGCTCAGGATTTTGCCATGCGATATCCGCTGATAGACGGGCATGGTAACTTTGGCTCCGTAGATGGCGATTCAGCCGCGGCTATGCGTTACACTGAAAGCCGTATGTCCAAAATCGCCGGGGAAATGCTCACTGACATTGAGAAAGATACGGTCAATTGGCGGCCTAATTATGACGATAGCCGAGAAGAACCTCAGGTGCTACCTTCTCGTATCCCTAATCTGCTTATCAATGGATCATCAGGTATTGCGGTGGGTATGGCTACCAATATACCGCCCCACAATTTAACCGAAGTAGTGGACGCAATCACCCTGGTGATCGATGATCCGGAAGCCAGTGTGGATGAGATAATGAAAATATTGCCGGGGCCGGATTTCCCCACCGCAGGAATCATAATGGGCAGTGAAGGTATTCGCAAGGCCTATCATACCGGACGGGGAACCTTCAAGGTGCGGGCTCGCTACACCATAGAAGAACGCCGCAACGGTAAAAATGCCATTGTGATTACAGAATTACCCTATCAGGTCAATAAAGCCCGTTTGATCGAAAAAATCGCCGATCTGGTTCGAGATAAAAAGATCGAAGGCATAGTGGATTTAAGAGATGAGTCTGACCGCCAGGGCATTAGGGTAGTGATTGAGACCCGTCGCGATGTAAATGTCAATGTTATAGTGAATAAGCTGTTTAAGCACACCCAGATGGAAGACAGCTTTGGCATCAATATGCTGACTCTGGTACATGGCCAGCCGATGGTTCTGGGAATAAAAGATGTCATTCGCTACTACATCGAACACCGCCAAGAAGTCATTGAAAGGCGCACTCGTCATGATCTGAAGGTTACCCGGGATCGTTTGCATATTGTGGAAGGGTTAAGAATCGCCCTGGACAATCTGGACGAAGTAATTGACCTGATCACCAGCAGCAAAGACCGGGAGCAAGCTCGACAAGCTTTAATGGAGCGCTTTGGGTTAACTGAGATTCAAGCCAATGCCATCCTGGATATGCGCCTGGTTCAGTTGACCAACCTGGAAAGAGGCAAATTGGACGATGAATATCAGGAACTTTTGGCCCGCATAGCTGATTTCGAAGATATTTTGAACCGACCGGAACGGGTTTTGGCCATGATAAAAGAAGATCTGGCCGATGTGAAGAAAAAGTACGGAGATGCGCGCCGAACGGAAATAAGCCGGGAAATCTCGGACTTTAATGTGGAAGATTTCATTGATGATCATGAAGTAGTCATTACCTTGTCCAACCGCGGTTATATCAAACGACTGCCTTTGGATACCTATAAAGCCCAGCGCCGCGGAGGCAAAGGCATAAGTGCCACCACCATTAGAAGCGAGGATTACTCCTCCGGGGTGGTAGTAACCAGTGTACTGGGGCATGTTCTGTTCTTTACCAACCAAGGCCGTGTATTCTCCAGCCGGGTTTACAATTTACCCGAGGCATCTCGTCAAGCTAAAGGAATGCCCTTGATCAACTTCATCGATCTGCGGGCCGATGAGAGAGTTACCACCCTGGTGGCAGCCCGGGAGTTTGATGAAAAGCGGCACATGATGATGATAACCCGGCAGGGGATCATCAAAAAAGTCGCCCTATCAGCATTCCAAAACATTCGCCGTTCCGGTCTGATTGCCGTAAATCTGCGACCGGAAGATGAACTGGTAGGAGTGATCCGGGTGGTCAAAGGAGATGTAGTCATGGTGACTACCGCCAATGGCCAGGCGATTCTTTTCGAAGAAGATCAGGTCAGGCCTATGGGGCGAAATGCTGCTGGTGTAAAAGGAATTGGTCTTGACCCTAACAACTATGTTATCGGCCTGGATAAATACCGGGAGGGTGCCGATGTCTTGATCGTTACCAAACACGGTTATGGAAAACGAGTCCCGTTGAGTGAGTTCAAGACTCAGAACCGGGGAGGCAAAGGCGTAAAGTCCATCGAGCTTACCAGCAAAAATGGAGAGGTAGTAGCTACCAAGATCGTATCCGTTGACGATGAACTGGTCATCCTAACCAGTGAAGGGCAGATAATCCGTCTGGAGGTAGAGGATATATCGGTTCAGAAGCGTTATGCCCGGGGAGTGCTCTTAATGAGGCTTCCGGACAACGACCATATAGTGAGTATTGCTCGTTTTCGCACCGAATCGGAAGAATAATCTCCGCTAGTACTATACAAAAACGCTGGAAAAGAATAAAATCTTTAGCTATAGGAAAGAGCGGGCCAACGTGGTTCGGCTTGGTATAAGGAGGGTTCTTTTATGGAACAAAAGGGGACATTTAACGTAAAAGCGGGCCTGGCTCAAATGCTCAAAGGCGGAGTCATCATGGACGTGACCACTCCTGAGCAGGCCAAAATAGCTGAAGAAGCGGGCGCCTGTGCCGTCATGGCTTTGGAAAGAGTTCCCGCTGATATAAGAGCTACAGGCGGTATCGCCCGTATGGCTGATCCTAGTGTTATCTTGCGCATCATGGAAAGCGTGACCATACCGGTGATGGCCAAGTGTCGTATCGGGCATTTTGTGGAAGCACAGGTTCTTGAATCTCTGGGCATAGATTATATCGATGAGAGCGAGGTTTTAACCCCCGCTGACGATAAATACCACGTGAACAAGCATGATTTTAAGGTGCCCTTCGTATGCGGAGCTAGAAATCTGGGGGAAGCCCTACGCAGGATCGGAGAAGGCGCTGCCATGATCCGGACGAAGGGAGAACCGGGTACCGGCAATGTGGTCGAAGCGGTTCGCCACATCCGGCAGGTGAATGATGATATCCGCTGGATCAGTAATCTTCCCGAGGAAGAATTGATGACTGCTGCCAAAGAACTGCAGGCACCTTATGAACTGGTAAAGGAAACCGCCCGGTTAAAAAGATTGCCGGTGGTAAACTTTGCTGCCGGAGGTATTGCTACCCCTGCTGATGCAGCGTTAATGATGCAATTGGGTTGTGACGGGATTTTTGTAGGCTCGGGAATTTTTAAATCCGGGGATCCCCAGCAGCGCGCTCGGGCCATCGTAGCAGCCACCACTTATTTTAACGATCCGGCTGTGTTAGCCGAAGTTTCTCGCGATTTAGGTGAACCCATGGTGGGTATCGATATCAGCACCATCCGTCCCGAAGAGAGGATGCAGGAGCGTGGCTGGTAAAACCATTGGGGTTCTGGCCTTGCAGGGAGCTTTTGTTGAACACGAAGCAGCTTTACGTAAGTGTGGGGCTCTGGTTCGCCAGGTGCGAAAGCCGGAGGAAATCCAAGAAGTAGACGGTCTTATTATTCCCGGCGGAGAAAGCACCACCATTGGCAAGCTGATGAATAAATATGGTCTGGACAAGGTCATTGTAGATCGGGCTGCCCAGGGTATGCCCATCTGGGGTACCTGTGCCGGCATGATTTTGCTGGCCAAGGAGATAGTTGACTCTGATCAGTTGCGTTTAGGGTTAATGGATATCAGTGTGAAACGCAATGGTTTTGGCAGACAAGTAGAAAGCTTCGAAGCTGATCTGGAAGTAGAGTCTATTGGCCCTACCCGAGGAGTTTTTATACGAGCGCCTTATGGAGAAAAGGCCGGAGATGGTGTCCATATAATGGCACGCTTTAAGGAAAAAATAGTCATGGCCCAGCAGTACAACTTACTCTGTACTGCTTTTCATCCGGAGCTTACTCAGGATTTATGTATACATCGCTATTTCCTAACAATGGTTTAGGATTTTTCTTGCCAAGAGCAAACCGGTATACTATAATGAACTCTAATCTTTCAAATTAAGTGCGATGAAGGGACTAGTAGATTTAGATATCTGAAAAAGAGAGCTGGTGGTAGGTGTGAACCAGTCAGAATCTTATCGAATCCATCCTGGAGCAGACTGTGATTTAAGCAGTGCCGGTAGCTACGTTATAGCTTACAAGTGGGTATGGTTTATGACCATATCAACTAGGGTGGCAACGCGGGAAAGTACCTCTCGTCCCTTAATTAGGGCGAGGGGTTTTTTATTTCAACAAAGTAGGAGGTTTTAGAAATGACAGGAGACCAGTATTTACTGCTTCCAGGGCCGACCCCCATTCCCGAACGGGTAACCAGGGCGATGAGTCAACCGATGGTGAATCATCGCGGTCCCGAATTCAAGCAAGTACTCACGGAAGTAGTCCAGGGGCTCAAACAGGTCTATCGTACTGACCAACATGTATTGATTTATCCTGCTTCTGGAACCGGTGCTATGGAAGCAGCGGTGGTCAACTTTCTGTCTCCCGGAGATAAGGTTTTAGCGGTTTCCATCGGAGTGTTTGGAGATCGTTTTGCTAAAATTGCCGCTGGATTTGGAGCCCAGGTGGAAAAAATGGACTTTCCCTGGGGCCAGCCTGCTGATCCTCAACGGGTAAAGGAACGTTTAGATCAGGATGTAAACCGAGAAATAAAAGCCATTTTGGTAACTCACAACGAGACCTCTACCGGAGTGTTCAATAACATTAAAGCCATCAGCGAGGCTAGGGGAGACCATCCTGCTCTGTTGATGGTAGATGCCATCAGTGGTCTGGCCACTATAGATCTCAAGATGGATGAATGGAAACTGGATGTAGTGGCAAGTGGGTCACAAAAGGCCTTTATGATTCCTCCTGGATTAAGCTTTCTGGCTTTTAGTGAGAAAGCTTTGCAGATTCACGAGCAAACTAAGATGCCGCGTTTTTACTGGGATGTAAGCCTGGGCGTTAAGTATCTGGAAAAAGGGCAAACTCCTTTTACACCAGCTGTTTCACTATTTTTTGGCCTGAGAGAGTCCTTGAAGATGATGCTGGAGGAGGGCCTGGACAACATCATAGAACGGCACTGTAATTACCGAGATTTGGTGCGTAAAGCTGTGGGAGCCATGGGACTGCAGTTGCTGGCCCAGGATGAGTGGGCTTCACAAGCAGTAACGGCTGTAGTTGCTCCGGAAAGTATCGGTGCCAACAAAATTCGCAAATACATGCTGGAACAGTTCAATATCGTTCTAGCGGGAGGTCAGCAGAATTTAGACAATGTGATTTTCCGCATAGGCCATCTGGGTTATGTACGCCAACTGGATCTATTAGCTGTCTTGGCCGCTTTGGAAATAACCCTGCAACAATTAGGCTGGGAGATGGAATTCGGAGCAGGCCTCAACCAGGCGCAAGCCTTTATTCTCAGCCAGATACAGAAAGGAGAATAGATCTTGGAAACCAAAAAACGAGTCATAGTTACCGAGCGCATTGCCGAAGAAGGATTAGCTTTACTGCGTACCGAACTGGACGTTGATTTTCGCGATGGGATACCCAGAGAAGAACTACTGGAGATAATCGGACAGTATGATGCCTTGATCGTGCGCAGTGTTACCAAAGTCAATGAGGAACTGATCAGCCGTGGAGCTCCGCGTCTAAAAGTGGTGGGCAGAGCTGGTAACGGCATTGACAACATTGATGTTGATGCCTGCACCCGCCATGGAGTAATTGTAGCTAACACCCCGGATAGTAATACCATTTCTGCTGCCGAGCAGACCATTGCCCTCTTGCTGGCTTCTTCCCGCAAAACGGCCTGGGCCAACAACTTCTTAAAGGGCGGTACCTGGGATCGTAAGCCTTTCCGAGGCGTGGAACTGTACGGAAAAACTGTGGGTATAGTAGGTCTGGGACGCATAGGCTCCATGGTGGCAACCCGCCTGAAAGCTTTTAACATGCGGATATTAGCCTATGATCCCTATATCGCTGATGAGCGGTTTATTAAATACGGTGCTGAGAAGATGCCTACTCTGGAAGATCTGGTGCGGCAGTCTGACTTTATTACCGTGCATACCCCCAAGACTGAAGAAACCTTCCATATGATCAATGAAGAGATGTTTAAGATCGCCAAAGATGGGGTGCGGGTAGTAAATGCCGCCCGGGGAGGGATCATAAAGGAAGCTGCTCTGTTGGAAGCCCTGAAGTCGGGCAAAGTTGCCAGCGCCGGGATGGACGTTTTTGAAAAAGAACCGGCTATAAACAATCCTCTGTTTGAGTTTGAAAATGTAGTTTGCACCCCCCATTTAGGAGCCGATACCTTTGAAGCCCAGCGCCGCGTCGGTGAAACCATCGCCGAACAGGTAATGAAAGCCCTAAATGGAGAAATCGTTCCCAATCTGATCAATTTGCCTACGATGGTCAGCGAAGAGCTCAACTATCTGCGTCCCTATATTACCCTGGCGGAACAAATGGGCAAATTCTACTACCAGCTGGAAAAGTCGCCTATTGCCAGAATCGAACTGACCTACGCTGGACCTATGACCATAAATGATACCGAAATACTCACGGTAGCTTTCTTCAAGGGATTGTTGGAACCCATTCTATGGAACAAAGTCAATTATGTTAACGCCCGTCTGATGGCACGCGAACGGGGCATCAAAGTTTTCGAAAGCAAACAGGAACAGAGCAGCCGCCGCTATAAGAACGTAATTTCCGTTAGTATATTTGGCCAGAATGGTCGACAATTGGATTTGGCCGGAACCGTTTCCCGAGCTCGCGATCCACTGTTGGTGGAACTGAATGGCTATGAAACAGAAACTAACCTGGAAGGTTACGTAATTATGGTGGAAAACTCTGACCGCCCCCGAGTAGTTGGACCTTTTGCCACCTTATTGGGTGACGAAGGAGTCAATATCGCCTCCATGAAAGTAGCCCGCCAGACCAAAGGAGATACAGCCATCATGTTGGTTAATGTGGACAACAAAGTAGAAGAGGCAGTATTGGAAAAACTAGGCCAGTTGGATGGCATTCTTGGTAAGCCCGAGCTACTCCATTTTTAAAGAGGGTAGAGGACAAGGTATAACACAGGAGGACTGCTAATGTTAGATGCCAAATTAATAAGAGCTAACCCCGATCAAGTTGAAGCGGCGTTGCGCAAGCGTGGTCTGAGCGGGGCTCTGGACGGGTACCTGCAGTTGGACGAAAGAAGACGGCAGATCCTGCTACAGGTAGAAGAATTAAAGAATTTCCGCAACACCTCCTCCCAGGAAGTCGGGAAATTAAAAAAAGCCGGGCAGGATGCCTCTGAACTAATGGATAAGGTTCGTCAGGTGGGCAAGGATATCGCAGCCTTTGATGAAGAGCTAAAGGGCGTAGAAGAACAGATGGAAAGCATCCTGTTAAGCATACCGAATTTGCTGCATGAGTCAGTACCCTTAGGCCCTGACGAGAACAGTAATGTGGAAATGCGGCGTTGGGGCAACCCTCGTCAATTTGACTTCGAACCCCAAGCTCACTGGGATATTGGCCCGGCTCTGGACATACTGGATTTTGAACGAGCTGCTAAGTTATCCGGAGCACGTTTTACGGTATACAAAGGCGCCGGAGCACAATTGGAACGTGCCCTGATAAATTTCTATCTGGACATCCACACCCAGCAGCATGGCTACAAGGAAATATTGCCTCCTTTTATGGTTGGCGCCGACTGTATGCAGGGAACCGGGCAACTGCCCAAGTTTGCTGAGGATATGTTCAAGGTGGATGGCCGGGAAATGTACCTGATACCTACAGCGGAAGTTCCCTTGACCAATTTATATCGGGAAGAGATCCTGGATGCAGCTGATCTGCCTATATATCTAACCGCCTATACCCCTTGCTTTCGAGCTGAGGCAGGATCCCACGGCCGCGATACCCGGGGAGTTATCCGCCAGCATCAGTTCAACAAAGTGGAACTGGTCAAACTAGTGGAGCCCCAACATTCTTATGAAGAATTGGAGAAACTGACCGCTGATGCAGAAAAAGTCTTGCAGCTTTTGGGCCTGCCCTATAGGGTTATGCTGTTGAGTACTGGCGATACCGGCTTTTCAGCCGCTAAGACCTATGATGTGGAAGTATGGATGCCTGGTTACAACGAATACAAAGAGATTTCCTCCTGTTCCAATTGCGGGGATTTCCAGGCCCGGCGGGCCAATATTCGCTATCGGCCATCAGCCAAAGAAAAGCCTCAGTATGTGCATACCCTGAATGGCTCCGGAGTAGCTATCGGACGTACGGTAGCGGCCATTTTAGAAAACTACCAACAGGCCGATGGAACGGTTTTGGTGCCGGAGGTACTCCAGCCTTATATGGGCGGTCTGAAAGTAATAAAAAGGCAGTAAATAACCGTCAATAGCTTGGTTGACAACCTTTGGGGCCTGTGCTATACTTTCTTTTGCATTGATTTGCTAAGGTTAGCATCCTTTCAGTGGAGGGGTGTCCGAGCGGTTGAAGGAGGCGGTCTTGAAAACCGTTGAACCTTTGCGGGTTCCGTGGGTTCGAATCCCACCTCCTCCGCCATTAAATAACCTGCGGATAGGCAACTGGACAAAGAAAGTTAGGGAGAGATGGCCGAGTTGGCTGAAGGCGCTCGCCTGCTAAGCGAGTAGACGGTGTTGAGCTGTCTCGAGGGTTCGAATCCCTCTCTCTCCGCCATTGATATTAAGCCAACAACTTAATATAATTATCTTGTGCGCCCGTAGCTCAGCTGGATAGAGTAACAGACTACGAATCTGGAGGTCCGGGGTTCGAATCCCTGCGGGCGCGCCATTTTGTTTAGAAGTAATCATTAATATAAAAAATGACATCGGGCGCCCGTAGCTCAGGTGGACAGAGCAACGGTTTCCTAAACCGTGTGTCAGGGGTTCGAGTCCCTTCGGGCGTACCATTTGGACGGTGATCCCGTGAGGGATAAGGTATATATGCAGTTAGCTCTGGCTCTGGCCCAGCAAGCGGGACTAAGAGGGGAGATCCCCATCGGAGCCGTGGTTGTTCACGACGATGAAGTGATCAGCTGGGCCAACAATGAAAAGGAACGGCGATCCGATGCCACCGCCCATGCGGAAATACTAGCCCTCCAGAGAGCTGCATTAGCTCTGGGACGGTGGAGATTATCCGATGTGACCCTGTACTGTACCCTGGAGCCCTGTTCCATGTGTGCTGGAGCTATGGTAAATAGTCGGCTGGGTAGGCTGGTCTATGGTGCCAGAGATACCAAAGCCGGAGCCGCTGGATCCATAATAGATCTGGTACGCTATCCGGGATTGAACCATCAGGTGGAAGTGACCGAGGGAGTGTTAAGACAGGAATGTACTGATGTACTCAGTTCATTTTTCACGGGTTTGAGGAGAGATGGCCGAGTTGGTCGAAGGCGCTCGACTCGAAATCGAGTAGGCGGCTAAACCCCGCCTCGTGAGTTCGAATCTCACTCTCTCCGCCAGTTTGCATAGTATCGATAATTGAATAGATGTGGAGAGGTGGCTGAGTATGGCTGAAGGCGCTCGATTGGAAATCGAGTAACGTGTGAAAGCGTTCGCGGGTTCGAATCCCGCCCTCTCCGCCACTTTATTAGTAGCACGAGTGATTACAAAAGACTTCGACAAGGAGTCTTTTTTTATCTCAGGAGGGTGGGTGAGAACCCGCGCCAGGGTTCCGACGGCCATGGATGGCCTAGTATCGCGGGCGCCAGGATGGCGCAGGAGCGATGGAATCCCGCCCTCTCCGCCACTTTATTAGTAGCA
>Ga0209723_1002167_pt1 | contig 27323 bp, 15 predicted proteins | sample BiotimSIPDNA_2_FD_185750 | JGI IMG/M metagenome (GOLD analysis project Ga0209723, IMG submission 185750) | Anaerobic biogas reactor microbial communites from Washington, USA - Biogas_R2 time_0 SIP DNA (SPAdes) (version 2) | ecosystem: Engineered > Bioreactor > Anaerobic > Unclassified | place...
TTTATAAAACCCTACAGCAATATGTTAAAGTTCTGGATGAAAAAAATATCAAATACCAGACATTCTATCCTGACGGAGGACATACCTGGATGAACTGCAAAAAATTTCTAAACGAATCGGCCCAACTTCTCTTCAAATAATAAACCCGAAAAAATCCTACAAATGAAGAAACAATCGTTACTTATCATCATCCTTATTAGTATAACCATTGGCTGTTATTCCCAACCCGGTGGAAGAGCCGGCAGACCAATGATCAACAGGTCATCACCTGAAGTACTTGATGATAAATCAGTAATTTTCAGGTTTTTTGCCCCGGAGGCAGAAGACGTAAAACTAAGTGCAGAGTTCCTTCAGGAACCTTTGTCTATGATCAGGGATACAACAGGCCTCTGGACAATAAAAACAGACCCTGTTAAACCTGATATCTATCCGTATTTCTTTCTTGTTGACGGCATTCAGGTTCAGGATCCGGGTAATGTGCTGTATTTCTCTAACGAAAGATTTAAAAGAAGCCTTGTCGATATCCCCGGTGAAAGTCCTCTTGTCCATTCCCTTAAGGATGTTCCACACGGATCTGTGACATACTGCGACTATTATTCAGATATATTTAAAGGATACAGACCACTGGTCATCTATACTCCTCCTGAATACGATAAAAATTCTGAGAAAAAATACCCTGTTTTCTATCTTATCAGCGGTACTACCGATACCGAAGAAACATATTTCAAAGTGGGCCGGACCAATCTGATCCTCGATAATCATCTTGCAGAAGGCAAAGTTGAACCCATGATAGTCGTTATGCCTTATGGAAACCCTTCTGTCCCGGGAGCTACAGCAACAAATCCTCCTGCACCGGGAGATCAGATAAATGAAGACCCTATTGAAAATGATCTTATTAATAATATTATACCATATGTTGAATCCAACTACAGGACTCTCAATGATAATGACAACCGGGCAATCGGAGGGTTTTCACGCGGAGGAGGTCAGACACTGAGAATAGGATTTAAACACCCCGAATTATTCTCCTGGATCTGTTCTTACAGTTCTTTTCTTGGCAAAGAAGATTTTGAGAAAAACTTCAGGAATGTCTATGAAGATCCTGAACGCACCAATGAACAAATGAAGCTTTTGTGGATAAGTGTCGGAAACGAAGATTTCCTGTATGAACAAACCGTGGAATTTATGGATCTTCTTAAGGAAAAGAACATAAATTTCGAATCAATGGTCACCTCAGGTGGTCATACCTGGATGAACATGAAACAATTTATGGATAAATCATCACAGTTATTGTTCAAATGAGAATTTTATACCTGTAATTAATGATCATATAAATCTTTATATAATATATATTCCCCAATGAAAGAGCTTAAACTAAATAAGAACAGATTTATGAAATATCCCGGAAACATTATTTTCAGATTGATGTTCCTGTTCTCTGCTATCATCATAACCTTTACTGGCTGTAAAGAACAACAGCCGGTAAGAAGAACAATAGTATCCCCTGAAATCCATCAGGATAAATCAATAACATTCCGTTATCTTGCTCCCGGTGCTGAGAAAGTTGAACTTAGCGCCGAATTCCTTTCAGAGAACCTGCTGATGACGAAAGATGAGGACGGGCTCTGGACAACAACAACCGGCCCGGTTACTCCGGATATATATCCTTACTTCTTTATTGTTGACGGTATACAGGTTCACGACCCCAATAACACTTATCTTTTCCCTAATGAACGGTTTAAGCGCAGTGTTATCGAGATCCCCGGTGATCCTCCCCTTCTCTCTGAAATTCAGGAGGTCCCACACGGAAATGTAACTTACAGATACTATAAATCGCAATCTCTTGATCTGATAAGACCTGTACTTGTATATACACCTCCTGATTATGGGAAAAACCCTGAAACCAGATACCCTGTACTATATCTTATCCATGGGATGACAGATACTGAGGAGACATGGTTCAAGGTAGGACGGGTGAATGTTATTCTTGATAATATGATAGCCCAGGGCCTGGCAGAACCAATGATAATAGTAATGCCCTATGCCAATCCTCTTCCTGCCTTGCTTGAAAAAAACGAAGAAGTTGATATGAATGTACTCAGTACTGACTACTTCACCGATGATCTTATTAATGATGTGCTACCTTTTACCGAAAACAATTATAGTGTTTACACAGATGCCGGGAACAGGGCTATTGCGGGTTTCTCACTTGGAGGACGTCAGACCCTCGCTGCCGGACTGGGTAACCCTGATAAATTTGCCTGGGTATGCGCTTTCTCTCCGGCTATCTTTTCAAATGAACTGGAAAATAATTTTAAGAATTTATATGCATCACCTGCTTCTTTGAACAGTAAGCTGAAGCTCTTATGGGTAAGCTGTGGAAAAGATGATGGATTATATGATGCTTCTGTTGAGTTTACTTCATTACTGGAGGAAAAAGGTATCAGACACAGGACATTCTTTTCCGAAGGCGGGCATACCTGGATGAATTGCCGCCTGTATTTATCCGAGATCGCCAAACTTATTTTTAACTGAATATTTCTTTTAACCAGAACATTTTTTATAACCCGATAACTATAGGGAAAGCCCGGCTGTCTATTGCAGTTTGTGGAGACACGTGCTGATTAAATATTTTTCCTTACAAATTGTGAAGGTGATAAACCGAACTGCTTCTGAAAACTGGTTGCAAAATAAGAAGGAGAAGAGAATCCCACCAGGTATGATATCTCATTAATCCTGTAGTTGTTTTCGCAGAGCAGTTCTGCAGCTTTTTTAAGTCTGACCAGTCTTATATATTCAACAGTATTGAGATCTGTCAAAGCTTTGACCTTTCTGTAGAGCGTTGAAATGCTTAGTCCCATTAATACTGCTATCGTTTCCACATTTAAATCATTTTCAGAGATATTGTCCATAATGATTGAATTCAATTTTTCAAGGAATTCCTCATCCGTATTATTTAATGCGACTGATTTGATATGAGCCAGCGGAGAACTAATGAAATTCTGCCTGTACAGACTTCTGTTCTTTATGAGATTCTCTATCTGTGCCATTAATAAATCTGTTGAAAAAGGCTTTTCGATATAAGCATCTGCACCTGAATCAAGACTTTGTATTCTTGCGGTAAGATGAACTATGGCAGTAAGAAGGATAACAGGGATGTGACTGTATTCTATGTTTGATTTAATCTGAATACAAAGTTCATATCCATTGATGACAGGCATTATAACGTCACTGACAACAAGAATGATATGAAATTTTTCAAGTGCCTTCAGAGCTTCCTGACCATTCCGGGCGAGAATAACATTATAATCACCTGTTATTTCATTGGCAATAAATCTCCCCATTTCAATCTCATCTTCAACCAGAAGTATATTTGGATGAGAATTTTGAAGTGATCCGAAAATTTCAAACTCCTGCTGTTCCCTGAGGCTAACTTCATCAGTTTCTATCTTGTCAAAAACTAATTCCTCCTGATTTTTACCAAGTTCCAGAATAAAAGAATTAAAAATATTTTCATCAGGATCAAGGACGAGTCTGCCATGATGAAGCTCAGCAAGAGAACGTGCCAGTGATAGTCCGAGTCCGGTACCTTTTTCTCCCGGTTTATTGAAATCTATCTGATAAAACGGCTCAAAGATTTTTTCTTTTAGTTCTTTGGGTATCTGTATTCCATCACTTTTTACGCGAATCCTGATGATATTATTATTCTCTGTTTCCGGTTCGAAAGATATATCAATTTCTGATTCAGCAAATTTAAGTGCATTTGAAAGGAGATTACTTAATATTTTCGTAATAGCCTCTCTGTCAACTGCCAGATTGTAATGATTTACCGGTGAATGTAGATGAATAGAGATTGATTTTTCGGTGCAATAAGGCAGGAACAGGTGGTATATTGATTCGATCAGCTCATAGATGTTTGTTTTTTTAAAATTCAGTTTGAACATCTCTTTTTCAGTTTTCCTGAAATCAAGCAGTTGATTTGTAAGATTCAGCAATCTGTCACTGTTCCTTTTGATGATCATTATATTATCTTCTGTATCTTTCGTATCCTTTATCCCCAACTTTATTATTTTATCAATAGGCCCCTTAATCAAGGTCAGTGGTGTCCTTATTTCATGAGTTATATTGGTAAAAAAATCAATCTTTGCATTTAAAAGCTCCTTTTCTTTTTCAGCTTCCAGCAGATCAATTTTTCTTTGTTGTTCGAGTACATTTCTCTTCATATAATAACTAATCAGAATATATATTGAAAATGCCGATAGAAAAATGTAAAAGATATAAGCCGGAAAAGATAGCCAAACAGGAGGCCGGATCCTGATATCTAATACAGATTCACCGGTATTCCATGAATTCCCATCCGAAGAAGAAAGAACCCTGAATCTGTAATCTCCCGGATTAAGGTTGGTATAGTATACTTTTCTATGGCCTGATAGCATAATCCAATCAGGATCACTTCCTTCCATAAAATATTTATATTTTGTCAGATCAGGACTGGTAAAAGTCGGCGATATGAAATCAATACTTAACCATGACTGATGATGCTTTAATGAAATTTTGTTTTCCACGAGGATCGATTTATAATCTTCAGATCCTGTATTATTAATAAAATACTCTCTGCCATTAACCTGAAGACTTACAAAATATACGGGGGGATTGTAAATATTGTCTCCAATATTGTCAGGATGAAATGATACCAGACCGCTCACAGTACCGAAATACATTTTCCCGTTTTTGTCCTGATAAGCTGAATTATAGCTGAAGGAATTATCCAGGAGACCATCCGCTTTTATAAATGTAACAAACTTATTCGTCGAAGGATCAAAGCGAAGAAGACCTCTGGTTGATGTAATCCAGAGATCTCCCTTACTATCCTGTAGTATAGCACAATATATAGCAAAATCAATATCCTTTCCGGGAACAAAGCTGATAATTTCACCTGTGCTTTTGTCAATATAACTGAATCCATTTCCTTCGGTTGTAAACCATATCCTGTAGTTTTTATCCTCAAAAATTGATGTAATATACTCACTGCGAATAGTTTCATAATTGCCGTTCTTTGACAGTATCTTTTCGGATATCTCTGATAGTTTATCGTATTTAAACAGCCCTTTTCCATAAGTACCGATCCACATATTCTTATTTTTGTCTTCAAACAATGCATGGATGAATGCTCCTGAAGCAACGTTATCCAGGTATTTAAATGACAGGGACTCCGGAATATACCGGTAAAGTCCCATAACGCTTCCGGCATATATAAAACCATCCGTGGTTTTTAGGAATGTGATAAATGAATTTGTTCTTAGACCACTCTTCTGGTCCGTAAACTCAAAATGATTCTTTATCTTTTGTGAGGGGATGTCGAGAATATATATACCATTATCATAGGTCCCAATCCAAAGATCATCATCATCAACGAGGAGCCCCTGAATATTCCTGCTATCAATATCAACTCTGTCAGGACCTTCTGTCAGGTTTAAAAACAAACCTGATCCGGGATCATATTTTATCAGGCCGGCATCTTCAGTACCAATCCAGATTGTGCCATAGGAATCAGCACGAATTTCCCTCACTACATTTGCATTAAGGGCTCCCGGTAATCCGGTTGGATAATATTTTTCAAATAGTTTAGCTTCATTAGGAAGGTAATTGGCTCCTCCATATTGGGTTCCGATCCATATTCCTCCCTCTTTGTCTTTCATAATAATCCTGATTGCATTGTTTGAAATGGAAAAAGGATCTGTAGGAACCTTATGAAAATTCTTTAGGTATCCGGTAGTGAAGTTATAAATATAGATGCCTGATTCTGTACCTATCCAGATTTCTTCATTATTATTCAGAAATGTCGTCCTTATATGTATATTATTCAATAATAAATCATTTTCAAATAGTGTAGTGATATTTCCGGTATTTGGTTCCAATCTCCTAAGACCTGCAAGATTGGTTGATATTATTAATCCATTATTTCCGTCATCCAGGATATCTACCAGCCGGACCGAAGCTGTTAACTCTTTATCATTAAGGATTTTATAACTGACAAAATCATCATTGGAAGGATCATATTTATATATCTTTCCGTCAGTGGCAGTAAACCATATATCACCTCCATGTGTAACAGTAATGCTTATTGGGGTGAAGTATTCCACTGCAGGATATGCGATCAGCTTTTTATTTTCCTTCTTATATTTAAATATTCCTGATGAATTAATAAACCAGATATAACCATTATTATCAGCCTTTATATCAGGAATCATATCTCCTGTAAGATTAATCTCTTCATTAATTGAACCGAAATAATCATTATCAGGTGAATAATAACATATCCCCTTTGCCGTTCCAACCCATATCCATCCATCAGCATCCTCACATAAAGATGTTACGAAATTATTTATTATACAGTTTTTATCTGAAGGACTATGAAGAAAGATCCTGAATTGAGAACCATCGAACCTGTTTAAACCTTCTTTCGTTCCGAACCATATAAAACCCCTCCGATCCTGTATACATGCCATGACAGTATTATTTGATAATCCGTTATCATTTCTGTAATGTCTGAAATAAAAGGATTTCCCTTCAGCCAGAATCGGTAACAATGAAACGATAAGTGTTAGAATAAACCTCGTCATTCCTGCTAATTATTAATCTCTGTGGAAGTTACAAAATATACTCAAAGATATGGATTAGGGCTGTTAATTATAAATCTTTTTCTTTTGAAATTCATTCAGTAAATAATATTTCAGGTCTTTGATTTAATACTTAATGAAAGTGCCGGAAGCTATAAAATGATTAACGCTGCCAAAAGAACAGCAGCGTTAATCATTTTTATAAACTAATATGTTTCAATATTGGAAGCTATAAGCTACCAACCGGGATTCTGAACCAAATTTGGATTTGCTGCAAGTTGTGTATAAGGGAAAGGCAAAAGATTGTATTTAGCATCCCAGCCCTTATATGTGGAGCTTTTATCTTCTGTTTCAACATGCCAGTCAGTTGTTCCGTCATAGTATCCCCAAAATTTGTACCAGGTCTTCCCATGGTCTTTCAGAACTGTTGCTGCATCTCCCCAGCGCACGAGATCGAAGTAGCGTTCATGTTCACTCCAGAGTTCGGCACGGCGTTCGTCTTTAATGTCCTGATACGTTAAAGCCCCTAGCGGATCCTGTTCTGCCCTTACCCGGACCTGGTTCAGAGCGGCAAGACCTGTTCCATCAGCATCACCGTCAACGAGGAATTTTGCTTCTGCATAAAGCAAAAGGACTTCCGCATATCTCATATAATGATAGTTAGCTGCTGAATACTGCCACCATCCTGTAATATCAGTATACAGATCTTCGTTGAACAATATATTTCTGAAGCGGAAATAACCCTCACAATGTGCTATAGCTGTAAAGATCCCGGGAGGCAGAGCAGAGTTTTCATACGACATATCCAGGATCTGTTCATAGGTATGGATTGTCGATTTGAAACGTGGTTTTTCGGTTCCGCCTTCATGTGCCTCGAGAAATCTTCCGAAGTCCCCTGATACAGCACACCAGCCCCATCCCAACATAAAAACGTCATCGGGTATAGCCATATTCTCCGGACGCAGATTCATCCAGGTTTGTCTCAGGTCTGCCTGGTATCTGGAATACCCGTTGGCATCAGCTGCGTTGTGTTCAAAGACATATTCCTTACAAAAGTCACCAGCTTTACGGCTTATCAGGAACATATCGTCAACCAGGCCATACAGATCTGAATTGATAACTGTTTTGAGAGGTTCGACAGCCTGACTCAGAATTTCATCATTATCATATCTTGTTCCGTACCAAAGAGCAACTTTGCCTTTGTAAGCCAGAGCTGCATGTTTTGAAATACGTGCACCGTATGCCTGCTGCTGACCTATTCCCGGAATAGCAGGAAGAGCATCGGCAGCTTCCTGCATACGTTCAAGGCACCAGGGAATGATCTCTGCATGATTACTATTTGGCATATTATACTCTTCCTTAGTAAGAACATGGTCGACAAAGGGAGGTGTTCCAAACCAGCGTACCAGCTCAAACATACACAATGCCCTTAAAAAATCAGCTTCTGCCTTAACTCTTTTTATCGTCTCATCACTGCTTTCAGGTATCCTCTCCAGAATCAGATTACACCAATAAATAACCTCATAACAGCTGTTGTACATTGTCTGGAAATTAGCGGTTTGAGAAGAAGCGCTATAGTTATTGGCTTCCTGGAAATTATTAGCCAGATCAGAAAATGATGCCCCGCCAGCAAAATGGTCATCGCTCAGTACATCCAGGAATATTGTAGTCGCAATACCATACACATTATTGAATAATCTGTTGTAAACTGATGCAATAAGAGCTTCTGCCTCTTCAGGGCCTGCATTTGCATAGTAATCATCTAAAGGAAGTGCACTTTTTTGCTTTATATCTAGAAGGTCCTGCTCACAAGAAGCAAGTATCAGTACTATAAAAAGCATTAATCTTATAATTGATTTATTTTTCATTGCAGTATTTTTTTTAAGATTAGAATGAGACATTTATACCGAACACAAGTTTCCGGGAGATAGGGTATCCACCGGCATCTATGGCAAGGCTTGAAGTTGTATTAGTACTTGTTTCCGGGTCCAGACCTGGATAATCCGTGAACGTGAACCAATCATCAAGTGAGACGTATGCCCTTAATTCCGACATCCATATTTTTCTTAAGAAAGTATTCGGTACAGTATATCCGAGCTGGATCTGCTTGATTTTGAAGAATGATGCGTCAAATACTCTAAGGTTAGTTGTTGTTTGAAAAGTATCTCCAAAATCCGGTGTGGGGAATCTTGCGTTCGGATTCTGCGGAGTCCATCTGTCTTCATAGAATATTGCAAGGTTGTTCTGCTGAGGGAAGTCACCCCGCAGACAGGCGTAGAGTCTTTCGTTGCCAGACACGCCTGTCCCATAAACATTCAGGTCAAAGCCTTTGTAGCCAAGATTTACTGTTAGTCCGTACGTTAAGTCAGGGATACCGCTACCTGTCATTATTTGATCATCCGCATTAATGGCAGGATTGTCATCAAAGTTTTTGTAAATGGCATAACCATCTTCGTCGAAGCCTTCGACAACAAAAGTACGTAAATACCACAAGGGATATCCTTCCTCAAAATATGTCACAGTGTATCCGCTCTGAACAGCAGCACCTGCTATACGGTCTTTTGAAGTACCTTCGGTAACTAAATTTTTCAATGTGGCCAGATTCCCGTTGATACTGTAACGGAACCCACGGATCTCATCGCGCCACCCAAGCATAACTTCAAAACCTTTATTATTGACTTTACCGGCGTTAACATAAACTGTCGATGCCCCTGTATTGGACGGAGCTGCAGTACTGGTGAGCAAGTCCAATGTATTTTTATTATACCAGTCAAGACTTAATTCCAAACGATCACGTAAAAAGCGGGCATCAGCTCCAACGTTAAACTGATGAGAAGTTTCCCATTTAATTTCAGGATTCGGCAGCCGGTTGGATGGATATGCACCTGTTATCTGACCATCATTGAAATCATATCCGTAATTGACACCTGTACTCAGTGTGGTATTATACTGATAACTGCCCAGTGCGTTCACATTTCCGTTTATACCATATGATGCCCGGAATTTCAGAAATGACATTCTGATCCGCTCTTTTATATTATCCATAAAAGGTTCACTGGTAATTGTCCAACCTCCTGAAATTGAGGGAAAGTAACCCCAACGATTACTTTCATCGAGTTTCGATGTATCATAAGCGTCTGCACGGAAACTTGCCTGAAGATTATATTTATCCATATATGCCCATCCTACACGTCCGTAATATGACATATTCGCACTCTCTCCAAGTATACCTGAAATAGACATACCTGTTGAATTAACAGCATTGGAAAGGTAACGGTAGTTTATAGCGTCAGAGGAAAGCTGATCAGCACTGCCGTAAACGAAATTGTCTTCAGACCTTTGATACGAATTACCTGCCATTAGGGTGAAATTATTACTTCCCAGGTCGAATATGTAATTAGCAAAGTTTTCCCACTGATAGTAGAGATTGTTACTTGATCTTCCGTTTATCGACATCTTCTGGTTGGCTGTTGCGTTAACGAATAAGGGATGATTGAAAGTATTGTTCTGTCCATAACCAGCACGATAACCAAAACGTGTAGTTATGGTCAGTCCTTTAATGGGTGTAATATTGGCAAAAGCCGTACCTCTTAAATTAAAACTCCTGTTGTCTGTGTCTGCCCTGTCTCTCATTATTGCAGGATGCCAGATAAGGCTGTTTCCTGCGAATGGAGAAGAACCGTATATATAACCGGTTTCCGGATCTGTAGGCAATGTATAGCCTTGATTCAGCCAGGTATTAATACGATCAGGTTCTGTCCCGGGAGCATACGACCAGGGAGTAATGGGGTCGTAAGCTAAAACGGAACCCAGTACACTTATGGTCCTGCCTTCTGAAACTGTATTTGACACGGTATTCTCTACTGAGGTAGTTACACCTACAGTAATCCAGTCTTTGAACTTATAATCTGCGTTTATCTGACCTGTCAGACGTTTATAGATATCTTTCTGACCTGTAACAATACCATCGTTGTCGATAGAAGTCAAAGATACGTAGAGATTGCCTCTGTCGTTACCTCCCTGAAAACCTAAGGCATGGCGTGGCATTGAACTTCTTTCAAACATTAATTTTCCCCAGTTTGTATCAGTAACACCATCATACAAAAAATCTTCAGGCTGACAAGCTCCTGATAAAACCTGATAATCCATCCATTGCTCGGCATTCATCATATCGGGATAATTAGCAATCGATTGGGTTGTATACTGAAAGTTGTAGAAAACTTTACCCTGTCCTCCACCCGATTTGGTTGTTACCAGAATAACACCATTACCTGCTTCAATACCATATATAGCTGCCGAAGCTCCGTCCTTTAATACTTCAATCGACTCAATGTTTTCAGGATCAAGATAGTCCATATTAGGAACCTTTAAACCATCAACAATTATTAAAGGATCGGTTTTTGAGTTTGATGAGTAGCCCCGGATCTGAATAGAAGCCGAAGAACCGGGAGCTCCGGATTGATTAACAATCTGTACGCCTGCTGCCTTCCCCTGGAGGGCATGGGCTGCGTCGGTAATTGTAAGGTTTTGTAAGTCCTGGCTTTTTACAGAAGCAATTGATCCGGTTATGTCTCTCTTTCTTGTAACACCATAACCTACAACGATAACTTCATCCAGGCTTTCTACTGACGGTTGTAATGAAATGTCAATTCTTGACCTCCCATCTACCGGGACTTTCATTTCATTATACCCTATAAAGGTAAAAACAAGAACTGCGTCTCTGCCAGGAATATTTAGGATATATTCTCCCTTGCTCCCTGAGATGGTTCCGGTTGTTGTACCCTCTACACTGATATTTACACCGGGCATCGGATTGTTGTTTTCATCCAGAATGGTACCGGTTACAGTTAACTGCTGTTGTATATCAGCAGATGTTGGCTCAGCTCCATTGATCTGCACAGAACTGATAAGAAGAGTAATCACTACTAACTTTGTTATTAGTAAGACTTTCTTTATTTTCCTGCACTGCAGAAAAATAACAAGGATCGCTTTTTTCATAAAAATTAGTTGATTAGGTTAATAGTTCCAGTTTATATAGTGAGTAAAAAAATTGCTGTGGCAGACCTATCTTTAACAGGTTGTATTTAATTTCCTATATCAATTTATTATTTTCTTTTTTCAACTAATTCAAATAATCAGTCAATTGATTCCACTAGTGTCCGGTTAAGATTTGCCTAAAGGCATTTAATGCATTTATATACAACATGATACAGCGGTTAAAAAATTTGACGATTTGAAATTATATTTTCGCTCTTCTATTTATTTGAGCGAAAATGCATATAGGTAAAACCGTCTTTGCACAATTGATGACATTTATGCCAGAATACGAGTTTCAGAAGAGTGTTGACCATTACAAGGGAGACTACCGAGTAAGAAAACTTACTTGCCGGGAGCATTTTCTTGTCATGAGTTTTGCTCAACTCACTGGCAGGGAAAGTCTCCGTGATATTGAGAACTGCCTGACCGCTTTCTCTGGCAAATTGTATCACTCCGGTTTCAGCAAACCAGTTTCCAGATCTACTCTTGCTGATGCAAACGAGAAAAGGAACTGGCGCATTTATGCTGACTTCGCTCAAGTCCTGATCAAACAAGCAAGACCCCTCTATATTAATGATAACGACTTCAGGGTCGATCTTGACAATATGGTCTATGCCTTTGATAGCACAACCATAGACTTGTGTCTTAGTCTGTATCCCTGGGCAAAATTCCATCATCAAAAGGGTGCAGTAAAGATGCATACCTTGTTGGATCTCCGTGGATCTATTCCTGTGTTCATTGACATTACCGAGGGTTCTGTTCATGACGTCAACCTGCTGGATGTGATGCCTATAGAGCCCGGATCTTACTATGTTATGGATAAGGGATACATTGATTTTTACCGCTTGTATAACCATTTCCATCAGGCTCGTGCCTACTTTGTAATGAGAGCTAAGGATAACCTAAGATGTGAAGTCATTTCTTCGTCAGAAGTTGACAAAGATACAGGCTTGATAAGTGACCAGATAGTTAAATTGACCGGATATAAATCCTCTAAATCTTATCCCGATGAATTCCGGTTGGTCATTTACGAAGACTATGCCAAAAATACCGTTTACCCCTTTATGACGAACGATTTTGATCTTCCTGCCTTATCAATTGCAGAGCTGTACCGGGAACGTTGGAAAATCGAACTCTTCTTCAAATGGATTAAACAACACTTGCATATCAAGGCATTCTATGGAACAAGCCAGAACGCCGTGGCATGTCAGATATGGATAGCAACCTGTACATATTTATTGATTGCTATCGCAAAGAAAAAGCTCGATTTGGCGATAACGCTATACACATTCGCTCAAACATTGGGTCTTACTCTGTTTGAAAAGACCCCTATCAAAGAACTCTTTAATAATAAAAACTTAGTCAATAACCTGTCCGATGAAAACCAATTATCATTATGGAATTTTTAACCGGACACTAGTGAATTGATTCAAATAATTCATCATGGATAATGTATCCTGATTTGTGATGGAGAAAAAAAAACAGGGATCAATGATCAACCCTGTTTTAAATCCTTTATCTATTCCCCACATGGTGATTTGTTTATGAATTTTTTTGATTATTATTCATTGCAAAATATTTATCTTGCCCTTACTATTTCATTTTTTAATCATCTTTTGCATAAAATTTAAATGATACTTAAATATTTAATTATGACCTTTGTCTTTATTAGAATTAATATCATCAATTTTTCGTTTCACTGACTCGCATGAGATTTTCCAATATTAAGGGGCCCAATTTTGTCGTCGATCACTTTATTTGTATTCAAGCACTGCCCAACTCATATTTGATGGTTGGAGAATTTGAATTATTAGTAATTCTGAGAAGGCTGATTAAATATTCATTAAATTTATACACATGAAAAAAACATTATTATTGGTTTTGCTAACGGCCATATCAGTTAGTGGGATTTTTTTATTTCAGGGGTGTAAGGGTACAAAGGAAAGTACTACTCCCTTTACTTTTGAAGCACATCCCTCACCTTATAATCTATCCGGTGCTGAGTATCCGCGTATTGAATCAGACTCACGGGTTACTTTCCGCTTTTATGCACCCGATGCCAGGAAGGTACAGGTTTCTATCTACAATGTACCTTACGATATGGTCAAGGACACCAGCGGTATGTGGACTTATACCAGTGAACCACAGGATCCGGGTTATCATAACTACTGGATGATTGTGGACAGTGCTATCATGCTGGATCCTGCTACAGACGGTTTTATCGGATATAGCCATTTGTGCAATGGTTTTGAAATTCCTGATAAAGACGGTGGTTTCTATGAGTTAAAAGATGTTCCTCATGGTAAAGTATTGATAAAGAATTATTTTTCCAGTGTGACAGAGGACTGGCGTCATGTATACATTTACACACCTCCGGATTATGAGAAAAACATCCCGGAGCGTTACCCGGTACTCTATCTTCAGCACGGTGGCGGCGAGGATCAGAGAGTGTGGATTGAGATGGGACTGACTAATTTAATACTTGACAACCTTATAGCCGAGGAGAAATGTAAACCTTTTATTGTTGTTATGGAAACCAGTGCTGCCTATAAACCAGGTGAAACTCCTCCTGATCCATACCGGGTTGCGCCAGGCGTTGCAAGACACAGGACTGTAACAGGAGAATTAGTACCTGTACCACCACGTTCTCCCATGTCATTTGATACATACAGAGAGTTAATGATCAACGATCTGATACCATGGATTGACAGCAACTTCCGTACTCTTACCGATCAGCAGAATCGTGCTATGGCAGGACTTTCTATGGGTAGCCGGGTAACACGGGATGTTGCACTTCCAAATCCGGATAAATTCTCTTATCTGGGCATTTTCAGCGGAGGCACCATTGCCCCTTCGGATATTCCGGAACCATCAAAGATCAAACTGGTATTTATGAGTTATGGTAGTCGTGAGAACGGAGCAGATGATCTCAAAGAAGCTGCAGAAGTGCTGAATGATGCCGGTATCAAAAGCGCATCTTATGTTTCCCCTAATACTGCTCATGAATGGCAATCCTGGAGAAGAAGTCTTTATGAGTTTGCACAACTTCTTTTCAATGAATGAAAGTTTTACCTGTTAAAATCGTATATTACATCTTAATTACTATTTAATACCTTTTAAAATGAAAAAAACGTTGCCAATTATATTACTGGCTGTTATGGCATTCAGTAATATATGTTATTCACAAAGTGGCCAGCCTTTGGTTAATTCCAAAGCTGCCGGCACAGCACATCCTTCACCGTACAATCTCTACGGTGCTCAGTATCCGCGTATTGAAGCTGATTCGCGGGTTACCTTCCGTTTTCATGCACCTGATGCCAATAAGGTACAGGTTTCAATTAACAATGTTGCTTACGATATGTCTAAAGGAGGTGACGGATTCTGGACATATACCAGTGAACCTCAGGATCTGGGATATCATAATTACTGGATGATCGTTGACGGGGCTGTTGTATTGGATCCCGCTACCGACGGTTTCATAGGCTACAGCCATATGTGCAATGCCTTTGAGATACCTGATCCGAATGGTGGTTTTTATGATCTTAAAGACGTTCCGCATGGTAACGTACTCATTGAGAACTATTTTTCAAGTGTTACCGGTGCATGGCGGAGAATATTTATTTACACACCTCCCGACTATGAGGCAAACACTTCGGCACGTTATCCGGTTCTTTATCTCCAGCATGGCGGTGGAGAAGACCAGAGAGTATGGATTGAGATGGGACGTACCAATCTTATTCTTGATAACCTTATAGCTGAAGGGAAAGCCAAACCATTCATTGTTGTTATGGAGACCAGTGCTGCTTACAGACCAGGAGAAGCTCCTCCCCAGCCACGTCAAATGGGAGCTCCCCCGGCAGGACAGAGAGCCCCGGGTGCACAGACTCCTCCTCCACCTCCGCCTCCTCCGGCAACAGGTCAAAGGACACAGGGCGGACAAGCAGCAGCTGCAAGACCACGCTTTAGCTTCTCTTTTGATACTTATGCCGAGCTTATGACAAAAGATATGATCCCATATATCGACAAAAACTTTCGTACACTGGCTGATCAGGAAAACCGTGCCATGTCAGGACTGTCAATGGGTGCCATGTGTACCAAGTCTGTGACTCTCGCTCATCTCGATACATTCGGATATATTGGCCTTTTCAGCGGCGGAACAATAGCTCCGGATGAAATTGCCGACAAATCGAAGGTCAAACTGGTCTTTATGAGCTACGGCAGCCGTGAACGCGGATCGGAGAGTGTAAAAAACGCTGCCGATGAGCTGAATAAAGCCGGTATAAAAAGCGCATCCTATGTTTCTCCAAATACAGCTCATGAATTTCAGTCATGGAGAAGAAGTCTGTATGAATTTGCACAACTTTTATTTAAATAATAACATACCACAATTAAACCATACGTTTATGAAAAAACATTTAACAACTATTGTGTTAATAATTACATTAGCATTCCCCCTGTGTCTGGCACAAACCAGCCAGCCAACTATCATCGAGGATTTTAAACCATCGACAAAAAATCAACCTGGACAGGAATATCCAATGGTCAATTCCCAGGGATATGCCCGCTTCCGTATTATTGCTCCTGAAGCTCAAAGTGTTGTTGTAAGCCTTGGGTTAGGAGGCACCCGCGGAGGGACTCCTCTCAGTAAAGCTGATGATGGTTCCTGGATGGGTACCACAGCCGGACCGCTTGAAGAAGGCTTTCACTACTACCATCTGACAGTTGACGGCGGAGTATTCAACGACCCGGGTACCAATAACTACTATGGCTCCACACGATGGGAAAGCGGTATTGAAATACCTGCACACGACCAGGATATTTACGCCCTTAAGGACGTCCCTCATGGCAGAGTACAGCAAATCCTTTTCCCTTCCGAAAGCACAAATACCTCACGCAGGGCCTTCGTTTACACACCTCCGGACTACGACAAAGACCAGTCAAAACGTTATCCTGTCCTTTACCTCCAGCATGGCTGGGGAGAAGATGAAACAGCATGGTCAACCCAGGGACATGCCAATCTGATAATGGACAACCTGATTGCCGAAGGAAAAATAACTCCCTTCATCATTGTTATGACTTACGGAATGACCAATGAAGGTTTCAGACCTGGTGCCCGTCCTGCCGCTGCTCCCGCTGCCGGCGCACCCGGTGCTCGTCCTGCTGCTGCTCCCGGTGCTGCCGCTGCTCCCGGTGCTGCCGCTGCTCCCGGTGCCCGTCCTGCCCGCCCTGCCGGCGGCTTTGCCAGAATGATGGACAACGGCTTCGAGGAAGTTCTCGTGGATGAACTGATTCCTTATATTGACGCCAATTTCCGGACAAAAGCCGATCAGGCTAACCGTGCTATGGCCGGCCTCTCAATGGGAGGAATGGAAACACACACCATCACTCTTGCCCGTCCTGAAGTATTTTCGCATTTTGGACTATTAAGCGGAGGAACCTATTCGCCGGATGAGATAAAGGACAAATCGAAGGTTAAACTCATTTTCCTTAGCTGTGGGAGCTTTGAAAATCCTGATGGCGTTACTACCGCTGCTGCAGAATTAAAAGAAGCAGGTATAAATGCTGTTTCTTTCGTTTCAGAAAACACACGTCACGAATTTCAGACATGGCGTAGAAGTTTGTACCATATGGCACAACTTATGTTTAAATAGATCACAGGCAAATAATACATTTTGTCTTGAGAAATCTTTCTTCCGGTAAAGAAGTAATAATAATATCCGCCTCTCTGCCGGAAGAATTTCTTTTAAATATTTTGTCTGAAACCCTCAATACCTGTGGGGTTACATAATAAAGCGTGACAAACAGGCTGATCTCTTAAATAATAATTATTAAAACATAAAATGATGAAAAAAAGGCTATTCTCTTATCTCTTAATAATCCTGTTATTTTTTCATCCCTTCTTTGATGCTGTCAGCCAGATCGCTGAAGGATCAATGCCGGCTCCTACCAATATCAGGGCAGATCAGTGTCCATGTATTCTGCCCGATCTGAGTGTTGTTTTCACTGTAAATGCACCAAAAGCTGATAATGTTCAGATCGATCTCGTTAAGATGTATGAAATGAAGAAAGATGAAAAGGGTATCTGGACTGTTACCACCGACCCCCTTGACCCCGGATTTCATTACTACTCGCTGGTAATAAACGGCGTCAGAGTCTCCGATCCTGCAAGCGAATCCTTTTACGGGACAGGCAGAATGTCAAGTGCCATTGATATACCGGAACCGGGTGTTGATTTTTATACTATAAGGGATGTCCCCCATGGCGATATAAGGCATAAACACTATTTTTCAAATATTACCGGAACATGGAGGAGTATTAATATTTACACACCACCCGGGTATGATAATTCAGGGAATGAGCAATACCCTGTTCTTTATATTCAGCATGGCGGAGGCGAGGATGAGAGGGGTTGGGCCGTCCAGGGTAAAACGGCCATTATTCTTGATAACCTTATTGCTGAGGGAAAGGCAAAACCGATGCTTGTTGTGATTCCCAACGGAAATGTATCAAGGCCCGGAATGGCAGCAGGCGGTTATAATGATGAAGCTATGGCTGTATTCAGGGAAGAGCTTTTTGAAAATGTAATACCCTTCATTGAAAATAATTACAGAGTGAAAACCGGTGCTGATAACAGAGCAATCTCAGGATTATCCATGGGTGGAGGACAGGCATTCTATACAGGTCTCCGGAATACAGATATGTTTGCCTATGTAGGAGTATTCAGTACAGGTTTGTTTGGCGGTATAGGACGACCGGGAGGAGGTGAAAGCTCATTTGATGCTGAATCTGTAATCCCTGGTCTGCTGACAAATCCGGAATCCTTCAATAAAAAACTCAGAGTGTTTTATATATCCGTGGGAGAACAGGACCCGAGAATTGAACCTACAAGGAAACTGGTTCAGACATTCAGGGATAATGGATTAAAAGTAGAATTTTCTTCATTTCCCGGTGGCCATGAATGGCAGGTATGGAGGAAATCTCTTCATGATTTTGCACAACAACTATTTAAATAATAAAACATGCAACCCACATGATTGATTCCTCATCAACACAAATGAACATTATTCATTTTCAAGTGAGTTGCCAGCCCCACGGGATAAACTCAGCCTGCGTGTCCGCTATACATTTTAGCAGGTGTAGTTTTCCCGCCTCAGGCCTGAGGCTAACAAACCATTAATAATAAAAATTATATACTGATGAAAAACTTATCTTATTCTTTTGCCGCTTTAATATTCCTGTTCAACTGCTTTATCAGTACAGCCCAGGATATTCCGCCGACAACATCACTGGTATATCCGGGTACCGACGGGAAACTGGTATATATTACCGACAGTTCAGGCAATAAAATACCTGATTTTTCCAATGCCGGATACAAAGGCGGTGGAATACCTATTCCCTATGTGGCAACAAAAAAAACTGTATGGCCGGTACCGGGTGATAATTCAGCACGTATCCAGGCAGCCATAGACAGCGTTTCTGCCCTCCCGCCCGATCCTTCAGGATTCAGGGGTGCAATACTTCTTAAATCCGGCCACTATGAGCTTGAATCACCGCTCTATATAAAAGCTTCTGGTGTTGTTCTGCGTGGTGAAGGAATGAGTGATATCGGAACCATCCTTTATGGTATTTTACCTCCCCCGGATCCAAATGCTTCTGGAAGACAACGATTCGCAAGACCCGATTTGATAAACATTGGAGCAGAAAATGGAACGGAACCCCTGGAAGACAGCAGGCAAGCAATTACTGATGATTATGTTCCGGTTGGGGCTGTTAGTTTTAATGTGAAATCTGCCCGGGATTTTAAAAAAGGAGATAAAGTAATTGTTAGACGCTTTGGTAATGAAGACTGGGTTAAAGAATTGAAAATGAATGAAGAAACGACTAACAGCAGAGCCTGGAAATTTGATATCAATTTTGACCGCGAAATTATTAATATCAATGGTAACACTGTTACTGTTGATGCCCCCATTTTTACAGCCATCGACTCACGCTGGGGGGGAGGCGAACTATTAAAATACAATGATAATCGCATTGAACAGGTAGGTATTGAGAATTTGCGTGGTATATCGGATTATAATCCAACTGTTCGTACCACAACCTACGGTAACATGGACCGTGACAATCTGGAAAGAGCTTATCAATACCAGGGAGAAGAATATTACTCTGATGAAAATCATTATTATAATTTTATCAGTTTTACCAATGCCAAAAATGCCTGGGTTCGCAATGTGACTGCTTTGCATTTTGCCTATAGCGCTGTGATAGCGAATGGCGGGACCAAATGGATTACTGTTCAGGATTGTCAGTCTAAAGAACCTGTTTCGGTCCGGGCCGGTGGCAGACGATTTACATTTAAAATGAATGGTCAGTTCTGTCTGGTTCAAAGATGTTTATCCTATAAAGGCCGTCACTCTTTTGTGGGAGAAAGTTCCACTGCAAGTGGTAATGTGTTTCTTGATTGTAAAGCTATCAATCCCTACTCTACCAGTGAACCTCATGGCTACTGGGTAAATGGAATACTTTATGACAATGTCCAGGCACCATTAACAGCACGTTACTGGGACTTTATAATGGGTTGGGCAGGAGCCAATACTGTCTTCTGGAACTGTGAAGGTGATTTTCTAATTCAAAAACCACCAACAGCACAAAACTATTCTTTCGGACATATCGGTGTGAATGCAGTTTCATTTAATGCCGCTTTACAGGATCTTACAAAACCTAATGGCCATGTGGAATCAATGGATAAACATGTTACCCCAAAAAGTTTATACCTTACTCAATTAAAAGAAAGACTGGGCGAACAAGCTGTATTAAATATTAACCAATAAAAAATATTGGTTTTACCATTCTGAAAACTACTCAGAAAATGGTCGTCAGAGAGTTAATAGCTGATGACCATTTTTTATTATATACAATAGCCCCATCAAAATAATATTTAAGTAAGATCTGATTCGTTGTGTCTAATCTGATTTTGATCAAATATTTTGTCTTGAATCCGTATATTTTCTACTTTTATTACCGCCGGATATGGTATCCTGAAATTTATTTACAGTACTTTTATGAAGATTTTTCCTGAAGGTCAAATTTGTAAAATGACTTTCTTGTAAATACAAAACCTAATTTGAACTAACCTATTATCTCTATTATGAAACCCACATGATTGACTTCAATCACAAACACAATAAGAATATAATTGTTCAATCATGTGTGGTTCCATCAGACCATAAAAAATAAATTATATACTGATGAAAACAATAATTTACTCAATTACTATTTTCTTCTTTTCCGCCAATGTCATTGCCGCTAATTTTTATTCCCAAAACTCAGGAAATAGTATTCAACAAATTACAGAGAATGAATTCCAGGTTCATGATCTGCCGCCAACAACCTCAAAGGTTTATCCTGGTACTGATGGAAAATTGGTTTATGTTGCCGACAGTTTAGGGAATAAAATCCCTGATTTTTCAAATGCAGGTTACAAAGGCGGCGGAGTTCCTGTTCCGTATGTTGCCATAAAAGAAACTGTCTGGCCGGTATTGGGTGATAACTCCGGTCTCATTCAGGCAGCAATCGACCGGGTTTCAGCACTGCCGTTGGATGCCAATGGTTTCAGAGGTGCTGTATTGTTAAAAATGGGAATTTATAATCTGGATAAACCACTTAATATAAGCGCTTCAGGAATAGTGCTTCGCGGTGAAGGCATGAGCGATGTTGGTACAATTCTTATTGGAAAAATACCCGAAGAAAGAACAAGAGGTGGTGTTATCAATATCAGTGGAGAGGCTGGTATAACAATAATTGAAAAATCGAAACAAGTTATTACCGACGATTATGTAGCTGTTGGCGCTAATAGTTTTAATGTAAAATCTGCCAAAAAATATAAGGCAGGCGATAAAATTATAGTCAGACGAATTGGGAACGAAGCTTTTATAAATGAAATTGGTCTTGATCAGGAAACTGTAGGAAGAAACAGTTGGAAGCCGTTTAATATAAACTTCGACCGCATAATTACTAAAGTTGAGGGAAATACAATTACTGTCGATGCCCCAATTTTCACAGCTGTTGAAGAACGCTGGGGTGGTGGAGAAATTTACAAGTATAATGATGCGCGCATTGAAAATGTGGGTGTTGAAAACCTTAGGGGCATTTCTGAATATGATCCGTCGGTAAGAACAACAGAATACGGAAATATGGATCGCGACCACCTGGATGCCCGGTACCGGTATAAAGGAGAAGAGTACTATTCTGACGAAAACCATTACGGTGTTTTCATTAATATCAGCAACGCACAAAATGTTTGGGTTAGAAACATGTGTGCTCTACATTTTACAAATAGTGTAATACAGAGTAATGCCGGAACAAAATGGATCACCATTCAGGACTGTGAATCGAGAGAACCGGTTTCTCAGCGTTGGGGAGGAAGACGGTTTACTTACCAGATGAATGGACAGATGTGTTTGGTGCAAAGAAGTTTGTCTCAAAAAGGACGGCATTCATTCGTTTTACAAGGGCCTGAGGCTAGTGGGAATGTATATCTCTATTGCCAGGCTGTGAATCCTTATTCAACAAGTGAGCCACACAACCGATGGGTGAATGGTGTTCTTTATGACAATGTGAAAGCGCCGCTAACTGCCCGGTTCTGGGATTATATTATTGGTTGGGCCGGTGCAAATATTGTTTTCTGGAATTGCGAGGGTGACTTTTTGGTTCAGCAACCACCTACAGCACAAAATTATTCGTTTGGCCATATTGGGGTGAATGCAGTTATTTTTAACGCAGCTCTGCAGGATTTGACCAAACCAAACGGCCATGTTGAATCGTTGGATAAACACGTTAGCCCACAAAGTTTATATCTCACACAATTAAAAGAACGGCTTGGAGAACAGGCTGTTAAGAACGTATTTAGTAATGTTGAATAATTGTAACTAAACTATATATCATGAAATCAGCTAAATTTTATTTTGTATTGATCATTCTTTTTGCTTCTATTGTTGCACTTAAAGCCCAGGATCTTCCGCCAACAACTTCATTGGTTTATCCCGGAACAGATGGTAAACTCGTGTATGTTACCGACAGTTTAGGTAATAAAATCCCTGATTTTTCAAATGCAGGTTACAAAGGCGGCGGCGTTTCTATTCCTTACGTTGCTGTAAAAGAAACGGTTTGGCCGGTATTGGGTGATAACGCCGACAATATTCAGGCAGCAATCGACCGTGTTTCTGCACTGCCATTAGATGTTAATGGATTCAGGGGCGCAGTGCTTTTGAAAATGGGAACATACAATCTGGAAAAACCAATTACGATAAAAGCCTCAGGTGTTGTGCTTCGGGGTGAAGGGATGAGTGATGTAGGTACCGTCTTGATTGGGAAACTGGATAAAGTATCTGAAGAAAATAAAGGTGCATCGTTGGAAAGACAAGGTTTTGGAAGAAGGTCGGCATTGGTTAATATTTCAGGAGAATCAGGAATTTCAATACAGGATGATACAAAACAAGCTATTACAGATGCTTATGTTCCGGTTGGTTCACAAAATTTCAGTGTTCAATCAGCAAAGGGTTTTAAAGCTGGTGATAAAATTATTGTCCGTCGGGTCGGGAATGAGGATTTCATTAAAGAAATAGGATTGGATGAAGAGAGTGCCGGAAGAAACAGATGGCGACCGTTTAATACGGATTATGACCGCGTAATCACTAAAATTGAGGGAAACACCATCACAGTTGACGCACCAGTGTTATGTGCTGTTGATGAACGTTGGGGAGGAGGAGAAATCTATAAATATGATGATAAGGGAAGAATTGAAAATGTGGGAGTTGAAAATCTTCGGGGCATTTCGGAATATGATCCTTCAGTTCGGATAACTTCTTATGGAAATATGGACCGCGGAAACTGGGACGATCCTGACCGGCTCCATTACGAAGGTGATGAATATTATGCCGATGAAAATCACTATTTCACATTTATAAACTTAACGAATACCGTAAATGCATGGGTGAGAAATATTAGTGCCTTGCATTTCGGAAGCAGTGTTGTCAGTGCTTCACGAGGTACAAAATGGATCACTATTCAGGATTGTATATCGCGGGAGCCAGTCTCAATACGGGCCGGTGCCAGGCGATTTACCTACCAGTTAAGCGGTCAGTTGTCGTTTGTGCAACGATGTTATTCGCAAAAAGGGAGACACTCATTTGTTAACGGCACCGGCGCCAGTGGAAATGTATTTCTGGATTGTGTTGCCGAGAATCCATATTCAACAAGCGAACCACACGCAAACTGGATAACAGGTGCTCTTTACGATAATGTGAAAGCTCCTCTTTCTGCAAGGTTTTGGAAAAATATTGGAATGGGCTGGTCAGCTGCCAATAATGTTTTTTGGAATTGTGAGGGTGATTACCTGATTCAAAGTCCGCCAACTGCAGAAAATTATTCTTTTGGACATATTGGAGTTAATGCAGTTATATTTAACACCTTTTTTCAGGATCTGACAAAACCAAATGGTCATGTTGAATCGATGGACAGACATGTAAGTCCAGGAAGTCTTTACCTTACACAACTTAAGGAAAGATTGGGCGAAAATGCAGTTAAGAATATTGTAAAACCTGAACAGCAAAAGGAGATGCATTTCTAAACCGGTCTGTTTCTTGCATGGAAACTTAAATATGTCTATTTTTATTTAATTATCAATAAACTAAACTATGAAAAACTCCATTGGCTTCTGTTTTCTTCTTTCAGTGCTGCTTATTACCGGATGTACTGATCAGAAAAAAGAAATCTCAAAATTTGATTTCACTGGTCCGCGTGATCCTTCTCTCATCAGAGGATTCAATTACACTCCTGCAAATGTTGTGGCTCCGCGTCATCATCTCGATTGCTGGGTAAAATACGACTCAGCAACTGTAGAATTTGATATGGATCTTGCCAAAGGTCTCAATCTTAATCAGGTGAGAGTATTTGTCCCTTATCAGGCTTATACCGAGGACAGCGCGGCTCTGCCGGCTAAACTCAGGCACTTTGTACGTGCATGTCATGCAAGAAATATAGGAGTCATGCCTGTTCTCCAGGGCGGTCCATGGGTGAGGGATACATCACTGCGTTACCAGGCCAGGAATTGGGCCCGCTTCCTTGTTAATGCCATTTCTGATGAACCTGGTCTTGTAATGTGGGACGTAATGAATGAACCAAGACCAACGTTTTTTGAGCACTGTAAGTTCATGTCGAAAGTATTTCATGAACTCGACCCGAATACACCGGTGACAATAGGTATGGAAAAGGTTGATGGGATGATTGAAATGGCTGATTATGTGGATGTACTTCAGTTTCATGATTATCTGCAAACCCGCGAGCAGATAAGGAATAGCATAACAAGGGCTAAAGAATTTGCGGCAAAAGTTAATAAACCGCTTATTAATGGAGAGATTGGGTGTATTGCACGTGCCAATCCTTACGATATTACTCTTCAGGAACACATGGATGCAAATGTGGGATGGTACATATGGGAACTTATGATCGTCCGTCAGGGATGGGGTACTGTTCACGGTGTCTTCTATGAAGACGGAAGTGTAAGGGATCCGTCAATTGCTGCGGCGATAATGGGATATTTCCGTAAGCGTACTCCGGATATACTCCCGTCTGTACCGGATAATGAGGGATGGATTGTCAGGATAACAGACCGGAGTGATCAATGGCTAAAAAATTCTGAAGGGTCCTGGAATGATGGACTGGATATTGCCGAAACAGCTGCTCATCTTCTGGAAGCAGGGGAACTTGTTGCAATGAGAATACCTCCTACATGGGAGGTTGAAATGCTCAGGCAGGGAGATGTTGACATGAAAGCCCTGAAAGAGCTGATCATCAAATTTAAAGATCAACTTGAACCTTTTATAAAACCACCAGTTTCAAACAACTAATTTATACACGAAATGAGGCACAATATTCCGGAAGTCCGGGAGGATATAATACCTCAACCCGGGGTGCCATAAATCAGTTCTTCACGGGAATTAACAATGAGATAGTCAGCAACAGCTGGCTGACAAAAAACATTCAGCAAAATCACGGACCTCTTGGGGATATTTACCCCGATGTTGTCGGTGGAAGTAACAGATACACCTCAGTGGGCTCCCTGTGTTATCAGTGATCCTGAAAAAGGCAATAGCGGTTCCCTCTCTGTAACTATTAACAAATTTAATGCAATTAAGTCGCTTTCAAAGGCCTCGGATTCCCTGCCGGCAGTCGGGCTGATTCGGGTGACAAACTAGCCTGTAAAATTTATTTTCAACATTTCTTAGCATAAGAGGCTAAATAGTACCTTTTTAGCAAAAGAATACTGTTTTAAACTTCATGTATTAATAATTATTAACTTTTTTTTTAATTAAAATTTTTTATGTATATTTGAAAACATTTGAAAAACCTGATCATTTTTTGACTAACATTTTTTAATTGCCCTTTCTAAAAAAGGATGTTTAGCCAACAATTTGGATGCTCTTTGTAAGTTCTTTGAGTTTATTATCATATAACACACTGACACAGGCATTTAACTTAAATGAGTTAGTCCTGAAGATCAGATATTACTATTGAAAAACAGGAGTCCGGGCACAAAGATAATAGTTCTCGATCCTGCCTGTTTGCTTTTTTTGATCGTTGTCTAGATTGTACATTATATAATACTTATATTCAGTTATTTATTACTAATTAACTTATAAAAAACTATCAGTTTAAAAAAAACTATTAATTATCACAAGTGTCCACTGAAAATGAAAAATTGATAATCCTTGTTGGAATATCGAAGAATAATATTTGATAATGAAGCCATTACATTTTAATCTATAGTTAAATTAATCTTATGAATTTTCAAATCGTGGACAGTTATATTTATCCGTAACTTGCAAATACAGATACGATTATGTCTGTGTTAAATAATTATAGTTGACACTAATGTTTAATTTTAAATGAAAGCCTATGTAAATAAAAGGAAGATCAAACCCTAAAACCCCATGATTATCAATTAATCAGGGTATTGTTTCAAACAAATTATTTCTTTTCCATCAATTGGAAAAAATTGTTATTTTAAAAAAAACACATTTAATTATGAAACAAAAACTACCTAACCTTACTCCTTACTGCGTACCAGGGATGAAAAGACCTGTTTTTATACTCAAGTTCATTTTGGTCGCAGTACTCCTCAGCAGCATCCAGATGAATGCGGCAGGTGCAGGAGATAAGAAAAACCCAAAATTCAATGATTCAAATTCATCTACTTCTGTCGTTCTGCAACAGATTGCTGTAAGTGGTACTGTTAATGACGAAGCAGGACAGCCAATGCCTGGTGTAAATGTCCATGTTGAAGGGACGACACTTGGAACTATAACAGATATTAATGGTAGATATTCCATTTCTGTGCCTAATGCAAATGCCATACTGGTATTTTCATTTGTAGGTTATAATGAACAAAAAGTTCCTGTTGCCGGCAAATCAGTAGTTGATGCCGTACTTCAGGAATCATTTGAGAGCCTTGAGGAAATTGTTGTTATCGGTTATGGCACGACAAGAAAGAAGGACCTTGCTTCGGCTATTTCGGTTGTTAACACGGAAGAAATTGCAAAACAGCCTGTGCCTAACATTGAAACCGCGCTTCAGGGGCTTGCCCCGGGTGTTCAGGTAACGGCCACACGA
>Ga0209723_1002174_pt1 | contig 27273 bp, 24 predicted proteins | sample BiotimSIPDNA_2_FD_185750 | JGI IMG/M metagenome (GOLD analysis project Ga0209723, IMG submission 185750) | Anaerobic biogas reactor microbial communites from Washington, USA - Biogas_R2 time_0 SIP DNA (SPAdes) (version 2) | ecosystem: Engineered > Bioreactor > Anaerobic > Unclassified | place...
ATCGGCGTTCTCCATGACGCACGTTGCCACCAAGTCATCCTGACCGTATATGAACGCAAGGCCGCCCCTACGCTCAAGCTCGTGGCCGAACCAGCCATTCTCCTGCCGGAACAGCTCTTGCTGCCAGAATATATCTGCGACGCCTGGACGACGGTTCAGCCGGAATTGCTGTCCGCCCTGCCGAAACCCATAGCCGAAGCAATGTTTGTCCAGCCCTTCCCGGATGCGTCACGCTTCCTGCAAGCTTTAGACGGCGACACAGCCTGCGAACCGATCTATGTACGCCCGCCCGTCTTTGTCAGCCCGCAGCCGATCCGCAAGCCATAACTTCCCCGTGTTGCGCGGGGCGCTGGTCAGGCCAGGCGCAGCTGTTCGCCTGGCTTCATGGTGACTGTACGGATTTCCGCCCCTGGCGCCAGGCAGATGCGCAGGGTGCCGCCCTGGGGTGCTTCCACTTGGCAGAACACGGTCTTGCCGCCGGCTCGTCGAGCGCTGACGCGGAAAGCACCCGGGAAGACGACATCGCGGAATTCGGCCTCGCTCCAGGTCTCCGGGATGGCGGCAAACAGGTGAGCCACGCCAGCCCGCTCATGAATCAACAGGTCAAGCAGAGCCGTGGCAGCGGCCATGGTGCCATCCAGCTGCATCACTTCGTGCGTCTCCTTCGGCTTCAGCATATCGTCCTTGCGATGCGCGGTCAAGCCCTGGAAACGCGGCAGGTATGCGGTTGCCAGCGATTCATTCAGGAATATTTCCTTCCAGAGCCGGAACAACAGTATGGGAGAGTCCTGGAAGCCGCGCCGGGCCTGAATCTGGATAGCCCAGGGATAGCACCATTCGCTCCACTGTCCCATGCCGCGCAAAATCCACAAGTCGATAGCGGCGCTGACTGCCGCCTGCTCTTCCTCGTTAAGTTCGCCGCTCAGGTCAAAGGGATAGACCATCGCCAGGTGCGAATGATGGCGATGACAGACATCGAGGTCCTGGCCTTCCCAAATCGCCACCCGCCGCTCTGTGCCCTCGCCAATGAAAGTAAAATGCGGCAGACGCTCTTTGAGTTCTTGCCAGAACGGGTCTGGCTTCTCGCCCAGGAGTTCGCTGCCCTCCAGCAGGGCATTCGCCAGCACATGCATGCAGGCCAGCTGGTACGAGGGGTCGCGGCCAGTGTTTTGGTTGACTAGACGACCATGGTGCCTGACTTTGAACGAACAGCCGTACTCCGCCGAAATGCTTACCGGCAACGACAACCGACCCTCATGCTCGCGCAAAGCCGACTGGTACACCCGCATCACTCCGCGCATGAACGGCATGGCTCGACAGCGCAGGAACTCCCGATCCCCGCTGTAGCGGTAATAATTCCAGTACAGCATCGCAGTCCAGCCCCCGCAGACAAAGTCCAGCGTGGCGCCAGCGCCCATGCCGCCGACCTGCCAGCCACGGTCGTCAACAGCGTGCGGCAACAGCAGGCCGTCATCAATCCCGAACAAGGCCTTCGCATTGCCGCGCATGGTCGCCTGGAATTCCTCCTGCTCAAGCATGTCAAACAAAGGCAGCGCATGCTGGAAATTTCCGGTCGCAAAGGCCAACGTGTAAATCAGTTGGATGTTGACGTTGAAATGATAATCGCAGCTCCACGGCGGGCGCTGATAATCCTCCAGCCATGGCCCTTGCAGCGACGCTGCCCAGCCCCCGGGCATGGTCGCGCAGCCGAATTTGTAGAGTGCGAGAAGGAAGAAGTCATTCCAGAATGTCTCTGGCACGGTGAACGTCGGCTGCCGGCGCCAGAAGTCAGCCCACCAGCTTGCGATAGACTGCTGCGCTGCAGGCCAGTCCTCCCACCCGTCCAGGCTTTGCTCGTCACCGCCTGAACTGCGCTCCGCTGCCAGGCAGAAGCCGTAGTTGGTCTGGCGCAGGATGGCCAGGGTGCCGGGGTCTTCGGGACAAGGTTGGAACCACCCGACCTGCCCAGGGCTGCTCTTGTCAGTCGGCGGCTGGTAGCCGACCGACTCAAACAAGGCCGACAGCCGGCTCCACATCGGCTCGGCCGTCGTTGATGCCACCAGCCGGCACGGGTCCAGCACGTAAAGACGATTGTGGCCAGGCGTCAGCCCCAAGTGAACCTCGCCAGCCGTCGTCACTATCGCGACCATGCCGGTTCCATACGCCAGCCGGACATGCTTCAAATCCGCCTCCAGGTGCAGCACAAAACGCCCGCCTGGAACCCGGGTGCCGCGCCAAAAGACGCCGCCAAAGTCGTTCAGCGGCGTCGAAGCCTCAATCAGACGCCGGCTCACGGGCGAGGCATCCTCTGGCGTCCAGGCCGCAATCAGCTCGTCATACGGACATGGCTTCTCAAAGCGTTGGCTATTGCGATGGTCCCAGCATGAAGCCAGGCACAGGACAATCTCCAGGCGGCGGCCTTCGCCTATAATCAACACTCCGAGGTCGCCATTAGCCATCGGCATCCCGCAATGCACACGGCGAATAGGAAAATCAAGCCTGAAATCACGCGAGCCAATCTCCATGCCCTTCTCCTTCGCAATCGCTACAGCCCACCGTACACCGTACGTAGCTCAAACTCTAGCTTGCCGTACGTTTCGTGCTTTTATCGTTTCTGCCGCCCAATAGCTGACTTCCACGTACAACAACACACCCCAAAAAAATCTGCGTCATCTGCGGATAAAACAACAGTTTCTCGCTCCTCGCCCCTACTCCAGCCTTGGGAACGCCTGTTCGTTGAGCCGTCTATATCGTTCCACGACATCAAGGTAGGCATCTAAGTGCAGCTGCGGCGGGACATATTCTCGTTCATATCTGTCCACCACTTGTTCGATCTGGCGTTGTTGCGCCAGTGCTTCGGCGAACATGGCCCGTGCTCTCTGGAACTCGGTTCGGAACCGCCGTTCGTGGCCGCCAGCCAGAGTTCTCAGTGCCGCAACATACTGGTCCAAGGCTGGCTGCAACAGCGGCGACGCATCCTGCCGGATTTCGAGAAAGCGCTGCTGCAAATTGGCCAGCGCCACCTTGTCGAGCTTGTAGTCCCTGAGGATGTCAGGCAGCTCATCCAGCCGAATCCGCTGAACCGCTGCCGGCCCATTGCCGCCAACAACGGCGATAGACTCCAAAGCCTCCACCCGCGCTTCGATGGATTCACGGACATCGACCCGCCGACCCCGCCGACTGACCTGGACGACCTGCTGCTCATACCAGCCCTGCAACGCCTGCCCTGGCCTAAGGTTATTGCTCAGGAGAAAAGCGCACGCCTCCACCGGCGTCCGACCAAACGCCTCCATTTCCAGCATCTTCCGGAAAATCTCTCCGCGTTGCCCTGGCAACTCTGCCAGGCACGCTGCCAGCAGGTCTGCATGCAGCATATACAATTGAAAGAGCGCCGGCGCCTCGGGAGTGACTCCGCCTTGCAGCAAAATCTCCATCCGCGGGAAATGCCGCTGCGAAAACTGCTGTCGTGCGACCTGGTAATCCGGCTCATACGCGCCCAGGCGGCCTTTGCCGTGCATCACCACGCGATTCGTCAAGGCAGCCGCCAGCCAGTCTATCGTCGCCGTCTGCCCTGATGACCGGTCGAACAATTCGCGGGCACGGCGCGTCAGCAGTCCGCGCATCAGCCGATAAGTGACCGCCATGACGCCTTCATTTTCGTCATACTCAATGCGCAGAGGGTCGGCGTCAGTGCGCTCGGCGCCTGGCTCGACAACGACGACGGCGAGGGTCTTTTCCGGCTGCGAACGACATTGCAAGAGCTGGTCAACCACGGTCGAACAAGTGTCGACATAGCGTCCGATGTTCTGGGCCTGCTCCACGGTGCGGCCGCTGATCCGGAGCCGACTGCTGGGGATGGTCTCTGAAAAAGTCAGCGCATGGCAGGCCAAGGCCGCTGTCACCAGGATGACAATGGCCCGGGCAATCTTGCTGTAATGCGCTTTTGCAACAATCATAACTGAGTCCCGTAACTACTCCTGGCGCCGCCTGCCAGCAAGGGCGCTATTCCAAGGCGTTCACAGCGGCGAGGAAGTCCATGGCCTGCGCCAGCCAGGACGGCGGAATGTCGTGCGGCCCTGACATCTCGTCTTTGCTCAAGAGCAAATCCGGCTGCAACATCGGCGCTGTCTTCTCTGCGGTCGCTGCTGCGGGAACAAGCAGCCGATGCCCACCCAGAAGAGTGACGACCTGGGTCGGCCCAGGCAGACCATGCGTCTTTTCTCCAATCAAAAGAGCGCCATTTTGGCGCAGCTGTCCTGCCAGAACCTCGGCGCCGCCGTTAGTCATATAGTCAACCAAAACCACGACCGGCAAGGCCATTTCCTGGACGACAGCGGCAAATGCATCCGCCGCCGCCGAATCAGCACCGCTGCTCCCCAACAACGACAGGACAATGCCTTTGCTCTTTGCCTGGCGCAGCTCCTGCTTCTGTTGCCGCAGCTGCTCGACGCAGGCGGCGTCAACCTGCCACACCCGCAACAGCACAAAGTCATTCTCAGGCCCAATCAGGCTTTTCTCGCAACCGCCCACCGAGCCTTCCCCAGGGCTGATGACCGCCGGGAGCATGTCTTCCAAAATCGCCCTAGTTCCAGTCAAGGCCAATAGCCGACGCACAAACTCATCCTGTTCGGCCTCGCTCAACTCGGGCGCCAAACCGTACTTAGACAACACTTGCAGCACCTCAATGCCGACATCGGAAACCGTCACCGACCGAACCCCGGCTGAAACGCCAGAAGCCGACGCGCCTGAAACGCTGTTCGACGACGGTTCAGGCGCAGCCGACGGTTTCGCGGCCGTACTTGATGATGCCTCAACGGCCGCGCTTGCCGACGGTTCAGGCGCAGCCGACGGCTTCGAGGTCGCGCCTAACGCTGCCGCTGTCGAGTCTGTCGATGGTTCAGGCGCAGCCGACGGCGCCGCTGCCATATTTGCTGACAACGGTTCCGCCAACTTCGGCAGGCGGATTGGAGTGGTCATCTGGGCGCTAGCCACGGCGCTTGCGAGTGCCAACGCCCAAAACCACCCTTGCCAACCCAGCCGAACCCTCCGCACCTGTCGACGTGTCGCCATGTCTATGCTGCTCCTTGTCCACCTGCTGCTGTCGCGCCTCAGCGTCCGCGCAATTCCTGGTCGGCCTCCACGACTTTCTGCCGGCGCTTGGCGCGGTCTTCCAGCAATTTTTCACGCAGGGCAGGGTCTTTGCGAGCCAGGATTTGGGCGGCCAGCAGGGCTGCATTAGTCGCGCCGCCGCTGCCAATCCCGACCGTCGCCACCGCAATGCCCCCTGGCATCTGCACGGTTGACAGCAAGGCATCGAGGCCATTCAGTGCCCCGCCCTCGACCGGAATGCCGATCACCGGCAAAATCGTATGCGCGGCGACCACGCCAGCCAGGTGCGCCGCCCCGCCGGCCGCCGCGATGATGACCTCCAGGCCACGCTGCTCTGCCTGGCTCGCAAACTCGCTGACGATTTCCGGCGTCCGATGCGCTGACATCACCCGGACTTCACACGCGACCCCGAGGTTTTTCAAGGTGTCCAAGCACCCCTGCAACTTCGGCAAATCGGAATTGCTGCCCATCAACAATGCCACCCGTGCGCTCATCTAGTCGTCCTTTCTTCGTTTTCGGTTTCGCGCCCTTGGCCACGCGCCTTGCCTGGCCCACGAGCAAGCTCCCTCACAAGCCCAGCCTGGAACCGTTCGTCAAAATCTCCTCCAGCTCCGCGTCCGTCAAGCGGAGGCGTTCTTGCAGCCGCGCTATCTCCGACTCTGGGTCCCACAACGGATAGTCGCTGCCATACAAAAACAAATGCCGCGGGAACGCCTGGAATATCTGCTCCAGGAGATGTTGCGGAATGGCGAACAAGCTGCTGGAGGTGTCCATGTAAATCTCCATTCCCGCCATGGCCTCTACTACGTACTGCCAATGCCGATAGCCGCCAAAATGCGCGGCAATGATTTGCAACCTCGGAAAACGCCGCTTGATCGCAGCGACTTTCCAGGGGCAGCTGGGATTCTCCGCTGGCGGCAGATTGTCACCGACATGCACCATCAGCGTAAATTGACCCTCCATCGCCCCGAACAGCGGCAGCAGCCCAGGATCGTCAAGCCGAAACCCCTGGAAGTCGGGATGCAACTTGATCCCGCGCACGCCATGATCCCATAAAAACGCCAGCTCCTCAGACATTTTCTCGTAGGCGGGATGCATCGTCCCAAACGGCACCACCGCCGGAATCTTCCGCAAGGAACATGCCCAACGATTGGCGGGAATGACTTGCTCTGGAGACGTGGCCGCTGAATGGACAAAGGCGCGGCTGATCTGACACCGCGCCAGGCGCGGCTGCAAATCTTCCCACAACCCCGTCCCTATCGGCGGAATTCGATAATGAGCTTCCAGTTGACGCAGGACCTTCTCCGCTATCTTAGGATGAAAAGCATGCGTATGGACATCAACTCGTTCGGAACCTGACATGATTCTCGCCTTGACTTCTTCCTGTCACCCCACAGCCGCAAAAAACGCCTGGCGGCGGCCGGGTTTAGCATTCATAGACCAGCAGTCGGCAGTCAATGTTGCCGTTTTTCAGCGGATGTTCGGCTATTGGCCGTATTGGCATGTAGTTGGTCAACTGCGGGTTGCCTGTCAACAGGCAAACGCGCCATCCTTGCAGGCGTCGAACCGCTGCGCCCAACTCCTGGTACAGCTGGTGGTCTGCGTCCAGGCGCACGCCGTACGGCGGGTTCGAAATCAGCAGCCGCCGCTGTCCGTCCACCTGCAATTCACGCAACGGCATGCGCCGGAAACTGAGCCTCAGGCCCGCTGCCCGCGCATTGACCCGGGCGCTCTCCAAAGCCGCCTCATCCAAGTCAAAACCCGTTATCCGCGGCGGATGCCCATAAACCTGGCCGCGCAATTCGCCGCGCAGCCGTTCCAGGCGCTCCGCTTCCTTGTCGCCAAAATTGGCCCAGCGTTCGAAACCAAAGCGTTCCCGCCAGATGCCCGGCGGCACCTGGCAAGCCCACAGCGCTGCCTCAATGACCAACGTGCCGGAACCGCACATAGGGTCAACCAACGGTATCTTCCGATCCCAGCCAGACAGCCGCAGCGCTGCCGCTGCCAGCGTCTCCTTCAACGGCGCTTCCCCGCCCGACTGGCGGTACCCGCGCTTGAACAACGGCACGCCAGACAAGTCGAGGTAAACTGTGGCCCGACCCCGCGTCCAATACAGGAACACACGCACATCCGGATCATCGCGATGCACGTCCGGCCGTACGCCAGTCTCTTCGCGCAGACGGTCAACGATGGCGTCCTTGACCCGCAAAGCCGCCAGGTTGTTGGCGACGCCGCAGCTTTCATGCACAAAGGCCGCCACCGCGAAAGTCTGGTCTCTCGTGAGGTATTCGCTCCAGCCCAGAGCTTTCGCGCCCTGGTACAACTCATCCTGATCCTGGGCCGGATACCGCCCCAGCACAACCATCACCCGCTGGCCAATTCTGCTCTGCAAACAGGCGCGCCAGCCGTCTTCCCACCCCCCAAAAAACGGTATCCCACCACGATTCAGGCGCACAGACCGGAAACCAAGCTCGGAAAGCTCATCCCGCAAAGCGCCCTCGGTGCCCGGCCCCGACGTGACATAGAACTCCAAGGCGCCCCTGGCGCTGCCCGGCTTCTGGGGTGCGCGTTTGCTATTCGGCGTGACCATGCACTCTTATCCCTTGCGCGGCTTGCCGCGCCGTTTCACCAAATCAATTTCCTCTTCCAAGCACTGGCCGCGCTGCCAGCGGTCAGCCAAATGGCCTTCCAGCCTGAGCCAGTCGGCCTCGGTCGCCGGCGTGTCATAATCCCACTTCCCAGACCCCTCCACCAAAAACTGCCATTTGACCTGCCCAGCATGAACTCTGACCCGCACCTCCCGACGCAACCCGTCCTCAGTCTTGTCTTTCCAACCTATGCGACGACGCATCAATCTGCACTCCTATGCTGTCTTCCCTTCCTCCTGCCAACGCTGAAGTCAAACCGGCGCCGACTCATTTAACTATGTTAAGTAATATATGCCATCTTTCCGGCTCTGCACCCCACTAACCCGGAGTTTGACCGTAATCGGCCAGCCGCTTTCCGGAACTCCGAATATCAATCGGTGCCCGATTACATGATAAAACAGAAAAAACGACGCCAAGGTAAGACAATCCGAATGGATGACTTATATTGTTGATACGCAACATGCGGCGACAAGTGCGCATTGCCAACTGGAATCAATGCGTTTCCAGGCATCAGCCTGCTGCAAGAGCAACAGGACGTACAACAAGAGACGCAAATAACCCCACCTGAAAAGCAGATCTTTTCAGACAAGTTCAACCAGGCATACTGAATCAAGGAGACTTTCCATGCACATGGCAGATGCTCTGATCTCTCCCCAGGTCGGGGGCGCAATGTGGGCCACATCATTAGGGCTGGCAGCCTACTCGGCGCATCGGCTCAAACCTGAAATGACCGAGCGCAAGATTCCGCTCATGGGCGTGCTAGGCGCATTTGTCTTCGCTGCCCAGATGATCAATGTCACCATCCCAGCAACGGGTTCAAGCGGGCACCTGGGCGGCGGCATGATTCTGACGATTCTTCTCGGCCCATACGCGGCCTTCCTGGTCATGTTCTCAATCCTGGCAGTCCAGGCCTTGTTTTTCGCAGATGGCGGGCTGCTGGCGCTGGGCTGCAATGTCTTCAACTTAGGCTTCTGGCCATGTTTCGTGTTCTATCCCCTGTTCAAAAAGATAATCGGCAAGTCGCCAACTCATGGCCGAATCATGACAGGATCGATTGCTTCCGGGGTGCTCAGCCTGCAACTAGGCGCCTTTTGCGTTGTCTTGCAGACGCTTCTGTCTGGCATCTCTGAATTGCCCTTTGGCGCCTTCTTGCTGCTGATGCAGCCAATCCACCTGGGAATCGGCATCATCGAGGGCATAGTGACCGCCGCTGTGGTGTCCTTCGTCTGGCAAGCGCGGCCAGAACTGCTGGAACTGTCGGCTGACAGCAAATTAGAACCTGCTATGTCCCTGAAGCCAATCCTGGTCACGTTCGCCATCGTCGCGCTGCTCGTAGGCACGCTCTTGTCTTGGTTCGCTTCGACGCACCCAGACGGACTGGAATGGGCGCTGTTCCGGGTCACTGGCAAGGAGGAATTAGAGGCATCGCCCGATGGCTTGCACGCAGCAATGGCAAAACTCCAGGAAAAGACGTCATTCATGCCTGACTATGGCTTTCCGGAAACGCCAGCAACCCAAGAACCCGAGGCCGAACAGCCAGCCACTGAGGCTGAAGCCGAGGCATGGCCGGCAATCAGCGCCGGCACCTCAGTAGCCGGCGTGGTAGGCGGAGGCATCGTTCTGGCGTTGGCAGTTCTCATCGGCACATTGTTGCGGTTAGTCCAACGCCGCCAGAACGTCGCTGTGTCATGACACGGCTTGACACGGCTATCAGCGACGTCGACGCGCTGGACCGCCTCGCGACCAGGGGGTCGCCAATCCATCGGCTCGACCCGCGCGCCAAACTCGTTGTGACTGCGCTGTTCCTGCTGACGGTCGTTTCGTACCCCAAGTACAACGTTGTCGAAATGACGCCGTTGTTCCTCTACTTGGCCGCGCTTCTGGCTCTGGGGCGGATTCCCGCGCTGATGCTCGCCCGCTACCTGCTGCTGGCGTGTCCGTTCGCGCTGCTGGCAGGTCTCTTCAACCCGCTCATCGACCGGCAAGTCGTCACCTATCTGGGGCCGCTTGCCGTGACCGGCGGCTGGCTGTCATTCGTCTCCATCCTGATCCGATTCACGCTCACCGTCAGCGCCGTCTTGCTGCTGCTGGCCAGCACGGGATATGTAGCCGTATGTGCAGCACTGGGCAAGCTCGGCGCACCGCGCTTGCTGATCATCCAGTTCCTGATGCTGTACCGGTTCATCTTTATCTTGACGGATGAAGCCGCGCGGATGGTGCGAGCGCACAGCCTGCGGAACCCCGATGAACCAAATCCCCCGCTTCGCGCCTGGGGTTCGCTGGCAGGACACCTCCTCCTGCGCGCCTACGACCGAGGACAGCGCGTGCATACCGCCATGCTGGCGCGCGGATTCGACGGAACCCTCCGCCTCCCGCAAGGATTTCACTGGTCAATGGCGGACACGCTTTTCGTTGCCGGAAGCTCCGGGTTCCTGCTCCTGGCCCGCTATGGCCACTTAGCCACCCGCATAGGACAATGGACAATGGAGCTGGCCGCATGAGCCATCACATCATCGAAGTCAAAGAGCTTGAATACAGCTATGCAGACGGCACAGCCGCCTTGCGCAACGTCTCGTTCCGCATCGAACATGGCGAGTCCGTCGGTGTGATTGGTGAAAACGGAGCCGGAAAAAGCACGTTGCTGCTCCATCTCAACGGCTGCCTGCTGGCCACCAAGGGAACGGTGCGAGTCGGTGACATACCAGTTCTGCGCGATACCCTGAAGCAAATTCGCCGCAGCGTGGGCACCATATTCCAGGATCCCAACGACCAGCTCTTCATGCCGACCGTGGAAGAGGACGTGGCCTTCGGGCCGTTAAACATGCACCTGCCGCCAGAGGACGTGGAAAGCAGAGTGCACAAAGCGCTTGAGGCCGTCAACGCCCTGCACCTCCGCAACCGCCCGCCGCACCGGCTGTCAGGCGGCGAAAAACGCACCGCCGCCATTGCCACCGCCCTGTCCATGTCACCGGACATCCTGGTGCTGGACGAACCGAGCGCCGGACTCGATCCCCAGGCCCGGCGCAGGCTGATTAACCTCCTGGACGGCTTCAAACACACAAAAATCATCGCCTCACACGATCTTGATATGATCCTCGCCCTCTGCCCACGAACCATCATCATGCATCAAGGCACCATCGTTGCCGATGGAGCGACTGCCGACGTGTTGTCAGACCGCAACCTGCTGGCCAAAAGCGGGCTTGAACTCCCCTTGGGCGCCCAGGGCTGCCCAATCTGCAACGCCAAGCACCCAGAGAAATAGGGGCGAGGAGCAAGAATAGGAGCGAGACAGGGGGCGAAGGGCGAGAATTAGGGGCGAAAATAGGGGCGAGGGGCGAGAACAGGGGCGAGATAGGAGCAAGATAGGAGGTGAGGGACGAGAATAGGAACGAGATAGGGGCGAGGGGCGAGGGGCGAGGGGCGAGGGGCAGAATGCTGAATGTTGAATGCTGAATGCAGAATGCTGAGGCGCATTTGTCATTCGTCATTCATCATTCGTCATTTATCATTTCGTTAGGGGCGAGGGGCGAAGTCCACTAAAGCCCACTAAAGCCCACTAAAGTCCACGTCCACTCTCCACTAAACACCCATAGTCACCGTCCACCACGTCCACCACGTCCACACCGTCCACATCTTTTTGCGCCGTAGGCGCTTAACCATGCTTAACCCCAGGCTTTAGCCTGGGGATAGACGTGCCCCAAAACTGGTGCCTTGTAAAGGCACTACAGAAGACCGACGCATTACGGCCGATTACCATCGCTTCGACCGTTTCGCGGCAGCCGCCTTGAAAAAACGAGTTCCAATGTCATATTTTAAAGATAACATAATTTTTTACGGAGTAACCGCCTGGGTAGCTCAGTGGATAGAGCAGAAGTTTCCTAAACTTTTGGTCGGAGGTTCGATTCCTCTCCCGGGTACCAACTTAACAGCCTCAGCCTTAACGGGTTGGGGCTGTTATTTTATTAGAGAATTATTATTAGGAAAGCAGAAAAATGAAAATACGTACATTTATTCTTGCCTTCTGCGCGTGGATGACATGCGCTTTGGCTGAGGAGCTTCCAGACCTGGCCACATTCAAGCCGCTGCCAAAACTCTCGACGTTGCCTGTCGTCGCCGAGGATTTCAACAATGGCTGGGACGGCTGGGTCAATCAGACGAATAATTTCAGTTGGGATGCGAAAGCAGGCATGACAGGGACAGGATGCCTGGTGGCCGAACGAAAAGAAGCGAAAGAGAGCGTAAGCGCCTATAAGGTTGTCGAACTGGAGCATGGCATCCACTATCGCCTGCATGTCCATTATCGTACTGAAATGGTGGTAGACCCAAAACTCGACATTGAGGAAATCTTATGTCTGCGCTTCACCAACAGCAAGACGGGGAAGGTGGACCAAGGCTCCTTCACCGCGAAAAAGTTCAAGGACAGCCGTCCTGAGTGGACAGAGTGGACTCATGTCTTCTCCGTTCCAGAGACCCACGACAAAAAAGTCAGGCTCAACCTGTTGATTCGCACGGCGCGCATTGGGAAAGTCTGGTTTGACAACATCCGCATTGAGCCAATGTCCGTCATCGGCTGCACGCTATTTCCCCTCAAGAACAACGTGATGACCTACGATCCAGCCGCAGGAATCACGTATTTTCTGAAGTTGCCGCAAAACAAGAATGACAAGGATTGCCGCCTGCTGGTGGATGCGGGCGGCGTCCGCAAGCTCCTGGAAATCAAGGACGGATACGCCAACGGGAAGTTCGGCGAGTTCCCTGCTGGCAGGCTGCCCTTGAAGGCGATGCTGCTGGACATGACGAAAAAGGAAATTCTCGCCGTCGACGAAAGCGTGCTGTTCGTGCGCAAAGTGGAGGACATCCCAGGGCGCATAGTCATGGAATCCGACGGTCGAATGCTGCGGGACGGCAAGCCGTTCCTGCCAGTCGGCGTATACCTCGGATTTCGCAAGCCCGAGGACACCCAAATGCTGCAGCGCGTCAAGGACGCAGGCTTCAATTCCGTGGAGATGCTATGGAACAATGTGAACTTCGCGGGAAAGAAGGACACGGCGCGGGAAACGCTCGTCGAAGGCGTCCGCGAATTGGCGAAATACGACCTGAACTTCCTGGTAGCCATCAAGTACCAGCTGCCGTCCGCCAAGCCACGCCGGGAATCGCTGGATGATGTCAAGGGGCTTGACAACGTGACGCGCTACATCGTCGACAGCATCAAGCGCGAACCAAACATCATCGGATGGTATGTCAGTGACGAAAATCCGGTTGATCAACTGCCAGAAATCCGCCATTTGCGCGAAGTCATCAGCGAAAACGACCCATGGCATCCAACGATGACCCTGACGGACAAGCCGATGGATTTCGTGCATTTCGCGCCTACAGGCGATTATCTCATGCATGACAGCTATCCGATTGGCGACTCCGTCTACAAGGACTCGCCACGCCAAAGCATGGCGGTCTCGCATCGTGCGTTGGATAAAGTCAAGGAGGCCGGAACACCATTCGTGTGGGTGCCGCAGATTTTCTCCTGGAATTCATCCTCAGCGCAGCGGGTTCCACGCTATCCGACGGCGCAGGAAGTCCGCTCAATGGCGCTTCTCGGCGCGATTTATGACGCCAAGGCCTATTTCTTCTATTCCTATCACCATATTTTCTATTATTCCGAGAAGAACGACCCTGGACATTCAGAGGAACAATGGGTGAACGCGACCATCGGCGCAAAGCTGATCACGTCTCTCGCACCGTATTTCCTGAGCCGAGAACCAGCGCCCGCCACCGCTGTCAAGCAACTGAGCGGTAATGCGGTACTGGCGCGTTCCTTTGTCAACGAGGGCAAGCCGCTGGTCATCATAACGGCGGACGGGCCAGACGAGTGCGAGGCGGAAATCACCGTCAATGGCGTCGCCGGACTCAAATCAAGGTATGGAAACACGGTGGAAACCGCGCCTGGCATCTATCGCTTCAAGGGGCTGAACGTTGATTCAGACATCCTGGAGAAACCGTGACCGACGGCGCCCGTGTCTTCGATGAACTCTCAACCGGCGCATGATGCTGGCGGGCATAATACAATAAGGGCACCCGAAAGCTATTTTCGGATGCCCTTATGTTTGCCGAACTTTGCCAGCTGCGCCGGATTTCAGGGATTCGACCCTGTGTAGGTCGGAGACCAGTACTTGCCATGACTGCCGAAGGCCGGATAAATCGGCACGGCAATGCGCCGCAGCCAGTCCACATGCCCGTCCGCATACGTATTGTTCAGGCCTTCGTTATGGCGACCGACCATTTCGACGTTGCTGGCGCCTGTGGACCAGCCGGTGGTGCTTGCGCCGCTGTTGAGATGGTAGGAATCGACGCCTTCGGCCTCGGAAAAGAACATGCAGGCGCTCGGATTGACAAACTCCGTGATCGTATAGTTTCCGGCCAAACTGTTCATGCCGTAGTCGCACGTGCCGCTGTAATAGCCTTTCCAGACGAACGTATTGCTGGGACAGTCAAAAGCCTTCAGGTCGCCGACATACTCATAAATCAGGCTGGTCCAGAGCCGAAAACCGCTGCTGGTACTGGTATTAGAATAAATATCACCGTTCGGAAGCACGTAGTAGGGGCAGTAATAGGCCACCGGCAAACGCTGGTAGTCATCCACGTACATGATCATGCCAAGCCCCAGCTGCTTCATGTTCGACACGCAGGAAATGGCGCGAGCCTTCTCGCGAGCCTTGGCCAAGGCAGGCAAGAGCATGGCAGCCAGAATCGCGATAATCGCAATGACGACCAAAAGCTCAATCAAAGTAAATCGCAAAAATCTCTTCATGTCACTTCCTCCTATGGCTTGGTGGAAAACGCAACACTATGCTCAGAGCTTCAATCTCCTCTGCGTGGTTGACTGCCCAAAAAACTGCATCGCGCCAATAAAATATTCCCTTCGCCATCAAAAAGCAAATTAAACTATAGGTAATGTGCGAGATATTGTGACAGAAAGGGAGATTTGGCACAGCGGTTCTGTTTGTCAGACGTCCGGTAGTGCCCCTACGGGGCACCACTTTCGGGGGCATGCCTCCCCCAGGCTGAAGCCTGGGGTTAAGCATGGTTAAGCGCCTACGGCGCAGAATACATGCGAGAATTGATTGATAATCAACTCACTATGAAATCGGCAATATATGGCTTCAGAAGCGATATTTGACAGCGAACGCAGGAATCATAGCCTGCGCATGAGACCAATCCCACCTACGCCAGTCTGAAGGTTTACAAGCATTCATCACAAAACTTCGCACATTAACTATATTTGCCGGACTTTGCCAGCGGCTCCTTGGTTCAGGGATTTGTTCCTGTGTAGGTCGGGGACCAGTACTTGCCTGGGCTGCCGTAGGCTGGATAAATCGGCACGGCAATACGCCGCATCCAGTCCACATGACCATCCGCATACGTGTTGTTCAAGCCCTCATTGTGGCGGCCGACCATTTCGCCGTTGGCGGCGCCCTGGACATTCTGCGTGGGGCTGATGTCGCTGTCGAGATTGTAGGAGTCGGAACCCTCGGCCTCGGAAAAGAACATGCAGGCGCTCGGGTTGACAAACTGCGAGAGCGGCTGGGTGCTGGCCCAATAATTAATGCCGTAGTCGCTCGCGCCGCTGTAAGTGCCGGTCCAGACGTACACGTTGCTGGGACAGTCAAAGGCCTTCAGATCGCCGACATAGTCAAAAACCAGGCTGGGCCAGAGCCGGTATCCAGTATGGGTGTTGCCGTTCGGAAGCACGTAGGTGGTGTTGGGATAGTTCACTGGCAAACGCAGGTAATCATCCGTGTACATGATCATGCCGAGACCCAGCTGCTTCATATTCGACACGCAGGAAATGGCGCGAGCCTTCTCGCGCGCCTTGGCCAAGGCAGGCAAAAGCATCGCCGCCAAAATCGCAATGATGGCAATGACGACCAAAAGCTCAATCAACGTGAATCGCAAAAACCTCTTCATGTTTCTTCCTCCTAAGGCTTAATGGAAAACGCCAGCAATATGATTCAATAGTTTAAAAGACGCTTGAAAAAAACTTGCGGTGCTTCAGGAATCGTCGCCGTAAACTATTCATAAATATAACAAATCCTTATCAAAAAAACAAATCAGCTGTCGCCTGTCGCCGCTTTTCTCCCTTCGCGCTCCCTGCACCTTTTCCTTGCTTCACTCATTTTCCGCTGGCCTATTTTTCCTCTTCCGGGAACAGGTTGAACCTCCTCAGCGTTCCCTTGCGGTCGAATTCGAATTCCAGCACGTGCTGGAGGCGTCGGTACTGGAGGACAGTTTTGCTCTCGTCCTGCTCAATCCGCGCTGGTTCGCCGGCCAGGCGCCGGATGTCAGCGAGTTCTGTCGCCGCCGAAAAAAACGTCATTTCGGCGTGCAGCAAGTCGACCGGCAGGCGTCGCTGGGGATGGTCGGCGCTGAATTCAAACCCGATGTACACGAGCGACTCGTTCTCGAATTCAAGTGCCAGGCCGCGTTCAGGATAGGTGATTTGCAACAGGCGGTCGCCCGACAAGGCGATATGCTCGGGCCGTCCCCAGATGGCAACGCTCCCCAGCGACGCTCCGCAGCGCATGCCGTCCAAAGTCAAATCACGCCAGTTGAAACGAAGCACTCGGTTGCCTGCCGGCGGCCAGGCCGCCAGCAGGCGTCGGTAGTGCCATTGTCGATAACGTCTCCGCAACCACAACCACATCATGACTCTCTCCCATGCCAACGCTTCTGCTCCAGGCCAGCCGAACCCGGTTGCGCACCTGGACTCCCATCAGTATTCCGCCGCCACCTGGGCAGCCGTCTTCACTTCTCCGCCCATAGCCATCATGCCGCCCAGCAGTTTATCCATTTCCTGGCAGGCGACCTCACCGCAATTCAGGGTGATGAAGTCCAGCGGCTTGACGCTGGCCTCGCCATAGTCGATGGCGCCGCGCGGCATTTCCTCGAACTCCCAGGGATGGATATAGAAGCACAGCACCGGTCGCACGCCGCGTTCGCTGACATATTTGATGAACCCTTCGCACTTGCCCAGCATAAAGTCAGCGCCTTTGGTGCGGAACTGCGGCCACTGGTCGCGGTCACGCTGATACGGGTCGCTGCTCTCCATGCTCAAATCGCAAAAATTCGGGATTTCGACCAGGCGCAGGTCGCCTTCCTTGGTCCAGTCGTCTGCCGAGGGGTGATACGGCTTGATGCGCGTCCGGTAAAAATACAGCGGCAGGGATGCGTCTGCCAAATAGCCGAGCTTTTCCAGCACATTGCAGACTTTCGTGCTTCCCCACAGGCGCGGGCAACGGAAGCTCACCGGCTTGACGCCACTGACCCTGGTCACAATCTCAGTCGCGGCACGGATGCGCCCCTCGACCTCGAAGTCGCAGACCGGCCAATTGTTCGGCAAGGGGAACAATGGATCGCCCAGGGTTTCATGATACAGCGAATGGCAGCCGGTTTCGTGGCCGGAGGAATGCACCGCCCGAACCACCTCGGGGTTGTTCTCGGCAGCGTGCCCAGTCCAGAAAAAGGTCGCCTGGACGCCATGCCGGGAAAACATCTCCAGCAGCCTTGGGGTGCCCTTCTGCACGCCGTTGTAGTAATCGGTGAAACTGCCGATGTCAGTTTCCATGTCCACGCCGATGACAATGTCAAAACGCGATGGCATCTGCTCTTCTCCAGAAATAATTGACTTGCGCCGGCGGTTCCAACGCCATTTCGGGTTCTAGTCGACTACTCAGATATTGGTATGAATCGCGTCCATCTTAGGGCTGAACGGAACTGCGCCCCGCTCCGTAATTTCATAGCCAGTCTCAATCCGCACGCCGTGGAATTCAGGATGACCGAAAAAGCTGACATCAACGCAGACGGTCATGCCCGGCTTCAGGACATCGTCGCTGTTCGGGCCGAAAAACGGCGCTTCGGCTTCATTGAGGCCGATAGTATGCACAAACGGGCAGACCAGGTATTGGGCGAACCCGAGTTTGTTGAAGTACTTGCGAGCCGGGGCGTCAATCTCGCGTCCGACCAGGCCGGGCTTGAGCATCTCCTTGGTCAGGCAGAAAGCCTCTCGCAGATATGTGATGCACAGCTTCTGGCGTTCGGTATACGCTCCGTTGACTGGGAGGGCGTCGCCAATGACGCCGGCATAGCCGCGCACTTTCGGCGCCAGACCGATCATCACCATTTCGCCATCGGCCATCACCTTGTTGGTCGCCGTCGGCACCACTGCATTTGAGCGTGCGCCGCTGCCGACAATCGCGGTGAAGCCGAAGCCGCTGGCGCCGCGGCTGCGAGCAGCGTATTCACCGGCGGCGGCGACCTGAATCTCAGTCGTCCCCACCGCAATTTTCGCCTTCATCGCCTCATAGCTATGATCGGCCAGCGCAAAGGCCGCCCGAATCTGCTCAATTTCCCAGCTCGACTTCTGATAGCGAAAATGCAGATATGGCTCGGTGATGTCAACGATTTCCACTCCGACAAAGCCGTCCACAATCCCCTTGTAGCAGCCGACTGGCATGCGGTCGCCGCCCACCAGGCCAATCCTCTTCACCTTGCCTAGCGTACGGTTCAATTCCGCAAACAAGGCCGGGAAATCCATGATGACAGCGGCCGGATACTCTTCGTCAGGAACCATAAACACCGGGAAATTTCTGGTTTCGGTGATGGCGCTGTCGAGTTTGGCGAACGGTTCGCTTTCTGGCCCGCCAAGCAGCATCGGCGTCCCCTGTCGCGGAACCAGGACGGCCCCGCTCTCAAACTGCGGGCACCAGCCGGTCAGGTACCAGCCATTGCCGATATTGAATTCGTCGTAGTAAATCAGGGCCAGATCAAGGTTCTGCACTTGCAGAAGTTCGCGCACTGCTGCCAGACGCTTCTGGCTCTCGCTTTCAATCAAATAACCCATGACAAACTCCTTTTTCATTCATTCCCAACGACCGCCTAAACAGCCGTCGCCAACCAACGGCCAGACATCTATATCTTGACAAATATACCCTTCCTTCACGCAAAAACCATGCCTGCATCAGCAGCCAAGACAATTTTTCAGACTTTTTCCGCCGCCCCGAGACGCGCCAGCATAGACGAACTGCCGCAGACAATCGCTGGGCAGGCCGGTGCAGGCGACAATCTTGGCGCAGGCGACAGCGTCCTCAAGGGCATTATGATGACGAAAAACATGATGCCCAACATGCGCCGCGACGCGGTTCAGGGAATGACTCCGCAGCTGCGGGAAACAGCGGCGGCTGATCTGCAAGCTGCATGCGTACGAAAAAGACACCGGCGGCGCCGCATACAGCTCCAAGACAGCCCGTAAATGACGCAGGTCAAACGAGGCATTGTGGATAATCACGCAATCGGCGCTGACCAGCAGCTCTGCCAGCGACGGCCAAATCTCCCAGAATTCCGGTGCTTCCCGGACATCCTCCGGATAAATGCCGTGAATGGAGGTAAACCCAGGGAAAAAGCGGCTGCGCGTCGGATGCGGCCTGACAAGCCACTCGCGTTCGGCGATGCCCTGGCCGTCTTGCAACAGGGTCGCGCCGACCGCGCAGATGCTGCCATTGCACGGATTGGCAGTCTCAAAATCCAGCCCAGCCAATATCATCGTTTCGTCACCTCTTCCTCGAATGGTCTGGCACTGGCCCGCCAGGCGCTCCAGCGTTGCCGGAGAAAGTCGCGGTTATCCAGCAGCAACCAGATGAAGTCAAGTTCCTGGCACATCATGTCCAGGCGTTGGCGCCAGCACCATTCCCGCATCCACCCAAACCGCTGCGCAGCAATATACTCTGGCAGCCAATGCCACGTTTCCGCGCTCAGCTGGCCAGCCCTGGCCAGTCGCATGCAGACGGCTTCGGCCATGGCGCCAGTGAGAAATTCGGGATTGTCCATGCCGAGGCATCCCAGGAGATTGGCCAGGTCATAGCATTCCGCCTTGAGGCCGGTGAATTCCCAATCGATGACCCCGTTCAAGCCCTCCTGGGTCCAGAGCGCGTTGAGGGGATGCAGGTCGCCATGATTCCAAGCCAAGGGAAGCTGGTCATGCGCCGCTCGGAAATCCGCCAGCTGCGCCCAAATCGGCAGAAGGTCCGTATGCAAGGCAGCATGGCGCGCAGCAATCATCGGCAACAGCATGTCAATGTAGCCGACAATCGAAAAGACGCTCCCACGCAACGATGCCGGCAGCAGCTCGCCGCCATGTCTAAGCCGGATGAGAAAATCAGCCAAGGCGGTGCCGCGCCAGGCATGACGACCGTATTCCTCCCGAGGCAGCTCTGCGCTGTCCAGCCAATGCCGCAGTTGCCAGAACAAGCCGTCGGCAAAAACGCCCCATTCGCCATCTGGCGTGGCTATCCAGGGAATCAGCGGCGCAACGCCTGCTTCAGCCAATGCCTGGAGTATCTGCGCTTGCCGGCTCCGAAAGGAAGCCCGGCCAGAACGAACGCCCTCGAAAACAAAACGCCCGCCATCCGCGTCCGCAAACACCAAACGGCGAACCGAGCGGTCCGGGCTGCCAGCCGGAACCAGCCCAGGAACCACCTGAACCAAACCAAGCCGCCAATGCGCTGACAACTCAGACAAACAAGAATCGTGACCAGACATGTCCGACATGCAATCCGCCCCCCACCCCGTCGCAAAAACTGACTACGTTTTTCGAATGGACTCATAATACTATACCCCCACTCAATCCGTCTGCTTTTCAAATGACCACGAAATATTCGCCTTCTTGCGCCGCGAACACTTGAAAATGTGATTTTCGGCAACATCTTCTTTATAAGAGCGATTTCCCGGCAGCAAGTCTATAGAGAAAGGGAAAATCAGCGATGACCGGATTCATCGATTTCTTGAGATTCATCTTCAGCGGAGGAATGCTGTTCTTTACCATTCCAATGCTCCTTATGATTCTCTATTGGCTGATTTTCGTCCTCGGAATGGTCGATATCGACTGGCTTGACGCTGCCGATGGAACCGCCGAAGCAGCTACAGCCGGACTGGCCGAAGGAGCCGCCGAGGGCGCGGCCGAAGCGCTGGCCGAGGGCGCCGCCGAAGCGCTGGCCGAGGGTGCCGCCGAAGCATTGGCCGAGGGCGCCGCCGAAGCGCTGGCCGAGGGCGCGGCCGAAGCGCTGGCCGAGGGCGCGGCCGAAGCGCTGGCCGAGGGCGCCGCCGAAGCGCTGGCCGAGGGCGCCGCCGAAGCGCTGGCCGAGGGCGCCGCAGGCGGACTGGCGGAAAGCGCAGCCGCGCACCTTCACCATGGGCTGGCCCAGACTTCCGAGGCCTTGGCTGGCGGGGTCATGGCCGGCGAAGTGGCTGGCAGCGGCATGGCACACACCGTCGGCCGCGGCACGGTGACGCCCTTGCTGTCGCGCTCCATGTCCTTCCTGAACATCGGCCATGTGCCGACCACCATTGTCGCCAGCATCTTCTTCACCGCCTTCTGGCTGACCGGCTTTTTCAGCCTGGTGTGGCTGCCCGCCTCCCGCTGGCCATCGACCCCTCCGGCTCTGATTATGGCGCTGCGCCTGATCCTGACGGCGACCGCCAGTTACTTTATCGCCGGCCTGGCCTCCCGACCCCTCAGGCATATCTTCGGCTCCGTCACCGTCCATGCCCACAAGCACCTCATCGGGCAAATTTGCACAGTCCGCAGCTCTACGGTTGACAGCAGCTTCGGTGAAGGCGACTTGACCATCAGGGGTTCGTTTCTGACCCTTTCCCTACGCACACAGCACGGCGAAACGCTCGCCAAGGGCGACTCCGCCCTGATTACCGAATATGACGAAAACCAAGACGTCTATTTCGTCCGACTGTGCCGATGACAGAATCATGTTTTTGCAACCTCCTGTCGTTGCCCAAATTAGGTTTAAATAACGCTTCCGAACATCAAAGGGGACATGCTATGCTGGCCATCATTTCCATTATGCCCGGGTCTCTCAGCTCACTGACCAGTTGGGGGGCGCTCTCTGCCGCCGTCCTGATCTTCCTCCTGTTCATTTTCATCTGCGCCGTGGCTGTGCGCTTCTACCGCAAAGTCGACCAGGGAACCGCCTTGATCATCAATAAGCTCAAGTCAACGCCTGACGTCACCTTCACCGGCGGCATCGTCATCCCCATCCTCTACAAGGCCGAAGAGATGGACATCTCGGTCAAGGCCATGGAAGTCAACCGAACCGGCGCCAATGGCTTGATCTGCGCTGACAACATCCGTGCCGACATCCGGGTGTCCTTCTATGTGCGCGTCAACAAAACCCAGGAAGACGTCCTCAAGGTCGCCCAGACCGTAGGCTGCAAGCGCGCTTCCACCAAGGAGACTCTTGAAGAACTGTTCCAGGCCAAATTCTCCGAAGCGCTCAAAACCGTCGGCAAGCAGATGGAGTTCACGACCCTGTTCACGGAACGCGAAAGCTTCAAGGAACGCATCATCCGCGTCATTGGCGCTGACCTGAATGGCTACCGCCTCGAAGACGCTGCCATCGACTACCTGGAGCAGACGCCCCTGGCATCGCTGGATCCCTACAACATTTTAGACGCCCAGGGCATCCGTAAAATCACTGATCTGACCTCACGTGAAGCTATTTCGACCAACGAATTCAACCGCAATCGCGAGACTGTCATCAAAAAGCAGGACGTGGCCGCCAAGGAGAAGATACTGGAGCTGGAACGCCAGCAAGCCGAAGCCGAAGCCCGCCAGAGACGCGAAATTGACAGCGTCCAGGCCCGCGAACAGGCTGAAGCCACCAAGATCAAGGCCGAAGAACACCTGAAGGCCGAACGCGCCAACATCCAGACCGAAGAAGAGCTGCGCATTGCGGAAGAAAACAAGGAGCGCCAAGCCCAGGTCGCTGCCAAGGCCAAGGAAAAAGCCGTCCAGGTCGAAACGGAGCGGGTCAACCGCGACCGCGAACTGGAGGCGGTCGAACGCGAACGCCAAGTCGCGCTCCGCAGCATCGAAAAAGAAAAGGAAGTCGAAATCCAGAAAAAGGCGATTGCCGATGTCATCCGCGAGCGGGTCAAAGTCGAACGCACCGTGGCCGAGGAACAGGAACGCATCAAGGACACGGTCGAATTCGCTGGCGCAGAACGCCGGAAGAAAGTCGAAGTGACCAAGGCGGAACAGGAAGCGGAACAGGCCATGGTCCGCGAAATCAAGGCCGCCGAAGCCAAGGAAAAAGCCGCCACCAGCCTGTACCAGCAGCGAGTGACCATGGCCAATGCGATAAAAGCCGAAGCCGAACGCGAAGCTGAAGCAGTCCGCATCCGCGCTGACAAAGAAGCCGAAGCCAAGAAGATTCTCGCGGAAGGCACTATCGCCGAAGAATCGGCCACGGGCCTGGCCGCCGTCAAAGTCCGCGAAGCCGATGCCAACGCCATTGAACTGCAAGGCAAGGCCGAAGCCACCGCACTCCTAGTCAAGGCCGAAGCCGAAGCCAAAGGCATCGACCAAAAGGCAGCAGCTATGAAAAAGCTGGACGCCGTCGGCAAAGACCATGAGGAATTCAAGCTGCGCCTGGCCAAGGACGAACGCGTCCAGCTGGCTGCTATTGACGTTGACCGACAGATAGCCGAGGCCCAAGCCAGAGTCCTCGCCGAAGCCATGAAAACCGCTAAAATAGACATCGTCGGCGGAGACGGACAGTTCCTGGAAAAATTCTTCCGCTCCATCAGCCTGGCCAAAGCCGTGGACGGGCTGGTCAACAACAGCGCCGAAGTGCGCAAGTTAGCGGCAGGGGAAGACGACAACCTAGTCAGCCGCCTGTCTGAAGCAATCGCCGCAACCGGCCTGAAAGGCGAAGACCTGAAAGACCTGAGCGTGGCAGCGCTGCTTAGCCGCCTGGCAGCATCGGGCAAAAGCGAAACCATCGTCGAAGAAGTGAAAAAAATCATCGACCCCTGAGGCGCGATAAGCGAGATTAGGCGAGGGGCGAGCAGAGCCTCGGAGAGGCGGAACCATGAGTAACCCCAGGTGCAGCGAAGCGGAACCTGGGGTGAGGCAGCCGCCAAGCATGAGCCTCGGAGAGGCGGAACCATGAGTAACCCCAGGTGCAGCGAAGCGGAACCTGGGGTGAGGCAGCCGCCAAGCATGAGCCTCGGAGAGGCGGAACCTGGGGCGAAGGGCGAAGGGCGAGCCGTAGCTGCTTGGGTGCAGTTATTTTACCTCTGTTCTGCGCTCAAACTTTAAGCCCGACGGCGAACAGCCCGCTGGTCCATTCGTCGATAGTCCGGCGTGATACTTCCCTGGCGCCGAGGTTCTGAAAGCGTTCAAGCACCTCTTGGTACTGCTCGTTCAGGATTCCGGAAAGGATCAGGTGTCCACCCGCGCCGCTTTGGTCCACCAGCTGGATAACGTCCTCGGCCAAGGCGTTCAGGACGACCGCAAGGATATTGGCAGCCACCAGCCGGGCGGGCTGGGCTGGCTTGAATTCGCCCAGGGCGCCATATTCCAAGACAACGTCATGAACTCCGGCACGCGCCAGGTTCTCCCTGGCCGTGTCCACCGCCTGCGGATCATTGTCAAACGCAACTACTGGCGAATAGCCTAACAGCCGCGCCCCGAGCGACAGAATGCCTGAACCGCAGCCGGCATCCAGAAAAGACACTGGCCCCTGCTTGCGCTCCAGCTCGTCAATGAACTGCAAGCATGCCTTGGTCGTGCCGTGATACCCAGTGCCGAAACACATACCGGGGTCAAGCGATAAAATGACGTCCCCGGCCTGGGCCTCGTAAGCCTCCCAGCTGGGTTTGACCACCAGGCGTTCCGAAGCGCGAAACGTATGGAAGTGCTTCTTCCAGCTTTCCGACCAATCCTCCTGCTGCATGGTCTGACAGGAAATCGCCGGCTTCCCTTGCAACAGCTCGTCCCAGCCGTTCAAAGCGTCTTCCGCAGCCTGGCGCAGAGCCTCGGCGTTTTCCGGCCCGTCCGCAATCAGATAAATCGTCCCCAGGCCAGTCTCGCGGCTGGTGTGCGAGGACGGTGTCAGCCCGGCTGCGGCCAAGGCTTCCTCCAAGACCGGCACATCAATGCCCGGACTGGTGATGACGACAACATGCAACAGCTTCATAGACTGACTCATCTGGCATCCCGTCAGCGTCCGTAGGGCGAAAGGCGGCGCAGCTCCTTGATGATCGGCGGCGTCGCCGCGATGATCGCATCAATTTCCGCTTCCGTGTTGTAGCGGGAAAGGCTGAAGCGAATCGACCCGTGCAGCGCCTGGTAGTCAAGACCCATAGCCCGGAGAACATGCGACGGCTCCAAGGAACCCGACGTGCAAGCCGAGCCGGAAGACGCGCAAATGCGCGCAGCGTCGTACATGCGCAGCAGGATGGCCTCGCCCTCAATGTACTTGAAGCAAACGCTCAGGGTGTTGGGAAGACGATGCTCAGGGTCGCCGTTGACCAGCGGGTCAGGACACGCGGCGACCAGGCCGCGCTCCAGCTTGTCCCGCAGTGCCTTGACAGTCGTATTCTCCTCTTCCAGGTGGTCCCGCGCCAGCTCGGCCGCCTTGCCGAGACCGGCAAGGCTGGCGACATTCTCAGTGCCGGCGCGCCGGCCATGCTCCTGCCCCCCGCCAATGAGATACGGCGCAAAAGGCGTGTGACGACGCACATACAGCGCCCCAACCCCCTTGGGCGCATGCAGCTTGTGGCCGCTCAAGGCCAAAAAGTCAATCTTGGTCTCCCGCAGGTTGATCGGCACCTTGCCGACCGCCTGCACCGCGTCGGTGTGGAAAAGCGCACCATGAGCGTGCGCGATCTTGGCTAATTCCACGACCGGGTAGATGTTGCCGATTTCGTTGTTGGCCCACATGACCGAGACAATGGCCGTCTCGTCATTGATCACGGCCCGCGCCTCGTCCAGGTCAAGACGCCCTTGCTTGTCGACCGAGAGAAAATCAACGGGCCAGCCGCGTTTCCGCAAAACATGGCAAAGGCTGAACACGGCGTGATGCTCAACCGCCGTCGTGACAATCCGACGTCGGCCCTTCTGCGTCTCCAGCGCACTCATGATCGCCGTGTTGTCGGCCTCTGTCCCGCAGCTGGTGAAGACAATCTCGTCCTCATCCGCACCGATCAAGTCGCCGATCGACTTCCTGGCGTCGGCAATGACCTCAGCAGCGCTGTTGCCAAAAGGATGGGGGCTGGATGGATTCCCATACCACGTGGTGAGATACGGCACCATCGCTGCATAGACCTCTGGCGCTATCAGGGTGGTGGCGTTGCTGTCCACGTAAATGATGTCTTGTTCGCTCATCGAATATTCCATATCGTAAATGGGTGAAAAGCTGCGTTGTCATGGCCAAACTGGCCGGTCGCCGCCAAAACGGCAACCCGTTAACTATATCGCCAAAACAGGCCTCTGCAATGCGCCGACCGCTTTTCTGGCCAATGAAGATTTGAGAATTCAGCCCTAAGCAATAGGTTATTGGGTTGGCATGCGCGCCGCGCACACCCTCTTCCGAACGCCACAAAAAAGAAACCGTGCCCCATGACCTACCTGACCATCGCCTTGATCCTGATGCTATGCGCCTTTGTGCAAACCGTCGCCGGATTCGCCTTTTCCCTGATGGCCATCCCCTTGCTGCTGCTCTGCGACCTGACCCTGCCCCAGGCCGTGGTGACCAGCATGATGGGCTCCACCGTGCAACGCCTGCTCATGGTCGCCAAGTACCGCCACCAGGTCGACTGGCCACCGCTGTTCCGCATGTACCCATGGGCCGTGCTTGGCATCTTCATCGGCATCTGCCTGCTGCGACAAATCGCCGGCCTGGACATCAACATCATCCGACAGCTTTTCGGCGGCGTCATCCTGGCCGTCGTCAGCCTCCAGGCATTCACCCGCGTCAAGCCTCGCGAACACGTCCCAGCCTGGTGCGGGTGGATAGCGGCCTTCTTCTCCGGCATCCTGAACGGCTTTGCCAACATCGGCGGCCCGCCCATGGTGTTCTGGATACTCGCCCACGGCTGGGGCCGAGATCAGCTTCGTGCCACCATGCCCTGCTTCACCGTCATGATGGTCCCCATTCAAACCATCTTCCTCTTCCTCTCTTTCGGCAGCGCCATCCTCTGCGGCTTTGGCTTGGGCGTAGCATCGGCGCCAGCCATCATCCTGGCCGTCTTCCTCGGCAACAAGGCCAGCAGCCGCCTGTCCGTGCCCAAGCTGCGCCTGGCCATCATGCTGCTCCTGGTCGCCACTGGACTCTACTACATCATCGCACCTTTCTGCAAATAACTTCCCTACCTGGCGCCTTCCTGCTGGACAGAACGTAAAATAAAAGTCGGCGATGACATCGCCCCCCCGGAAACGCTCTTTAAGGTGCAAAGCATAAGGCGCCCGAAGCCACGCCAATCTTCCCTACAAAAACTGTGCATGAAGCAGACCAAATTATTTGTTTTTCAACAAAAATTAGTGTATACTATATAATGTACTTGACAGTACCGTTTCCTCCTTTCAAGTGACCTGACGGCAAGATACCATCGCTGCCACCTTGTTCAAGTTCAGCTTCAATGATTTTAACGTTATTTTCCTGGAATCAGC
>Ga0209723_1002177_pt1 | contig 27246 bp, 15 predicted proteins | sample BiotimSIPDNA_2_FD_185750 | JGI IMG/M metagenome (GOLD analysis project Ga0209723, IMG submission 185750) | Anaerobic biogas reactor microbial communites from Washington, USA - Biogas_R2 time_0 SIP DNA (SPAdes) (version 2) | ecosystem: Engineered > Bioreactor > Anaerobic > Unclassified | place...
CCCGGAAGGCCTTAACGACCCCGACCGGAAGCATTACGGGCCTGAAGGGCCGCGGCGGGTTTCCTTGCTCACCGATACGCCCGTCATCATCAAAAGCTCTGACAATGCCGACGAGAGCGTGGTGCCTGGCGACATCGTTGAGTACACTATCGTGGCGCCCGCCCCGATCATTCGCGCCAATCTCTACGAAGTTCTGCTTTACGATATTATCCCCGATGGCTTCACCCTTGGCGGCAACGGCACCATTACCGGCATCGGCCCCGGCCCTGTCAGCCTGAATATCGGCGATGATCCCGGCCAGGTGCCGGGACCCGAAATCGTGGTCACTGGAGGACGCGGCAATGTCAAGATCACCGTCACCGGTCGCCGGGTTGATATCAACATTGATAAGATTGACGCCGAGGGCGGCGGCCATGACCAAGTCACCGTCACCCTGCGTTGCCTGGTCAAAGCCACCTTCAGCAACGACAAGCCCATCCCGCGGCTCCACCAATTCACTAATAACGCATCGCTGCTCTGGTACGATGACGACGCCAGTTTCCCCGACCGTGTCCGCTACGCAGTGGTTTCCAACAACGTCCTCCATTTCTTTAACGCCTCCGGCATCATCTTCGAACCGAGCCAGACCGGCACCGCACAGCCAGGAACCATACGCACCTATCGGCATATCCTGCGCAGTTTTGAGAAAAAACCAATTATTGTGCCCCTGACTTTCAGCTCGACCCAGGAGAACTGGATTTGGCAGCTCTTTATCGGCGACGGCAACGGCAACCTGGTCGGAGGTCCCTACAACAGCGTCCACCCGGTCAGTGTCCCTGCCGAGGGCATGGTCGAAGTCATCATGCGCGTCTTTGTCCCGACCGATATCACCAGCATGATCACCGATGTGCTGACCGTTACCGCCACCGGCGGCGAAAATATCAGCACCATCACCGACGTCACCGTCACCACGCCCGAACGCATCGCCGTCTTCAAGGACGTGAAAACTACAGGTGACTTCACCACCAGGCTCCAAATCCAGCCCAAAGCGGACAATGCGATCATCCAGCGCATCCGCTTCTTCAACAACGGTCCCGAGGACGTCAAGGAAGTCTATGTCTATGATTACATCCCCACTTTCAGCTCCTACATCGCCAACACCGCCGTCAATACGGCTGACTACGCCTTGCAATACAGCAAGGATGGCGGCGTCAACTGGATCGTCGGCGAACCGGCCGCCAACGGCGAGACCGTCGTCGATGGCAGAGTGCCCGCCGTGACCAACCTGCGCTGGTACTACAAGGGCGGCGGCGTGTTGACGCCAGGAGATGAGCATGTGATCACCTTCCAGATAAGGATTAAGTAGTTATGCCGAGCGTCGAAGATATCAAAAGCCGAATTCAGCCGCTGCCAAGGCGCCGACTCCATGTCGCGCTGGCCTTGGCGCTGCTGCTGTTCGGTGCGCTGGGCAGCGTTCTCCATGCTCAAGGCATGCTGCCACCCCTGTTCGGCACCATTGCCAAAGGGCTGATGCCCCCGGCCGGTACCATTATCCGCAACCATGCCATTATCCAGTTCCAACGCATGGACGATGAAGTCCCCGGTCGCATCTATGACGCACCCTCCAATGAAGTGCTGATCGAAATACTCCCCGTCTATAATATCGAAATATTGCCGGACGGGGACGCACCGGGTCATGGCAGCGGCGCTCCGCCCGGTCAATTGATCCGCACCGTGTCAACCACAGGGACGCCCACTACCCGGGTTGTGATCAACTATTCCTTGGTCTTTACCGGCAACGCCTCTGACAACGTCTTCATCATTCCGGACTTTGTCCGCGACGCCAGCGACTTTTTGCCTAAACTGCCCGATGGCGATACGGGCATGCTGGTGTTCAGCGATGTCGACGCCAACGGCGTGTATGACAGCGATGACGTCCAAATCGCCAGCTGGCGAGACGCCAACAGCAACGGCCAAATTGATGTCGGGGAAGTGCAGCTTACACCCCTGGGACGGCAATTTCCCCCCGGCACCATCTTCCCTCTCCTCCTGGCCTTCCGGGTTCCCGCCAATACTCCGGCCGGCGCCAATTGCTACGTCGGCATCAAGGGCAGGTCCATGGCTGATCCAACCGCAATAGACCCCCCATCGCCCACGTCAATCCAAAACATCGTCCAGGTGCAGGTTGTTGATGACGCAGTCGTGGCCTGTTCCAAGGACGCCAACGTCACTACCGCTGTGCCCGGCGATACCATCACCTACACCATCACCGCCAAAAACGTGGGCAAAGCTACTGCCAAGGGTTTCCCCGTGGTCATTGGTGGCGTCACCTACACGGGCATCGGGTTCGCTGACGTCCTCCCGACGCTCAGCACGGGTGACCCCTTGCCCATCAGCAATATGACCATCGTTTCACAACCTGCCGGGGTCAGCGGTACCTTCCATTATACCAACCAGACGGACTTCTCGCTGCCTGAGAATCACCCCTCCTGGAACTGGCATAACACCTACCAACCCGGCGATACGATGATCGCCTATATCACCAGCGACGGCACCAACCACTATAATCTACCCGTCGGCGAAAAAATCATTTTAAGTTTTGACGCCACGATTCCGACCGATACGCCGTTTGTAGACCGTTTCCCGCTGGTCAACGTCGCCCACTGCAGATATGACACCAACGGGCTAGGCATACAGACAGTCAAGTCCAATGAAGTCCCCGTCAATGTCGAGGGTACGGTCGGCGTCCTCATTCGCGACACGGACTTTGAAGCGTCCCGTCCGCCATTGACGCCGGCTGACGATGGCACGAATGACACCCAGACGGTTCAAGTCGCCCAGGCCGGCACCTTCGTCTATTTCACCAACCGCATCCTGAACACCGGCTCGGGGTTCAATAAATTCAATATCAGCTTGGATCCCACCAGCACCGTCAATCCCAACAACTGGACCGTGACCTTCTTTAAAAGCGATGGCGTCACTCCCATGCGCAGCAGCGGCGTTGGCGGCGCCTTGGATAGCGCCATTTTGGCGCCGGCCGGCGCAAACTTGGCTGCCCCACAGGCATATACGGATATCGTCCTGCGCGTCGAAATCCCGGAAGGCGCGAAGCCCACCGAAAGCAATCCCTATCCCTTTGAAGCCAAGTTTGTCGTGCATGCCTGCGCGGACTGTAATAACGCGATTTTCGACACCACCGTGAATGAGATTATCGCCGTCAGGAGCGCCGAGATGCGCCTGGACAACCACTATCCGGTGGGCAGCCAGACGCAGGACTCTACGATCCGGCGGCAGGCCGGCGATCCGGGCAAGTATGTGGATTTCCCGCTGATCGTGCAGAACCTGGCGCCTGCCGGCAGCGAAGTGGATGTCTATACCCTGAGCACTACGCTACTGCCCGAGGGTTGGAGCGTGACCTACTACCGCGACCTGAATCAAGACGGCGTACTGCAAGCCAACGAACTTTTGCCCGTGCTGCGCAGCGGCAACGTGGCACCGCAAGCAAAAGACTACCTTATCGCGAGAGTGGGGATATGTCCATACGCCGTTGCCGACGCAGATAAAAATAACGTCCAGGACGTGCATACCCTGCGCTTCCGCGCCACCTCGAGCAATCTGCCCAGCCTGTATAAGGAGCAGGATGACGAGGTCGTGGTCAACTGGCAGAACCGCTTCGAGTTGCAGCCTAACCGCCAGGGAACAATCGAACCCAACGGTGTGACCATCTATGAGCATACGGTGACGAATTATGGCGAAAGAGCCAATCGCTTCTACTTAACCTTAACGCAAGGCAATGCGAATTGGACCTATTTTCTGCTGCAAAAGGAAAGCGGCGAGGAACTGCCCAAGGCGATAGACCCCAGCGACGGGGTCAGCAAGCATTATATCGATCTGGGCAGGGCGGGCACCAGCACCGACAAGGGCAGCTTCCGTCTGAGAATCTACGCCCCAGGCGGCATCCCCCAGGGAACCATGGATTTGAGCAGCATATTAGTCACTGCCAATGACCCCGGGGAGGCGACGCCCATGCGTTTCCCGGGAACTCCCTTGCATGTCGCCACCGACGTCACCTTTGTCATCGCAGGAGACCTGGTGCTGACGAAAAGCGCCAACCCAGCGCCAGGCGCTGCCGTCTCGCCAGGGCAGTTAATCACCTATACGACGACCTTCTTCAACAAGAGCGCCGATGCCCTGGCGCACCTGACTATACAGGATCAGATTTCTCCCTATACTGCCTACATGCTGAAAAGCGCCAAGGTGGACCCGCTGCCAGACGGCTTGACCGCCGTAACTTTCGAAGTCTCCCGCAATGGCGGCATGTCCTGGACTGCCGATGCTGGCACTGGCAACGACCCGACTGTCACCAATGTCCGCGCCGTTTTTACCGGCGCTTTAGGCGGCGGCGCCGAAGGAAAATTCGTCTTCGAAGTCAAGGTGCGCTGAGAGCAAGCAAAGCGCGAAAAAAATATGCCAGCCCAAGGCAAGAGGTTTTCCAGACCACTTGCCTTGGGCTTTTTTTGAATGCTGAATGCTGAATGCTGAATGCCGAGGCGCATTTCATCATTCATCATTCGTTAGGGGCGAGGGGCTTTGAACTTCTTTCGTCACCGCATGTTGCAGATTTCCCAAGAAACCTGATATTATCCAAACCCTTTTGCTGCGTCAGAATCACCCGGGCTTCGTGCAGAATGGGCGGCCGAAAGAACTCTGCAAGGTTCGGAGCGTGTTGGAGTAGAAACCACCAATGAACACTAGCGAGCGCCAATTGATACAATTGATTCGCAAGGGCGAAAGCATCAATCTTGAATTCAAGGCCTGCCGTAAACAGCTCAGTCGGGATGTCTATCAAACAGTTTGCGCCTTTTTGAATCGGCATGGCGGCGCTATTCTATTGGGAGTCACAGATTCTGGAAATATACAAGGCATTGAACCGGATGCCGTTTCACAAATAAAGAAAGACTTTGTCACCGCCGTCAGCAATCCGCAAAAAATCTATCCACCGACCTACATATCGGTAGATGAGGTGACTGTTGAGGGGAAAACGGTACTTCGCGTATATGTCCCGGAAAGCTCACAGGTCCACAGGTGCAACGGCCGCATTTATGACCGCAATGAGGACGGAGATTTTGATATTACAGACCATACGCGGCAGGTGGCTGACCTCTATCAACGAAAACAGGCAACTTACTCAGAAAACAAAATTTATCCTTTTGCTAAGCTGGACGATTTGCGCTCTGATCTCATCGACAAGTGCCGCCGACTGGCCGGAGTTTGGCGGGATGACCATCCTTGGCTTGATATGGACGACATGGGCCTGTTGAAAAGTGCTCAACTCCACCAGACCGATCCGGAAACCGGCACAAGCGGCATTACGCTGGCAGGCATACTATTGTTTGGTAATGACCAGCTTATTTTATCAGCAGTGCCTCATCACCGAACCGATCTTATTTTGCGAAAAGTCAATCTAGACCGCTATGATGACCGGGACCTGGTAAGAACCAACTTGGTCGAAAGCTACGAACGGATCATCGCCTTTGTGCAAAAGCATCTGCCCGACCCCTTTTACCTCGAAGGCATAGAGCGGATAAGTCTTCGCGATGCTATTTTTCGTGAAGTTGCCTCCAATATCTTGATTCATCGGGAATACACCAGTGCCTTCCCCGCCAAGCTGATCATTGAACGTGGCCAGGTGCGTACGGAAAACAGCAATAAACCCAATGGATTCGGTACTCTCGACCCGGCGACTTTTACGCCATTTCCAAAAAACCCGGTAATAGGAGCGTTTTTCCGCGAAATCCACCGCGCCGATGAACTCGGCTCCGGTATACGCAAATTGATGCGGTATGGCAAGGCGTATGGCGGCGCCGACCCACAAATGATCGAAGGTGATATTTTCAGAATTATCGTCAAAGTGCCCGATTTTGGAGCGCTTGGTGAAGTTATAGATGAAACGACAAGGGATGTCGCTCCTAAGCAGACACCCAAGCCGGGACAAGGTCAGGTCCATGACGAGAACCATGAGCCTCTGAACGAAACCGAACAACGAATCCTGCTCGCCTGTTTCAACACGCCGCAAAGCACGCAGGAGCTGCTTGCATTGCTTGAACACAAATGCCGAGCGAGAAACTTCAGGAAGGCACTCGTACGCCTGATGGATTTAGCTTGTTTGGAGATGACAATTCCAGATAAGCCCAGGAGCAAGAATCAGAAATACCGACTGGCTGAAAAAGGGCGGAAGGCGCTGAAGGGAATAGAAGGGGTTGAAGCGACAGGAAATGTCACTTCTAAGCAGGCACCTGAGGCGGAACAGGGTCAGAGCCATGATGAGATTCGTGACGGGGGAAATGATAGAGTCTATGATGCGGTCCATGATGGGGTCCATGATGGGGTCCATGATGGGGTCCATGATCCCCTGAACGAAACCGAACAACGAATCCTGTTTGCCTGTTTCGATGCGCCGCAAAACACACCGGAACTGCTTGCATTGCTTGGATACACAAGCCGAACGGGAAACTTCAAGAAGGCACTCGCGCGCTTGGTGGATTTAGCTTGTTTGGAGATGACAATTCCGGATAAGCCAAGGAGCAAGAACCAAAAATACCGGCTGACTGAAAAAGGGCGGAAGGCGCTGAAGGGAATAGAAAGAGATGAAGCGACAGGGGATGTTGCTTCTAAGTAGGTTCCTAAGTCGGGGTAAAGCCAGGCCCATGATGGAACCATGATGGGGTCCATGATGGGGTCCATGATCCCCTGAACGAAACCGAACAACGAATCCTGTTTGCCTGTTTCGATGCGCCGCAAAACACACCGGAACTGCTTGCATTGCTTGGATACATAAGCCGAACGGGCATACCATAGCCCAGAAGGTGTCCGTAGGGGCTACCGGTTGTCTGACAAACGCATCCATTGTGTCATGTTTCGTTGTTGTGAGAAATCTTGTGATGAGTTTTATAGTAAGGACTTCTGGTTGCCGTATATAGGCCTGACGGCCCGAAGGGGCAGCAACATAAAAGCCTAAGGGTGAGCGAAGCGAAGCCCTGGGTGAGGCGTATAATATTTTTAGCCACGGAGGGGTGACACATAAACGCCCTGGAACTGGCAACGTAGCGATCCGCCATCGCCTAGAAGTCAGCTGGCTTCAGGGAGACCAGCGGCACTTCGCACATTCTCAAATCAACGGCCATCGTCGGCCTGCTGCGGTCTCCCCATGCGCAGGAACCAGGCGGCGCCCGCGCTCCACACATGGCAGGCGCTGTTCAGCCGGAAGTCCCGATACGGCGAAAAGAAGGGTTCTTCCGGCGCATAGACCTCCCAGCAGACATCGGCGCCGCGGCGTAGCATTCCGCCCCAGCATTCCAGGAGCAGCTCCTGGAGCCGAGCCTGGTCGCCGCAGAGTGCACAGGCTTCCATGAGCGTGAAGAGGAGATAGGGGGTGCGTGGGTGCAGCGCCTCTGGCATCGCCTCCAGCTTGCGGAGGGCGGTCTGGCCCTCTGCGGGCGTCAGGATGCCCGCGAGGATCATCCAGGCGTTGGAAGCGTACGAGACCTGCCCGTGACAGACAGCCACGCCAGCCGCAGGGTCGTAGTAGTGCAGCCGCGCCGCAGTGCTCCAGCGGTCTCGCCATTCGCGCAAGGGGCGCAACTCATCCTCCGGACGCCCCAGCGCCGCGCCCAGGCGGAGCAGCGCTTGCAGCGAAAAGACCGCCAGCGCCTGGAAGGCCGCATCCTTCTCCAGGCGGGAATCATGGTCGATGAAAAAGTCCCAGCTCCCTGCCGGAATCCTGGCCAGGTCTCCCACGAACCAGCGCTGCGCCGCACGGTGGAACTGCTCCGCCGCGATGCCGAACAGGGCGTTTCCGACGCCCGTGGCATGGTCAGTGAAGCGGCTGTATTCCTCCAGCACGACCGAGAAGAGCAAAGCATAGTCGTGCATCCGGCAGCCTGCGCGCGGGGTAGGGAGTTCGAAGGCGCAGCCGAGTATGTCGCCGTCCGTGGCGGTACCCGCCAGCAGATAGAGTGCACGTTCGATGAACTCATAGCGGTGGTTGGTGCAATGGACCAGCAGATTGGCGATGCGCAAGTCGCCGATCCAGAGGCGTCGGTCGCGCTTGGCGCCATCCTCGGGTATGGTCTGCATGCAGTTCCGGATAGAGCGCAGGCAAATGCGGTCAATCTCGCGCTCCGGCGGCGATAGTTCCGGGGGCGAGGCGGGCAATGCCTCCGGTAGCGAGCTCTCCGAGGTGATGCTGATCTCCGAGAAGATGATTTCCCCGGGACTGCCCAGTACCTCAATACGCAGGTAGCGGCACGAGTAGCGGCGGGGTAAACGCACCTCGCACGGCAGGTCATCGACGTGGATAATCTCCTCTGGCAGCCAGGCGGGATTCAAGACGCCGGTGTAGGCGTCGTCCCGGTGCAGGACTTCCGCCGGCAGTTCGGCCAGGGTGAGGCGCAGCCAGGCAGGGGAATCCCCGTAGTTGTCTGCCGTGCGCAACCGAAAGTGAAGGCGTCCGACTGCTGTCTCCGTGAACTCGACCACCAGCACGTCGCCCTTCCGAAAGCGCATCCGCGCCAGCGCCTCCGGCAGCGGAGATAGGCGGCGGACGGCGGCGTCTTGCCATGCGGCGGCGTCTGGATGCACCTCGATCAGCCATGCCGCAGGGGTCTCCCAGCGGTGCAGTGCGGGCTTGAGCGCCTCGGCTCGTTCCAACCATTGGGCAAAAGGATATTCGAGTTGTTTCATCGCGGTTTTTTTGATGCCGTCAATGTGCTTCATGGTCTTTGACTGGGGTCACGGAGACCCGCGAAAAATAGAGTTGGCCGCGGTTGCAGGCGTAGTTCAGGTAGAGGTCGCCGCTCTCCATGCCGGCGGTGAAATCCTTGGAGAGTGTTCCCCATTGCAGCATTTTCCCATTGTGATCCATCTGGATATTCGCGGCGCTTTGGCGCGAGCGCTGCACATCTGAGTGGCAGAAAACCATCATAATGCCGTCAAAGTCGGCCGAGGTGCGAAACTCCACTGTGACGACGTATCTGCGCCCCTTTTCCAGCCCCGGGAACTTCTGCGCGAGCATTGCGTAGTTCGTGTACTGGTTGAAGGCGCGGCGCTCCGGATCAGGGGAGACGGCGCGGAAAGCGACAGCGCGTCGCCCGTCGAACTGCTCGGCCTCTGCCTGGTTTTGACCATTGCGCTGAACCAGCTCCCAGTGCGCCAGTCCCTCGGTGAAGTCGGCATTCCGAATCAGGTTTTCCGCCTCGGAACGCTGGGGCACGTATTTCAGAAAGCAGCGTTTGGTCAGGCCGCCCAGGCCGACGTTGTCCTCAACCCGGATGGCGATGACATTTTCCTGTCCGGGACGTGCAGCCTTGCCGAAGGGAACCTCGAAGGATTCATTCCAGGAGTTCTCATTGCCCTGGTAGGGATAGGGACGGTGCAGAACCTTCTCGCCGTTGATCCAGACGTCGCACGCCTCGTCCGCCGATCCGACCAGCAGCACCGGCTCGCCCGGCAACTTCGCGGGCAGCGCCACCTGCAGGCGGTACCAGCCGTATCCGTCGTAGTCCGCATAGCCGCTCTGTTCCCAGGGACGGTCCGTCGGAATCTTTTTCCAGTCGGAGTCGTCGAAGTCCGGCACCGCCCACTTCTGCGCCTCGCCTCGCTTTTCCGGGTCAGTCTGGAAGGGCCAGTCGATGGGCAGCGCCACGGTGTCCTTCGTCATCTGCATGGCCAGGCCACGCGGCCAGCTGTTGTTCTCCCGCTCTACGCAGTAGCCGATGTTGAATGCCAGCCAATGCGCATGGTCAGCCCGGAAACCGTCCAGTGCCCCGACCGCCTGCGCGAAGTCGATGTAGTCGCTGCTCTTCTGGAATCGATCGTATGCGGTCGCCGCCTCCGCAGTGAGGCGGGCATTCTCCAGGCCGACGCGCAAGAACTCCACGCGCCGCCCCTCGATGGAATCCGCAGGGACTGCGGCCTTTGCACGAACAAGGATGGCGCCCAGCTCGGCGAAGCGATGCGGCGTGAAAAGCTCGTGCCCAGCCAGATAGTAGAGTGTCCACGAGCCGCCTTCCGGACGCCCCGATTCCAGCGCCGCCGAGGCGCCGCGTGAAATCTCTGCGAGGCACTCGAAGTAGCTCCGAACCTCCGATGCCGCCGCGCCGAAGGCGGAGCAGTATTCCCGGACGATTTCCTCAAAGGGCAGCCCGTTGGGGGAACTCTGCAAGCGCGCGATAGTGTAAAGCGTCAGCCCCTGCGCGGCATACATGCCGGTCAGCGAATCGAAGTCGCTGCCCTTGAGTGAGCGGGGTTCCGCGAAGGTGTAGCATTCGTGGACTTCACGTGCGTAGGCGATAGGGTAGCAGTGTCCGTCCAGCGTGAAGTTTGGGCGGATGACCAGGTCAGCGCCAGTCTTGCACCATCCTTCCCAGCGCTGTTTGTAGAGGTCTATCTTGGTGCGCGTCCACGGGAAATACATCGGCGGGCAGAAACTGAACTGGAAGCGCGGCCCTAACTCCGCTCCCTCCGGCGCGTCAGAAGAGTTGGCGTAGATGAGTCCGGAGAATTTAGCGTGCTTCTCCGGTGCGATTTGGTCAGCCAGCTGCTGGACGCCCTGGTAGAAGGCGACTTGGCGGCGGGTCATTGAACCGAGCTCTTCATACCAGCGCGTATCCCCCTTCTGGTAACGTTCGGCAGCGCGCGCTCGGCGCACCTCGGTGGGAATCGGCGACTGATCGTCCGCCATGCAGTAGTCGCAAGTGCACTGCAAGCTAGTGTCATTGCTCTTGAGGTTGATGCGGGGGATGTTCGGATTGTAGTTTTCCAGCCAGTCGAGCACCACCTGGCGGCGGAAGGCGGGCGAGCCAGTGCACATGCTGATGTACTTATCCTGACCGCCCCAGTACAGCGGGGAAGAGCGCCGCGTGCCGTCGGGCAGTAGATTGAAGAACTCCGGATGGGTTTTTAAGTATTTCGCCGCCCAGCCCTCGAAGGCGTGGGGATAATGCTGTTCGGAGAGGTCGCGGTTGCTGCGGTGGCGCAGCAGCCAGGCGATTTCTGCGTTCATGAACTCCTCGTAGCTCGTGGGCGTCGGCCACTGGTGGCGCACGCCCCACAACTGGCGCCAGAAGAAGAACTTGAGCTTGGGTCCGATCTCGCGACGCCCCGCCTCGAATTGAAAGGCAGCCTGGCGGGGGATGCACTCTCCCAGTTCACCCGGCCATAGCCAACGGCAGCCGTTTTCAAACTCCAGCAGGTCATAGACCGCGAAGAGCGTGCCGCAACTCTGCACTAGCAGGTCCGCAATCCGCTTGCCGCTGTCGTTGCCGACGAGAAGAAGCTGGTTTTGGTCTCCATATAATCTGGCGTGGTTGTAGGCCAGCCCCGCCGAGGTAAGGCCCGCTGCGCTCGCAACGGCGGTCTCCCCCAGCGAGAAGACGAAAGCACCGGCCGGCATGGGAGCTGGCTCGGTGATGGTCTCCACCTTCACGCCGGTCATTTTCTCCAGGTGGTAGCTCAACTCCTTCGCCGCGTAGGTGAGGCAGAAATCCGCCTCTGCGGGGAGCACGATGACGCATTCGCGCCGCGCCGGCTCAATTCGGATGGTCTCAGCAGGCGCCCAAAACGCCAGGGTGGTCAACAGGCTAAGCAGTATCTTTTTCATGATAGTCTTCCTATTCTAGAATAATTTCCACGCCTTCGCCATCATAGCCAAGTCCTGCCACAATCTGCACCTGGCCGGAACCCAGCGGCCCCGTCCAGAAAAAGTGCAGGTGTCCTGCCAGCACCGCTCGGATTTGCGCCTCGTTTCGGAGCCAGGTGCACATCTGCAACGTCGTCTTGTCAGGATAGCATCCTTCTGGCGCCGCCAGCGCCTGCCCTGCCTCGTCCTGCGGCGGCACGCCTGCCAAGTCTGCAACGGCCTTCCCGCGCTTCACGGTGAGTTCCCGGTAGAGTTCCGGTGTGTAGAGTGGAGTGTGCATCAACAGCACTGTCGGGGCGTTGCGCTGCGCCAATTCTTCGCGCAGGGCGTCGAATTGCGCCGTGTTGAAGCGATGGTCGCTGTTGTCGAGGCTGATGAGGCGGCACTCCCCGACCCACTCCACCGCGAAGTCCAGCGCATTGCCCGCCGCTGCCTGCACCAGCGCACGGCGGTGCGCCTGGGCCGCTGCATCCAGGGCTTCCGGCTTATAGAGCGACTGGGTGAACTCATGGCTCCCCGGAGAGTAGAAGAGCTCGCCGGCTTGGACGGCCTCCTGCATCGCCTCCAGGTTGGCGGCGGTCAGGAAATCGTAGAAGTCACCGGAATGTACAATCCGGTCGCAATGACTGCGGCCGTAGGCCAACAGCTCCCGCAGCGTCGCTAAGACCCGTGCGCGCTCCGCCTCGACCGACGCGACAGGCTCCGAGTACGCGTCCAAGTGGTAGCGTGTACGCAGTTCCGCCAGCTCCCGCAGAGGTGTGCGCTCTCGTTCGTCCGCCAGCAACAAATGCGTATCGGAGATGTGCAGCAGCTTTATCGGCCTGGAAAGACCCGCTTGGATGGTCACCCGTTCCAGTTGCATCATTTGCCTCAGTCGCCAACCCAAGCGTAGAATGGGCTGTTCTTGTCAGCCGGACGCGCTGGCACCCAGTTGGTCGAGATGATGCGGTTCATCGCTGCGCAGTGTCCGTCCAGATAAGCTATGTTCACGCCGACATTCCGGTTCGGATTTCCTGTGTAGGAGTTGCCGTCGCCGCTGACATTCTCCAGCAGTTCGGGTGGCATGCCGTGCCGATAGGCGACATAGCGCCACTTGTAATAGATCGTGTTGGCGTTCCGCGAATCCATCAGCATATAGGTCGCGGAAGGACGCTGCGGAATGCTGTCCGGCACCCCATATTCGTCAGACCTGTACTTTGACACCCACTGGTTCATAGAGTAGGAGAGCCCCAAGTCGCCAGCGACAAACGGAATCGTCGTCCACGCTGGATCGGCATCTGACGGACACCGGTAGATCGGCGCTTTCTCCCCAGCCGCGAAGACCGCCGACGCCCCTATTGCATGGGAGACATATCCGGACTGGGACAGCCCCAGGTAGGGCGCGACGTAGTTTGTCCAATACGGTCGGTTCGTCCCCGAGCCGCCGTTCGGAAAGTTCTCATTATCCATCGCATACATCAGGATTCCTTGGGAAATTTGTTTCTCATTGCTCAGACAGCTTATCGACCGCGCTTTTTCGCGCGCCTTCTGCAAAGCAGGCAGTAGCATGGCCGCCAAAATGGCGATGATGGCGATGACGACAAGAAGTTCTATCAGGGTGAAGACTCTTTTCATTGGATTCCGCTCCTTGGTGGTTCGTAAAGGTTGGTTTGGTGACAAGACTGGACTGCTTACGCCGACTTGCTCCACATTGAGCTCGCTTTTATTGTTCACTGTCGGCTCTGTCATTAATTATACACTGCTTTTAGGCCAAAAAAATATAATTTTTTAGTTTTTACTATTGTGATTTGGACAAATTGCGTTAACTTATCGTTAGCTTGTTTTTTGCTTGCGAGCGCGGTTTCTTCCCTGTGCTGCCGCCAAGCTTCCGGGTTCTTCTGTGTCCGGCTTAGGACAAGTCCCCGTAATCCACCATGTCCGCTATTTTGACGCCATCCTCGCACGTTGTGCATTTCCACTGGGCGGAGCTCTCGCCGGTTCCCGGTTGCCCCATTATGCTTTTCAATGTGAGCGGGGAGGCCACCCTTGCGGAGATGCACACGCACACCTATCTGGAGATTGCATTGGTGGTTTCCGGCAAGGGAACATACCGCACCTCGGTTGAGGAGTTCCCGGTCATGCGTGGCGACCTCTTCCTGCTGGGCCCGCAGGACTGCCATTCCTATTCACACCAGGAGGATATGGTTGTCTACAATCTGCTGCTTCAGGACCAGTCGGTTCTCCAACGGCACCTGACCCTGCTTCAGGAACCATCGCTAAGCTACTTCTTTGATTTGGAGCCTCGTCTTCGGAATCGTGATCGTTTCAAGCGCCACTTGCGCCTTACCGAAGAGCAGATGCCGGCCTTCACCGCAGTCCTCGACCAAATGGCTTGCGAACTCCACGAGCAGGACACCCGTTTCCAGGAAATGCTGAATCTGCTTCTGGAACAGTTCCTGATTCTGCTATGCCGCACCTGCAATCTCACCTTCGGCGCATCTGAGAACCAGCTCTTTATCTTCGCCAAGTCGCTGCGGTTTATCGAAGATAATCTCGCTAACCCCATCACCTGCGAACAACTTGCCCGCCAGGCCGGCATGAACACCAAGACCTTCTATCGATACTTCAAGGACACCACCGGCACCGCCCCTATTGACTATGTCATCCAGTTGCGCCTTGCCCGCGCCCGCGAACTCCTCCGGAGCACCGACCTTCCCATCAAGCGCATCGCTGCCCAATGCGGCTTCTCTGATTGCAGCTATTTCAGCCAGCGTTTCCGCCGCCTCTATCGGCTCTCCCCGCGTCAATGCCGCCAAGCCAAGTGATGGCCTCCATTGGTAGCCGCGGACTAGGGCTTCAGGAGGGCATAAAGGCATTATGGCTATAAGAATGATATATTTTTGTCGGCTGAAGACCCGTGGGGGACACGTGTCGAAAGCTCCTCAGTCCACTAACATCCATTAAAGTCCACTTTCGCCCATTGTCCACTGTCCACTCAAGCGCCCTATCCGGGAAGCCTGGCTCTGAAGCTTACCGGAACTCCGAGTATCAATGACTGACGCATAACCAATACTGTCCACCGTGTCCATGCCGTACGTTTGTTGTAAAAGCTCAACTAGGCATTAACTTAGGGAAGTGGCTCATTTAAAGCGACCCACAGCGCACATACGGCAAGGCTTGGCTTGTCATCTTGAGTTAATTACGGGCGGAGGTTTTGTATATGACTCCTAATGACATAAAGGAGATTTTCATATGCCGCACCGTGTAACAGAGCTTTATTGCATCATGCCGATTGCGAACGTCGCATCGGTGATGGTGCATGGCATTTTGTCGCATGATGAGGCGGCTCGGTTGAGCCATGCGGATATATCGCTGGCAGAAGTGCAGAAGCGGAGGGAACAGAAATCGGTGCCCGGCGGATTGCGCTTGCATGAGTATGCTAACCTGTATTTTTGTGCACGAAGCCCGATGATGTACAGACGACAGGGTGAACGGGAACGGCTTTGCGTTTTGCTAGTTGATCGACGACTGCTGGAGTCGCCCGGCATAGTTTTGAGCACCGGCAATGCAGCCAGTGATTATTCGCGTTTTCTATCGTCACCAGCGGGACTCCAGGAAATAGCATGGGATGATGTGTTTGCCGATTACTGGACTGATGAGAATCCGCTCAAGCAGATGCGGAAAAAATCGGCAAAGTGCGCTGAGGTGCTCGTCCCGCATTGCGTCAAGCCATGCTTCATCACTGGTGCTTATGTCAGTTGTACGACTGGCCGCGATGCCTTGTTGGCAACCGGATTCGAGTTACCAATTACGATAAATCCAGATGTGTTTTTTGGCTGAGGTGAGACTATGCCCCAGGTTTTGATAGGCAATTTATTCGATAGCCGGGCACGGACGCTGGTGAATACGGTGAACTGTGTTGGGGTGATGGGAAAGGGTATCGCCGCCGAATTCAAGAAGCGATATCCGGAGATGTTCCTTGACTACGCAAAACGCTGCGCCGACAAGAGCGTGCGACCCGGTGTCCCATACTTGTATGAGGACCTGCTGGGTACTTCCATCGTTAATTTCCCCACCAAAGACCATTGGCGTTTGCCTTCGAAGCTGGAAGACGTGATACGCGGCCTTGATATTTTTGCAGACAAGTATCGCGAATGGGGGATTACATCAGTGGCATTTCCCCCGCTTGGCTGCGGCAATGGTGGCTTGGAATGGCGAACAGTTGGTCCTATCATGTACCAAAAACTGTTGCCGCTTGATTTGGAAGTTGAAATCTACGCGCCCTTCGGCACCCCGAGAAATGAACTTTCCGTTGAATTTCTTGAGCAGCCATCGGCCGCGTTGAGCAGCATTGTAGGGGCAACTCAGAGCAAAATGAAAAAGGAGTGGATAGCGTTGCTTGAAGTGCTTTGGCAGTTGGAGAGGCAGCCTTATGCTGCCCCTGTTGGCAGAACCATCTTTCAGAAAATCTGCTATGTGATGACCGAATTGGACCTCGAAACAGGTTTTCATTTCAGCCAAGGGAGCTACGGCCCGTTTGCACCTGAAGTCAAGGAAGCTCTTTCGGTGTTTGCCAATGCGAACCTTGCTCAGGAGCAAACATTGGGGCGCATGACGGCGTTGCGAACCGGCCCTGGATACGAGACCCTACGAGTCCAATATGCCGACTATTTGGAATCCATGCAAGATAAAATTTCCAAAACAGTGGATTTGTTTTGCCGCATCAAAAATACCGAGCAAGCAGAGGAGGTCGCGACCGTCTTCTATGCAACCCGTCAAGTCAAGGTAGCACAGCAGCATGCTACTGAACAGGATATTTTCGATTACATAATCGAATGGAAGAAGCAGTGGAACACACCGCAGAAGCGAGAAGCCGTTGCGTCCGCAATTCGTCATCTCGTAATACTCAAATGGGTTGGCGCTGAATACAGCCAATCCTTGCCGGTCGCAGAGGATGCCTTCTGATGGCAGAAAGGGAGATTTGGCACGGCGATTCTGTTTGTTAGACGTCCGGCAGTGCCCCTGCTGGGCGCCACTTTTGGGGCACGCCTGCCCCCAGGCTGAAGCCAGGGGTTAAGCATGGTTAAGCGCCTACGACGCGTATGGATATGACTGTAGGCATGATGCAATTTTGCCGACTGGAAGCCTGTGGAGGACACGTGTCGAAAGCTCCGCTTGTCCATTATTGTCCACTTCCGTCCACGTCCACTGCCACTAACGTCCATTAAAGTCCACTAAAGTCCATTGTCCACTGTCCACTAAAGTGCTTTACCCGGGGTGTCTTAGCGCCGTAGATTGTCGGAGTTCCGAGTATCAATACTACAAGCATTTATCACAAAACTTCGCACATTAACAAAGGTTTGCCAGCATATAGAAACTCGAAGGCCACCACCAAAAATAAATATTTGCGTAAGATGATTATCTTCGCCCCAGTGACGCCTGTGGGCACTATGAAGAAATTAAAACTCTATCACTACCATACAGTAGCCGCGCATCTCGGGAATCGTGATGGACAAATAATCCCCTGAAACAGAAAAGGGGATCTGCTGCTGTTCTGGTGCAATATACACCTTATTCACTAGCCTACCGTCTAGGCGCAGTTTCAGTTTAACCTGCGAAAGCGGAAGTTCCTCCTCAACGATCAGAGTTTTGCCGCGTAACTCTGGCAAATAGTTAAGCAAATGAATTATGCGCTGATCGGTTTTCTCAGTAACGAAGACTCGGGCGAACGAAGGTAATGAAGCATCGGTTACCAGCAGCGGTTTCGGGAGCAGATGCTCCAACATGATCGACAGCACCGTCCTCTGTTCGACCGAGGCCTGGTTATAATACCCTTCGAAAAGAGGGAAGGCGCAATAGGCACATTGGCTATTCAGCACCACAAAAGGAAATTCCGTATCTTGGCTGGGGGGGGTATAGAAATAGGAATAAACACCATCCCAATGCTTGTTATAATAGGGTGCAACCACCTTACCTACTACCTTGCTGCCAGGAAGGGCTTCGGTGTTAAGGCCGTTGGTATTGGTTGACAGCGGCATGTCTGGCACCCTGGTAGCAAACTCACCGGTCAGGCGGAAAAAGGCTGGCGCGTATTTGCACTCGCCCATATACTTCACTCCCCATTCTTTTGCAAACCGGAAAGCGCTGCCTTCGGCATTCAGCCCGGAGCGTCCGGTGGCCAACAGAAATTTCCCAGCAGCCAGATGTTTTTTCACCATTTCTGCGAGCTTGTCATCGAGGATGACCTCATCCGGCAGAAGCAGTAACGAATAACAGCTCCAGTCGCTGTCTGCGTCGATAAAGTCGAACTGCATTTTGAGTTCTGAAAGCATGCGGGTTGCTCCAATGAGCGTTGGGCTTTTGCATAGCCTCCCAGGCATCACAACGCCGATATCAACCAGGTTTTTTGCGTCTGCAAACCAGGGTTCATACTGGCGGAGCTTGCCATAGATTCGGCTTGCGCGATCGAGAGCGGCACGGTTCAGTTTTCCGCTCGGGTGGAAATGGTCGCCAATATTTGGCCGCATGCCGTTGGCCAGTCCAAAAAGGAGATCATATTCCACGGCAGCCTGCGGACGGAGGCTGCCAAAGTCCCCCCAATCATTGAAACGTCCAGTCATATTCAACACTGGACCATTGGTCAGATTGCGGTAATACCTAGCGGTCAGCGGTAAATAGTCGTAGCCCCAGGTAGGATTGGTGGGAAGGCACTCGCATTCGAGGTAGGTGCCGATCTGGGCATTGTCCTTCGCCGCAATGCCAAGAAAATAAACCAGCAGGTTGTTTTCCTGCGGGCGCAGCAAAGCTGAAATATCCTCAGCCAGGCGTAATGCGGAACTGCGCCCAAAATTCTGGAGTACCTCGTCATCACGCCAGTCTAAATTCTGCTTCTGCATTTCCCGGATGCAATATGGGCATATGCATGGAAAGCCATTGAAGCTGTCCAGCAGGAAACCTGCCACTGGATATTTGTCGCGGACTTCCCTGATTAGGTTCATCAGGTAATCCCGATACGGCGAATTCAGGCACATTGTTCTCATATACGGAGTAACCCAGCCGATGTCATAGATGTCCGGTTGCAGCAACTGCCCTTTCGGACTGATCATGCACCATTCCGGATGCTGGATAGCGTCTTCATTGCTCAGTCCACAATTCAGGTAGGCTGTAACCGCGATGCCGCATTTATTGCAGGCATCGACGGTTTCTCCAAACAAATCGCGCCCTGGCTGAATTGAGGGATGCCGGTTTCCGATCTGCGTATCAAAATAACAGAAGCCCTGATTGCATTTCGCATGAAACCCCAGCAAGTCAACCCCGGCTGCCTGTAAGCTTGACGCAAACTCATCCGCCAGAAAATCATGCCCGACTTCCGGGCAGGACTTCATCGTATGATGGTCGAAAAACATGACATATTTCGGCTGATGCATAGTTTTATTTCTGCTCATTGCTTTTGTCAATTTATTTCACTGACGGCAAACTTAGGCCGCGCTTACACTGCATCTGCTGCCTTAGCGTTAATCACTGGTCTCAGTCACCATGACTGTCTTTGCCCAATCGATAAATACGGGTCTGCCCAGGGTATTCCAAGTGGTCTTCGACACTTGCCGTTCTGCCAAAATCAAGGCCGGAAATCATTTCCTGCACGGTTACGGCTTGAGGCAGGCTGATGACGTGGCGTCCAGCCTTTACTCCATGGATGACGACATAGGAGTCATTGGCCAGCAGCATGGCACCGTCCTGGGAGTAGACATGGACGCCAGCCTGCTCTGCCAAGGCGGTCAAAAAATCCTGCGCAGGTGGAAGCAATGACCAGATCGAAGTAAAGCGTCCCGTATCGGTTGAGGCGGCAACAGCCTTACCGTCTGCCGAGGCAAGCACGGTGACAGTCGAGTCAGGCAACGCAAAGAAAACCGGGCTGAAGGCATAAGAGTGTTCAGAGCCGGCAAGCCTGCCTAAAGGCGCATCGCTGCTCCCAGTGGACTGCAAAAGTGAGCGCTTACGTTGCTCCTCAAATGTAATGCTAGTAAGCTGACGCATGGAACCTAGATCGAATTTGCCATCGACAAGGTAGCCAGGGGCATAGCCCCAAAATGCTGTTGCGTGGTTTTTGCTGAGTTTACGGTGGATCATCTCCCGCTGGCCAGCATTTATCGCCCACGGGTTAACGAAAATATACAGTTTGAAGTCTGGCATTTCATCGTTGTCTAGGTCATCAAGGAAATATGTCTTGAATGGGAAACCGGCTGTGTGCAGCTTCTGATATACACCCCAAATATGGTCTGTAACAAATTCACTAGGTGTTGCCGCCAAATTAAGCAATGATTCCTTCTCATCAAAAACCAAAGCAACTTCAGCCGTATCAATGCGCCTGCCGCTCGCTATGCCCTCCACGAGTGCTTGCATCCTGGCGACGTCCTCCATCATTTCATCCTGGTGGTAAGCATGCATGCCTGCCTGACAGACGTAGTACATACCGTAGTTCTCGCCTACGGTATAGCTGTAGGCACGGCGGATAACCTCCATGCTTTCGCGTAGCGTCGCAGTGCGTCCATACTCTAGGCGTGGATAGAGATGGGTGCGCAGATCCTCCTCGCGCCATATCATCTTACGGTATAGCTGAGCTGCTCCCGTAAAGCCAGCGATGTTGACGCCGGGCTGCCCCCCACGCCGCCGCAGGTAGTCAATCGGCGTAGCGATGGAATCAATAAATGGTGACTTAAATACGTCTGAGGTGGTCTGCAATCCAGCGGCATGAAGAAGGCCGCGACCGGCGTAATACAGGGAGTAGCCGTAATACGTGGTGATTATCCTGTCCGCAGAGGCGTTTTCCCGGACAGCACGGCAGGATTCCTGGAAATTGAGAAATGTACGTTCGTTGAGGAAACGGCGAAAATCAGCGATTTCGGCAGCCTTTTCCGGATCACGGAAAAGTCCGTTCTCAGTGGCAAAGCGTTTTTGTGGCGTTGGGATTTCAACTTGATCAAAGGTAATCCCTGGCTGCCGCCAGCTCCGAGCCATTTCCGCATCGGTGACATAACGTTGGCGCAGGTAGTTGCGAAAACTGTTCAGCGTCGGCAGGGAATAGCCTGTCAAACCGCCGGAAAACTGCCCTGGCCAGTACCATTCATTGGCGTCGCCGCCGCTGATAGCATAGCCATATACATGATTACAGTAAGGGCGAGACTCCACATGCCGCACAAAGTCCCGCACCATCTGGATGGACGTGGCCAACCATTTATCCGACCCCATGGGGCCACCATAGCCTGTCCATTTTTTCTTGCCAAGACCTCCCTGTCGCCAGTCAACATAATATTCCTCCAACTCCTCTGGGTAATTTTCCTTGAACCACTGCGGTGGAGTGATGCCCAAGCTGACCACCAGCCGGATATTGGGGTTGATTTCTATGAATTTCTCCAGCCGCGCATCCAGCTTACTCCAGTCATATTGCCCTTCAGCCAGCCAAAATTCGTCAACCTGGCATCCCGCACGCACCTGATTAACGCTGGCAGCTGCGAAGTCAGCGATGAATTCATTAAAAAGCGGCTCCCGGCGTTCATAGACATGAGGATTGGCGATTATGGGCGCTTCGGAGCGGTTATTGATAAGCAGACGCAGGGAACGTGCATCGCCTTCGTATTTCCCAGACATGCTCGTATTACCTACAAATGGATCCCCTGGCTTGTCTGCAAGGTAGCGCTCGGTCTGACGAAGGCGAGTCTTCATCTCCGGATCACATGGGAGCATCTCTTTGCTATAATACGCCCTGGTCGCCAGCATGCGCACCGGCTCAGTACGCCGGGCGGCAAGTTCATCGGCCGCCTGCCGAATCTTCTCTGGCGGGGCGCTGCCGGCGATGACCGTAAGGGACTCTATCAGCATCTCAGCAGCGAGTTGATTGTCTTCCTCATTTTCGACCCGGAAGCTCCCCAAGTACAAATCGCTATTAGAGTTCAGCAACTTCCGCCTAATCTTCTTCGGGTTTTCCGCCAACAGCACGCCATTGAGATATATTTTGACGGCACCATGCTCATATACGGCTGCCAAATGCTGGAACCGGTCATATTGGAAAAGCTCTTTTGCTTCAGCCTTGCTGTGTTCCTGGCATTCATAGCGAAAATTCTGATTATAGGGTACTCCTACCGTCCTTATCCCACCTTCCACATAATAAAAGCCCGGGACATAGGCATTGATGTCAAACGCAAAGTCGAACTTATCCTGTCCTGGTGGCCGTCCGGCATACGGCTGCATGAACCCGCGGCTGAGAATTGGTGCTCGAAAGGTGCGTTCTAAGTTGGAAGCCTTAGCAAGAGCAACCATAATGGTGAATTTTTCACCGAAGGCATCATTGGCACAAGGAATGCGGAAGCGGGCACCAAAAGCGACCCGCAAGGCGTTGTTTTCCGACTGCAATTGCCCACAGTCAGAAAACAGGGTGTATGTGCCTGTTTTGTCAGTGATCTGGCTTAGATTGCCACATCTGGAAAAATCGAAGTCCATCAATACTGTTCCATCAACAAATTCAGCCTCCTTAAGCGCATCGGCAGTGCCAGAGACCCATTCAACGTCGTCCAGAAATACACCCTGATCCGAGGAGAGAGCGGGCGCGATACGGGCAACTTGCCGGCCATTCACTTCTTTTTCTATAGGCAATTGCATAATGTACTCCTTCCATTCCGCCGTGACTGTGCAAGAGGCGCTATGCCGGTCAAGGCGTTTACCAGATTCATCCTGGAGATTGACATGGAACGAAAGCACTGCCCCTGGTTCCTCAGAACGTGCCCACAAGTAAACGGCAGCGGTATCATCGCTAGGCCGACTCCGTAAAAGCGTGGCATCAGCCATCACTTCTCCACGTAAATAAATACACTGTTCTCCAGAATATGACTGCTCTCGGACAATGCGATATTCCCCATTTTTCAGGATTGGGACAAGATACCACCCATATGGTAGCAGAAGTGGTTCTGGATATGTCCACTTGTTGGCTTCAAGCTGCGGCTTGACCCATTCCCCGCTTTTTTTTAGAGTCTCAAATCCCTCTGGCTCAATGGTGTATGCAGATGACGCGAGCAGCAAGCACAATAACAGCAACTTTTTCATCTTAACAGTACCTTTGAAAAAATTCCATGCTGGCGACCACCCTGTCGACATAATGTACGTGGAAACAGCTTAGTGCCAACCGTGAAATAACGAATGCCCGTTGTACTTTTGGCTAGCTTTAGCCACTTAGTCAAACCACATGGGACATTCTCACTCTCTGCATGGCCCATGCTGGCACCACACTCTTTAAGTCATGCTTACTGGTAATTGTACTTCCACTGGGGAGTGTTACCGGCATTCGGTATCTGCGCTGCCCGCACTTGCTCGCTATGACCGTCAAAAAAGAAAATATTCACACCTTGGTTGTGCACTGGGTAAAAACGTGGAATGTATTGGTTACCGGGGTTAGATTCGTTGTTGCGGATGTAGTAGGCAGAGTCGCAGAAGATGTTGGTGGGATGGTCACGGTAATAGGCATCACCTGTGATATAATACAAGGAGGACGGCTGGGTGACCTTGCTATCCTTGATTGGCTGGCAGTTGCCGGCTTCTATCGCCGCATTCATCGCCATCACATAGAAGGTCGAGGCACCAGCAAGGCTGGCGGGAACCTGTGATACAATCGTCGGGCAAATGTTCTTCCGAGGTTCCCAGATAACCTCCCCGCTGTTGACTAGACGAGTAATCCACTTCAAATTTTCTGGAGCCTGCGTGGTATAAGGAGGTACCCAGCCGTCATAGTTGAGATGGTACATGATCGCACCAAGGCCGATATGCTTGATGTTGTTCATGCAGCTAATCTGATGGGCTTTTGCGCGAGCCTTGCTCAAAGCCGGCAACAGCATCGCTGCCAAAATCGCAATGATTGCAATCACGACTAAAAGCTCAATCAAGGTAAACCGTCGCCATGATGAGCAGCTTTTCCCAATCAACGTCTTTACTCTCATTTTCGACTCCTTTTCTTTGGTTGGACAACACCCCTGTCACAAACAGATTTCCTTTCCGTAATTTTTACTGGCAACAGCACATCGCGTGTCGCCGACAAATTCTTTCCCTCGATGGCGTCGGTAATGAAATGAACCGTGCCACCGCCCATCTTCTCAAAATCCTGGGCGATGGTGGTCAGGCAAGGATAAGCAGCCATCGAATAAATCGAATCGCCAAAGCCGATCATGGAAAATGCTTCCGGCAATGATAAGCCAGCAGATAGCGCCCCTTTGCCCAGCATTAAGGCCAGCAGGTCAGATTCGCAGACAACTGCATCAACGCCGTCTCGAACAAAGTCCTTCGCCAACTCACGCATATAGTCCTCGTCAAGCAGAAAATTGCCTTCCTTGAGATGGAGTACAATCGGATCCTGAGCTGGATAATGCTTGCGCATCCCCGCCCGAAAGCCAGCCTCGCGACGCACCTGGTATTCGGACAGTCCAAGGAATTTGGCGAGAAAAACAATCTTCTTATGGCCATATTTGTGCAAGTAGCGAACTGCACTCTCAATCCCGGCAGCGTCGTCAGAAGTCACGCCAATACCGCCGGGGTTGCTCAAATTAGCTGTCCCCCAAATAATCGAATGACGGTCAAGAACATCGGTGATGCACTTTATGGCGTCAAGACGAGAAATGTGGAATACAACACCGGCAACGCGCCACCCCATTAACTTGTCGACAACCTCCTCGGCATTGTGAGGCGTCAAATGATGGACGGTGACCATGTAGCCACGCTCACTGGCAGCATCCAAGACGCCATTCTGAATCCGGCCTGTATACTCAACACCACCCATGGCACCGCTGACAAAACCCAAAACATTGCCATGCCGACGCGCTACTGAAGCAGCAAGTTCATTCCGGCGATACCCTAGCTCCTTCGCTGCTGCCAGAATCTTAGCGCGTGTCTCCGGACGCAAGGACTGAGCCCGGGGATGATCGTTCAATACCTGGGATACCGAACAAATATTCACACCGGTACGCTCCGATATGTCACGCAATGATACAGCCATGCCAAAAATCCTCCCTACAAACAAAGCTAAGCGATTAGCCTAAATAAAATCAGCTATGCTCACTAGAAAATCCACCATGCGGGAAATCTTTCAATCTGCTAAGCTAATCGTTTAGCCTAACGTTGAAGTTACAATAAATCATGAATTTTATTTGTCAAGTAATGTTTTTTTTATTTTTTCGAAGGGTGCACAACAACAAAGAATCATACTGTCGGTTTCGGCTCGGCCTGTAAAAAAAACTCTTTTCTGTTTCCCGCCTCTTGGTTCAGGGCGTGAAGTTCCCTGACACCCCCCGGGCAATTTTTTTTCCATCAAACTTGGCGATTTGATTAAAAACTGCCCTTGCGCCATTGCAATAATATATTTTTCTACTCCGAACCGACGCCTTCACCCACTTGGCACAGTGGCCTCAGGATGTGTCGAATACTATGTGCACTCCCTTGGGCAGGCCGTCCAGCCTGATGAGCTGGCTGAGCAATGCGATTTTCAGTTGCAGCATGAAGGCCTTCACCGAGCGATGGCACTCGGCGAAGGTCCTCCTGGCACTTCCCAGCGTGCTTCCGGTTGTCTCCTGCTGAAGCAGCTTTTCGAAATAGTTGGTTGAAGTCATCAGCGTCCTTATCAGGAACGCCAACTGGACGATCATGAAATAAACCAGCGAGACGTTTTCGCGCGTGCCAAACGAGCGCTCCAACGCCAGTTCGGAGTTTTTTTGAACGTTGAATGCTGTTTCAATCTGCCACCTGGTGCGGCCGTTTTGCAGTTCCTCCTTGATGTTTTCCTTGTTCAGTTTTTGGTTTGTGGCGTATGCGAACGTGGTGCGCTTCCCCTCGCTCCAGGCGAAGGTGCCCTCGGCCCTGAAGACATTGACGGAATACCCCCTTTCGGCCTTATGCGGCTTGAAGATGGCGCCGTTGTACCATCCGCAGACGTATTTTTCACCGGCCTCCCTGGCGTCCACGGGGAGCCTGTTGCTGGTGCGCTTGGCGATCTCCTTCCTTGCCAGGGCGCTGAAACTCGGGGCGACCTGGTCCTTCCAGACGATCGTGTATTTCCAATGATGGCTTTCGATCAGTCCGATCACCTTCACGGAGAAGTACAGGCTGTCAAGCAGCAGATGGAAGTGCTGGCGCGGGAAGGCTTTCTTGAGCTTGTCCGCCATCCGGAAGAAGGCCTTGAATTCGCAATCCTGCTTGGCATACTCGACGGCGTCCTCGTTGTTCCTTATGAATTCCACATGCAGGGGGATCCTGATCCCGTTCTCGGCCACCAGCGAGACGACCAGCGCCGACTGGAAGTACTCAATCTCCCCGTTCGCCAGCGTGCGGTGGCAGCAGTGCTTCATGGGGTGCCGCGAGGTGTGGAATTCGGTGGCGTCGATCGCGATGCGGAAGTACCCATTGTGCCTGAACAGCTCCAGGCGCTTGTCCGTCCGGAGCTGGATGAAGCACTTGTACAGGACCCAATTCAACTCGTCGGGGTCAAGCTCGCCGGCGAGGTGCTTGAGGGTGTCCGAATGGGGCAGATGCTCGAAGTCGCAGCCGCTCAATGCGTTGATGTTCGCAAGGAGGAAGCCCTGGCTCTTAATGTCATCCCAGCCGCGGGCGCTTTCGACGAGGCACAGCCGCTGCAGGGTCATGCTCCACACCATGCCCTCAATATCGTAGGTCACGAGCCAGGGCACCCTCGGGTCCTCGACCTCCGACAGGAATTGATTCAGCCTGGGCAGCATCTGCCCGGCAACCCCTAGGGTGTCTCCGGCGCACTTGAGCTGCTCAACGCGCTCCTTCGGCTTGCGGCCCGGGCGCGGCCTGCGTGCATCCGTATCAGGTCCTCCGACAGGGCCGACAGCTCCGCGATCAGCTTCTTGGCCGAGCGGAAGTTCTTCACCCAGGCCAGGGCAGTCTCCTCCATGGCCACCGGGACATAAAGGGTTCTGGTCTTCTGGTCCACCTTTGTCGATATGACAAGGAAGGGGTGCATCTTGCGCCCCCGATGGCACGGGCAGTCGGCAGCCGTGCATTTTCGGTACTTCCTCACCGGCGTCCCCTGGAGCAGCGGGCCAAGCTGGCCCAACTTCTTCAGCCGCAAGTTGATGCTTGCGTAAATGCGTTTTTCTGACTTGAGTTCCATTCTGTCGCCTTTTCTGTCTTTTCATCGGTCTTCTTTGAAAATAGCTACGTATTACTACGGAGCTAATAACATAATGCATAAATCATTGATGTCAAGCGCAGGTAGGCATGAAAAATCAATTTATTTTTTGAGTCGTCGTTGTGTAATATCCGTAGTAATACGTATCCTAAAAAAGGACAGAAAAAAGCTCCTAGAAGAAAACCAGGTCGTCTTCTAGGAGCCAAAAAGGAAAACGGGCAAGCTTTCAAGGGGAAAACTTGTCAAGTCGTAGAAGAAAAATTATGATTCTTTGTTGTTGGGAAGCAGCGGCAGCCGTTTGCAAAATCGGGCAGATGCATTTTAGTATTATTTTTACAATTTTCAGGATTTTCGGAGTGTTCTATGAGATTGGCGGTATTGGTCAAGCAAGTGCCGGACACGCGTT
>Ga0209723_1002180_pt1 | contig 27202 bp, 23 predicted proteins | sample BiotimSIPDNA_2_FD_185750 | JGI IMG/M metagenome (GOLD analysis project Ga0209723, IMG submission 185750) | Anaerobic biogas reactor microbial communites from Washington, USA - Biogas_R2 time_0 SIP DNA (SPAdes) (version 2) | ecosystem: Engineered > Bioreactor > Anaerobic > Unclassified | place...
TGGCGACCAAGTACACCGATGACACGGCATTTAACACGTTTGTCGCTAACACATTGCCGGGGCTTCAGGCACGTGTACAAGTGTTCTACCAAACCACAAAACCCACCTACACGGCGGTTGGCGACCTATGGTATGACACAGATTCAAACCCGCTTGAGGTGTGGAAATGCACCAATGTGTCTACACAGGCGCACACAGCGTTTACTGACCCTGTCTTGACACGGGCACTCGCGGCGCAGACAACAGCCAACAGCAAAATCAACACCTTTGTAGGCAGTTCAACGCCCACGGCATTGGCGGCTGGCGACCTGTGGCTTGACACCGGAAACAAAAACATCTGGAAGCGGGCAACGGCGGCTGGCACGGGCGGTTGGGTGCCCTACCTCACAGCGGCGGGCTACGTCAACAGCACAGGCATCACGATTGACGGCACAGATTTGACAGTCAAGGCGACTGGAAACCTCAACCTTGCGGCTGACGGAAATATTAACGTCCAAAACGGCGGAAATCTCAACGTCCTTAATGGCGGCGATATTGAGGTAAATAATGGTGGCGACATCAATGTTGCGTCTGGCGGGAAAATCAACCTGACAACAGCCAACGACCTTATGCTCGGCGCGCAGAACATCACAGCGTTTGCTGACGGACGAATTGACGCCAAGGCGAGTACGATAGACTTATCCGCCAATAACAGCATCAAACTGGCGGTCACCAGCCAGTCGGCAAACCTTTTCCCGTCCCACCCAAGTGATTGGGAACAGGGGACTATCAATGAGGCGACCGGGTCACTCGTGCCTTCCGAAACCCGCATTAGGAGTAAGAACTATATCACACTGAATGCCGGGACATTGTACACCGTGTCGAGGGTAAAATCGCTATCGTATCAAATTTTCCTAATCTACTACAACGGCTCTGATACCGTAATCGGGCACAGCGGGTCGTGGGTCGCAACATATCCCTATTCATTCAGTCTCCCGTCCGGCGCTACAAAAATGCGATTAATTGTCCGCCATGGCGCCGACGGCGCGATTGTCCCAGCCTATGTCCCCGACGTCCTGTTCAGCATCGTGCCAGCGGGCGTTTCGGGCGGCGTGAAGACCTCCTCGGTTGAGGTCAACAGCAACGGCATCTACATGGATACGACCGGCGAGGTTGACATCCAGACAGACGATTTTCTTATCAAGAATAAGGCTGGGCAACCCATGTTGAGCGTCGCTGCATCAGAATCTGGCGGAGCACTTGTACTTGGTGCGAGCAATAACCCTATCGAGTTCGGCGGAAACTTTGTTCTTGGGGCACAAAACGGCGGTCTGGGAATGGGGAGGTTGCCGTTCATTTGGGGGACTGTGCCTCCATCAGCATCAGATGGGCAAAATGGCGACATCTACATCTTCCACAGTGGTAATACTTCCGGCAGCGGCTGGAGCGATACTGCCTTAACTCTCGTGACACCATCTGCACAGGCGACACGCTTCGGAGTGACGAGGGTGTGGAACCTACAATATGTATCTACTGGCTATTACCGTATCGGCAATGGCGTGGGTGACTCTACCTTTGACCGAGGGGCGCATTTCTCCTTCACGGCTCCGGCGGCTGTAAAGGGGCTGACTTTTGAATTTTGGACGGCCAAGAAAATGTCCGGGTCAACACTATCTAATGGTGTGACAAACTATAACGTGGTTTTGGCAAACACGAGTTACAGCATCTTAGCAACCGGGACAATATCGGCAACAAACTCGCCAGAAGCCCCTCAAAAGCACACAGTTACGCTGACCGCCCAGAACAACCTCTCATCAGGCGCGACATACTACATCGGTATTTTCTACCCGACCCTGGACGAAGGTAACTCCGCGCTCGTGGGTGGGACAAATGCGAAACTTAAAGGATCAACAAGTGGTGGAGCGACCAGCGGGCTATACGTCAAATCGAACGGAGCGTGGGTGTTGATATGATTAGAGAGAATAGAACTGTAAATGGGAAGCGTGTCGAGACAATCAGGATATTCCTTGATGCGCCCCAAGACTTAATCGACCAGTACAAGCAGGATGGGTTCACGGAGTTCCTTGAGCACTCCCTTGTCCTGTACAAACCCCCGGAAGCGGAAGTGCTGAAGGAGAAACTGGACAGCATAGCGGCGGACTTGCCGGATGAAATCGCTGTTGAGCATCCCGAAATCTATGGCGAATTGCGGAATAGTGGCGAGTTGGTTCCTACTAACAAGCGCATCAACTGGAACGGCGTTGTTATGAAGGCAAAAGTTGACCTGTGGGACAGGCTAGACCAGAACCCTGACAATGCCCCGGAACTTTGGGACGAACTTCTGTTTAGCGATACAAACTATCGCGAAATACCCGAAATCATCACAACTGAATTGGCATTTGGTAAGGATGAGATTGGGTATTGGCCGAAGAACGGCAAGCACTATAAGGCAAAACGAGACGGTGTTGTTCACAATCCAGAGGTTTACCCAGCAGACTGGGACGAAGTAACGGTTTCACTTAAAACTACTCAAAGCCCCGCCCGCAAGGGCGGGCTTTTTTATTGAGGTGAAGAATAGATGAAAGTGTTTTTAAGCCCAAGTAACCAGCCAAATAATCGCTGCATCCTGGGCCACTCGGAGCGAGATCATTGCGAAGAACTGACATTCAAGATGCTTCCATACCTGGATGCTTATGGAATTGAGCACAAGGTTCACAACCGCGGTGACAGCATGACGAAGTGGGTTAATGAGGCAACCCGTTGGGGTGCTCAGTTGTATCTGCCCATCCATACCAACGCCACGGCCAAGGGCACTGCGCGTGGCACTACATTCGGTTTTTACCCAGGACGCCTAGAGAGCATGGAAGTCGGAAAGATTTTCAAGAAGCACTGGATGAAGTTGTACCCCCTGAAGGATAGGATTCGCGTTGGAACTTATACTTTCTACGAGGCAAGAGCACCCAAGTGCCCGTCTGTGTACATAGAACTCTTGTTTCATGACAACTTGGCGGACGCCACATGGTTCCATGAGAACATGGACAAGGTTGCGGAAAACTTGGCTGACGCCATTGCTGATTTCTTCGGCGTTTATAAAGACAAGAGCGTTGAGCAAGAAAAAAGCATCGTTGATGGGCATATCGTAAAATTTCAAATCAAAAACCCTGAAAACGCAGAGTTTTTCAATAAGCCCATCGGTACTGTCATCCAACTGCCCATTGAGGAATATCTGCTTGGTGTCGTTCCTGCTGAAATTGGAAATAGCCATATTGAAGCCTGCAAAGCGCAGGCCATTGCCGCAAGGTCGCTTGTGTACTTTTGGACGCAAAAAGGGCAAGTGATTACCGACACGACTGTGCATCAGGCGTATCGTGGGGCGCTCACAAAAAATCCTGCATTCAAGAACGCCTTTGACGCTGTTAAGCAGACCACCGGGCAGGTGCTTCTTTATAATGGAACAATTGCGCAGACCTATTACGCCGACTCAAATGGCGGAAAAATGGTCGCATCTAAAGACCATTGGGTTGCAGACTTGCCCTATCTTGTCACCAAGGACGACCCTTGGACGGTTGCAAGTGGCAAGCCGTTTAAGGGGCACCCCGTTGGCATGAGCCAACAGGGGGCGATTTGGGCTGCCAATAATGGTGCGAACCACGTTGGCATCCTATCGTTCTATTATCCTGGGACTGAAATCCATCCTACGAGTTCTGCAAGGCCCACAGAAGAAAAGCCGATTATCGTCTTGTATAAGGCAGAGGCCGTTACTCGAAACCCTCTGTCCTTGAACATTTGGGCAACTGCATCTAAGAGCAGGTCTCTCAAATTGATTCCAAGAGGCGCAACGGTGAACGTTCTTGAGGAAGTTAGTTCAACATGGGCTTTTGTTGAGTATGAAGGTGTCAGAGGATATGTTGATCGCCAGTATCTAAAGAAATTGGCCGATAAGCAAGATGATACGCAAGGTAATACGCAAGAGCCGAAGCCGAATCCTGTGGGCGTAATTTATAAAGCAGAGGTTGTCACGAGGAACCCGCTTTCTCTCAATATTTGGTCAACAATCACCAAGGGGCAGTCGCTGAAACTCGTCCCGAGGGGCGCATTGGTTGATGTATTGGAAGAAATCAATGCTTCCTGGGCGTTTGTAGAGTACGACAAAACCAGGGGCTATGTTGACCGTCAATATCTGAAAATGGTTGGCGATAGCCAAGATAGTACGCAAGATAATACGCAAGACAGCCCATCGGAACAAAAGCCCGAAGAAAAACCTTCTGATGTGCTATATCGTTCCGTTGTACGCACAAGGTTCCCGCTGTCGCTGAACCTGTGGCGTTATGCGAACAAGGTGTCAAGCATTCGCAAGATTCCTAACGGGGCCACGGTTGATGTGCTGAAGGAAGTTACTCATATCTGGGCTAAGGTGAGATATAACGGCGAAGTTGGCTATGTTGACAGGCAATATTTGGAAAAAGAAGGAAAGCCACAACAGGGTGTTCTGTATAAGGCAACTGTTAAGACCTTGTATCCGTTGTCCTTGAACATTTGGCGTGACCCTCGCAAGGGCGTTAGCTTGACAAAGGTTCCGCGAGGCGCAGAGGTGTCTGTGCTTCAGGAAGTAGACGCGACTTGGGCTAAGGTCGCCTATGGAAAATTTGTTGGTTATTCCGATAGAAAATATTTGATTAAGAAGGGGTAATAGAAATGACTGAATTCATGACGTGGGAGTTCATTGGCACCTTTGTTGGCTTCGCCGCTGCCGTGGCGCTGATGACCGAGTTCTCCAAAGTGTTCAAGTTCCTTGAGCGCGTGCCCACCCAATTGGTTAGTTTTGCAATCGCCATCGTGATCATGGTGGTTTACAAGTTGGCGACCAACGACTTCAAAGGCGTTGACATTGTTCTGTACATCCTCAACTCTGCTGGCGCCTCTCTCACCGCTAACGGTGCCTACGATGCTGTTGAACGCATCATCGGGGCGGTTCGTGGTGAGGGCGATGATGAAATCGCAGTTTGATAAGCATTTTTAGGTTTAAGGGGGATAAATATAAATGGTTTTAGACAAAATTAAGTTCAAAAACCTCATCACTTTGGAAGAAAAACTGAGGTGCATCACCCGCGCCGTTGAGGGGATGTTTGTAGACGATGAATACTTGCCCGAAATCTACGAGGAACAGTTCTGGCTGAACATCGTCAGATCTTACGCCACAGAGGACATTGGCGAAATTGAAATCACGGTGGACAACCTGATGGAAGAGTTGTATGCGGGCGACCTGATGGGCGACCTGCTTGCCTCAATTAGCAAACAGCAACTCGGTGCTATCCGCACGGCTGTCAATAAGCGCATTGAAATGCGTCTGGCACAGAAGCCCATTGATGTGTTCTTTGAGAAGGCCACAGCATTGCTCACCAAGATTGAAGGCGCAGTAGATGGCGTTGACTTGAAGGCTGCCATCGAATCGTTTGGCAACTTGGATGTAAGTAAGGAAGTTGGAAAGGCTCTGGCCGAAAACCGTGGCAAGGATGTGAAAGTAGATTGATTTTTGAAAGAATGAGCGTGATGCTGTATGCGGAGGGATTTTCCCCTATGGAGGCATAGCAAATTTCTTAAAACCTGGGCTGTCATTACTGTGGTGGTGGCAGCCCTTTCTTTTCTAATAGTTGTATGTGCAACTGAGTCTGGGGCAAAGCCGTCTGCAACTCCCCCGCCCCCGAACTTTTTTGACCAGTTCAAATCAAACACGTTGAGCCTTGCAGCCATTCTTGGTGCGCTGACAGGTATTTTTGTTTTTGTTGGCAAAGTGTTCAAGCCGTTCAAGCATTGGTTTGTTTCTTGGGTGAGGCGATCTCTTGAGATTGTCGATGTAACAAAAGCGATTGATGAGAGGTTTAAGGCCGTTGAAAGTGGGCTTGCAATTAATTCGCAAACATCGCAAAAGCAATACACCATCATGTCTGGCCAGAATCAAACACTTGAAGACGGGATGGCTGCTATCTTAGCGTCTTTGGAAGAAATAAATCGAAAACTCGCGGAATCAGAAAACACGGACAGGGCGCTGATTCGTGATTCTATTACGAAAACATTCTACAAGTATTGCAAGCGTCAAGCAATTCCTATTCATGAAAAAGATAATATGAACAAGATGTTTGACACTTATAAGAAACTGAATGGAAACAGTTACATCGCCAGCATTATGCGGGTGGTGGAAGGTTGGGAGGTGTTGTCTGGTGAGGATGCCCCTTCCTGTAAAACCAAGTAACTATTTAGACTTGATTAGCAGCGCATACGATATGCAACAGCCACAATATCGAATCCATGAAATTTCAGTGCGTAAAAACATTGAGGGCTGGTACAAGAGTAGAAATCGGTGCATTAGGGATGGCGCAGAGCAGTTGAGGAAACTGCGCCGCCTTAATTTGCCGTACACATATTAGTTGGGGGTGCATTATATGATTTTCAAATCAATGCCCCAATTGGAAAAATACCTTGAAGTTCAAATAGAGCACGCCCTGCTGAACAAAGTGACGCAGGACGTTGCCAAGATAGCGGAGGTTCTTGGTCGAGCATTTGTCTACGGTGCGCATACACCAACGGAGTACGGACGAAGGTATGGTACAGGACGTAGTTTGATTGACCCCGTGAACTTTGAGGGGAAAATGGAGAACGGCACTCTTGTCATTAAAAATATTGCGCAGGCCAGCCTTTCATATGGGGGCAGGTTTGACAAGACGGTTAAGAACTTGGCAGAACTTGTTGAGTTCGGACATGGATATAAAGGAATGAAATACTCTTATTCGTCCAGGCAGGGGAGTCCGTATAAAGAGCCACGCCCGTTTATTGGGCCGACAAGGGACGAACTTGCAAAGGGTGGCACACTAAAAGCAATTATGAAGAAGAGGCTGAAGGAACAAGGGCTGACCGTTATATGATTGTCAGCCATATTCGTGTGAGGTGGGATAATGGCTGATGATCTGAAGATTTTAATAAAGGCAGAGTTAGATACTGCCGACATGCAATCGCAACTCAAGGATATTGCAAAAGAAATTATCGTAAAGGCTAGGGTTGAACTTGACGGTGTAGACCTCAAGAGGCAAATCCAAAGCGCAACGAGCGAGGCTACGAGGGGCGGGACTGCTCATCGTGTTAAGTATGGTGTTGACAGAGAGCATTTTGTAAAGCAGTTTCGCGCCGTAACGCAGGAAGCAAAACGACAGGTTGAGCAAACTATTGGCAGTTCTGGCGGGATTAAAATGCCTGTCAGCATTGAAGAAGGCGCAATCGGAAAACTCAAAGAGAGGCTTAATGCGCTCGGTCTTGGCAAGGACGCGATTAAACAGGCGACCGACAGTTTGGCTCAACAGAATATCCAAGTTAGTAAAATCTCCGAGTCTTTCAAACAAGTTGAGGGGGCGGCAGAGCGTGTTGCGAGGATAACCATATCCGGCACAGACGCCATGGGTCGCCAGGTGAATGTTGTCCAACAGTTTGATTTGGGTAGGCGCAAATACATGCAGACCGAAACCCAAATTACTGCGAAACTAAATGAGCAGGGGCAGATTGTCAGCAAGATGGCTACTGACCTGCGGTCAAGGGATATTGGCACGATTAAGGCGATGAAGGGGAATGACATTTCTACCTTTGTTGCAAACATGGAAAAGGCCAATCTCTACACTGACGAAATGAGGGCTGGCGTAGACTCATTACGTGCTACGCTTGCAAGTGCTTTCAATACGGAAAGCATGACAGAGTTCCTGAACCAATTTGACATCTTAAAGTCAAGGTTCAAGACAATCAAGGCTGAGTCGCGCGAGGCGATGAAGTCCCCCATTCCGACCATTGATGATAGGGTTGGCAATCTTAATGCCGTGCTCGGATTTCAAGGTATGGATGGGCAAACCGCTGGTGTTACGGATCTGCGGAATGAGATTAACTCTCTTATTGCGGAGTATGGCAGGTTAAAGTCCAGCATGGAGGGACTTGACCCTGCAAGTGCTGAGTTCCAACAACTCGCAACAGAGGTTGCTGGGCTTGACGCAAGATTTAAGTCTGCGACTCAGGCGTCTAAAATTTTTAATGACACCATTGGCTCAAAGACCAAACTCGCAGGTGTCGAAGACCAAATCAGGAAGGCAAAGTCCAGCCTTGATGAGTTAGAAGTCAAGTGGAGCAAGTTCAAGAGCAACCCGCAATTGGTCGCAGAGTTTAATCAGTTAAAACTTGCTGCCCAACAGTTAGACGCAATTAACTTGCAGAACTTCAACAAGCAGTTGGCTGCGTTCAAGTCTAATGTCAGGGCCGCAGGTGCGGACGCTCGTAACCTAGGCGCTGAATTAAAGAACGCCCTCGGGAAGTTCGGACTGTGGATTTCTGCGTCTACCATATTTATGCAAGCCTATCGCGGCGTGCGGAATATGATTAACTCCGTTAAGGAGTTGGACGCGGCTCTCGTTGAGTTTAATAAAGTTGCTGACCTGAGTAACGAAGAATTGAAGAAGTTCGTTGAAAGGTCTTTTGAGGCTGGAAAACAACTTGGTAGAACTGGAACCGATGTTCTCCAAGCGTCAGCGAGATTTAAGCAGGCCGGCTATGACGTTTCGGAATCATTTAGTTTGGCGCAAACGAGCCTGATGATGATGAACGTAGGAGATGGCATAGAATCAGCGGAAAGGGCAGCGTCTGACCTTATTGCAGCACTAAAGGGGTTCCAACTTGATGTTAGCGAATCTCAAACGGTGCTTGACGCCCTGAACAACACTTCAAACAACACGGCCATCAGTTTTGACGCCCTGTCAGAGGGTGTTCGTAGGGTTTCTGGCACATTGGCCCAAACTGGCACAACAATGCAACAGACGATGGGGCTTTTAGTTGGAGGCTTCTCATCGCTCAGAAACATTGAAAAGGTGTCGTCTGGCCTCGTGATGATCTCGCAAAGATTGAGGGCGGTAAGCGAAGACGGAGAAGCCATAGAAGGCTTGGCACCGAAGCTCGAATCCGCTTTCCAAGAACTTGTTGGGGCCAGTATCATGGACCAACATGGGAATCTTAGATCAACATATGACCTGCTTGCAGACTTGCGGAAAAGATGGGCGCATTTAACATCTGCTCAACAAGGATACATCGGGTCTTTAGTCGCGGGTTAATTATATAGCCCTTTCACACAGAAATGTGTGTCAAAATCAGCTTTAACTGCTGGGAACCCCTTAGAGCCAACAACGCTACAACATGGCGATGAAATAAGCGCGAGTGTGAATGCTGAAAAGTTGTTGGATTGGGCAATCAGCATCCAAGCCTCGAACAGAGGAAGGTTCAACGACCATCCCAAGTGGGAGTACACCGAAGTGCTTACGGTGGAAACGGGCTGGCCTGACCGCATAATGGCGAAGGATAAGATATGGTCTTGCCTCATGCGAAAGCATGAGTGGTGTGTTTTGCTTAGATAAAAATTGTGAAAAGAAATCCAAATAGAAAGAGCATGGCAGAACTGTTTCAAATGTCTTATGATAAATACAAGACGCTTATAGAAACAGAGTTTTCTGATACCTATGAGTTTATCGACTTCCTATATAAGAAAGCAAAGAACGGAAGAAATGAAGGGTTCATCAGGGTAAGACATAAGGAATGCGGCGAGATATTTGACAGGAAAGCTGTTGCGTGGAAAATCACAAGTAATTGCTATCATTGCTCTATTAGGAGGCAAGTGTCTTACCTGCACGCGGTGTTTGTTACCACTGCAAGAGAAATTTATCCCGATTCAAAGGCCGAGTATGACGCTGGGTTCAAGGGGCCAAAGGGGCGTCCAAGCAAGTATGACTTGATGATACCTAACTTCCAAGGGAAGGATACTCTATTTGAGTTTCAAAGCAGGCTACATGACGGGAAAGAACTTCATGATAGACGCAAGAAGCAGCACGCCCTTGAAAAGGGGTATGGCTTTATCGCTCTGGACTCAAGAGACATCACCCCTCGTCAGGCTGTTAAAAAATATTTGGGTGTGTCAATCAAAACAGAGATTGTGCAGAAAAGGATGCCAGAGTTCGAGGCATCTTTTGATATTGATGCTGTTCAAAAAGGATTGGATGAAGGAAAATCATGCGCTCAGATAGGCAGGGACTTGGGGATGCCTGTTCATAAAATATACAGAAGGCTTTATGATGGGACATTAATTGACAATCCAAAAAGATTCGAGTCCGCATATGGCAAGCGGGCAATCGTTCAATTAACGTTGGATGGCAGGTTTGTTAAACAATATGACGGCCAACATGCTGTATATAAAGAAAAAGGATGGAAAGTCGATGGGTGTCTATCTGGGAGATGTAAACACTCTCATGGATTTTTGTTTGTATCGTTAGAAAATTATAAGTCTGGAAACTACACAATACCAGACAAAATACGAGATTATGAAAACGTAAGAAAGGGAATAAGCAAAACACTCCAGAGGACGGCATAAGCACCCGCCCTCAAAAATAGCGAATCGTCAAATAACTGTACTAAATGCCCTGATGAGAAACTGGGATGATACTTTGCAGGGTGTCGAGGCGGCCACTAACAGCGCAGACTCTGCAATGTTAGAGAATCAAAGATTTCTTGAAGGGATAGAGGGGCGTATAAACACCCTCAGATCAACTTTCCAACAGTTTTCACAGAACACCATTGACTCAGGCCTGATTAAGTTCTTTGTTGATCTGGCAACAACAATAGTTTCTCTAATTGATAAGTTCGGTGCGTTTAATGCGATTTTTACCGGCCTTTCAATTTTCTCTATATTCTCTGGTGGTAGCAAAGTCGGAGGCATCTTCAAGGGGATATTCTCTGGGCTTTCCGGCATTGGAAACAAGATACTTTTTATAGGGAAGTCTGCCGTTGCGTCAAAAGGAAGTCTGTCGCAATTCTCTAAAGAAATGAGAGGCGCCGGGCTTGCGGCCTCCTCTGCTCAACTTGCTTTCACCGGCGTTATTGTAGCGATTGGTGCTATCAGAATGATCTACGGGCATTTCAAGAGGGAAGCAGAAGAAAATGCCCGCAAAGCAAAAGAACTTTCAGATAACTGGAAGCAAGCAAACGACACTTTTGCTACCACAAAAGAAACGATTAGCGATATCGGTGCTGAGTTCGAGAGGTTGGGTAGGGGCGTTGACAGTTTTGGAAACAACGTTTCTCTGACATCCGATGAGTTCGGAAGATATCACCAACTTACTAACCAAATTGCAAGCATGTTCCCTGAATTGGTGTCTGGGTATGACAAGCAAGGCAACGCCATACTGCGGGTCAAGTCAAGCGTAGAGGAACTTAACAAGGCTTATGAAGCGCAAAAAGCATTGCACCATGACGAAGTAATCCGCAACGCTGCTGCTGTTTTCAAAGACTCTGCTACCAAGTTCTCTGAAGGCTCTATCTTTTCTGGCCCAACCCTGAACACTCGTGCCACAGCAATCCAATATTTGCAGGGGGCATTAAAGTCCGGCCTGAACAGCCTAACACTCCATAGCGGAATCTATGAGGTTTTTGGTGACATCCTCAGCGAATCTGGTATTAAAGATTTGCCACAGATGCCGCCTCTGACCGAGGTTTTGGCTGGAATCGGATTCTATGATTTCGGTGAACTCCCCCCTGAAAGTATCGCTTCCCTCAAGAGGTTTGCAGACTCTTATCAAAGGGTGTTAGCGTCTGAAATTGAGAGCGCCGCAAGTGGGCGCAGGATAATGATTCCATCCTTCCTACACGGGGATGAGGCATACAAGTCTGCTGACGCACAAACAAAAGCATTAGTAGACCATGTTATAGCAACTCTGGATAGCGAACTGTTGCTCCGGTTTAGTTCAATTACAAGCATGATGGATTATATAAACAACTTCGTGCTTGACCCCTTGACATCGGACAACAGGTTGAAATCGGTTATCCAAAGCACCTCTGACGCCGAAACTGCTTTTAGGGATGGTAGCATCTCTATTGGAGAATACTCAAAGGCTTACGCTAACCTACGCGCCGAGATTTCTGATGCTGGAGTGGTTGGCGATGTCGCAGACGCTTTAAGAAAAACGTTCAGCGATCCAAGTTCTTACAAGGGAACTCTTAATAGGATTAAAGGGTTCTTGCTTGATGAATTTGACGATATGGCAGAAACGATGTCGCTTGGCGACTTGCGACTTGCTGAGTCTCTTGAAATCCCCGAAGGCGTTCAAATCTCTTGGGAAGATTTGCAGTCTCGGATGCAAAGCGTCCGCAACATTCTCACATCGTTCACGCTCACAGAGAATGTGGCAGCCCTGAAGGAAGCGGCAGAAACTGCTAACAAGGCGTTTGCTGATAGCGAGTATCACGCATCCATCACAAAGGCCGAGTACGACAATCTAATTGCCCTCGGAATCGACTACGCCGCTACGGTTGATAATACAAATGGCTATCTAACCGTCAACAAGCAAAAACTTGATGCCCTCATTGCATCTAAGCAAAACGAAATGCGGGCGCAGATTGGCGTTAATAAAGCGCAGAAACTTGCCGAGTATGAAAGCAACGCCATCCAAATTGCTTTGATGGAGGGTGCTCTCGGTCAACTTGCGAAATCTACTGGGGACGCATCTGATGGCTACGAAGAACTTCGCAAGAGGATGTCGGACCAGATTGATGGGTTCAAGTTATCGCAAGATAAAATCCGTGACGAAATCAAAGCCTACGACATTCTTGCAAGCGAACTAAACTATGCTACGTCTGCGTACAAACGGTGGCTTGATGCTAAAAATGCGCCTGAAGCCGGGGACGGCTACGATGAGTTGTCTGTCGCACGCAAAGCCATCGAGGAAGGTTTAGAGAGCGGCAAGGTCGGCACAAACAAATTCAAAGCCGCAGAAGCCCTGCTAATCCCGGAAGAGGTCAGTGCGAAGGGCAAGGCTGCCATTGACGCCTACATGAAGTCAATGGGCAAATACCTCACCGAAGATGGTGAAGGGCTTGGCCTGTTTGTTGACGACTTGTTTGGCAAGGGCTTTTTAGAAAAGGACGAGACTGGCAAGTATCTGTCCACTCAGAAAGCGAACATCCAAGATATTGCTAAGGAGCTCAATATCACAGAGGACGCTGCAAGGTTGATGTTCGTTGCCTTGCGCGACTACGGATGGGACATCAATATCGCTGAAAGAGCCTTTGACTCGTCAGAGGCTATTGCCAGGATTGATGCTCTGAAAGCAAGCCTACAAGAAGCAAATGATAAACTCGAAGAACTGAAGCGCACTGGGGCATCAGGGGCCGATATCAAAGTCGCAGAGGACGCCCGTGACGATATTCAGAAGCAATTGGACGAGGCCGAGGCTGACCCTGTGCAGGTCAACGCAGAATTAACGCTTGTTGAGCAACTGGAAGAACAGCGGAAAGCGATAGAGGATTACCTACTCACTGCCGAGAAGATTGGCGTTCCTGCCAAACTGACGATGGACGCCAAAGAGCAACTTGATTTGCTCCAAGGCATGATTGATGACCTGAAGGAAACCCAGACGCTAATTGCTGACGCGAAGGTGTCCGGGGACACAACCAAACTCGAAGAGGCCCTTGCAGGGCTGACCCCTCCTGACGAAAACGACCCGAACTACAGCATAAAAGTCCTGTTTTATGACGCTCAGAAAGATTCCTATACAAAGGCAATTGCTGACATTAAGGGTCTTACTGACGAGAAGAAGCCCCCGAAAACTACCCTTCATGTTGATTCTTCTGGTATTGACACCGTAGAGAGCGAACTTACAAACCTTGCAAGAGACAGGACTGCAACAATCACAGTTGATGATACAAAACTGTCTGATGCAGAGAAGCGACTTGAAGCACTCCAAAAGAAGTTTGATGAACACGACCCCGAGGATGAAACGCCCCCTCTTTCTGTCCTGCATGGCGAGTCTTCACCAGAAGAGATTCTTGATTTCTGGGAGGGCGCAAATCAGGCGATTAAAGCCGGCGCTGAGTCTGCCAGTAAAGAGTTAGAGGATGCAGAGGTTAGCATCTTCGACTTTGGCGACCCGTCCACCTACACGGACGAAATCAACGATCTCGCAAAGGCAACAGCGGAATCTTGGCAGGGTACCGGAAACGCCATAGATGAATCACTGGAAGATGCCGAAGTTTCTCTTGAGCACCTAGGCGATTCTACAAGTGCGGTTATCGAGGAAACTACTGAAGCGGGGAAGATTAGCGCAGAAAAAATTCGTGGGGCGTTCAGAAAGATAACCGAGGACAGCCTCGAAAAAGAAAGGGCTAACCACGAAACTGGCGAAGCATGGACTGCCCACCTCGAATCCCTTGTTGAAAAACTTAACAGGCGCAAAGAAATCCTGGGAGAACTTAGCCCTGGCGACCTCGGCGCGCTTGACGCTTATCAGGCCGCTTTGGACAAGGCTAATGAAGCAAAAGAAAAGCCGCTTGTAGCTGACACAAAGGACGCTACCAAGGCCGTTGACGACTTTATCCGCACTGTTGATGGCAAAGTTGTCAGGATTAAGGTCGTTACAGACCACGAGGGCAGCCCAGCATACGCTAAGGGCACCAAGAAGGCCAAAAGAGGTATCGCCCTCACAGGCGAGGATGGCGTTGAAACTGTATTTTCAGAAGATGGTTTTTACACCGTAGGTCACGGTGGGCCAGAACTCGTCAACCTCAAGGGCGGCGAAGAAATTCTGCCTGCTGACGAAACCAAAAAATTATTTAGGCGGTCTCAGAAGGGCTTATCCGGGCAGGCGTTTACGTTAGGCGCATCCGGCAGCAGTTTCCTCGGGCGGTTTGTGGGCAGAGTCAGCGATTTTGTGGACGGTGCAATTGATTTTGTAGCAAAGGCGCCAAAGACGATTGCTGACGGAATGAGCAAACTTGTGAAGGGGTCTCAGGATGTGACTGCCACTGGTGGCGACAAGCCTGGCACCAACGACAAGAAAAAGAGCAGTGGTAGTGGTGGAAGCAAGAAAAAAGACAAGGACGATCTTGTTGATTGGATTCCTACTTTGCTTGACCGACTGCGCAAACACACGCAAAACGTTATTGAACAATCAGAGGCGTTGGTAGAGTATTCCGGCCAGAACGAAAAACTGACCGAGGCCATAGAATCCAACACCAAGAGCATTGATGCCAATAACGAGGCTTATGACAGGTACATGGCCCAGGCTGGCACCGTGGCGAGAACAGGCGGACTGTCTGCTGACATTATTTCTAAAATCCAAGGCGGTATCATCGACATCGAAATGTACGATGAGGAAACCCGCAAACTGATTAGCGACTACGAGAAATGGTACAAACTCGCCCAGGACACAAGGGACACGGTTAAAGACCTTCGCAAAGAACAGGATACGCTTGCAAAACAGAAATTGACTAACGTACAGGAATACTACGACAATAGGATTGGACTGTATGGAAGCAACGTTGAATTGGCGCAGAGCATCATTTCTTTGGCGAAGGCTACTGGGCGTGAAATCAAGGCCAGTGACTACGGCGGAATTTTCGCAGACCTTCAGAAGCAGTTGAACATTTTGCGTGAAGAGCGCAGGGTATACGAGGAAACCTTTGCCGGGCTTGTACAGTCAGGCATAGTCAAGAAGGGCAGTAAAGAATGGTTTGAATACACCTCCAATGTCAACAAGATGGATAAGGCCATTATTGAAGCGTCCATCTCGCTTGATGAGTTCAACGACATTGTGGCAAACATGCCTGTCAAGAACTTAGACATTGCGATGAAGTACCTGAACACCGTTCAGAACACGCTCGAATCTGTGCAAGGCTTACGAGAGGCGCAGGGCGAGCCCCTTGACGCGAAGGACTACGAGCGACTTATCTCTGTTGGTATGGAGCAGGTGCAGACCCTTGAGGCCCAAAACAAGGCATTGCTTGATCAGCAGGCCGGACTTGATGTGCTGTCTGACGAATACCAAGAAATCCAAGACAAGATAGACGACAACTTGTCCTCTATTTGGAACATCAAAACCACCCAAGAGGGCTGGAATGACGCCATTATCGACCTCGAAATTTCAAAGTTGCAAGAGGTCAATGAGCAATACGAAAAGCAGTTACAGACCATGGATGCCATCGAAGCACTTGAAAAGGCTCGGCAGCGGAAGAACCTCATCTATCGTGAGGGACAGGGTTTTGTGTACGAAGCAGACCAGGGCGAGATAAGGCGTGCCCAGCGCGATTATGATGATGTGATGTTCGATGGGCTTGTGGACGCCATGGAACGCCGCAAGAAGGACGATAATGTTTATGACTCTGCCGGGAACCTGATTGGGAAACAGTTCACGTCCCTGGATGGGGTTGACTTCAAGCAGTACCTCTCCACCGTTTTTGCGGGGAGAGAGAACAGCGCATTGTTAGGTGGCGCAATCGGCCAGATTAACTTTGACGCAATCAGACACGCTGGAGCAAAGACCAATAGCGTTGAGTTCACAGGCGACATTGTGCTAAATGGCGTGAATGACGTAAGAGGATTGGCGGACGCCCTGAAGGTGGAGTTGCCGTCCTACATTTCTCAACTATGGTTCTCAAACAATTAAAAATAAGGGGCATCAGTTTAACCGCTGGTGCCCCTTTTGTGAGGTGATTCAATGGCGTATTTTACTGCGTCTATTTCTAACGAGCCGATGATAGGGGCGGTTAAGGTCGTGGCGACCAGAGACCCTTCGTCACCAACAGACGCCACTTCTGTGCGTGTTTATAGGCGAGACATGTCTACCACGTCCACCATTCTGATACATACCATTCCTATTACGTCAACCAGCAATCTAACGTTTTCGTTCCTTGACAAGAATGTGCTGTCTGGAAGGCGGTATAGGTACACTCTAACCCCATACGCAGGTGGCACCGCAAAGCCAGCCGTTGTGTTGAATGTTGATTGTGCGTTTGACGGTATATTTGTTTCTGATAGTACCGGTGAGTTCATGGCCGCACTCAATTCGTCTTACAGGGTTAAACAGAACACGCCTGTTGGTTATGTGCAAACACTATCAAGCAAATACCCCCACGTTATCAGGAACAGTTTAGCAAACTACGCAAGCGGTAGCGTTGAGGGCATCTTTATGCCGTTCACAGCTGATTGTCAACCGGATATTGGCAACGCTGGGAAATACAAGCGTGATGCGTTTGAGATGCTATCGAATGGCGAGATGAAAGTTTTGAGGACGCATGATGGATATGGGTGGCTTGTGAGTGTCGATAGTGATGCGTCAAGAGGGTCAGACCAATTCGCCCATGCTGACACCATCGCATTTAATTGGACAGAGGTGGGCGAGTTCCCGACAACCGGGGTGGTGATGCTATGACCCCCACCCAGTTAGACAAAGACCTCATCCTACAGCCAGTACACGACATTGGAATGTCGCTTGCCTTACTTGACAGTGACTTCACCGTTCTGGACGAGATTCAGGGGCGTGTGAAGTCCATGACAGCCACCATTTCTGCCACATCTGACATCAGGCGAACCGCAAGTGTTGTAATTGGCGTTTTGGGCGGGTCGTTCAGTTCCGAGAACTTTGAAGTGACTTGGCTTGATAGGCTTGTGAGGGTTTCAATTGGTTTGCTCAATGGGGCCAATTATCAGTGGTATCTGTTTGGGCACTTGCTATTGGATAGCAACGCATACTCCTATGATGCGACAACTAACGAATTGACGCTTTCTTTGATGGATATGATGTCTGCCGCTACGGATTCTCGTGGATCGCAGATTGGTGCTTCTGTCATTATCCCTTATGGGTCGAATGTCAGAAACTCACTCATTGCTACCGTGGCGAGGTTCTCCCCGTTCAAGCGGTACGATGTGGCAACATTTCTAGATGTGATTCCGTATGACCAGGAGTTTTCTCCCGGCACATACGCCCACTCAATTCTAAAACAGGTCGTTGGGCTATTCCCCTACTACGAGATGTTTTATAGTCCTGAAGGTTATTTTACTGTCAAGCAAATCCCGACCGGAATCAACGACCCGTTATTCCTTGACAAGACATTCATGGACAAAATTCTCATCCGCGAGAGCAGAGCCGGGAAGTTGAGTAACATCAAGAACTCAACAGAGATTTGGGGGGCTGAACTGGATGCAACTTATGCTGCCACAAGCGTTTCTACGATTCTTGGAGAAGAATCATTCAGCGAACCATCTGTAAACGAGGACTTTGAACTTATTATCACCGGCGACGATGCAACTGGGTTCTCATTGGTTGATGGCGAACTAATATATAATGGTGTAGTAAATTATTCAATTATAGATTCAGATTTATATGTTGATGAAATATCTGCTTATTTCGGAAGCACCTACGTTCTTACGCACTCTCCTGCGATTACAACTCTTGAGGTTGGCGCAGATTATTTGTTTGTGCCAGATTCGTATTCTTCTAACGGGCAAAAAATAAAGGTAGACGCCTTAGACCCTGTGCCGCTATACAATTCTGACGGGAGTTCGCTTCCTGCCGGGGCAATGTCACCAAACAGGGCGTATGTCGTGCGATACTCTCCCGAAGATATTGGCGGAGTCCCAACAGAGAGGTTTTTGTTACAGGGCGAATGGCAAGTGCATGTCATTGTCAAAGAGGTCAATGTCATGCCGGATGCCGCATATATTGCAGGTGACAAGGCCGCCAATGATTGCAACGACATAAGGTATATCGTGAACCCGGATTCGCCATACGCTTGCGATAGGGGCGGCCTCGATTACGATGATGGCGAGATTAAGCAAGTGCTAAGTGGGGGCGATTATAGTCTGATTTATACGACAAAACTCGCCTATGAGCGTGCTGCCTATGAAACATGGCTCAAGACACGCCTGCAAACGGATGCAGAGATTGAGTGCTTGCTTGTGCCATGGATGGATGTAAATGTTAAAATTGAATACACCTCGCCTGTGACGGGAATTGCAAGGCAGTATATTGTGAAAGAGGTCACGATGAATCCTGCTGATTTCAAGATGACGCTGAAGTTGTCAAGGTTTTATCCTGCATACCCGTGGCTATGAAATTTTCAGAAATTACTCAAAATTCTGTGATTGCGAAGAATTTCGCACTTAAATTAAAGTTGAATATTATTAGATAGGGGTGCTCGTGGAGTATCCCTATTTTTTAGCACACATCACATGAAATCTATTGCGTCCACAGCAGACTGTTTGTGCTTCTCAAGAATATGCACATATGTGTCATAGGTAATTCTTACACTGCTGTGGCCGAGAATCTTGCTAACAACCTTTATGTCAACGCCAGCCTCAATCAGTTTTGACGCAAATGTGTGACGCAAGGCGTGCGTCCCAAACCTGTTAATACCAGCCCTTTCGCAAATCCTGTCAAGTGTTTTTTGGAATGGTGCAGGATGAACGGGCTTACCTTGTTTTGTTGATACTACAAATTCGCAATTTTTAACTTTACCTAACTCGTTCAAGGAGTTAATGGCCGCCTTGTTTAGCGGAATCGCACGAGTTCCGCTTCGTGATTTCGCAGATGACTGAATTTTTAGTGTTGTTTTGCTTTCCCCCGCTTCTTTTTCAGCCCTTGTTTTAACAATGATTGCATTCCCTTTGATGGATATTGTTTTTCTTTCTAAATCCACATCGTCCCATTTAAGCGCTATCGCTTCCCCAAGTCTGATGCCAGTATTTAGCGCAAGGATGTAGGCGTGCCCGTATCTATAAATTGGCGTGCCGTTTTTGTGCGTTGCGGAAATTGCCCCCGCCATCTTCTTGATATCTTCATCTGAAATGATTTCTATTTCTGATATATCAAAATGCGACTTTGACGGCTTGCTTACAGAGCTCATTGGATTAAACAGGATGTCTTTGTTTGACACGGCATATTTCAAATAGGAATTAAGGGCATCATATGCCTTAATAACAGACGAGTGACCGAGTTTTAACATCATTTTATTTATAACCATGTTCTGAATCAAGACTGGTGTGAGATCGCAAAGTTTGATGTCTCCGATGCTTGGGATTATGTGGTTGTTTATAGTTGATTCAAGCCTATCGTAAGAGGCGCTTTTAAGAGCGGGCTTCTTAATCACTTCAAGCCAAAGCAGCATCTTGTCCTCCAACAATTCGCTTGATTCTGAAAATGCGCCGACCTCGTTTTCTTTTCGCCACTCTGCCATTTTCTTGGTTACTTCTGACTTTTTGCCGTTCTTCTTGCTATAGAATGCCTTTACTATTCGCTTCCCGCCTTCATCCTTCCCCGAACTTATGCGGCCAAACCAAACTTGCCTGTCATCAAGCCACACAATGCTCCCTTCGCCCCTGCCTCTCCTTTGCTTTTTTGCCCCTGCATTCGCCACGATTCCACCTCCACCAAAGCATACCAGATGATACACTATATGATACACTATAAGCGGTGAAAAGTAAAAATCAGTGGTTAAAAGTAGTGAAAAAGAGTGAATCTAATACCTGCGCAAAGGGCAATAATGACAAAAAAAGAACCCCGGAAGTCGTTGATTCCATTGACTTTCCGGGGCCTTTGTTCTGGAGGCGCCACCCAGATTCGAACTGGGGAATAAAGGTTTTGCAGACCTTGATAAATAGCCCGACTTCACCTTATTTATCAACATTTATCAAGTTTTGTGATACACTTATGATACACTAATGTTTTTCGGCTGTGACTCAAACCACTCAAAAACCTTATTCTTGAACACATAGTATTTCCCCCCTATCTTGATGGATGGGAACCCCCTTTTGTGTACCAATGAGTATACCTTGTTGATTCCGATTGGGCAATCAAGAGTTTCGTTCAGCATCTGTTGCAGTTGCTTTGGACTAATAAGATTTAACTGCTTATCCACCCTGTGACTCCTCATTCAAGAATTTGCTGATATATTCAGCAGTCTTTTCAATCCCAATGTTCCTGCGCATTTTGTTTATATAGTCCGGGCTTTTCCCGATTCTTTCACTCCACTGCCTGCCAGTTAATGTCTGGTAGTTGACTGTTATAGGGATTGTTGTAGATTTCCACCGTGCATTCTCGCTAATTGGCACGACCCTGCAATTTTCAGGGGAATAGCCCTTCGATGGATCAATTCTGTCTATACTCATTTTTGATTCGGAGTCAGCATGAAGCATTCTACTTTCAACCCACTCTTGGAATTTGTAAGGGTTTGACAGCCATTCATCACATACCTTCACGCCCTTATCGCCATACCATCTATATTCCTTGCAATATGTTTTGTGGCATCGTTTTACAATGCCTTCAAAAACTATCCTTAATGATTCGTCTGTTATTTGGCTGTAAGGAACTGAAGTATTCTTCAAGTTAGGGTGGCGGCATGTCTTCACGCCCTCTAAATCGCATTTTCTTCCCGTTACCTTTTTTCCACAAACACTGCAAGTTCCTTCATAAAGAATGCTCCTTGTAGGGCTTCTCTTATCTGTTGCAACAATCTCTTCATATATACTCAACATCTTCCTCCATTAAAAAAAAGCTGGCCCCGAAAATGGGCCAGTCTTTTTATTACGGTCTGATAATCTGTGTTAGCCCGTGCTGCCTATCCCACCAACTCTCACGCCATCGGCGTCATCGTCTGTTGTAATGCCAAACGGAATGAAAATCGCTTGGCAGAACGCATCGCCCGCCTTGAACTCGACATCCCGGGTAGGCGTGTTGGTATCACGAGGGCCGCTCTCCTTGCGAACCTTCACCATGATGTGCCCTTCGTTGGATGGATTGTCGTAGAAATCCGAGTCCACAACTCCAATTGAATTTGCCAGCCTCAAATAATGCTTCATGCCAGAACCGCTTCTCGGATAGAACGACAAGAACCACCCGGTCTGAATCTGAACCTTGATGCCGGTTGGAATCGTGATGTCTCCCCATGAAGGGACGAAAAAATAGAATGGCGCATAGAAGTCATAACCAGCGCTTCCTGCGGTCGCCCGCTTGGGCAGCTTGATGCTGTCGTAGATATCTTTGATTTGCTCGTCTGAAAACTGCTCACCAAATTGGAGTTTCATTTCTTTTGTGTATTCTGGTAGCGAAACACGCCAGAAAGTACCAACTTTAGGTGGAAAATTGCCGTCTAAACTAAACTCTGAACTTAGATTCGCCATATTCACCTCGTTGGGCAAGCGCCAGTGGCACAACTCGGGTCGTTGTCGTCAAGCAGGTGGTCTTCGCCGCTTTCGTACTTCGTCAACACATCAGGATTAAACGGCTTCATTGATGATGCCAATTCCTCGTAGCGTTCTTTTGTGATTGCCTCGTAGGGCGCTTGCGGATAGTTGCCACCAAAGTGTGACAAGAAAGAAACGCCCACAAAATTGTCCCAGTTCTTACTAACAGCATCTTCAATGCTATCCCACTCGTCCTGCTTGACAGTAATGGTGTTACTGGTGTTGTGGTCGGTGTAGTATTCCTGGAACATCAGATAGCGATTGAATTGCTCAATAGCAGACACATCATCCTTTGTCCTAACAGCATTTGACTTGATTGGAAAGTCAACCACAAGGTTCCCAGGAGAAGTGCTATCCTTCTCAACATGCCACCCAAGATCAATAGCAGTTTGGGCAAGGGGGTCATTGTCCGCAATTCTAATACGCCTGATATGGTATGGGGAATGAGAGTCATGGACCCCTGGAGATACGCCCCCAGCAACAATGGACTGCGATCCTTCAGGCTTTAGTGCCGTGGTAAGCAGGGGCGTGACAATTCGCAATTCGCTTGCATACCTCATCCCCTCTGTGTGGGCGACATCCCTGAGTTCAGACAAGATTTTTTTCTGCTCGTCAACGCTCACCTTTGAAAGAGCGTCTTGGATGCCCGTCATGGAACACCCAGTCAAACGGTCACGCTTGTTGTTGGCGTCCCACTTGGGCAGTTCAAGGTCAACCAATGTCATGCGGATGCCCGCCCTGACTGACAACGCCTGGACATGCTTTGCGCTCTTGATGCTATCCTCGTTAAACGAACCGTCTTCAGCAACATGTCCGGCCAAGTTTATCGTTGTTAAGTTGCACTGTTGTTTTGAATCAAGTAAAATTTCTGCACCTTACCACACTTGGTTTCCCAAGCCGCAAAAAGCGTTGTAGCATGGACTATATCATCTGCATAAATGCAGGTGGGCGCTAATCTGGTTATTAAGGATGTTCGCACACCCCCCAGTAGTCTCTGAACCTTCCGTCTCTGACGGCTTGGCTGCTGATTGCCCTCGCCTTCAACTTCGGGGTATCGTCCGAAGCACTTCGTTAGGGGTTTCCAGCAATTCACCCACTTTTACATCCGCATGTTAGTTTACGGATTGATACCGTGCATATTGGGCCTGCGTTTTTGACCGGCTTCCAAATTGATAAAGCCAGGCTCACCCTCATTGCGCATCATCATAAATACGAATTTCAAGAACTCATCAGATGGTTTTGATGTGAACGCAATAGAGTTGTTTGACATTCTCCGGTGAGCAATGCCCTTTCTCGCAGGAGAGAAGGGGCTATCCCCATTGATCTTAGAATCGTATTGCCTTTCGCCAATCTCTTTGAAAGACCCCGGAACTGGGATTCCCAGCCTTTCAAGCTCCTCAATCACTTTTTCGTGATGCTTGAACTGCTCTTCAGACCAAAGCCCATACATTGCATACTTCGCAAACAGGCTTTCGTAATCATCTGCATCGAAAAGGAATATCGAGGCTGTCCTTCTTACCATTTACATTCCGCTGGGGTCGCTAATCCCAACGCGTTCTCTTATGAACTGCTGTATGTCGCCATACAGATTAGACCATATCTTCACTCACATTGCGTGAGGCTCCCTGTTTCCACCCGCTTGGGTGTACTCTACTAAGTTATATTGCCTGTAGACTTAGGCTCACTTTTCGATGGTCGTTACAGGTTTAACGATAGTAATTATTGCGCCCTCATAGAGTTCTTTGTTCGCACACTTCTTCCGGTACTCTAACACACCGCCTGTGCTTCTCACTCTATTAAATGGAGACCCGCCAAACTTTTTCTCCGCTTGTTTAGACGTAAGATACTCTTTCGTGCCATCTGGGTACTGAGCAAGTATCTTTTTGTGGTTATGGTGCTTGAACCCTGTCTTGCCATACATGGGATTTTCTTCTCCCACCATACCTTCCTTGCCATACATGGGGTTTAATATGCCGGGCTGCCCGCCCTTCCCCTTGCGATTTTCGGAAATCTTGCGCTTGGTCTCCTCTGAGTGCTCTTTGCCGTAAAACGGGTTGTTTTCACCATTCCAGTCCCTTAAATAAGTAGGGTTTTCAGGGCCGGAAGGGAACCCCTCACCGCCATCTGTTAAGTTGCAGTATGCTTGCCCCTCAGATTTTCTTTTGGCAATTTGTGCAATTTCAAGATCAATGGCTTCGCTGTGAGTAAGATTGTCGTAAACCTTACGGCTCTTGCACTCGTATTTGTTTATGACATTCAAAAAGTATGGGTTGCGATGCGTCCTGTCGTACATGCGGCTCCCAGTACCTTTGCCAACATAAAATACTTCGTTGTTTTGTGTTTTGAAGAACTCATAAACATAAAAGCGTTTCTGATCTATGCTCTCACCTCCTAAGAAGCGAGGGCGCTGAATTACTATCGTTACTTCCCTCGGTGTCGTCTCTTAGAGAGTTTCACCGATAAAAAGGAGTGTTTTTATAGTGGAGGCATAAGTACCTTCACCACCACTTACAACGTTATTCCCAATCAAGTTTTCAATGTCGAGGATGTGGATAGGACGCACCTTGCCATACCCTTTTTCGTCAGGGATGATAGGCTCTAAGTAAGGGTCAACCTTGTTCTTTAGAACGTTGTCAATTCCCCTAAACATTTCCATCAGAGGCTCTGGGCCACTAGCGGTTCCCCCAAACGTTTTAAGCCTTTCTCCCCTTGGCCTGACAGAGTTAAACGACACTTTAACGGTATGGATAAAATCATATCGCTCTTCTGTTAGTATTTTTAGGTAAGCGTCAAGAGCGTCGCGCCAGCCCTCTTTTGAATCCCCTACGTAAATTTTAGCGTAGCCATTTTCAAGTGTTCGCAAACTCGTATTCTCAAGTCGCTCATGGTCAGGAACGGGCTTGTATGGGGAGATAACCAGGTTAGTATTAATACGAATCGGTGACATTTTAGCAGCCATTTCTTTTGTTGACTTAAACCCAACCCCAGACCCAAGCATCAACAAATAGAAAATCTCTGGTAAATCAGACCACTCCTCAACATTGGTAAAAGAGCAGTTAAAGTTTGCCATTGGAAATTTTCTGGCGGCCTCTGTATTCGCAACCCAAAGCGTCCGACCACTAACAAACATTTTTAGATTGAAAAGTGCGTCAAAGAGTTCCTGCGCTTCTTTGCGCAACCACTTGTCCGGCACTGGCATCCTGTTTTTAATACGATGTGCCCTATCCAGACCAACGCTATACTCAACAGTCCGCGAGGCAGTTTCCTTCCATGTTTCACGCCGTTTTTTTTCAGGGAGATAGCGTGAATATGTTCGGTAGTATACAAAGGCACCGATAGAGTTCATGTGCTTTGGGTGGTCTGGGTACTTGCGCAAGAACGCCTTTGTCAAGAAGGGCTTGTTCTGATCTGCGCTGAGTTCATCCACCTTATCATCAACCCAATCTAAAGCATCTTGGTGCTGAAGCAACTTGCCATTGATTTCAAGTGCTGGGACAAGTGGGATACCCTTCATTTCCAACACATCCACGTTGTTCACGGTCGTGTACTCATAGCCAAGTTTATCCAACTTCGCTTTCATGCGCTCACAGTGGATGCAATCTAAAAGCGTATATAAAACAATATTATCGTTTGTCAAATAGCATTGTCCTTTCTTGATGCCTCAATATCCATCACGGCCAAAATCGCATAATTTGCCATATCCAAAAGCGTGTCCACCATACTCTCGTCATCCGTCCCCTCCCTGCCATCCGGTAGCAGGACGAGCGAATGGAAACGCTTTAGTTTGTCATTCAGCCTCACGGCATAAGAAAGCGCCCCGAACTTCTTGAATGTGTCTGAGGTGCTGTTGCCGTAAAGTGCGTTCTTCTCTAAGAAAATCTCGTGTAGCCTATCAAGCGTCCTGTTATGCTGCTCTGATCTCTCTGTATTTATTTCAGTTCACCTCCTGTGAATAGAAGCGATATTTCATCAGCAATCTCCTAATGAAATTTACATTTGGCTAATCCCATATCCTCTTAATTGGTTCGCCACACCATATTTCACGGCGCTCTCTCGGTGGCCCTTCCTCAATCCATTCTGTATGTGTGTCTAAGTCCACCTCGATATGCCATTCAATATCGTCCGGGATTTCTGCGATAGAAAGGCCGGTATAGCCCAGTGCTTTGCCACCAAGTTCTTCAAGAACAGAAATCAGGGTCGGGTCTGTCCTGTCATCGAACAACCCGTCCACTCTGTGCTTGTACACATCTTCCTGCGTTGCGACCTTTCCAAGGTCTTTGTCGCAAATAACATACATTGGCTCATAGTCTGGGACAACATCATCGTCTATTCGCCTAAAGTTGGTGGTTCGCACACAATCCTCGTCATCCCACCCATCGTAAGCAAACAGGTCAAGCCCTGATTTCTTCTTATATAACCGAAAAGCCTCAAGTGAAATCTCGACATCAAATCCACTCGTCAAAACAACTTTCATTTAGCCCCCTTAACAAATTGACGTTTTATTAGCGTTGTTGTCCTGAAAACTGTATAGTATTCCGGACGAACCAAATCCCCCTTTTATTCACAGGATATCCCATCTTGCCTGTGGCGTTGGAGCGCAGAACACGCAATAGTTTTGTGTAGGCGCAAGCACAGCACCACACTTCGGACAAAACCATCCGGAATGTATGCCAAGTTGCTTTGAAAAGTCTACGGACTCGCTTGCGTCAACACACTCATTACACGTCTGGATTCCGTCCGTTGTTGAATCAATTTTCCTCCCACATCTAAGACAGTTCATATTCCTCCTTACCAAATGGTTGTTTTATTTACCCACTACATGTAGTGCTTCTTCAATTCGTTTCTTCGATATATGGTAGTAATTTTCGTCTAATTCAATTCCGATGAATCGTCTGTTGGTATTCATACAGGCCACGCCTGTTGACCCTGAACCCATACAGTTATCCAACACTGTTTCGCCATCATTGGTATATGTATAGACAAGGTATTCCAGTAGGGCAACAGGTTTTTGAGTAGGATGTACTGTTTTCGATTCGCTTGCAAAACTTAAAACTTGTCGGGGATAACCAGTTTCGTTTTGTAAATGCAGTTCCTTATGGCTTACCCTTTTAGAAAAGCAAGTATCCGTTCTCCCGTTTTTTCCTTGTT
>Ga0209723_1002182_pt1 | contig 27173 bp, 21 predicted proteins | sample BiotimSIPDNA_2_FD_185750 | JGI IMG/M metagenome (GOLD analysis project Ga0209723, IMG submission 185750) | Anaerobic biogas reactor microbial communites from Washington, USA - Biogas_R2 time_0 SIP DNA (SPAdes) (version 2) | ecosystem: Engineered > Bioreactor > Anaerobic > Unclassified | place...
TATTTTTCATATAGGGACGCCTCCTCAATCTTTTGTTTTGTGCCTTTCTTCGACTGGATCAGCACAATTCAATTGTAATTGACTGGCGTCTCTTTTTTCAAAGACCTCTGTTAAGCATTACAGGAATGCTCCTTGAAAAATCATAATTTATTCGGGTATCCTCGGATATAACAATGAAACTAACAAGCGAGTTGTACGCCGGTGCTGGCTACGAATAACCAAAATATTGATAATATACTAAAACCATTGGCTTCATAATTATCGCCTCCTTTCAATATGCGATGGCTCTGATATGTTATATATATACCATAGGTGGAATAAAAATCCAGCAATATAGGCTGAATGGGTCGGAATGAGGATCGAATGAGTCGGATTCGGGTTCGAATGGGTCACGGTGCAGTATATAGATATCCGAGTCAATAATAACCAGAGAAAACCTGCTATAGAGAAATAAATGTTATGCCTTTTTATGCATAATGCATAGTATTAACACATGAAATATAACCGATCTACTAACGTTAAACTTGTAAATGTATTGTTTTGGAACTCCTAGAATGTATATTGATCCCAGCGGAATTTAGTTATGTGTGGATTAGATACGGTCAAGTATAATGCCCCCCATTGTCAAAACACGAAACCGAAATTCTAAGTTAGTCTCCTTTCTTTCTTGTTTTGATATTATCAAGCAGCCTTGGGAAGCTTGCCATAGTAAACCTGATCCGGGCATAAGTATCCGATTGAGGAATGAGGCCGGTAAGTGTTGTACTCATGCATATAACTGTTAATGGCTTTTCTTAGCCCTTTAGGAGTCTCGAATTCATTGATGTAGATAAGATCGTATTTTAGAGTTCTGAAGAAACGTTCGGTTCTCACATTATCCAGAGCCTGGCCTTTGCCATCCATGGAGATTTTAATTTTGGGGCGACCAGGGGGACGCGACCAGGGGACGACCAGGGGGACGGTTCTTGCGGTTCTAATATGGTTATGCCGTTACCCTTTTTATGGGTTTTGGCTTATGTCTTTGTAAAGTTTCCAGGAGTTTTATTGCATCTTCTTCATCCTCAAAAATAGTCTGCCTGTTAGACCCTCTCAAGACAATATGATATATTCCGTTTTCGCTTTGTTTGTTAACCTTACTCCTTACAAATTGGCACATCGTTTAACAAATTTGTAACATAACCGTCCTGTGATTTTTCCGTTCTCACCAAGTGCTATAATCTAAATCAAAACGACGAAATCTTGTAGCTAACGAGAAAATTCACTGTGAGGTGATTGTATGGCAGGCATCGTATTGCTGGTGGAAGACGATACCCGTATGCGGGAATTGGTAAGTGATTATTTTGAAGCAGACGGGTTTACGGTTCTGGAGGCAGCTAATGGCGAAAAGGCCTTGGAGATCATTAAAAACAAACATGTGGATCTGTTGATCCTGGACATAATGCTGCCGCGCATAGATGGTTGGACGGTATGCCGTACTACTCGTTCCCTGTCCAATATACCGATCATTATTTTGACCGCACGTGCCCATGAAGAGGATCGTTTGATGGGGTTTGAACTGGGAGCTGATGACTATGTCACTAAGCCATTTAGTCCCCGGGAACTACTGGCTCGCTCCCAGGCGGTGTTGAGACGCAGCAGGCAACAGGGGGAATCTGAACTTACCATTTGGCATAGCGGACCTTTGAAAATCGATCGAGTTTCTCATGAAGTATATATTAATGATGGCAGTGTATATTTATCGGCTAAGGAATATGACCTTTTGCTTTATCTCATGGCAAATGCCAATATGGTTTTATCGCGGGAACAGCTTTTGCAGGGAGTCTGGGGTTACAACTATTATGGTAATCTGCGTACTGTGGATACTCATATCAACCGGCTGCGCGACAAACTGGGTGAGTATGCCGACTTGATTCAAACAGTGCGCGGATATGGATACAAATTCGTAAACTGCTATTCTCAACAGAAAAAACCGCCTAAACAACACGAGGTGAACCATGAATAATAAACTGATCACCTACTTGCTGGAAAACAACCTCGAGCACAACAATTACCGGGTGTTGCAGACCATATTTATTTTGGTGGTTTTGATTATTCCAGTGACCTCTTTCATGAAACTGCGCAACTGGACCAGTGAGGCTTTGACTTTTCAAAAAATACTCCTGGTAACTATACTCTGTATGTTGCTGCTGATACTCTTATTTTTCGTGGTAAGAAAATTTGGCAAACTTGACTGGAGCAAATGGCTGGTGATAACTGCTATCTTTGGTATGCTGGTCAGTTTCCGCAGCATCGCTTACAATTCCGTCGAAACCCATGCTCTTTTTTATTTAGTAATCGTCCTGTCAGTGTTTTATTTTGACTTTAAATTGGTATTGTACACGACAGCTCTGTGTATTGCCGGTGACTATATACTGGTAATGTATTTTCCTTCCCCATCTCCCGACGGCGGAGCGGTCGGTCAGGGCATCCGCTACCTAAATTATCTGTGGTCAGGACTGGCTGCTGCTATTGGTACCAGTGCCGCACGGCAGCTTCTGGAATTATCAACCCAGTTAAAAATGAGCAATGAAATGCTCCAGCGGGACATAGAAAAGGAACAGCAATTGGAAAGGATCCTCAAGGAATTTATTGCCACTGTTTCCCATGAGCTGAAATCACCACTAAGTATCGTAAGGGGATATGCGGAAGCAGTAAGGGACGGATTTAATCCTCACAAGCATCAGCAATATTTGGACGTTATCCTTGATGAAACGGATAACATGGAAAAATTGATTACCAATATGCTGAACCTATCCGAGTTGGAAAACGGCTCGGTTCACCTGCATTGGAAGATATTTGACCTAAACCGACTTACCGAAAAAGTTCTGAATCGTTTGGAAGCAAAATTAGCCGAAAAGAATTTGGAGATAGAAAAATCGGCAGTTATGCCCATCATGGTACACGGTGATGAGGCTAAAATCGAAATATGTTTGCTGAATTTGATAAGCAATGCCATCCAGCAGAGTTTTGCGGGAGGAAAGATTTACATTAATTATAACTGTACCAATGAAAAGGTGGAATTCTCCATCGAAAATGAGGGATTACCTATCCAGGAAGATGACTTGGATAGTATATGGCAGCCTTTTTATAGGGCTGAAAAATCCCGTAGTAAAGAATATGGGGGAACTGGTCTTGGACTGACCATAACCCAGCAAATTCTGGAATTACATCACACCACCTGCCAGGTAGAGAACACAAACCGGGGAGTGCGGTTCTTCTTTACCATCCAAAACGGTCTATCCCCGGATAACAGCGTAACTGAATATCTTGGCTCCAGTTCCTCTTAACTCACTGTCCGCCTAGCTATTTTAAGAGAAGGTTTTTAGGAGACAATCTAACCGCTCCAACATAAACAAAGAGTACTGAGATGTGTTGATCACACCTCAGTACTCTTCCATCACCTACACAACATCTATTCTGCCAGAGCTTTAATTGCCTGATATCCTTTCAGGTCAGTATACAGTTCTTCCAGATATGGATTCTTCTTGGTCTTGGCTATTTTGTAGATCATGTAAATAATCAAAGCTACATTAGATATTAACGCCAGGAAGCTGACTATGAAGTATATGGTGGGATCATAGGTCGAATTAACTGCGTATTTACCGGTATCAATAAATGCCGGGAAGGTCTGCGCAAACATGCACCATAAGGCCAGGGTATGGGCGCGATGCTGTAGCCAGGCTCCTTTACCAACCGTAAAGGCGCAAAGGGTTGGAGCCAACAGCAAGGCAAAACCGCAATACCAGGAATGGCCCGGCAGACAGTTATAAGTGTAGGCAAAATTCCAAAGGTCATAAGGTATTATCCAAAACCACAGCATATCCGGCCACAACATATCTCTGCTGCCGTCTTTGGCGGTCACTCTCTTAATGACGATCCCCATAGCACCGGTAATGGCGATCATGTTCAAAATTCCGGCAATACCATTCATGTAATTCCAGGGGCCTCAAAGAACGAACATAGCTCCATCGGTTAATACTCCGCCGCCCCAATAGTTCATACCAATTTCAAAATCACGAATAACAGCCTCTAAAATGTTAATAGAGAGAATTATCGGCGGGAACCATAATGCCCATTTCTTGTCAGCCAGCCGCCACTCTTCGCCAGTCTTCTTATTGGTCATTTTAACGTGCCTAATTAACCAGAAACCCAGGCATCCGGCTGTGGATGAATAGACCTTGGCCAAATGAAACCAGTCAGTATAGGTAGTATCTTTCAACACCGTAAACCACAATGCCGAAAGAATTATGGGAAGAATAAAGAAGGCAAAAAAGCCCATCCACTTCCATCGGCGGGTTATCTCGTTAAGTCCAAACAGGGCAGCAAAAACGAGTACCCAGACCCCCCATACAGCTAGTGCCGAGACACCTTCTGAAAAAACAAACATACTCTTACCCTCCTCAAATCGTGCACTTTCCATGCCTTGAGTAGTGAAATACAGATACTTTGGTGAGAGTCGCGACTTCTCTGTATTGCGTTCAGTTACCTTTTGCGCAAAGTTGATACCCTGATGATAGAACGGCAATTTTACAAAATGATAAAGATTGTTTAACAAAAATGTGACATTGCATTTGCGGCTGACCTGGAACCAGGGAATATAATTCCAGGAGTATGCTGGTATATAAACGCTAAACTAAAACAGAACTAAAGAGGTGAAATATAGTGCCCCCCGTTGTCAAGACACATTGCAGATATAAATAAGCTAATGTGTCCCTCCTTTGCTAAATGAGAGTTTTGCATAATTAACTTTTCCTAGATTATCATGGTATTTTTTAGAATGTCATCCTGAGCCGTAGCGAAGGATCTAGGGCATTTATAAGACTCTTCGCTATCGCTCAGAGTGACAATATTGAAGGATTTGTTGAATTATGCAAAATCCTCAACTAAGAGAACTATGATAAACGTTCGTCTGTCTCGCCTCCACCCTGCTATAACTTGCTTATCTTGCGGAGGAATGGGCTATACTAGCATAGAAGGAAGAGCTATAGAAAAACATTCCAGTTAGTAAGGAGGATGAATTGTGGAAACCAGAAAACGTGAAGATATCCCAGAAGAATATAGGTGGCAGTTGGAGGATATATACCAAAACCAAGATGAATGGGAAAAAGATTTCAGCCGTGTGCAGGAATTGATAAACCATATAGGAACCTATCAGGGAGGGGTAGGGGAATCAGCTTCTGGGCTGAAGCAGGTTATTGAAATACTTAACGAAATGCAGTGCAAAGGTGACAATCTCTATGTTTATTCCCGTATGCGTCGGGATGAGGACAACTCCAATGCCCAGTATCAGACTCTGTTTGACCGGGCGGAAGGCCTGGGTGTGCAGGCTAATGCCGCAGTAGCCTTCGTGGTGCCGGAACTACTAACTATGACCCGGGAACAGGTCAAGGAATATGAAGAGACTGAACCGGAATTAGCGGTTTATGCTCACTATTTTGATGAACTGTTTCGCCAGAAAGAGCACATCCTGAGTGAGAAAGAAGAACGGCTGCTGGCTATGTCAGCCGATCTGTCTTCGGCATCCAACAATATTTTTACTATGCTGAATAATGCTGATATCAAATTCCCCCATATACGAGACGAAAATGGGCAGGAAGTGGAACTGACCAAGGGACGCTATGGGCGGTTCATGGAAAGTCGGGATCGGCGGGTGCGCCAAGAAGCTTATGAAGGGCTATATTCTACCTATAAAGGCTTAAGCAATACCCTGGCTGCTACTTTAAGTTCCAGTGTAAAAAGAGATATCTTTTATGCCCGCGCCCGCAACTACCCGTCTGCACTGCATGCTGCCCTGGATCAGGATAATGTACCCGTAGATGTTTATGATCAACTGATAAAGAGTGTTCATGGCCATCTGGACAGTATGTATCGCTATATGAAAATAAGAAAGAAAATGCTGCAGGTCGACCCTCTGTATATGTACGATATTTATGTCCCCCTGGTAAGGGAGTTCGATATGAAGGTTCCCTATGAAGAGGCCAAAGAAATAACCCTAAAGGGACTGAAGCCCTTGGGAGATGAATACCTATCAGTTCTGCGTCAGGGGTACGAAAGACGCTGGATAGATGTTTATGAAAACCAGGGCAAAACCAGCGGTGCCTACTCCTGGGGAACTTATAACACTCATCCTTATGTGTTGATGAACTATGATGACAAGCTTGATGATCTCTTCACCCTGGCTCATGAAATGGGTCATTCCCTGCACAGCTATTACTCCAATCAAACTCAGCCTTATGTCTATAGCTCGTACAGTATATTTGTGGCGGAAGTTGCTTCTACAGTAAACGAATCACTCTTGATCGACCATTTGCTTAAAAACACCAATGATCCCCAGGAGAAAATGTATTTGTTAAATCATTACCTGGAACAGTTCCGCGGAACCGTTTTCCGGCAGACTATGTTCGCTGAATTTGAAAAGCTCACCCATGAACGGGTGGAAGCTGGAGATGCCCTGACTCCCGAGGCTCTGGGGGAACTATATCGGGAATTAAATAAGAAATATTATGGGCCGGATGTGGTTATGGACGACAATATCTGTGTGGAATGGGCGCGTATTCCCCATTTCTATTCGGCTTTTTACGTCTATAAATACGCTACCGGTTTTTCGGCGGCTACGGCTATAAAGCAGAGCATACTGGAGGAAGGTCAGCCGGCCATAGATCGATACTTAGACTTTCTTAAGTCAGGCAGCTATGATTATCCCATTAATCTACTGCAGAAGGCCGGCGTTGATCTGACTACTCCTGAACCGGTGGAAAAGGCTCTGAACTATTTTACACAACTCCTGGATGAATTTGAAAAGATGGCCTGATTCACTGATCTCCACTTGCTTGCCAGAGCACATTTTTGTTGAACCTGATTAAATATAATGCGACTAAATGGAGCATAACTATGTAGAAGACATCTAACTTAACTGGCACAAGGAGGATTTCGATTTGATCCAAGGCTACCGTGAAAGTATATTTGATGAGGTCATGCAGGCGATCAAACCCCAGTTAGCTGATTATGCTAACTTTGATCTGGTGGTGGGAATTCCTTTTGTCGATGAACAGGAGCATCTGCCTGATCTTTTGAAGTCAATCGATCAGGTATTCAAATCGTGGATAGGTAAGCGGCAGCTAATTGTGTGCGTCGGTGATGCAGGAGCGGGGAATATACTTGAATCTATCCAAAAACTGCAGCTGCACCATCCCCATATTGAGTTTATTCTCCCCCCAGAAATAAGCGGGCGGGGTATAAGTATTCGGGCTATGCTGCAAATAGCCAATACCATTGAGGCCGATTTGATCGTATTTTCCGCGCACATGTCCAGTGAGGCTGACCCGGTGCTGGAAGATGCCTGGCTGGATAGCCTGTTGACTCCTATCCAGGGTGATTATGATATGGTCTTGGGAAGCCTACGCCGTTATCAGGCTATGGATAGTATAGCCCATATGCTGGCCTCTCCCATTCTGGAAAGCTTTTATGGTGCCCGGGTAGGGGATCCCCTGGGAGGAATCTATGCTCTGGATCACGACTTTGTGGAGGAATTAGCTCACGAGGGACCGTTTTGGGGAGAAACCATCCAGGGCTATGGCATCGATTTTTGGATTTTAACCAGGGCTTTGTGCTGGAATAAAACCGTTTGCGAAGTCAATTTGGGTGGTGCCGTAAAACTGCACAGTCTGGAAGCACGCAACCGTATCTTCCGGGAGAATGCCCAAACGATATTCGAGGCTATCAAAAGGGACAATGCTGTTTGGCTAAAGGATCGACTGCTCATAAAGGTAGCCGATATCTTGTCCCGTCAGGAGGCCAAACGTCCCGATTATATCACCTATCCTCCCGACAGTCTGCTGAGGAATTATGAGCGCAGTCTGGAGAATAATCGGGATTTACTGGCTGTCATTGATCCGGAGGGAGAATTTGCCCGACTGGCGTCGGTGCAGCCCTTTTATATGGATGATGATCTCTGGGTAAGTGCCTTGTTAGCACTGATGATCCAGTACGTTTTTGATGATCAGGTAGACGAAAAGGGGATTTTTGATCTCCTGACCGGTTTGTATAATGGGCGGGTGCTGAGCTATATTACCGAGATGCAGGCATATCAGAAATGTCTGCCTCAGGGAGAAGGGTGCCAACCTGATGAGCTTCTGCTTCATAAAATGGAATCTATTCTCCGCCGATTGACGGATGTCTTCTGGAAACATAAACCAGACCTGAATCAAGCCTGGAGTCAATATCAAGAGCAGTGCCGCCCGCCGATCATTCCATTGACCTATATGGAGTATATACCGGGCAGACCGATAGTGGTGCCCAAGCGCATTGTTGGCAAAGATCAGCGCATCATTGCCACCGACAATATTTTCCGTGAGCTGCGCCAACGCTATGAAACCCGCTTTAATGAATTCCTGAGCGAAGGTCTGGGTGTGGATCTGCATTCATCTGAAAAGGCAATAATTCAGGCTGTGCAGGATTATATGCAGAAGCTGGAGGATGGACTGGACGAACTTCTGCCCGGAGATATTCATACTGAGGCTGGGTTAAAGGCCTTTGTGGATCGTTTGTTTGAACTGTTCCCTGATCATCAAATGTTTACCATCAGTTCGGATCTGCTTAGAGAAATGGTAGTGAGATTTCCCCCGGTCAATCTTATGATCCCATTGGGATACTACAAGGCCGAGCAGTTACTGGAAGAGATGGATCCGCGCGATGTAGTTACCTATGCCAATCTGATGGCCAGCTGGAGTTATACAGATCGTGATCTATTATGGCTGGTTGACAATCTGAAACCGGAAAGCTTTGCCTGGGTGGAAATGAAACCGATTTTGCTTACCCAGGATCAGCACATGGGTTTGCTCAGTCAGGGGAAGATCACCAACCTGAACCGGGTTACCGGCCGGATCATTGTTAAACCATTAGATCAGGGTATGGGCGGGAAATATCCCAAAACTCGCTATTTTACGAGCATAGTCAGAAGACTGGCTGTAGCCGAACAGTATTCGGAGTTATTTAGGATCAATGTCTGCGAGAGAAAAAACATCAGCCTTAAAATCCGCAACTCTCTATTGGGGATCCGCCGCGGGGAAGATTTTTCAGCCCACAATGTTTTCGAGAATTTACATCATCGCAACCTGGTGCAGAAAATCAGCGCACTGGCCCAACGGTTGGAAGAGGAAAACAAGGGTATTCTGGCTGATTTGCTAAAACTCATGGCGCAGGGATACGGCTTGAGCCAGGTGCTGGAAGATGAAACCTATTTGACATGTACGGCCTGGAGCTGGGCCAGCTATAGTTTCAAAGGGGGAAAAAATATCCCTACTCCAGCAACCACCAGTGTGGAAGGACGTTGGTTCAATCACGAATTCCTGGAGGCTCTCTATAAGGAATTAGGCTATGACCCTCAGGAGATAACCAAAATCGTTTTTCGCATGATCCAATCAGGCAAAAGCAATGCCAACCTCTTGGATACTCTGTTGCCCACCCGACCTAAGGATGTAACCGTAGTAGTCCAGGAAACCACCACGGAACCGAGTCGCCATCTACAGCGCTATGAGGGCAATCCCCTCTTGGAGCCACTGGAAGGCAGCACATGGGAGTCTAAATACGTGCTGAACCCAGGAGCCTTACGAATAGGAGACAAGGTATACTTGTTTTACCGAGCTGTTGGCGATGATGGTATTTCCCATATAGGACTGGCTATAACGGATGGGTTTAAGGTATTAGAACGGTTGCCTGATCCTATATTCTCTCCGCAGATACCCGAGGAAATAAAGGGGTGTGAAGATCCACGCCTCATTATTATTGAAGATCGCATTTTCATGCTCTACACTGCCTACGACGGAAATATTGCACAGATAGCAGCCGCCTCTATCTCGGTAGAGGACTTTACCACCGGAAACTATACCAACTGGAAACGGGAAGGATTAGCTTTCAAAAACATCTGGGATAAAGATGCCATTATTTTCCCGGAAAAAATCAATGGCAAGTATATAATTTATCATCGTATTGAGCCTAGTATATGGGTGACCTACAGTGATAAGTTGGAATTCCCCATTTGGGATAAACATGCTATTATTGCTGGCCCTCGTCCCGGGCGTATGTGGGATTCCATGAAAATCGGCGCCGGCGCGCAACCGTTGAAAACTCGCTATGGGTGGCTATTGATCTATCATGGGGTCGATTATAATTATGTCTACCGCTTGGGCGTTTTGCTGGTGGATCTGAATAACCCCAGCAAAGTGATCTACCGCTCTCCTAATCCAATTTTGGAACCGGAAAAGGACTATGAGATCGGTCTGAGTGGCGCTTGGGTGCCCAATGTGGTGTTCACCTGCGGGGCAGTGCCTGGCACTGATAAAGAAATACTGGACGATAATGATGAAATACTGGTTTATTATGGAGCAGCCGATACGAGTATAGGTGTAGCTCGAGCTACTCTGGCTGATCTGGTGCCCGCATCGTTTAGGATTACTACTCATAATTTAACGTAGAAAACGGGGATCAGTGATCCCCGTCTCAAAATTTCCCTGGATTGAGAAAAGGCTTACTTTAGGATGACTGCTCTATGGCAGCTGGTTGGTCTTTGCCAAGGTGTTTCGCCATCAGCTGTTCGCATAGCAGGAAAGAAAGTATGGCTTCAGCACCCTGATTGAGATTGACCCCTTCTTCGGTCAGAGCATCATAACATCCACCCGTCTTCTGATCGTAAAGCTTCAACTGATTTATATTGGCTCCATGATACCAGCGGTGAGCTTGGCGGGCCAAACCCAGGTAGTGCTGTCCGCCTATACTCTGATAGGCTGCCAAACAAGCGCCAGCGGTCGAGGCGGCATCTACCGGCTGCTGATCGAAACAGGGCGGCTTTTCTCCATACTTATACCAACCTTTGTTGCCCACAATATTGAGATAACCAGAGCGGAACAATATATCACACAAAAAGCTTAAAGCTTCATGGCCGGTCTTCAAAGCCTTTTTATTGCCTGTTCTGGCATATACACTGAACAAAGCCTGGGGCAGTATCCCATTGCAGTAAGTGAGACTGTTTTCGAACCAATACCAGCCTTTTTTCTGGTGTTGTTGATACAGGCCTGTCAAATAGGAACTCAGCTGACGGATCAGTTGCAGGTGATCTCGGGACATGGGTTTATCTATCATGCACAACCCGGTCAGAGTGTAAGCTACTGCTCGGGGAGATTTGAAGTGTACTGCTCGGGGCAAATTGCGATTAAACATGGCCAGGCACATACCCTGCACATCCGGCCATGCACAGCCAGAGCCCAGAGCGCAAGCCAGGAGGGCACGCCCTACGCTGTCCTCAGAATCCAGAGCCCGAATATCGTTGCCCCGAACTTGCAGGTTGCTCCAGCTACCATCAATGCGCTGGGCTTGAGATAACCAATTAGCGTAGATCAAGGCCAGGTCATGGCTATCTTTCATATTCAGGGTTACTATCAGGGCGCGAGCATTGTCGTCCAAGGTGTAACCGCTATTGGGGTCAGGTGTGGATAGTTGGGAAAACTGCAGCATACCGGTTGAATCGGTCATGCGCTGTAAATGTCGGTAATCAAGCATAGTGAACGCTTTTCCCTTCTAAATGGTGGTGACCAATGGTTTGTTCAAGCATCTGACTATAGCGCCGACCTACCTGTGTCCAACTCATGGTATGGCCGAGTTTTCTAGCCTGGTTCTGCAGACTGACTTTTAATCCTGGATCCTGCAAGATGGCTTTCATTAGCTGAGCCAGTTCGTGATAATCCACTTTCGAAGCCAAAAGCCCCCGCCCATTAGCCAGTAACTCCAAGGCATGAGCATAAGGAGTGGAGACAATGGCCCTACCAGCACCGACCGCAAAGGCCAGAGTGCCTGATACCGCCTGATTCAAATTAGGGTAGGGACTTAAATATATATCTGTGAGATACAGGTAATCACCGATTTCTGCATCACTTAGGAACCGATTTACGAAGGTCACGCTGTCGGCTATACCCAACTCATAGACCAACTGTTCCAGCATTTCGCGATATTTTTCCCCTTCGCGTTTTTGGAGCATGGGGTGGGTTTGCCCCAGTATCAAATAGGTGCAATCAGGGTACTCGGTCAGCACCTCGGCTACTGCCCGTATACCCAATTCCAATCCTTTGCCAGGGCCGATCAATCCGAAAGTGGAAATAATATTGCGCCCTTGCAGACCATAGCGTTTTTTCAAACCACGGGGCGATTTGGGCACAAAATCAGGGACACCATGGCCGATCATATGGATCTTGGCGGAAGGGACTTGGTAGATCGTCTCTAAAAGAGATGCCGAGTTCTCGGTCATACAAACTACCGCTACTGCCTGTTCGGTTAAGTCGGTTAATACTCTTTGGTGGGCGTCATCCGGGTCGGGAAGGACAGTATGAGTTATAACGACAAAAGGCTTTTGCAATGCACTGCAGAAATTGAGCAAATAGCTGCCTTCTGGCCCACCGTAAATGCCGTATTCATGTTGGATCATAACCAAATTAACAGCTTTATTATTATTTATCTGGGTTGCAGCTCTCAGGTACTCGCTTTTATTATGCTGATCGATCTGGATCACCACTTCAGGGCCATAATGATATTCATATTCCTGATCGGATACAGCTGCTACCAAAACGGTATGCCCTGCTTTTATGAGGCTTTTACGTAGATCCTGGGAGAATGTTGCAATTCCACACTGCTTAGGTGGATAAGTACCTACATTTACGATCGTCATAGACTTCCTCCTTAAGCTATAGCAGACTTCCTCATAGTCTAGACCTAATTTGGAAGGTTTATACCTCTAACTGTTCATAAGCCGGGAGACCAATCTGAGTTAAATAAGCAAATAATTCCTTTTTGATTGCTTCCAAAGCTTGAGGAGTGGTGCCCTCGCAGCGCACTATCAATTCCGGGCCGGTATTGGAGGCCCGCACCAATCCCCAACCATTGGGGAAGAGGATACGAGCGCCGTCAATTTTAATGATGTCATAGCGGGATTCAAAGTGCCTGATTACTGATTCTACCTGATCGAATTTGCCAGTATCGCTGCTGGGCAGACGAATTTCCGGGGTAGAATAATAACGGGGCACATCTTCCAGCAACTCAGTCAGGCTTTTTTCCTGATTAGATAATAACGAGAGCAGTCGAGCAGCCGCATAAATAGCATCGTCATATCCATAGTATTCATCGGCAAAAAACATATGCCCGGACATTTCTCCCGTGAATATAGCGTCGATTTCTTTCATCTTAGCCTTGATCAGGGAATGACCGGTTTTATACATGAGTGGTTGGCCACCCAAGCTTTCAATCTCATCGATCAGACTCTGGGAGCATTTTACTTCCACTATAGCCTGGCTGCCGGGATAACGAGGCAGCAGTTCCCGCCAGAACAGGATCATTAGCATATCACCCCAGATCATGTTGCCCTCGGCGTCAACTACTCCCAGCCGGTCTCCATCTCCATCGAAACCAATGCCTAAATCAGCTCGGCAGTCAAGCACCATATCCACCATGTCCGTCATGTTTTTAGGATTGACGGGATCGGGATGATGGTTGGGATAATCGGGGTCGGAATCGCAGTATATTTCGACGATTTCACAACCCAGACTGCGCAAGATCTGAGGAGCGAAAAGGGATGCTGTACCATTACCACAGTCCACTACTACTCTTAATTTTCGCGAACCCATTCTTATTTTTTCCACGATCATATCGTGATAGGCCTGGTTGACCGAATGGGATACTATTGAACCGCCGTCGGCCAGGCGAAACGCCCCGGCCTCTGCCCGCCGCTTTATTTCTTGAATTTGTTCACCGTAAATGGTTGATTCACCCAGCAGTAGTTTGAAACCATTATATTCAGAGGGGTTGTGACTGGCAGTGATCATTAAGCCGGCGGGAATATTCAGATGGTGCGAGGCGAAATAAAAAACGGGTGTGATCACCATACCCAGATCTACTACTTGAAGTCCACTTTCTAGCAAGGCCTGGGCGGCTATATCGCGAAAACGAGGAGATGAATGACGATTATCGTATCCCAGCAGGATTTGGGTTTGTCCTTGCTCAAAGGCATAGGCGGCAAATGCTCTGCTGATCCGATCTACTTCCACTTCTCCCAGGTCTTGGTCAACTATGCCCCTTATGTCATACTGACGAAAAATAGTACTCATAAAACAAATCCTCCAATTATCTATCCTTATAACAGATCGCGGCGATCCATCTGGTGTAAGGTATCCACAACACTGCGTATTTCTTGAGCCCGGTTCCTATCAGATACGAAGATGACATCATCGGTTTCCACCACCAGTAATTGATCCACTCCAAACAGGATGATTGATTTGTCGCATTGCTTGATAACGCAGTTGCGACTGTCCAAAGCCACCACATCGTCACCGCATATCACATTGTTATTATCGTCCAATTCATGCAAATCTTCCAGAGCGTTCCAACTTCCTAGATCACACCATCCAAAATCAGCTGGAACCACCGCCATCCGGTCGGATTTTTCGGCAATACCATAGTCCAGGCTAATTTCCGGCAGATGTTCATAAGAAGATATATATCCATCCAGACCTTTCAATATGTTCTCATATATTTCCGGCAGGTAACGGGAGAATTCTTCCAGTAGTGTGCTACCCTGGGCCACATAAATACCAGCATTCCACATATGTGCGCCACTGTCCAGATAGGTCTGGGCTATATCGAGGGCAGGCTTTTCACAAAAGGAGTTTACCTGATAAACATTATCCAGGGAAGCGATTTCCCATTTAGTTTTCTCAATATAACCATAACCAGTTTCAGGTCGATTAGGGGTTATCCCAATAGTGGCAACACATCCCTGCCGGGCCGCCTTAATAGCGCGCTGCACACTTTCCTCAAAAGCCTGATTGTCGAGAATGTGGTGGTCAGCGGGAAATATTCCCAGCACCTCATCCCGGATTTCATGCAAAGACTGGGCCAGAGCCAGCCCTACTGCTGGTGCCGTATTTTTACCCACTGGTTCAGAGAGTACGTCGATTTTTATTTCCCCAGTAGGCCGCTGCCGAACTAGAGACTGTACAGTAGATCTGAGATCATCACTGGTGATAACAACAATGCGGCTTGACCCCAGATTTATGAGTCGATCAATAGTATGATCCAGCATGGAGCGGTTGTCTACAAATTTACATAGCTGCTTGGGACGGCGCTGTCTGCTCTCCGGCCATAGGCGCAGTCCTCTACCACCTGCTAGGATTACCGATATCATAAATTAACTGCAACCTCCAAATTACTACAAATCATTGTATGCTTTGGCATGCGAGGTCTATGCCATGAATCTCTTCCGGGCATTTCTGTCTAGTATGCCCTTATGGCGGAACATCTATAACTTAATAAGGCGGTCTTACTGCTATCAGTTGGGGTTGGCGCATGTTTGAGAGCCTGATAATTGCGACCACATTGGAAAAGCTAAGATTGGTCGAAATTAGCGGTAAGGTGGAATGATAAAATGCGCCCTAGGGTCAACTTAACGCGTTTTAGAGAAAAAATTTCCATAAAAGATGTAGTGGGAATTATCTTAGGTTCAGCAATTTTATCTTTGGGTATTCAGGCGGTTCTGGTACCAGCGCATCTGTTGACCGGAGGAGTGACCGGCTTGGCTGTTATTTTGAACTTCCTCACTAAACTGGACATATCTCTATGGTATTTAGTCTTGAACATCCCCATATTCATCGCTGGATATCGCTATATAAGCCGGCGTTTTACTGTGTACAGTCTGTTAGGGGTCTGCTTTCAGAGCCTATTTCTGGAACTGTTTAAGAATATAGACTTCGGCATAGATAACCTTTTATTGGCAGCAATATATGGAGGCGTTCTAACCGGCATTGGTGTGGGATTGGTTTTGCGGAGTAAAGGATCCTCGGGCGGAACGGACATCGTAGCTGTAATAGTGCGGCGATTCTGGGGTTATAATTTTGGCCAGACTTTTCTGGTTATAAATCTTTCTATCCTGGCTTTATTCCTTTTTACAGCCAATTTGGAACTGGCGTTGTATTCAGCAATCGGTATGTATGTTAGTTCTCATACGGTCGACCTGGTTGAATCAGGACCGTATGTCACCCGCACTGTTTTTATAGTTTCTAAAGAATATGAAGAAATCACGCATGTCATAATCCATACTTTGCACCGCGGCTGTACCAACCTGGCTGGGAAAGGTGCCTATACCGGTGAAGAGCGGCAGATAATCATGGTTACAGTGAGCAAGACCCAGCTGCCTCGGCTCAAGGAAATTGTTTTTCAAATCGATCCAGAGGCTTTCATGACTATTAGTGAAACTATAGAAGTCTACGGCTACGGTTTTCAAGACAGCCAGGCTGATTTTTAGCCCCGCAAATCCGCAATTGGGCGGCTTGTACCCCCTTTTCCCATCTTAGACTAAACGTCCCGAAAAGAAAGACAATTTAGGACTCAAGAACTACAAAAATTATTACCTTTGACTTCCGGAAAATGAAACTTTCAGACAATATTTTTTTATACACACCTGAGCTAAGATGTATCTACATCTAAAGCGGGAGGTGGAACCATGCTGCAGGTATTGAAAAGATTGGTTCGGGAAGAAGAAGGACAGGGTATGGCGGAATACGGGCTGATCTTGGCCTTGATTGCTATTGTAGTAATCGGAGCGATTACTGGGATGGGCGAAAAGTTAGTAGACATATTTGATGAAATATCCGGAAAGCTTAATGTTCCCACTGAAGGAAGCTAAAGAAAAGGTGACTCATTAGGGATAATAGACTCAGCCCTGCTTATTGTCGGTGATGAGCAGGGCATTTCATCCCTTAAGGTGGAATCGACATGGTTTTAAAAGTCTTACTGATAACGGTTATTATAGTTGCTGGCTATCATGACTTAAAATGCCGGCGTATTCCCAATTGGCTGATACTATTCGGGCTGGTGACAGGTTTTGTCCTGCAAGGGGTTAGCGGAGGTTTTCTGGCTTTGGACGATGCACTGCTAGGCTGGCTGTTAGGTATGGCTCTTTTGATGATCCCTTTTATTCTGCGAGGGATGGGGGCTGGAGATGTAAAACTTTTGGGTGTGGTAGGTGCCCTGCAGGGCTGGGTATTTGTAGTCAACACTTTCTTATGGATGGCAGTATGGGGGGGCATCATGGCTTTCATAGCCCTCGTGGCCAGCGGTAAAATTCAGATACTGGTGCTGCAGCTGGCAGCCAGTTATTATCCGCCCTGGCAAGTTAAAGTGGCCCTGTTAAAAAGCAAGACCTCTGTGGAGAAAGTGACTATACCCTATGGAGTCGCCATCGGACTGGGAGTCATCAGCAGTATGATCTGGGTGTGGTGGTAGGAGTGAAAAAATGCCTGGGTAAATTAGTTGGAGATCGGCAAGGGCAGGCTCTGGTGGAAATGGCCCTGGTTTTGCCGATTCTATTACTGCTTTTTATGGGTATTTTTGAGTTTGGGCGCATTATGAGTGCCTCGCTGATAATAAGCGACCTGGCCCGGGATGGGGTGCGGCACGGGGTAGTTGGTTACAGTGATCGGAATATAAAAGACCTGGTAGAAGACCGCCGTGCCTGGTTGGAAACAGATCGACTCCAAGTGGAAATATCTCCCTCGGCAACTAGTAGAGAAAAAGGGGATCCATTGGAGGTGAGAGTTAAATACTCACTGCCTCTGGTGGCCCCTTTTGTATCTTCTCTACTGCCTAATCCCTTCCCCCTGGAAAGCCAATGCACCATGAGGATCGAGTGAGGTGAGTAACTAGTGAAGATCGTTACGGCCATCAAAAGCGAGCAGGGGAGTGCCATTGCTCTGGTAGCCATAGGTATGGTTGTAATGATTGGAGCAGCGGCCTTAGCTCTGGATGCCGGGCAGCTGTTTATCAACCGGGCGCGTCTGGTAAATGCTCTGGACAGTGGTGTCTTAGCGGGTGCACAATATCTCCCCGATGATCCAGAGCTGGCCTTGCAGACTGCCCAGCAATTTGCCCGCCTAAACGGTGCTGTCCAGGATGAATGTGACTTCCAGATCGGGGCATCGAACTGCTCCATAAGTGGCCAGGCTGACCGACAGGTGACTTTGCATTTCGCGCGGGTTTTCAACCGGGATTTTGGCCAGGTAAAGGCTCGTGCTGCTGCGAAAGTGGCTCCCATAAGTTCCACCACCGGTATAGTGCCCTTTGGAGTATTGGAAGACGATTTTGAGTTTGGGAAAATAGTAACTTTGAAAGCAGGGGCAGGAAAGAATCACTATCCTGGGTGGTTTGGGGCCTTGTGTCTGACCGGGAATGGTGCCAACAACTATGAAAAGGACATTAGGAATGGGTATGATGGCCAGATATCCATCGGCGATATTATCCCCGTGGAAAACGGCAATATGTCCGGGCCAACCCAAGACGGCATTGAGCATCGGATCGACCAGTGTGACCACTCGCCGTGTTGTACAGTCAATTCATTTCAAGAAGGGTGCAGCCGGATACTGATAGTCCCCATAGTCAAAATCCATCAGATAAATAAAGGTAACAGCCCCGTGGATGTGAAGGTAGTTGGATTTGCGGCTTTTCTGGTAACTGAATATACGGGAAGCGGTGATGAAAATACCGTAAAAGGAGCATTTGTCCGCTATGTTACTACCGGGGGAACCGGAGGCACTCCGGGTGATTACGGTTTGTACAGTGCCTATCTATATGAGTAACGGGGAGGAAACTGCATGTTGAAAGGAAGTCGGAAGTACTGGATATTAGCTGTTATCTGCGGGGTTTTGGCGGCGGGTTTATTCTATTTATACATACAGGATATAAAACAACAGTACCGACCGGACGATTTGATCACAGTGATCAAAGCTCGGACAGATGTGAAACGGGATTCAATAGTAACTGAAGAAATGCTGCAAGCAATTGAGCTACCCGGCAAATATGCTCACCCGGATGCTGTCCAAAAGCGCCAGGATATCGTGGGGAAAATTGCAGGCAGTGATATCAGTGCTGGAGAGATAATTCTCAAACAAAAGCTGGTAGAACAAGACAACTCAACTGATCGCATGGCGTACCGGGTTCCTCAATCCAAACGCGCGGTAGCTATTGGCATAGACAGTATCAGCGGTGTAGCTGGTTATATAAAGGAAGGTGACCGGGTTGATGTTTTTGCCACTCTAGATGTTGCTGATAGCTCGGGTTCTAGAGAGGAGGAGACTTATACGGTGCTGACCTTGCAGAATATTGAGGTTTTAGCTGTGGGGTCAAGCTTCGGTCAAAGTGGAGGCGATGAAGGTGGCAAAACCCTTACCCTGGCAGTAAGTCCTGAGGAAGCCTCTTCCCTTATCCTGGCTTCGGAAAGAGGTGCGGTGCGCATGGCTCTTCGCTCACCAGTGGATCATACCCTGACCACCGTTCCTCCCCTGCAGTTGCCTGGGTTGGTAAACCCTCCCCTTAATCCATAATGCCCTAACGGAGGATGCAGCATGAAAAAGATAAAGATTTTGTTAGTTGATGACAACGATAATACTCGGGCTAGTATTCGCCAACTATTGGAGCTTGATGATGTGGTAGATATAGTAGGGGAGGCTGCTGATGGCAACGAAGCCCTGGAAAAGGCTGGGATCCTGGAACCGGAACTGGTTCTCATGGATATCAATATGCCAAAGATGGATGGCATAGAAGCTACTCGCAAGTTCAGCCAGCAGCACCCTCACATAGGGGTTATTTTGATATCGATCAATGATGAGATCCAAAATTTCCGCCGTGCTATGCTGGCCGGGGCCAAAGAATATCTGGTCAAACCACTGTCGCCCGAGGAAATTAGCACAGCGGTTCGTCAGGTGGCAGAATTAAGCCGGCAAAAGGTCGCCCAGGGGAAATCAGCGGAACCTGATCGACCTCAACCGCCACCCAATGATAACAAACTGATCACCATCTTCGGCACTAAAGGCGGAGTGGGTAAAAGCGTGATCTGCACCAACTTGGCGGTTAGTGCTGCCCAACAGCATGCCAAAGTGGCTATGATCGACCTGGATGTTCAGTTTGGCGATTTGAGTATCATGGTAAACGTTAACCCTCGCAAGACTATTGCGGAAATGACGCAGGAGGGGGAAAAACCCTCCCGGGAAATGCTGGAAAGCTATTTATATGAGCGCTATGGAGTCCAATTGCTCTCAGCTCCCAACAAGCCAGAATTGGCAGAGATGGTTGTACCCCGACGCGTACAGGAGATTTTTGATATCTGCCGTCAGGAATATACCTATACTTTTGTTGACACACCTTCATTTATCGATGAATTATCCTTAACTGCCCTGGAACAATCTGACTTGATCTTGCTTATTATCACTCTAGACCTTCCTACCATTAAGAATGTCAAAAAAGGCATTGATATTCTTAAATCGCTACAGTTGCTGAACCGTGCCCGCTTAATATTGAACCGTTCCTCCGGTATAGCCGGTATTGAGCCCCACGATATAGAAAGGGTTCTGGATATGAAAATCAAAGGAGAGATTCCCAGTGATGGAAAACTGGTGGTGTCTTCCCTTAATCAGGGTATACCTTTTGTAAGAATGAATCCCAAAGCTCCCATTTCCAAAGGGATACAGTCATTACTGAGAGTCCTAGAATAACACCTTGGCAGGAGGTTTGGTCTAATATGTCTTTAATGAGTCGCCTGCAGGCACAGCAGCAAGTTGACAAATCAATGGATGCGGTTCAGGTGAATCGTGAAATTACCGGAGCCAAATTTCAGGAACCGGTTTATTTTATTCATCGGGAAGTGATCAAGGAACTCGGGGGAGAATTGCAAGTAGGAGGGCGGGATGAAGAGCAGACTCAACAACTGGAGCAGCAGGTACAGCAAATAGCAGAAACATTCTTCGATCGCCAGACTCATTATTATACCAAGACAGATCGCGGGGAGATCTTGCGACAGGTCATGGATGAGATCATCGGCTATGGCCCTATTACGCCCCTATTAAGGGATGAGACCATCTCCGAAGTAATGGTGAATGGGCCCCAGCAGGTTTATGTGGAAAGACGCGGCAAATTGGAACTGACCCGGGTAGTTTTTCGTGACAATGAGCATCTGTACAACATTATCGAGAGGATCATAGCTCCTTTGGGTAGGAGAATCGATGAAAGTGCGCCCATGGTAGATGCGCGTTTGCCAGATGGTTCCAGAGTTAACGCTATAATACCTCCCCTGGCACTCAATGGTTGTGTGCTTACCATTCGTAAGTTTTCTTCCCAGCTGCTGAAAATAGAGGACCTGATCCGTAATGGAACCCTATCTGTACCTATGGCCAAATTTCTAGAAGCCTGTGTCAAAGGCAGGTTGAATATCGTAGTATCTGGTGGTACCGGAGCTGGTAAGACCAGTACCTTGAATATAATATCGTCGTTTATACCCATTGACGAGCGCATCATAACCATAGAGGATTCAGCTGAACTGGATCTACATCAAGAGCACGTGATTTCCTTGGAGACCAGACCGGCTAATATCGACAATCGTGGGGAAATAAACATCAGAGATCTGGTGCGCAATTCATTGCGTATGCGTCCCGATCGCCTGGTGGTTGGTGAGGTGCGCGGTGGTGAAGCCCTGGATATGCTGCAGGCTATGAATACCGGCCATGATGGATCACTTACTACTGGCCATTCCAATTCTCCCCGGGACATGATTTCTCGGTTGGAGACCATGGTTTTGATGGCGGGTATTGATTTTCCCATTCGAGCTATTCGTGAACAAATAGCTTCAGCTATCGATATTATTGTTCATCAGAGTCGCCTGCAGGATGGCAGTCGCAAGATAACCCATATCACGGAAGTCCTAGGCATGGAAGGTGATATTATCACCCTGCAGGATGTATTTATTTTTGACCGAAAAGGGCTGGATGATAGAGGGAAGGTCAAAGGTGTGCATCGGGCCACCGGTTTGAAGCCACGCTGCCTGGATAAATTGGTATCAATGGGGATAAATGTCCCGGATGAATATTTTCGGCCTGAATAAGGAGGAACTAGGATGCTTATACTCCTGTGCTGTACGGCGGGACTGGCTGTTTATTACGCAATATTCGCTGTGCTGCTGACCTTTTCCAAGAGAGGACGCTATCAGGAACGACTGGAAGCCCTCTTGGAACAGAATGATCAAACTAACCAAGACAGGCCACCTTTGGGCATTAAAGAAATAAACCAGATTGTGATCAAAAATGTTTCAAAGATTTTTGCCAGCCGCTCCGTAGTAAGTAAGATTCAACAGCAACTGCTGCAAGCCGGCATACCTCTTAAAGCGGAAGAGTATGTCTCTATTTGTTTTGGGTTGATAATATTATTGCCCATTCTTGTATATCTGCTTTCGCACAATTTTTGGTTGACGGTGATAACCATTATAGTCGGAGCAATTCTTCCGGGCATATACGTTAATCATCAGAAGGAAGTGCGCATGCAATTGCTTAACCAGCAGCTGGGAGATGCCCTGGTAATTATGGCCAATGCACTGCGAGCCGGGTTTGGTTTTCAGCAAGCCATGGATAGTGTGCGCAAGGAACTGCCTCCCCCCATATCAGCAGAATTCTCTTGGACATTGCGGGAAATGAATCTGGGCTTTAGTACCGAAGTTGCTCTGGAGAGTCTGAGTGCCAGAGTGCAGAGTGATGATCTGGATATGGTAGTCACCGGTATCATTATACAGCGACAGGTGGGAGGCAACCTGGCTCAGGTATTGGATAACATCTCCTCTACTATTCGTGAACGGGCCCGTATCCAGCGGGAGGTAAAAGTGCTGACGGCTCAGGGCAAGCTCTCCGGTATCCTGATTGCTCTGTTGCCCCTATTTCTAATTGCCGCTTTGCTGGTGCTTAACCCCGAGTATTTTAATGTTCTGATCAGTGATTCACGAGGAATTATCATGTTGATCGTGGCGGGTGTCTTGGAAATAGTCGGTTTTGTAGTTATACGGCGCCTAACCAATATTGACTTCTAAGGAGGATCCCCCAAATGGAATTTGTCATGATTTTACTGGTGGTTGGATTTGTCTCCTTCATGTTCATGGGGATCACTTATATCATCAAGCACGACAAGCTAGTGATCATAAACAGGTTGGAACAGGCGGTTGCCAGTGAAGATACTTCCCATTTGCCGCCTCTGTTTGATAAACCGCTACATGTCAGGGTAGCCGGGATTTTTTCTCCCCTTCTTAATCGTATAGCCACCCGTCTGGTTTCGGCCAATAAACGAGATATCTATGAAACCCGTTTGGCTGAAGCGGGCCATCCTTGGGGAATGAATGCAGACAGCTTTATTCTGGGCAAATATATACTCGTCGCAGTTTTGCTCGGTATTGGGATCCTGGGCAGAAATGTCACTTTTCTGGCGGTACTGCTCATTTTGAGTTTATTGGCACCTGATATGTTTCTCAAAAGCAACGAAAAGAAACGTAAAGAACAAATGCTCAAAAGCATGCCTGATATATTAGATCTCATAAACGTAAGTGTTGAAGCCGGCCTAGGATTCGATGCCGCTCTCCAGAAGGTCGTAGATAAAACCGAAGGGCCGCTCACCCAGGAGTTTGCTCACACTTTAAATGAAATCAATATTGGAAAGCCCCGCCGCGAAGCTCTGCGCGATATGGCGGATCGCATTAAAGTCGATGATATTAGTACTTTTTTAGGCTCGGTGATTCAGGCTGACCAATTAGGAGTGAGCATTACTAATGTAATGAGAATTCAATCTCAACAGGTTCGGGAAAACCGGCGTATGCGGGCCGAGGAAGCTGCCCAAAAGGCACCCATTAAGATATTGATACCCCTGGTTTTATTCATATTTCCTACTATTCTCGTGGTATTGCTGGGACCGGCGATAATATCCTTAATGGATAATCTGTAGGGAGGAAATGCATGCGTAAAGTACATCTGCGGACTGCTAGCGGTAGAGTTCTGGTTGACCAATGTATGCTAGCCAACACCTTTTTTGGCCGCCTAAAAGGCTTGTTGGGGAAAAAGGAATTATCCAGCAATGAAGCACTGCTGCTGATTCCCTGTGATATGATCCATACTCTGGGGATGAGATTCTCCATTGATGCCATTTTTGTTGATAAACAAGGTGAGATAATTAAAATTGAAGAGAATCTCAAGCCCCATCGCTTGGCCGCCCGGGTCAGAAATGCCCATAGTGTGGTAGAAATGGCGGCCGGTATGACGAAAAAATTGGGGCTTGTGCCTGGAGACACTTTGCGATGGTAATACTAAAAGACCTCTGCCGGGGCAGAGGTCTCAGACCGTCAAAAAAGGCTAAAAGCGGCGTTAAATCGGGCAGCCCGTTCAATCGACGTACGTTATGTACGCCTTAATCACGGGCTTCCCGGTTGCCTTGCTCTTATCCTTTTTTGCTCGCTCTGGCAGAGGTCTAAAAACTACTGGCTATTGTGCGCGTTATCTACAACTCAGGAGGCTTGCTCTTTCTTCTTTTGGGCCCTTGCACGAGTGGTTTTGTCCAAAATCATTTTCCTTAGACGCAGATGATGGGGGGTTACCTCCAGCAATTCATCGTTCTTAACAAACTCCAAACACTTTTCCAGTGACATTATGGTGGGAGGCACAAGTCTTAGGGCATCATCAGAACCCGATGCCCGGGTGTTGGTCAATTGCTTTTTCTTACAGACGTTAACAGTAATATCCTGGCTACGGGCATTTTCGCCTACTATCATGCCCTCATACACTTCAACACCTGGCTCGATAAATAGATTACCGCGTTCCTGAGCGTTATATAGGCCATAAGCCACTGCTGTTCCCGCTTCTGACGCTACCAGCGATCCTCGGTTTCTGCCGGGGATCTCACCACGATAAGCATCATAACCGTCAAAAAGATGATGCATTATGCCGGTGCCGCGAGTTTCCGTGAGGAATTCGGAACGATAACCAATCAAGCCTCTTGAGGGTATACGGATCTCCAGCTTAACCGAACCCGCCAGACCAGGTAACATGTTCAGTAATTCACCTTTTCTTCTACCGGTGGCTTCAATGACTGTGCCTACATAGGCTTCGGAGACTTCTACCTGCAGCACTTCCATGGGTTCCAGGATCATGCCTTGTTCCCGCTGCAGTATCACCTCAGGACGAGTAACTGCAAATTCATAGCCTTCCCGGCGCATGGTCTCAATCAAAATAGAAAGATGCAATTCCCCCCGACCCGAGACCTTGAAACAATCAGGTGAAATTTCTTCGACTTGCAAGGCCACATTGGACAATAATTCTCTATACAACCGATCACGCAGGTGGCGACTGGTTACATAGGTACCATCCAGCCCAGAAAAGGGACTGTCGTTTACCATGAAATTCATAGATATAGTTGGTTCATCAATTTTAACAAAGGGTACCGGTTCAATATTATCCGCATGGCAAATGGTATCACCAATGGTCAAGGAATCAATACCGGAAACGGCAACGATTTCTCCTGCAGCTACCATATCCTTCTCAGTGCGGACGAGTCCCTCAAAGCTATACAGGTTGGCAACCTTGATATGCTGCTCTTTTCCATCCGTATTGCAGACTATCACTTCTTCTCCTTTAGAAAGGGTTCCGCGCAGGACTTTACCAATACCGATCCTGCCCACATAATTGTCGTAGTCCAGGGAAGCGATGCTGAGCTGCAGTGACCCTTCTTCATCTCCCTGAGGTACAGGAATATACTCAACTATTGCATTAAACAGTGAACTGAAGTCCTCAGGTGTATCTTCTACATGCTTAATGGCATAGCCGTTGCGAGCTGATGCATATAAAATAGGAAAGTCCAATTGTTCATCATCAGCACCTAGTTCAATGAATAGATCCAGTATTTCATCAGCAACTTCCAACGGACGAGCATCAGGACGATCCATCTTGTTGATAACTACTATCGGTTTCAGCTTAGCCTCCAATGCTTTCCGCAACACAAAGCGGGTTTGAGGCATGGGGCCTTCGGAAGCATCGACCAATAAAAGTACGCCATCGACCATTTGCACGATGCGTTCAACTTCACCGCCGAAATCAGCATGACCAGGGGTATCGACCACATTGATTTTATAATTTTTCCAGCGAATACTGGTGTTTTTCGATAAAATGGTAATGCCGCGCTCGCGCTCCAAATCACCACGATCCATGATGCGGTCAGGAACCTTCTGATGCTCCCCGAAGCAGCCGGATTGTTTTAGTAACTGATCAACCAGAGTGGTTTTCCCGTGATCCACATGGGCGATTATGGCAACATTACGCAACAAATGTTTGTTCATAGAACATCCCTTCTATAAATATAGAGTCAAGCACAACATTAAAATTATACCAGCCTGGAGTCGAGGATGGGTAGTTTTTTCTGTTGAAAAGATGAAAAAAGTCTGATGGGGATCAGACTTTTGGGGTTAGTGGTTGGAGTATGGTTGGCCTTTCGGGTGATTTCTGAAATAATCCCTGCGGGATTATTTTGTATCTCAGACCCTCAGGCACTCCTTATTTTAATCCCCCTACCCACCCCACACGTTTAATGGGTGGTTGGAGTATGGTTGGCCCTGCGGATTGCTTTTGTTTTAATCCTTGCGGATTAATTCCTGTTTCACATCCTTGGGCACTCTTTATTTCAATCCCCCTTTGGGGGATGCTTCAAATCATTGGTTGCCCTCTTCGAGGACTACCTATTTTAATTCCCTTTGGGAAAACTTCAAATCATTGGTTGGCCTTTCGGGTGATTTCTGAAATAATCCCTGCAGGATTATTTTTTATCTCAGACCCTCAGGCACTCCTTATTTTAATCCCCCTTCGGGGGATGCTTCAAATCATTGGTTGCGGGAGCAGGACTTGAACCTGCAACCTTCGGGTTATGAGCCCGACGAGCTACCAACTGCTCCATCCCGCGTTAGGTTAATTTCATGTAGTATAATAACACCGCTCAGGGGTTCTGTCAAACAAACTAGCGGTAAATGGGCCAATAGCAGCTTTCTTATTAGTGAACATATTATTGAAAAATCTTATTAAATTCTCTTATATAGTTTGGTGGGAATGGGCAATCTTAGAATAGAATTGCAAGTTTATTGAAGTATATATTGAAGTATATATAGGTAGGTAAATAATTTATTAAGTTTACGTTAAGAAATAATTATGTCTTGTGTTGACTTTTGTCGGCACCGATGATAATATAAATCTTGCGCCGCGGAGCGGTGC
>Ga0209723_1002187_pt1 | contig 27130 bp, 20 predicted proteins | sample BiotimSIPDNA_2_FD_185750 | JGI IMG/M metagenome (GOLD analysis project Ga0209723, IMG submission 185750) | Anaerobic biogas reactor microbial communites from Washington, USA - Biogas_R2 time_0 SIP DNA (SPAdes) (version 2) | ecosystem: Engineered > Bioreactor > Anaerobic > Unclassified | place...
TCCAAGAAAGTGATATGCACTTGGTTATAGACCCTGATACCTATGCCATCTTGCCTTGGACCTCGCCAGAATTTAAAAGAGCCAGGGTATTTTGTGATATCTATCAACCTAACGGGGTACCTTTCAGTGGGGACCCTCGCGGTGAATTAAAACGAAAGTTAGCGACATTGAAAGAAGAAAGAAAGTGGATATTCAATGTTGGTCCTGAGCCTGAGTTTTTTCTTTTCTTAAAAAATGGCCAAGAGACAATTCACCCTGTTCCACATGATGTGGGTGGATATTTTGATTTTTCTGCAAATGATGCGGCTGTGCGGGTTCGTACTGAGTTAATGATGGCATTGGACGAAATGGGCTTAGAAATTGAAGTGGGACACCACGAAGTTGCGCTTGCACAACATGAAATTGATTTTAGGTTTGCTGATGCGCTGAAAACTGCAGATAATGTGTTGACTTTAAAATACGCTGTCAAAGCTATCGCAGCTCAGCATGGATTAATTGCTTCTTTCATGCCAAAACCCGTCTTTGGCATAAATGGGTCTGGTATGCACTGTCATCAATCTGTTTTCTCTCTGAGCGGTGAAAACCTGTTTTACGATGATAATGACCCCGTGAAACTGTCCCAGCTTGCGTATATGTTCGTGAGCGGGCAGCTTTTTCACGCTAAGGCGCTCTCTGCAATTCTAGCACCGACTGTCAATTCGTATAAAAGGCTTGTTCCAGGATATGAAGCCCCAGTCTATATTGGTTGGGCGCAGGTTAATCGCTCTGCGCTGATCCGCATCCCACATCATTCTAAAGGTAACAAGAACTCTGTCCGCATAGAATTACGCTGCCCAGATCCCTCCTCAAATCCTTATTTAGCGTTCAATGTCATGCTTGCTGCTGCTTTGGATGGCATCGACAAAGGGCTGAAATGCCCAGAACCTTTGAATAACATAAACGTTTATGAATTATCTGAAGCAGAACGACAACAGCTTAACATTGAAATGCTGCCCGGATCGTTACTGGATGCAATTCATGAACTTGAAAATGACTCAGTCATAACTGGCGCACTTGGTAATAATTTGATGGATACTTTTCTTCATGCCAGGTTATCTGAATGGGAAGAGTATCGCATTCATGTCACCGATTGGGAATTAAATCGTTACCTTGAAACTGCCTAATTGAGCCATTTCTAAATGTAAATAAAGGCCAATCTTAATTTTCGCTGATTGCATTTCTGGTATGATTAATCTCATGGAGATAATTCAATGAGAAAAGTTATGATATTAACTTTATTCATTGCATGGATGATGCTGTCCTCATGCAACCCGCAAAGTTTGTCATTTGATAAATTGCATTACCTGAATAACGATAAGGTTTTATTTAAAGATGACTTTTCGGATGAGCAAAGCGGTTGGTTGGTAGGCATTAGCGTTTATGACTTAAAAGCGTATAGCCCAGAAGGGTTTATGATCTTGGTTAATGCGCCAAATACTAAATCCTGGTCCATACCAGGCTTGCGGTTCTCAGATATTTTTGTAAAGGTTTCAGCCAGGAAACTCTCTGGACCTGAAAATAACAGCTTTGGTGTCTTGTGTCGATACCAGGATCCACAGAACTTTTATAGTTTCCTGGTAGGCAGCGATGGATATTACGGCATTGTAAAGGTCTTAAATGGCACCGAAACTTTGTTAGGGTCATCTGTGATGGATTACAGCGTTGATGTTCTACCTTTTGATGCTACAAACGAAATTGCAGTTGATTGTGTGGGGAACAATTTATCACTGACTGTAAACGATGTGCTGCTTATGAGCGTTCAGGATAGTGATTTAAGTTATGGAGATGTGGGGTTATTAGTTGAAAGCCGTGAAGAAGGGGATTTGGCTGTGCTGTTCAATAATTTCCTGGTTGAAGCGCGTTAGTTTATGAATTTTTATTTTGATATGGTTGGCTGCCGTCTCAACCAAAGCGAAATTGAGACCATGGCAAATCAGCTGCACGCTTTAGGTCACAATATACTTTCTGATCCGTCTCAAGCTGATGTCATTATTATCAATACCTGCTGTGTTACTGCAAAAGCAGCCGCGGACTCGAGGAAAATGATCCGCCATTATGCAGCAAATCCTGGTGATAAACTGGTTGTGACAGGTTGTTGGGCAACTTTGTTTTCTGAAGAAGCTGCATCTCTACCGGGTGTAACAAATATTGTTGCTAATCCTCAAAAAGAAAACTTAGTCTTGGATTTTTTTAACAAAAAAGGATTAACGCTTAATGATTGTAAGTACATACGCCATCCCATTCCTGGGATCCGCCAAAGAACGAGGGCTTTTATTAAAGTGCAAGATGGTTGTGATGAACATTGCACTTATTGCATCACCCGGATTGCTCGTGGAATATCCAAAAGCCTGTCGTTAGATGTTATAAAAAGGGAAATTTATGCTGCCTTAGAAGGTGAGGCAGCTGAGATCGTGCTTTCGGGTGTCCAATTGGGGTCTTGGGGAAAAGATTTGGAACCAAAACAGCAAATAGGGGACTTAATTGCGTCAATCCTAGAAGATCAACGCATCAAGCGGTTAAGATTATCGTCAATTGAACCATGGGATTTGGATTCTGAAATGTTTGATTTATGGAAAGAACCGAGGCTCTGTTGCCATCTTCATATCCCGCTTCAAAGTGGGTCAGAAAAAATTCTTAAACGAATGGCCCGCCGAATTACACCGGCAACATTCCAGGCGCTTGTTCATACCGCTCGTGAAAAAATAAACGGCTTGGCGATCACGACGGATATTATTGTTGGTTTCCCAGGTGAGACTGACGAGGACTTCCAAGAATCGATCGAATTTGTGACCAAGATGCAATTCTCAGGCGGGCATGTATTTAGCTTTTCTGCAATGCCCGGGACTTATGCGGCTACTTTACCCGATCAGGTTGCCCCAGCTTTGAGAAAGAAACGCAGCCAAATTATGAGGGATGTTTTTTCTGATAGCCAGGAAAGATTCCTAGGCAAATACCTGGGACAATTAGCTAATGTTTTATGGGAAAAGATTGATCATAAAAATGGCGAGACGTATCTCTCTGGGTTGACTGATAATTATATACGGGTACTTGCTGAGTGTTCTAAAGACCTGCGCAACAAGATATCACCTGTCAAGCTGATTGACTTAGATCATCAAGGCAATATTATTGGCGAAATTGTAGCCTAAATCTTGTGTCACTTTTCAAGACACTTAATGTTGAAGAATCTAAATCCCCCATCATTTTCGATATAATACGAACAAATACTTGATAATTTATGTAGAATTTCATGACAGATGTCAATCCTTGCCTTGACGTTTTCCAGTTATTGGGTAAAATTGCTAGGTTAACTAATACAATAACATTCTGTTGAATCTGCTTGTCGTTATTGGTGCTAATAACCAGTTAACGAATATAGAGCAGGTTTAATAAGAATGATCGAAAGGAATTAATATGCCAAAAAGAACATATCAACCAAAAGTAAAACACCGTGTGCGTGTTCATGGATTTCGAGCTCGCATGGCAACTGCCGATGGCCAGAAAGTTTTGAAGCGACGTCGTTTAAAAGGTCGCTATCAATTAACTCCAAAAGCAAACAACTCGACCAAGCGTATTCGTTGGTAAGCTTTTCGATTCCTGTTGTTAGTTAAGGTTTTGATTTGGGATGAAACGTGAAACAGCGTTTTCGTCTGCGGAGTTCAAAAGCTATTCAACACATTCGACAAGCGGGAAAATCGTATGCATCCCCGCTTGTTGTTTTGATGGTACTACCAAACCAGGAACAGATAACACGCTGTGCAATTATCGCAAGTCGCTCTGTTGGCGGCGCGGTGCAACGTAACCGTTGTAGAAGGCTACTAAGAGCTGCGATGACTTTATTTGTGAACGATCTTGATACCGGTTACGAGGTCGTCTTAATTGCACGACAAAGGTTACTCAGCGCACCGTTTGAACAAATCAAAAGTTCACTTGAAAAACTACTGATGGAAAGTAAGCTATTAAATGGATCCAAATAGCGAAGAAAATATTGAATTGGAAAATCTGGAAGAAGTTTATGTTGATAAAAACCTCAAAGATTTGCCGTTTAATCTGGTTAACTTCCCCAGGTGGATTCTGTTATTATTCATCCGCTTATATCAAAAAGTCGTTTCTCCATCGCTTCCACCAGATACTTGCCGTTTCTACCCATCCTGTTCACATTACGGATACCAGGCGGTTTATAAGTATGGTGTAGTCAAAGGGGGATGGCTTGCATTAAAGCGTGTATTTCGATGTAATCCATTCAATTCTGGCGGGATTGATCCCGTACCTTAATAAAGGAAAAAGAAGTCTATGAAAAGGAAAAATATCATTTTTATCATTGTTACTATCGCCCTCGCGCTGGTCCTCAGCAGTTGTACTATGGGACCTCGCGCTGTAGGCACACCCGGTTTGACAGCCGGAGAGGATACAGTTTATCTTGCCTTCCAGCAGTATGTGTATAGCGTAAATTCAGAATCAGGCACAGAAGTGTGGCGCTATCCTTCAAAAGGTAATATCCAAGTAGTTTTTTATGCTCCACCTGAAGTTGATGGTGATGCACTTTATGTTGGTGATTTGGCGAACAAATTCCACAAGTTAAACAGCGCAACTGGGGCTGAAGTTTGGACCTTTGATCAAGCAAAAGGCTGGTTCATCGGGAAAGCCAAAGCAGCCGGAGATATAATCCTTGCGCCGAGCAGCGATCGATCTTTATATGCCCTGGATGACAGTGGCAGCCTAGTGTGGAAATTCTCGAAAGATTTCGCGCTTTGGGGACAACCGGTTGTTGAAGGTGACTCTGTTTACTTTGGATCACTTGATCATAAAGTATATGCCCTAAATTTCCAGACGGGTGAACTCTTGTGGGAGGTTCAATTAAGCGGTGCTATCAATGCTTCTCCTTTGTTTGACCCAGAAACCGGTTTACTGTATGTTGGCAGCCTGGGTAAAGAAATGGTAGCAATCAATGCGGAAAGTGGCAAAATTTCCTGGAGCTATCCTGAAGATGGCACAATTTCCAGTGTTTGGGCAACGCCAATTCTCCAGGAAGGTCAGCTGATATTTGCAGATGAAACTGGCAAAATCATCTCCCTTGACTCAAAAACTGGCAGCTTCAATTGGACGATTGAAGCAGGCGCTAAAATGATGGGTGGTTTGCTCGCCATAGAAGGTGGATTTGTCACAGTAATGGAAGACGGCACTGTCCGGGCATTTGATTATGAAAGAAATCCACTTTGGACAAGAACTATAAACGGCGAATTATATACAACACCAGTTTTATCAAATGAGGTGATTGTAATTGCAGCTTTTAAAAGCGATAGCTTGCTTTATGGCTTTGACCAAAATGGAAATCAGATCTGGTCTTATCAACCAGCAAAGTAGGAGAACCTGATTATGTGGGATACGATTATTATTCAACCCTTTACAAATGTATTACTTGCCATAACCATGGTGGTAAAAAATTTTGGTTTGGCGATCATATTATTCACACTATTAATTAAAGCATTAACCTATCCGCTTACTGCATCGCAACTTAAAGCGACAAAAGCGATGCAGGGCTTGCAGGATGATCCTCGATATAAGAAGATGATGGCGAAATATAAGGATGACAAGGAGCGTTTAGCCCAGGAGCAGATGAAACTATATAAAGAACTTGGCATTAATCCTTTGGGCTCCTGTTTGCCAACCTTAATCCAGTTTCCAATTATCATTGGTTTGTACCAAAGCATTACGAAAGCAATGGCAGCCACACCTTTTGAGCTTTTGGGCTTAGAGCGGTTAGTTTATAATTTCTTGGATACTTCCAAAGTCATTCCGCTGCAAAGCCGTTTCCTGTGGATGGATTTGGGACAACCAGAGCGTTTGACTTTATTTGGCTTTCCAATCCCAATATTAGCGATTGTTGTGGTTGCAACCACCTTTTTGCAATCAAAATTAATGACCCCGCCTTCGCAAGGGAATGACCAGGCTGCTGCCATGACAAAAAGTATGAACATTTATATGCCCTTACTCATGGGTTGGATGGCATACTCATTGGCATCTGGTTTGGCCCTTTACTTCCTGGTAAGCAACATTGCTACAATTGTTCAGTATTCCGCGCAGGGTAGAGTTAATTGGTCGAATATTTTCCCATTTATAAAAGATAAAAAAGCAGAAGGAAAACCGAAACCAGTACAAATTAGCAAAACAATAATTGAAGAAGATGAAGATGAGGAAGATGAGATAGTGGTAGAGCCGGTTAAGCTCAGCAAGCCCTCTGCTAGATCTGCGGTAAAGAAAAAACGCCCTCAAATGAAACGAAAGTAATTTAGGAAGAATAAGAGGTAATTATGAGTAGTAATCGAACAATGCTTGAAGTTATTGCTCCGAGCGTTGAAGAAGCAATCGAAAAAGGATTAATGGAACTTGGCGTCAATAAGTCAGATGTGGACATTGAAGTCCTTGATGAAGGCAAGAAAAATTTATTCAAACTTATATCCCGTCAATCTCGTGTCCGGTTAATCGTTAAAGAAACGCAGGACAATAGATATATCCCTGAGCAAATCAAAACCGATAATCAGCCAGAGCTGGTAGAGGAGCAGGTTGTTGACATTGCATTTGAAGAAAGCAATGATATCTCAGATGAAAAACTCGCTGCAGCCCAGGAGATCATCCATGAATTGTTGGCCAAGATGGGCATTAAGGCAGAAGTAGAAGTAAACTTCGGGAAGGCTGACAAAATGCATGCCAAACCAGTTGCAGTCAATATCAAAGGAAATGACTTAAGTTTCCTGATTGGTAAAAAATCTGAAACACTGAATGCGCTGCAATACGTAGCCAGTTTAATGCTAGGCAACCGTTTGAATCGTTGGGTACCATTGCAAATTGATGTTCAAAATTATCGTGAGCGACGGGAATTGGAATTGCGAAAACTGGCTAGGCGTTTGGCTGACCAGGTTGCTACAACTGGACGCAGTCAATACTTTGAGCCAATGCCAGCCAACGAACGCCGAATCATTCATATGGAGCTGCGTGATAATCCTAATGTGGAAACACACTCAACCGGGGAAGAACCATTTCGGAAGGTAACCATTTCATTGAAGCGGTAGTTAAAAAATTCATCCAGTTTAAAAAGTTGTATTACAGAATAGCCAAAAAGGTTAATCTATAATACAATTTTTTTAACCAGGTTTTGTGGAGGTTAATATGCGTGCTGTTGATATCATTATCAAGAAAAAAGACAAAGAAGAGTTGACCAAAGAAGAAATAGACTTCTTTGTTCAGGGTTATGCAAAGGGTACAATTCCCGATTATCAAGCTGCCGCGTGGGCTATGGCAGTATTATTGAATGGCATGACAGACCTGGAAACAACGGAGTTAACCTTGAGCATCGCCAATTCAGGTGAACAGCTTGACCTCTCAAGCGTAGTACCTTTTGCAGTGGACAAACACTCTACCGGGGGCGTGGGAGATAAAACCACCATCACCGTTGCACCAATCGTGGCTGCCTGTGGTTTGCCTGTAGGCAAAATGTCTGGCAGAGGGTTGGGCTTTAGTGGCGGTACGCTGGACAAATTGGAGTCAATTCCTGGATACCGCGTTGATTTGAGCACTCAGGAATTTTTAGATCAACTGGGGAAAATAGGAATTGTTATCACAGGTCAAAGCTTGGACCTTGCCCCTGCTGATGGGAAATTATATGGTTTGAGGGATGTAACTGGCACAGTGCAGTCAATTCCCTTAATTGCATCATCAGTGATGAGTAAAAAGATAGCAGCCGGTGCACAGGCAATTTTGCTTGATGTAAAAGTGGGGCGTGGGGCTTTCATGCGCACATTAGATGAAGCCAGCGAGCTGGCTGAATTAATGGTATCGATCGGAAAGCTGAGCGGTCGGAAGGTTATTGCGATTCTGTCGAATATGGATGAGCCATTAGGATGTGCGGTTGGGAATGCATTGGAGTTAAAAGAAGCCGTGCGTGCTCTCCAGGGATCAGGTCCAGCAGATTATCTTGAACATTGCCATTTGTTGGCTAGTTACATGCTCCTATTAGGCGGAAAGGTTGATAGCCTGGAGAGTGGGAAGCGTTTGGTAGAGGCGGTCATAGCAAACGGGAAGGCTTATGCAAAGCTGCGCGAATTAGTTTTTTCTCAAGGTGGTGATGTTTCATTTATTGATGAAATGGAAAAATTGCCATCTGCTAGCCAGGTTGTTGAAGTGCAAAGCAAGCTTGAGGGTTGGATTAAGGTTATTGATGCAAAGGAAGTAGGCGAAGCTGCTGTCATGCTTGGTGCCGGCCGAGCTAAGAAAGAGGACATTATTGATCCTGCTGTTGGGATCTTAGTTCACACCAAGGTTGGTGATTACGTAAAAGCTGGCCAGGTAATTTTCGAGGTTCACGTCAACGATGATTCACATCTGGATGAGATCGTTGAAAAATTGACTCGAGCTTTAGAATTTTCAGAAAGCCCGGTTGAAAAACTGCCCTTGTTCTTTAAGGTAATTCAAGGTTAAACCCCTCGTTTTCTCAATCAAATGCCTGGTTTACCAGGTTTGTTGCGATTAAAGGTCAAATTAATAACCTAATCTTAATATTCGAAGATAGGATTAATGTATAATTCCTGGCTTGGAAGGTCAGCTATGCTTAAAAATAGAAGTGATATTAGAAATTTAGCCATCATTGCCCATGTTGATCATGGTAAGACGACATTGATCGACTCAATGCTCAAACAGGCAAAGATATTTAGAGAAAACCAAAAGGTGCAAGAGCGCATCTTAGATTCCAACGACTTGGAAAGGGAACGCGGAATCACGATCCTGGCAAAAAATACAGCCATAACAATTCCTGATCCCAAAACTGGCGAGTTAGTCAAGATCAATATTGTGGATACACCTGGCCATGCCGATTTTGGGGGCGAGGTGGAACGCATCATGAACATGGTAGATGGCACCTTACTCTTAGTAGATGCTGCTGAAGGCCCGAAGCCTCAAACCAGATTTGTGCTAAAGCAGGCTATTGCAAAAAACCTGAGAACAATCGTTGTGATTAATAAATTAGACAGAAAAGACGCTGATGTTGACCGTGCTTTAAATCTAACTTTTGACCTGTTTATTGAACTCGGCGCTTCAGAAGAAATGACTGATTTCCAGATTGTTTATGCAAATGGCATCGATGGGAGATCTGGACCAACGCCAGATTTGAACCAGGATTTGCAATATTTATTTAATACAATATTACGCTTTATTCCTAGTCCACAAGTTGACGCTGATGCACCTTTTCAAATGTTGGTGACTAACTTAGGCTATGATGAATATAGCGGTGTGACAGCCTTGGGGAGAATCCAGTCAGGTAAGGTTAAGACAGGTCAAACTATTGCAAGGATCCAGCACGATGGGACGCTCGAGACGGATGTAGCAAGGTATATTTTTACTTTTCAAGGTTTGGAGAAGATCGCAGTAAATAGCGTAGAAGCAGGAGACATCGTCACAATTGCCGGTCTAAAGAATATTTCCATTGGCGAAACGCTGGCAGATATTGAAAACCCGGTTGCCCTGCCGGTTATTCACGTGGAAAAACCAACTGTCCAAATGACCTTTGGCGTAAACACTTCACCGTTTTCTGGCAAAGAAGGGCGGTGGAGTACCTCCCGTAAACTGGGAGAACGTTTGATGCAGGAACTGCGTACGAACATCGCTTTGCGCGTTGAATCCACAGAAAGCTCGGATGTATTTCTGGTTTCAGGCAGGGGGGAGTTACATTTGGGGATACTCATCGAAACCATGCGCCGTGAGGGCTACGAATTCCAGGTCTCAAGGCCTGAAGCTATTATCATGACAGATGAAAACGGGCAAAAAACAGAGCCTTATGAAGAGGTACACGTCGATGTCGACCCCGATTATGTGGGTGTGGTTGTGGAAATGCTGGGTGAACGGCGCGGTCGCATGGAAAACATGATGAACAACCCTGACGGCTCCGTGCATCTGACTTACATAATTCCCACCAGGGGCCTTCTAGGATTTAGGTACAAGTTTCTAACTGCAACTAGGGGCAGGGGCACAATGAATAGTTTCTTCCATGCTAACTTACCCTTGGCGGATGAAATTGTGAGCAGGCAATCTAGCTCAATTGTGGCAAGGGAGACTGGCGTGACCTCCACCTTTGGGTTAAAGAACGCAGAAGAACGAGGTTCCTTGTTCGTCGGGCCTGGCGTGGACGTTTATGAAGGAATGGTTATCGGAGAAAGTCAGCGATCGCAAGATTTGTCGGTTAATGTATGTAAAAAGAAACACCTTACCAATATGCGTCAATCCATCCGTGATCTCGATGAAAGACTAACGCCACCAAGGGATATGAGTTTGGACGAGATGATTGAATATATAGGCCCGGATGAATTGCTTGAAGTGACTCCCAAGAGTTTGAGATTGCGGAAAAAGATCTTGAACACACACGACCGCGGCCGCTTTGACAAGGCCGGCCGTTACGAAGACTGAGACTTGCTGTAGTCTACTCTTTTTGTCCTACATTTTTATAACTCCTAAACAAAAATTCTTGTCGTTATTTTCAGTAAGAGTGATATTTGGATTCACTTTTTTAAGAAATAATCTGAACATGATAAAATCATCTTCGGAATACTTCCAGGTATAAAATCAGAAAGTTCATCTTGGAAATGCCTGAATTTAATTACGGAGGATTACTGATGGAAAAAGCAAAAATTGGTTTAGTTGGTTTAGGGGTTATGGGTCAAAACTTGGTATTAAATATGGAACGCAATGGGTATTCTGTTGCAGTCTTTAACCGAACCGCAGAAAAAACGAGGGATTTTGTAGAAGGTCCTGCTAAAGGCAAAAATATCATCCCCGTATTCTCGTACTCAGAATTGATGCAGGTTTTAGAGAAACCGCGCCGAATTTTGTTGATGGTTAAAGCCGGGGCACCTGTTGATGTGGTTATTGACCAGATCAAACCTTACTTAGAGCAAGGCGATATCTTAATTGACGGCGGCAACTCCCTGTTTTCTGATACAGAGCGCAGAAACACTGCTTTAGAAGGAGAAGGTTTTCGTTTTATTGGCACTGGCGTCTCAGGCGGTGAGGAGGGCGCACTTTGGGGGCCGAGTATTATGCCAGGTGGGCAGGTTGAAGCCTGGGAAGCACTGGAACAAATCTTAAAGTCCATTGCTGCAAAGACTGACGACGGCACGCCTTGCGTTGCTTATATTGGACCTCGAGGGGCTGGCCATTTTGTAAAGATGGTTCATAATGGCATTGAGTACGCTGATATGCAGTTGATTGCCGAGACTTATGACCTGATTCAGCGCGGGTTAGGCCTTAAGGCTGATGAGTTGGCAAAAATATTCACAAATTGGAATGAGGGTAGATTACATTCTTACCTAATTGAGATTACAGCGCAAATTTTCAGGAAAGTTGACCCTGAAACGGGTGAAGCTTTGGTAGATTTTGTGCTCGATGAAGCTCAGCAGAAAGGTACTGGCAAATGGACCAGCCAGACGGCATTTGATTTAGGCGCACCTACAAATACGATCAATGCCGCTGTAGTGAGCAGGGTTATCTCTGCCCTGAAAACCGAACGCTTGGCTGCCAGTAAGGAACTTTATGGACCAAAAGAAACTTTTACAGGTAAGCGGGAAGAATTCATTGAAAAGCTTGAGGAAGCGCTTTATACTGCCAAGGTGATCAGTTATGCCCAAGGTTTTGGGTTGATGCAGATAGCTTCTGATGAATTCAATTATGCATTGGACATGAAAACAATCGCTAGCATTTGGCGAGCAGGTTGTATCATACGGGCTGATTTGCTGGATGACATCATGGCTGCCTATGAGCGCAACACGGCTCTACAGAATTTGATGTTGGATGAAGCCTTTAAAGTAGTTGTCTTAAAGGGACAGGCGGCTTTACGAGAGGTCATCACGACTGGTGTGAGATTAGGGATCCCCGTTTATGCCCTTTCAGCTTGTTTGGCTTATTTTGATGCTTATCGGTCGGAAAGATTGCCTGCAAACCTAACCCAAGCCCAGAGGGATTTCTTTGGTGCGCATACCTATAGGAGAGTAGATAAAGCGGGTGTATTCCACACTGAGTGGGCAGATTAGTTACTAAAAGACATAAATAGTCAAATCACTCTTTCAAAAATCGAAAGAGTGATTTTTTTATCCTCTGAAGAACGAAGCCGGTTTGCCAAAGGTATTCGTTTTGTAGTAAAACAAATCACCAGCCAACGGATCTTTATCTAATTGCTCTGGGTTTAACCCTGTTGAGGCTGTGGTTATGAATAGTTCTTCCAGGTTTTCGCCACCGAAAGTCAGTGATGTGACCCTGGATACAGGCAGGATAAGCTCAAATACGGCTTCTCCCAATGGATTGTACCTGACGACCTTTCCGCCATCCCAACAAGCGCTCCAGATGTATCCTTCAATGTCTACTGTCAGCCCATCTGGCACCATTTGGTTTTTGTCTACGGGAATCTGCACAAAAATTTGACGGTTTTTGATGCAGCCTGAATCCTGGTCATATTCAAACCTATATATCGCCTGGTCGGCAGAATCGGTGTAATAGAATGTCTTTTGGTCTGGGCTCCAATCTAAGCCGTTGGAAATGGTGATGTTACTTAGTATTTGGTGACAACTCAAATCTGGGTCAAAGCGGTAAAGCGCGCCGTTGCCACTGTGGTCTAAGCTACCCGCCCAAAACCGGCCAGATGGATCAACTTTGCCATCATTCATCCTTACCCCGGGTTTGCCTGCCAAAGGATTAATGAGCAATTCTAGGTTGCCTACTTTTGGGTCCCAAAAAGCAAAGCCTTGTCCGGTCGCTAAAATCAAGCCACCTTGTTCCCGAAATCCCAGCGCACCAATGGAAAGGCCTAATTGATAGGTCTCATGAATTTTCGTCCCAGGAAAATACTTGTGGATATGGCCTACTTCAATGTCTACCCAGTAAAGACAATGCTCGCTTGGGTGCCAAAGCGGTCCTTCCCCAAGGTCACATTTTACAGATAAAAGATGTTGTGCGTTAGCCTGATCCATAATATATATAAACGAGAAAAAGTGACTGCCTTTGACACATTTGAAATAGACACTTCACATATGCATACGTCAGTGCCTTATTGTTGCATGCTGTAAATATATGTGAAGCGTTAAATCCTTCGAATACTGGAGTGAGAAAATTACTTCCCGATTTCTTCCTTGACTTCGGTAGCGCCTTCTTCGTAGAATTTTTCCTCTTCAGGATCGAGTTCCCTTAGTAATTGTAAGAATTCACCGGCGTGAACGCGTTCTTCATCAGCAATATCTTTGAGTACCTCGATTGCCAATTCATTATCAATTGATTCAGCTAACTGCATGTAAAGTTGAATTGCTTCATATTCTGCAGCGATCATGAATCGAATAGCTCGGATAAGTTCCTCATGAGTTAATTTACGATCATTTTTTAGTCCTGAAAAAGGTGAACCAAATTCTGGCATTATAAATCTCCTTTAGTTAATATATTTCTATTTTGATATTGAATAAGTTGCTTACTTTACTGTAATTGCCGTTGAACCTTCCCAGAGGCCGTGAATATTGCAGTAAGCCATGGCGAAAAATTTCCCAGATACTTTAATTTTAAAATCTGCAATTACTGTTGGCTCAGCATAAACTGGACCCTCGTTTGCCCCTTTGACTGATTCACCATGTGCATTAAACTCAAAGTGACCAATTTGATAGGGGAAATTATCTCCCTCGGGCATGAAGAATAGCTGAATCCAGCGGATGTGGTGTTCTGTCGTATTTGGGTGGGGAATTTCCTTGCCCAAGGTAACTTTAACCTGGAATAATTCTCCAGCAGCTACTACATCAGGACATTCAATTACAGGTACATGTTTCTCTTTCTTCCAATCACTGCTTTTGAATAAATCACCAATTTTTTCCATTAAAACCTCCTGTTTAATAAAGTGAATTTGACTCTTGTGTGTTGTGTTAAATTCAATAAAGTGAAATGCATACAAAATTATTATAAGGGAAAATAATGAAATGAGGTTAAATTGAATACTTTGCATTTCTATTGGTAAATTTTGTAAAGGTTTTCATTGTTTTGAGAGATTAATTATTCTTGGACAAGTCCGCACTCAATCACTATTTATAGCTTAGCATTATCAGTTATTTATTATGGTCTGTAAAAAATCTGGTTAATAATGATAAAATCTTAAAATAACCGGAGGTTTTGTGAAAATTACTTCTTCAGAAGACTACAAGCTAAAAATTGTTACTCAACGCACCCTGAAACTTTGGTGGATTATTCCAATCTGCATGCTGATTGGCAGCCTTACAGGGTACCTTGCTAGCTTTTTTATTGAACCAGTTTACGAAGCTACCTTTATGGTCACGACGAACATGCGCATCAGTATGACAGAAGAGATTACCGAGATCATGTTGGATGCGGCAATCAATCATGTTGGTGACCTGGTATTTCATCCTGATGTTGTTGATGAGTTGATCTCGGTGGAAGCGACTCAAGACAATCCACTAACGCTTGAAGTCTTAAAGAAAAACACCTCGGTGGAGCGCAGGCTGATGAGCACCTTGATAAAGGTAAAATGGACTAATCCGCAGGTTGCTGCACGCATCGCCAACACTTGGGGGATGATATTCTACGAGAAGCTTAACGATGCTTATGAGCAATCCTTAATCGCTGACAGCTTGTCAGCTTACCAAGCTGAGTTGGAAACTTGCCTTTCAAACACAACTGAATCTGAGTGTGGGACTTATTGTGGGTTAGAGAAGGATGAATTGGTCGCTAAAATTACCCGCACTACAGCTCAATTAGCAGCCGCTAAAAGTGATAGCCTGGGTTTATCTACTGATTTAAATATCAGCCAATACCAAGAGGCTGAAGTACCCACACAACCCCTTCGCTATTCCAGAGGCGCTTTGATTTTGGCAGGCAGTGGGCTTGGGTTTATAACAGCCTTGATCATTTTAGAAACCAGACCTCAAAAAAGAGAGCAGTAGTTTGACTCAAAAATGGCTTAGAAATATTACGAATATTTCTTGGATGTTATTGATCGGCTTACTGCCAATCACCAGCCTTCCAAAGCTTTCCCGAGCAATGGGCGGCACATCAGTCGCGCCGCTTTCTGCCATATTTCTTCTCATCTTGGTGCTTGTTTGGTTCTTACCTAGGTTTTTTCGCTACCAAATCCTGCCTGTTCAGGCCTTACCGCTACTAGTATTTGTGATTATCGCCCTGGTATCAAGTCTATTATCGGTATTCTTACCAATCCCCAGTTTTCGTGATATCTCGCCGCTTGATAATGCCATCAGCAGTTGGGTAACCCTCGCGGTAGGCCTTTTTTTCTATTTAGTCAGTTTGTTTTACTTGGATTCGGAACATAAATTTCAACAATTCATCAGGATTGTCAACTATTCAGGCGCTGTCATTTTAGTTTACAGCTTGGTTCAGGCCTTTTTCTGGTATACGACTAATACCTACCCTGAATGGCTGAGGAATATACAAGGGTTAATTTCAACGTCAGGGATGTTATTTCGTGCACGGGTGACAGGCTTTGCTTTAGAACCTTCCTGGCTGGCTCACCAGATTAATCTGCTCTACCTGCCGCTTTGGATTGGGCTCAGCCTGAAAAAATACTCAGCACATCGCAGGTTGTTCTGGAAAATTAGCTTTGAAAACATCCTGCTGATTTTTGGCTTACTTGTGTTGTTCCTCTCTTTGTCCAGAATTGGCTGGCTGGCGACCTTAGCAATCATTGCCTACCTTTTTATGCGTTTCATAAATCACCTTTCAAAATCCTTTGCCGATAAGGTATTCTCAAAACAAAAAAGCAAGATCTTAAAATGGCAGAGTGTTGCGATAAAAGTTGGTTTTTGGTTTGTTTTTTTGCTGATAATGCTATCAAGCGTGATCGTTGCCGGGGTGCTTTTTACGAAATTAGATACCCGGATGAGAGACCTATTCAACATCACACAGTTGCAGCGCTTTGGAGTCTTGGGCTGGGCCAGTAAGCTGATTTTTGCTGAGCGATTGATTTATTGGATGGCCGGTTTTCGTGTTTTCCAATTATTTCCCTGGCTTGGCGTTGGCCTGGGAAGCTCAGGTTATTTCTACCAGGAAACTTTTGACAGCTTCGGCTACCAGTTAACCGAAATTGTTGGTGTGTTGATCCGGGAGAACTTCATTCCCAATGCCAAGAACCTGTGGGTGAGGCTTTTATCAGAAACTGGGATCATTGGTTTTTCGTTTTTCATCACCTGGATTTACCTGCACTGGCATTGTGCGCGAAAATTAGAAAGGCAAGCGACTGCATTAATAAGCAGTTTCGGTTGGTTTGGTGAATTGTTTCTGATCGCTTTCGTGTTGGAAGGCTTTAGTTTGGATAGCTTTGGCTTGCCTTACTATTGGATCAGTATGGGGGTAATTTTGGCTGCGTACAGGCTTTCAAGAGATGCTGAAGTACGAATCAAAAGCTCTGATTAATGATTCAAGTGATAAGGCGGCTTGCGCTACCAACTTAGGGTCCACCTTGTCTGGACTATCTGCTGGTGTGTGCGTGATTTGACTCATCAGGTCTGAGAGCTCATCTGAAGTTAAGGCAATAGCAGGAATGCCTTGCTGCACAAAAATGGTATGGTCACCCTGGTACCATTCAGACCCCTTGGTCATGCTCGGCAGAGGATTTAAAGTTTGTGAGATGAGTTGGGATAGGGATTTCTCACAGTTATACAGTGAAAAAGCATTCTTTGAGCCTACAAAACCTAAACCATCTATGTTTATGACAATGCCTAGGTTTTTGAGCTGTCCTTGAATAGCGTTGAAGTAGACCATCTCACCCTTTGCTTCGTAGTGGTCCTCACCGTTAATGCTGACAATGTCCACGCCAATCTTAAGGCTATCATCCTTTAGAAGGGACCCCAACAACATTAGGGTAATTATGCCAGTAGCATTATCAAGAGCGCCAGGAGAACCAGGCTTCGCATCTATGTGGGCACAGATCATAACCTTTGGATAAACTGTAGGGTTGAAATGGGCAATGCTGTTCCAGGCCTGGGAGTCAATCCGCCTAGCTATAGACTTTATGGTAGCCATCTGCCCAGAAAAATGAGACAGGCACTCTCCTTCCTCTTCCGTCATGTATACCGAAGGGATATCAAAATTGCCATCCTCAATCATTTGCACTGGGTACGACGCACCGGCGATCTCTGGGCAGCGCGCTGTGGCAGTGATGATGGCTGCAGGCTTGGCAGCTTCAAGCGCTTCGTAAATTTCACGATGTTCATCCGGATAATAGAATGGGTAGTTCGTCGGCATCAATTGTGTGGAGGCGATTGGTCCACGCAAAAGCAAGATTTTTTCTTTTGCATCTAAGGCATACATCTCTTCAATTGTCTGAGCGACTACTATTTGAGATTGAACTTCACAGCCAAGTGAATGCGGACTGGGGAATACAGCAAAACTTGAATCATTTACCGTTAGCACAGCACCTTGACCTTCCCAATCCTGGCAATCAAATAGCTGCCTTTCAAGAGAGAATTGATGTGAAACCATCCAATCATTAAAGATTTTTGAAGCAATTTGATTACCTGCGCTTCCCAGCCGGCGTGTTGGGATCTTGATGCAGAATTCTTCTAGTAAAGAGCTGACATGGTTTATGAGAGATTGTTCGTTCATATAGCCTCCAAGAATGCAGCATAATGATACATGAAAAGTGTTGTCCTAAGACAGGCATATCTCCTATTCTAACTTTTCTAGGTGTGCCGAAAGAGGGATTCGAAGGGAGTCTTAAAAAATGCCCCCGGCGTGACTCGAATATCATACCCTTCTGGGTACCCGAAACCGATAATTATTAAAAACAAAGTGCCCCCGGCGTGATTCGAATATCATACCCTTCTGGGTACCCGCAACCGATAATCATTAAAAACAAAGTGCCCCCGGCGTGACTCGAACACGCAACCGACTGACACAGTCCCCTAATGGGGATTCGAAGGCAGTCTTAAAATAAAATGCCCCCGGCGGGAGTTGAACCCACAACCGACTGATTCGAAGTCAGGCACTCTGTCCATTGAGCTACGGGGGCTTGCACCTGAAATTATACCGCAGCCTATAAAACGCCGTCAATAAGCCGAAAAGTGGTAACATAATCAAAATTGTGCAATGCTGCGAGGTTGACGATGAACAAAGCGAAACGCTACACGTTATTTGGAATGATGTATTTCGTTCAGGGGGCAATTCTGAGCTTTTTCACTGCCTTAAATGCTATTTACCTGCTTTCATTTAATGTCCCGCTGACGCAAATAGGCATTATGGGTGCAATATCGATGATTCCTTTCGTATTCAAGATATTTCTGGGTATGTTAAGTGATAAGGTTAATTTACTTGGTCTCGGATATCGCAAACCATACATCATCATAGGCCTTATCGTCCAAGCGCTTTGTCTTGTCCTGGTACCTTTTGTCAACCCGGCGACCTCGTTTTGGCTTTACGCATTTATTGGTTTGATTTTGATGACTGGCATGGCTTTATACGATACAGCGACAGATGGCCTTGCCTTAGATACAACGCCCAAGGAAGAAGAGGGTACAATCCAAGGTTTTATGGTGGGTGGCAGGGCTTTAGGCATTGTCATCATCTCAGCGGTAATTGGCTGGTTGGTTGAAACAACATCATGGAAGCTTACGTTTTGGTTTTTGGCTCTGGTCAGTCTAATACCGCTGCTGTTTATTTTCTCTCAACGCGAAGCTGAAAGAACCAAGGATAAAGAATTTGATTGGCGGGCATTTTCTGCAATCAAAACTGCCCCGATAATTGCACTTGCGGTCCTAGGCGCGTTATACTCCTTGATCATCAATGCGACCAACCAAATTGTCAATCCATACCTGCAGTCTATTTTTAATTTTGGCCCACAAAGATTAGGCCTTTACACGATGTACTGGGGTATTGGGGTTGTGTTAGGCGGCCTGGCTGGGGGTAAGTTTGTCGATAAAATGGGTCAACGGCGCTCAGTCTTACTGGCCATATTTGTTTCGTTAGCCTCTATTCTTTTGTTCCTTTTGCCCTTGAGTGCTATTGCATATGTTGTGATTGTGATCATTTTTGGGGTTGCATTCGGTTACTATGAGACAGTTTATTTTGCGCTATCCATGCAAAAGACCGACCCGCGCATTGCTGCTTCAATGTTTTCTATACTGATGGCCGTGGCAAATATTGGGACGGGCATTGGATTGGCCTTATCCGGCATGTTGGTTGATCTTTCAGGCTACAGCATCACGTTTCTCATTATTGCCCTGCTCAATTTACTGGCATTTTTTATCATCCCGATTGTTTTTCGAAACGAAACTTAAGTACCCTCCTAGCTTTCGCTGTCTAGTGAATTTGCAAAAATACTAATAATTTACCAGTTTTATCATGACAAAAACTGGTCAATTTCGCCTGCTATTAATATTAACTAAATAGCTCTTAATAAGCAGAGGGAAGTGAAAGTGAAATATAAATATTATGTAACATGCCCTCAAAAAGATTTAATAATGAGAATAAATTCATAAATATTATTCATGTGACGCTTGACATAATTTAATTTTATGATAATATACTGTCAAGAAGTATTTTAAATTATCAGGAATCGAGGTAAATTATGGTCGAGAGAAAAATTCCAATAACAGAAGCTATTCACCGTGTGCAAGTTAAGACTTACGGTAATATCAACCTCGAAGGTGTTGAGGGAGATAATTTGTTGGTTAATGCTAAAAGTGGGGATGCGATCACCATTATGCAATCCGATGATGTGATTTATATTACTGCTATGGACCGCTGTGATATCCAGGTGCCTGCTAATTTAGAAGTTACCATAGAAAAGGCATTAGGCTCACTGCATATTAATTCTCTCCAAAGCCCTCTTCAGTGTGAAAAAGTACTTGGAAATGTGGTAATCTCCGGGGCATCGACGGCGCGCATTGAAAAAATTGGAGGCAATTGCTCAATTAAAAATATTAGCGGGGAAGCTATTATTGAGAAGGTCGGCGGAAATTTTGTGGCTGATTCATTTTCAAACCTCATAATTGAAAAAATTGGCGGTAATTGTCTGCTTAAAAACGGTCGCCAGGCGCTGAATATAAACAAAGTAGGCGGTCAATTTACTGGTGAGGGGTTAAGCGGATCTATTGCCATTCAAAGGGTCGGAGGAAACCTGGTTTGTAATAACCTGTCATTTGGCGGTGCTACAAAAATTGGCGGGGATGCGCAGCTTGGCTTAAGTGGCCTGCCTGAAAAAACCAGCATCACTGCAGGTGGAGATATTCGCTTGCACGTTCCTGTTGACCTGACGAATGTTAAATTTGTTCTATCATATGACGGCACCTTGAACTTCAATGCTGCAGGCATAAAAATTAGTAAAAATAATAAGGGGTTTGAACAAGTGCTTGGTAATGGTGAGGCACTTATAGAAATACGTGCTGGCGGTAATATCAGCATAACAGATGAGCCTTGGATCGCGAAAGAGGTCCATGAGGATGTAAAAGATCATTTTGATTTCAGCGATACAAGTTTCAGTGAAACAATACACGACCAGGTGCGCAGAGCTTCCGAAATGGCCTCCTCGCGCATCTCTGAAGCTCAAAAGAGATTAGACGCCATTCAATCGCGAATCGGAAGTGATTTCGGCGAGCAAGTAGAAATGGCTTTTGGTGCGTCGGGTTTGTCTGCAAAAACCCAGGCTGAACAAGCGCAAAAAAGTGTGACCGATGAGGAGAGATTACTGATCCTGCAAATGTTGCAAGATAAAAAAATATCAGTTGATGAGGCTGAGCAGTTATTCAGGTCTTTAGAAAAAAAATAAGTGAGTAAACATGATGGAAGAAGATCCTACCCGCAGAAAAATTTTGGACATGGTACAAAATGGGGATATTAATGCTGAAGAAGGCCTGCAGTTATTGAATGCTTTCAACAAATCCTCCGGCCCGAACTTCCAAGAAACAGGTTATGATGTCGAAGCGCCAGAAGAGATTGTCGAAACTATCAACATCAAGACATTTTCAGAGAAGCAAGTTGCAGGAGATGATCAAGAATTAAAAAAGTTAAAGCGCAGGAAGCTGTGGTGGTTATTACCTTTTGGAGTAGGGCTTTTGCTAACCATTATGGGTGCCTTTTGGATGTATACCAGTTTTGAATCTAAGGGTTTAGGTTGGGGGTTTTGGCTGTCCTGGTTCCCATTCTTATTTGGGATAGCTGTAATGGTTTTAGCTAGTTTGAGCAGCAAAGCGAAGTGGTTACATCTTAAAATTCACGAAAAAGACAAAAACACGCACATAAACATCTCTCTCCCCCTGCCTTTAGGAGTGACTCACTGGGTTCTGGGCAACTGGGGTGATAAAATTCCGCATGTGCGGGACATGCCGGTTGATTCGATAATTGAACAAATACAGACCAGTATAGACTCCGAAAACCCCTTATACCTGCATGTTGATGATGACGACGATGAAGTAGAGATCTTGATCAGTTAATTTGTAGCTTTTAAGCAGGGTTTTCTTCTTATTAGGTTATTGGGCTTGTAAATTGAAATAGTTGTACACAGCGCTGGAAATATTTGCCATTAACACATTGACTGGGTCGAAAACGGCCTGGACGGGGTGATGCACAAAAATAGAAAGTATGTAATCTCCACCGGGTGTATAAATTAGACTTGAGTCCCCTATAGTGTGAATGTAGCCATCATCAACTTCGTAAGCCCATCCGTGCTTATGGGCCACAGTTGTACCGCCTGGCACACCCGCTTGGATGAGCACGCCGATTTTGTTTAAGGCTAAATATTGAACCATGAGCTTGCACTCATTTTGTGTGATCTGATCACCAAAAGCAGCAATCAGGCTACCGCCATTTCTTTCTGCACAAAAATAAATATCCTCTAAAAGGTATCCCATATCAGCAGGTGTTGTCTGCGCATATTCATCAGGTTCGGTTACATAATCAGTTCTTTGATTTGCGGGCGTTTTGTACCTCTGTAATAAAGGTGAGCCTGGCGCAAAAAAACCTGCCCAAAAGGTATTTTCTAGCCCTAATTTTTGTATATCTTCAGTCACAATAATAGGTGCCAATGCTTGCTCGATCACTCTTGCACCTAGTTCATCTGTAGAATTATTCTCCGATAACTCAACCATCTTCTCAATCAGGGCAAGGTTTTCTTCAAGGTAAGGTTCCTCGAGGAGGCGAAAAGCGGTGACCATCACTGGGATTTTTATGGTGCTCCATGATGAGTAGGCTATGTCAACAGGAATTTCTTCATCGTAAACTTTGCTGTAAACAAAGTTTACAGTTTGAAATGTCTTTAAATCTTTCAAGTAAACTTCCACAATACCATCAAAGGGTGAGGCATCAACGATATCTTTGATCATTATTTCTACGAGATCTATGCCTGCCCTTGGAACGTTCGTCCGACGATAGGTTAACCTAACGGATCGATTGGCGCTTGAGGATAGGGTATCTTTAATTTGCAAAAGCGCACGATCATAAACTAACTCTGTGCCTGGCGTGCCGGGATAAAAACTTGATTCCCCGGGCACGGGCATTGGTGGCGTGGCAGGCTGGTCATAGCGCGGTGCAATTTCATTTTCCAGGAAGAGCCTGATGCGTTCATCATCAAATTTTGCCTGGAGCGGGACATCTTGAGAGGTGAAGGGTTGATTCCAAAGATACTTCCAGAAACCCTGCCAGAAAGGCTCGTTGACGCGCTGGCGATCAGCAGCAGCCAGCATGCTCTCCAGCTTTAAATCAAAGCCCAATGTAGCAGGCCGAACTTGTATTGCTGCATCACCATAATGAATTTCAATCGGGGAAAGGAAGACTGTTAAAAGCCTTTCAGATGCTGACTGATATTCCATTCCACCTACAGGCACCCCAGCGATCTTCATCCCAATTGGAAAACTAGAGCGCATATTGCTATACCTGACTAACTCAACAGTAGCCAGAAAGCCTGCCATGATGATGAATCCAATGGCAACCCAACGCAGTAAAGAATAAGAAGTGTTACGTCTCATATGAATTTTCGTTCAAGAACGCCATTTATAATGCCATATAAGCCTTTGTCTGTCAACTGCATTAGCAGCCATAGCGGTTTGACAGGCTCTGCTCATAAGGATATACTTTTGCTGTTAATTTCAACCAGGAGGTTGTTTGTGAAGACTGCATTAATTACAGGCATTACAGGCCAAGATGGATCATATTTAGCAGAGCTTTTGTTAAGCAAGGGCTATGAAGTACATGGATTAATTCGGCGCACGAGTACATTTAACACCCGGCGTATCGATCATTTATATAAAGATCCACACTCAAACGGTGACGGCGTGCATTTGTATTTACACTATGGCGATATTGCAGCAACCGATACGCTGCTTGATGTCATTTATTCCACCAAACCAGACGAAATTTTTCACCTGGCTGCACAAAGCCACGTCAGGGTCAGCTTTGATATGCCTGAATACACGGGCGATGTAACTGGGTTGGGCACAACCCGGATATTAGAGGCGATTCGTAAAAGCGGCGCTAAGTCACGCTTTTACCAGGCTTCGTCGAGTGAAATGTTTGGCGCTGCCAAACCCCCTCAAAATGAAAATACGCCATTTGTCCCTCGCAGTCCCTACGCAGCTGCAAAATTGTATTCATTTTGGATGGCAAGCAATTACCGAGAAGGTTACGGGATGTACGCTGTCAATGGTATCTTATTCAATCATGAATCTCCCCGTCGTGGTGAAACATTTGTGACAAGGAAAATCACCCGTGCTGTGGCAGCGATCAAAGCAGGCACACAAAACCAGTTATTTTTAGGAAACCTTGAATCAAAACGAGACTGGGGCTATGCACCTGAATATTTGGAAGCGATGCATCTTATGCTTCAACAAGAAACACCAGATGATTATGTGATTGGCACAGGTGAAGCCCATTCCGTAAAGGATTTCTTGGATGAGGCTTTTGGTTATGTTGACTTGGACTGGAATAAGTATGTTCGGATCGATCCCCGTTATTACAGGCCAACTGAAGTCGATTACTTATTAGCAGACCCAAGCAAGGCGAAAGCTAAGCTGGGTTGGGAGCCGAAAATCAAGTTCCACGAATTAGTCCGGATTATGGTGGATGCGGACTTGGAACTGCTTGGTTTGGACAAACCTGGTGAGGGTAAAAAGATCATCGAAGAAAAATTCGGTGGTTGGCATCGATGGGAAGATCAGGTTATTTCGATGGATAAATAACACGAGACTATTAAGTATCCTTTACCAGTCTTTTGACAAGTATAAGTAGATTAGATATAATAAATTAACCTTAAAAATAAAAATTTCTTGGAGTAGTACATCTAAACTCCCTGACAGAGAAGGCTAGCAATGGTGAAAGCAAGCCCAAGGGAAAAGTAAGGTGGAAGTCGCCAAGCGAAATACTGAAGAAATCCTAAGTGGAAATTAGAACAGTACGGGTTAGCCCGTTACAGCTGAGCAGGATGATGGTCCTGTCATAGAGCGTTCAAGACCATAAAGGTTTTGAAAATTGAGGTGGTACCGCGTAAGTTGCATACTTTCGTCCTCTGGGATGAAAGTATGTTTTTTTATTTTTGAATAATTGAGTGAGGAAGAAATGACTGAACAACTGCCAAAGACTTATGATTTCAAAGCCCATGAGGAGCAAATCTACCAGTGGTGGGAAGAAAGCGGGTTTTTTAAACCCAGTAACGACCCTAACAAACCTGGTTTTGACCCAAATATCGAACCATTTGTGATTGTTATACCACCTCCAAACGTTACAGGTGAACTGCACTTGGGGCATCCGCTGTTTGTTTCCATGGAAGATGTCATGATTCGCTATCACCGCATGAAAGGCGTCCCGACCTTGTGGGTGCCAGGGACTGATCATGCCGGCATCGCCACACAGCTACAAGTAGAGAAAATGCTAGCTGCGCAGGGCATTAAGCGCAAAGATATTGGCAGGGAAGCTTTTCTAGAGCACATGTGGGCATGGAAAGAAAAATACGGGGGCATCATTACCAAGCAAATCAGAAGAATAGGTGCTTCCTGTGATTGGGATCGAGAACGTTTTACACTGGATGAGGGTTTGTCTAAGGCAGTGCGTGAAGCATTTGTGAGGCTTTACGAAAAAGGGCTGATATACCGCGGCGTTCGCATGATTAATTGGTCGCCTGGATTGATGACAGCAATATCCGACCTTGAAGTGGAGTACTCACAAGAAATGGGGACCTTGTATTACTTCAAGTATATGCTGGCAGATGGCTCAGGCCGCTTCATCCCGGTTGCCACAACCAGGCCTGAAACAATCTTGGGTGATACCGCGGTAGCAGTGCACCCAGATGATGAGCGCTATCAAGAATTCGTTGGGACTAAGGTGCTTGTGCCTATCATCAATCGGGAAGTCCCAGTCGTAGCTGACGCCTATGTGGAAAAAGAATTTGGAACTGGTGCTTTGAAGGTAACTCCAGGACATGATCAGCATGACTATGAAATAGGCATAAGACATAATCTTGAGGTGATCAGTGTCCTAAACCGCGATGTCACCATGAATGAGCATGGTGGTCCGTACCAGGGTTTGGACCGCTTTGAATGCCGTTCACGCATCTGGGCTGATATGAAAGATGCCGGACTGGTAATAAAAGAAGTGCCGTATATGATGAATGTGCCGCGCTCCCAGAGAGGCGGAGAAGTTATTGAGCCTTTGATATCACAAGAATGGTTTGTCAAAATTCAACCCCTGGCTGAAGCAGCATTGAAGGCTGTTCAAGATGGGGAGATTACTATTGTGCCAGAGCGGTTCACCAAGGTTTACTACAACTGGATGGAAAACATTCAAGATTGGTGCATCAGCAGGCAACTCTGGTGGGGGCACCGCATCCCTGTTTGGCACTGCAATGCATGCGGTGAAATGACTGCATCACGGGTTGATATTGAAGCATGCAGCCATTGTCAAAGCCATGATATCTATCAAGATCCAGATGTTTTGGATACCTGGTTCTCTTCAGGACTCTGGCCATTTTCAACGCTGGGATGGCCTGAAGAAACGCCTGATTATAAATACTTTTACCCGACTTCTGTCCTTGAGACTGGCTACGACATTCTTTTCTTTTGGGTAGCCCGGATGATTATGGATGGCATTGAGTTCACCGGCAAAGCGCCTTTTCACACGGTTTATCTGCATGGCATGATTCGTGATGATAAAGGGCAAAAAATGAGCAAGACGAAAAACAATGTTATTGACCCACTCATTGTCATGGATGAGTATGGCACAGATGCCTTGCGGTTTACATTGCTGGTTGGATCCACGCCCGGGAATGATATGAACATCTCGGTCAAGAAAGTGGAATCTAACCGGAATTTTGCCAATAAGGTTTGGAATATTGGCCGGTTTATCCTGGGCACATTAGACAAGGTTCCTCAAACAGCAGAGAAGGATCCCCAGTGGAGTCTTGCAGACCAATGGATTATGAGTAAAACACGCCAGCTTGTTTGTAATGTAGAAAACCTGTTTCAAAATCATCAATACGGCGAAGCAGGCAGGCAGATTTATGAATTTCTGTGGAGTGATTTTGCGGATTGGTACCTTGAAATCGCCAAGACACAAATGGATGGCGGAAAAGATGCAGCTTATTACACCTTTTACATTCTGGCTGAAGTACTTGATACGGTATTGCGTTTGCTCCATCCCTTCACGCCCTATGTGACTGAAGCTTTGTGGGGCTACTTGAAAGCGAATTGCCTTGAAAACTTCCCAGGTTACAAGCCTGAAAATGGGTGGGAAGAAGCCCTGATTGTGGCAAAATGGCCAATGCCGGATTCAACTGAGCCCTGGGAAGAAGATGCCAATCGAGATTTCGAAGTTTTTCAGGAAATTGTTAGAGCCATTCGGAACGTGCGTTCAGATTATAAAGTTGAGCCGAATAAAAAAATCAGTGCAATATTTATGTTTGACGATAAAGATGCTTCGCTTTCCCTACAAGCCAATGCCCTTTCTGCGCTGAGTGGGATTGACACTGATAAATTGATGATTAATCCTTCTGAATCATTGAAGCCAGAGGAGATGGTTTCATTGGTGGTCTCTGGTGTGAAAGTCTTTATTCCACTGGAAGGCCTGGTCGACAAAGAAG
>Ga0209723_1002188_pt1 | contig 27125 bp, 27 predicted proteins | sample BiotimSIPDNA_2_FD_185750 | JGI IMG/M metagenome (GOLD analysis project Ga0209723, IMG submission 185750) | Anaerobic biogas reactor microbial communites from Washington, USA - Biogas_R2 time_0 SIP DNA (SPAdes) (version 2) | ecosystem: Engineered > Bioreactor > Anaerobic > Unclassified | place...
GTTACCATTGACTCCGACGGACGGGTTCTCCGCAAGGAAGTAACCCGGGACGTTCCCCGAACGGATTCTCCGCTTTCCGAGACCCTTTCAGCGCTTTTTTCCGGCCCAAATGGCGCCGAGTCATCCAAGAATTTGCGATCGCTCATCCCGAATGGCACCCGGCTTCTTTCAGCTTCGGTTAAAGACGGCGTGGCAACGCTCAATTTGAGTGAGGAATTCCAGTTTAACCAGTTCGGAATTGAAGGGTATCTGGGTCAGCTCGCGCAAATAGTATTCACCGCGACAGCCTTCCCCACGGTTTCGTCGGTACAGATTCTTATTGAAGGACAACGGCGGGAATACCTGGGAGCGGAGGGCGTCTGGATCGGCACCCCCCTGTCCCGGGAGAAATTTTAGGACTGCTATCAAAATTGTTGAAAAATTCCTGACGAATTATTGGGCCAGCTCTGCCATGACCCACCAGAACGCGAAGGCCTTCCGGTTCGCCGTGATGTGCTGGGTATTATGCTGTCCATGGGTTTCACCACCGCCGGGAGACGAACGGTTCCGGTACCAGTGAACACCTTCGGTATGAGAGTCCTGCCAGTCTTCGTAGAAATTCCCCCCATACGTTTCCGAATCCCCGTTATCGCCGGTATCTTCGTAATAGGTGCCGTCCATGGTGGTTGTGTCTATTGAATAGTAGTCAATGCAGTAGTAGCCGTTCGTCCGGCAGAATTCATTGATGATCGCGGCCTGATTTTTCGGGCACCCTTCGCCGACATTATTATTCCGGTTGCCATGTCCGGTCATGAACACAAAATTGACGGGATTCGCGCGCGCACGTCCTGAACCCACCTTTGATCCGCCTGTCCCGTATTCACTGATCAGGGTTTGCATGGACGAGCAGTAATCTGAAGCGTCATGGCCGCCAACAGCGTAACCGGTACGCGAAATAATCTGACATGCATGAATGCCTCCTTACCTATGGAAAACAAGGAAAGTGTAGCGCAAAATGGCAGAAAATCAGGCTTTTTCCGGTATTTCGATCCGCTCGGCGGATATCGCCCGGCGGCTTTCAGGATCAACGGTAACCACAAGGCCCCGGAGGGCTCCCGGGGTCTCCGGCAGTTCCATCCGGTAGAGAACCTGGGTAATGTTCCGTTTGATGGCCGATTCGGGATCCACCCCGATTACGGAACGGATCGGTCCGGTCATGCCGAGGTCGGTAACAAACGCGGTACCGCCGTCCAGGATCCGTTCATCGGCGGTTTGCACATGGGTGTGCGTTCCGGCCACGGCAGCAACCCGCCCCGCGAGATACAGGGCGAGAGCTTCTTTTTCACGAGTCGATTCCGCGTGAAAGTCGATCAGGATTACCGGCGGTTTTTCTTCGGCGTTCCACGTGGAAACAGCGGTGTCTGCCGCCCGGAACGGACAGTCGAGCGGGGTCATTTCTTCCCGACCCTGTACGTTCAACACGGCATACCGAATACCGTTCTTTTCAAAAACGCCCGATCCGCGTCCGGGAGGCGCATTGTCGTATTCTTCAATCGGCGGCGGGAAATTGGCCGGACGAAGCAGCTGCGGCATTTCCGCGAGCGCCGGCCAATAGTCGCGTTTTTCGAAGCTGTGGTTCCCGCCGGTGATTACGTCGGCTCCGGCGGCAAGCAGACGCAGGGCATCGGGTCCGGATATACCGGTACCGCCCGTCGCGTTTTCTCCATTCAGAACGCAAAAATCGATCGAAGCGTCACGTAAAAAGGAAGGAAGAATTGTTTCCGCGCAACGAAGCCCGACGGGACCAAAAACGTCCCCTCCGAGGAAAATGCGAATCTGTGTGTTACTCATGTGAATAGGCCGCCGTTCTGAGACTTTCAATAATGCCCGCGCGCCAGGGAACCTTCCGGTCCTCGAGCGCAGCTATGGTTTGTTCAATGTTGTAGGGTATGCGGATAACCTCGAATTCAGCGAATCCCGGTCCGAGCCGGACTAGTCCGAACGAGGCGCGGTTGTCTCCGTCCAGCGGTTTGCCGAGACTTCCCGGGTTCAAAATCCGGGAACCATGCAAGGTTTCGTTGCGGGGAACATGGGTGTGTCCGCACAGGTACACGGTCCCTTCTTCGGCACGGTCCGCGGACAGGGTCATCTCGTCCGTATCAGGATTCCCGTGAGTAACGACGACGTTCCATCCGTCCGCCTGAAACCGATGTACAGGTTTCAGGGACGCGAGCCAGGCATGATTTTCCGGTGTTAGCTGGTCATGCGTCCACCGGACATGATCCATGGCACCGGGTTCGGAAAAATAGGGGTTTGCCTGAAGCAACGCGTCGTCAATGACATAGCGGTCATGATTGCCCCGAAGAAATACTGACGAGGTGTCGGCGGAAAGACGAGCGACGGTTTCACCGGGATACGGACCGAGGCTCACATAGTCGCCCAGATATATCCGCGGAAAGCCGGCAAGGCCGTGACCTTCGAGGTAGGCATAAAAAGCTTCCAGAGCGGGGAGGTTTGCGTGTATATCCGAAGCCAGCACGAAGGTCATCTGGCAATGAGTATACTCCGGATCCCGCATGTTTTCAATTCACACATCAGCCTTGTCCTGCCGCCGCTCCACCGGTATAGTGGTTTCATGAACAGATCTTGCCGCGGTTTTCCCGCCATCCCCGTGAGGCTCATACCGGTACTGGCCGTGCTTGCCGCCGCCGTACTCATGGCGGGCTGTTCGCCCCGGAAGGAGCCCCGGACAGTCCGGGACACGCTCCGCATCGTTTCGCTGTCTCCGGCGGCAACGTCAATCTTGCATGATCTTTCCCTCACCGAATCCCTTGTCGGCATTGACCGGTGGTCGGCGCCCCTCCAGGGGGTTCCCGACGGTCTTGCCGTATTCGACATGATCAACCCCGACGCGGAACGCGTCATGGCGCTCGAACCGGACATCATCTTCGTTTCGTCAATGACCCGCGACGCAACCGGCCGGGATCCGTTCAAACCGTTTTCCGAACGCGGTATGGCCGTACACTACATTCCGGTCAGTGACAGTCTCGACGCGATCAGGCGCGATGTCCGTTTCATTGCCGAAGCCTGCGGCGTACCGGAGTCCGGCGAATCCCTGGTCGGAGCCATGGACGCCACGCTCCGGCGGATTTCCCGGATTGTAGCAACAATTCCGGAAGATAAGAGAAAGCGGGTATACTTTGAAATAGGCGCGGGGTCAAAACTTTACAGTTTCGGCAGCGGAGTATATCTGGACGAACTGGTGTGCGCCGCCGGCGGAAAAAACATTTTCGCCGGGGAGTACGGCTGGATCGCCGTTCACGCGGAGCAAATCCTGGCCCGGGATCCGGAAATAATTCTTACCAATGTACCGGATGCTGGAGCCGCAGCGGAAATCGTCTCACGTCCCGGCTGGGATGCGCTCAAGGCAGTCAGGGAACGGCACGTGTATGCGATAGATCACGGGGCAAGTTCACAACCCGCACCGTCGGTTATCCGTGCGCTTGAAGAAATTGCCCGGATTTTGCATCCGGACGTGTTCACCGGAGAAGAAAAATGAGCAACCGGAGCGTATTCCTTCTGATCAGCGCCGCCGCTTCACTGGTAATAATCATCGCCGCTGTAGCGATCGGCTCGGTTGCTGTCTCGCCAATCGAGACCATCAGCATTCTCGTTTCCCGCTTCACCGGTATTCAGATGGACCCGGAAATCCCCGGCTACCGCATCGCCATCGTCGCCGACCTCCGTCTCCCCCGCGTACTGCTCGCCTTTATTGCGGGGGCCGCACTGTCGGTAAGCGGAGCGGTCATGCAGTCGGTCCTGAAAAACCCGCTCGCGTCGTCCTTCACGCTCGGAGTTTCCTCGGGCGCTTCTCTCGGCGCGGGTTCGGTGATCCTTTTCGGCTTGTCCGGAGCGCTCCACGGCATGCTCACCGTTCCCGCAGCCGGATTCGCCGCGAGCGTCCTCACGGTCTTTCTTCTGCTCCGCTTTTCCCGCGCCATTGATCCCTCGCTCCGCAACAACACCATCATCCTCTCGGGAATGATTCTTTCCCTTTTTCTGAACGCGATCCTTACCCTGTTTTCCGTGCTCTCCACTGACGGACTGAAAAATATCCTGTCCTGGCAGCTGGGAAGCTTCGCCCTTCGCGGCATGACGCCGGTATACCTGTTACTTCCCCTCACCGCGGCGGGGACCCTGGCGATTTTCCGCTACCGACGCGAACTGGACATCCTCACCTTCGGCGGCGACGAAGCGGCGGCGCTCGGTGTTCCGGTACGTAAAACAAAGAATACGCTGGTAATCCTGGCCTCCGTGCTTACCGGCTGTACAATCGCCTTTACCGGGGTAATCGGCTTTGTAGACCTTGCCATTCCCCACATCGTCCGGCGTCTCTGGGGACCTTCTCACCGAACCCTGATCCCCTTTTCCTTTTTATTCGGCGGTTCCTTCATGGTGCTTGCCGACTTGTTCTGCCGGACAGTGTATCCGCCGGCGGAACTTCCCGTCGGCGCGGTTACCGCCCTTATGGGAGCGCCCGTTTTCGCGCATATTTACCTGAGTTCCCGAAGGAGCGGCGCATGAACGGGCAGATCCTTGTCAGTATAACGGATTGCCGCGCCGGCTATTCCGGAAAAACCGACGTACTCTGCGGCGTTTCGCTCACCGTGCGCCGGGGAGAGCGGCTCGGCATCATCGGTCCGAACGGCTGCGGAAAAACAACCCTCCTCCGGGTTCTGGCCGGCATACTTCCCTACCGGGGAAGCGTCCGTATCTGTCCGGTCGATCCGGATTATCCGCACCCAGGCGAACCGGTGGAACGGTCAGCGCTCACGGCGCGGCAGGCGGCGCGGGAAGTGGCCCTTCTTTCACAGCTTTCTTCCCCGGTTTTCCCGTATACGGTTGGTGAAACAGTTCTTTTGGGCCGCTATGCCCGCCAGGGCACCGGATGGAAACGCTCGTCCACCGCGGAAGACCGGGAAAAGGTCCGCAAGGCACTCGCCGACTGCGGTCTTACCAGCCTTGCCGACCGTCCCATCACGGAGCTTTCCGGCGGGCAGCTGCAGCGGGTGTATCTCGCGCGAGCCTTCGCCCAGGCCCCGGCGATTCTCCTCCTTGATGAGCCCACCAATCATCTGGATATTCACTACCAGCTCGACATTCTCGACCGGACGGCAGCAGGGATACAGCGCGGAGAACCCCTGGCGGTAATCGGAGTCTTTCACGATCTTCTTCTCGCGCGGCGGTTTTCGGACACCCTCGTCCTCATGGATGAAGGAACCATCGCCGATTCAGGCGATCCCGACGCTGTTCTTTCCGGCGACGCGGTTAACCGTGTGTACCGCATGAATGTACGCGAAGCGCTCCGTGATCTTTCACAATCCCGGTAAATCTGATATTCTGACAGCATGGTACACCGAATAAAGAGTGATATTCCGGTCATTCACGAATCAGTATTCGTAGCCGGAACGGCAGAAGTCGCCGGAAGAGTTACGCTGGACGAAAGCGCTTCCGTCTGGTTTTCCGCGTCGGTTCGGGGCGATATCGCGCCCATCCAGATCGGAAAAAATACCAATATCCAGGACGGAGCCGTTGTTCATTGCGACGAGGATACTCCTTGCGTTATCGGCTCCGGTGTAACCGTTGGACACTGCGCGGTAATCCACTCCGCCACGATCGGCGACAACACCCTTGTGGGAATGGGCGCGATCATCCTGCGCGGTGCCGTAATCGGTGAAAACTGCGTCGTCGGCGCCGGTTCGCTCGTCACGTCCGGAAAAAAGTTTCCCCCGGGATCCATGATCTTCGGCAATCCGGCAAAAGCGGTACGGAAGCTCACACCGGAGGAGATCGAGAAAAACCGGGACATCGCCCGGAAGTACACCGAATCCGCGCGGACTGCAAAGAACGACTATCAGGACGCCGAGACCGTTTAACACCCGCCAATGACCACACACCCCGATTCCGCGGCAACCCTTGCCGCGGCACTACAACAAACTGCTTTCTCGACCGGAACCGTTTCCGCGCCCCTCAAACGAAGCGGGACCGTCGGCACGATACCCTCGCCGAACGCGGCGCCTGAAGCGCTTGCCGCATACGCCCGAAGGGTCAAACTGCGCATGCTCCCGGACACGGTCATCCAGGCAGAGTTCTTTATCGGACAAAAAACTTTTCACCGGAACATTCCGGCCGGCGATTGCGCGGCGTTTCTGGAAGCATGCTTTTCCGGCATCTTTTCCCGGGGAGATTTTACCGGCCCCGCGGGAACGGCCACGGTTCTTGCCAACAAAAAGGGTACGCTCACCCTGATTACCACCGAAAAGCACGCCGCGGCAGATACGGCAGCTGCAGCCGCGCAGAACGACACCGGCCATGACCGTTTCAAGCGGCGCATCATCCCGGAAGGTACTCCGGTACCATTCCTGATGGATCTCGGCGTCATGAACGCGGAAGGCACTGTGTACAAGTCCATGTATCCCAAATACCGGCAGATAAACCGGTTTCTTGAATTTGTTGCGGACATCCTGCCCCGGCTCCGCGAACGCGCCCGGGAAAAAGAAGGGGAACCGCTTCGCATTGTGGACTTCGGCTGTGGAAAGTCGTACCTGACCTTCGCGTTGTATTACTATCTCCACACCATTGAAAACCTCCCCGTACTCATTACCGGTCTCGATTTGAAAGAAGATGTTATAGACCACTGCAATACCCTTGCACGGACGTATGAGTACTCAGGCCTCTCGTTCATGGTGGGAGACATTGCCCGGTACGCCAGGGAAGAGTCCATCGACATGGTTGTCTCGCTCCATGCCTGCGACACCGCAACGGATTACGCCCTTGCCCGCGCTGTTCAGTGGGGCGCCCCGGTCATTTTCGCCGTTCCCTGCTGTCAGCATGAACTGAATGCGCAGATATCCGCCGGATCCGCGAAGACCGGTCCCGCAAATGCGCTTGAACCATTGCTCCGCAACGGGCTCATCCGCGAGCGTTTTTCCGCCCTCCTTACCGACACCCTCCGGGCCGAACTGCTGGAGAGCGCCGGCTATACGGTGCAGCTTGTCGAGTTTATCGACATGAGCCACACCCCGAAAAATATTCTTATCCGGGCGGTACGGGGAAAGAGCCCCGGAACCGGACCGTCAGACTCGTACCGCACGCTTGCAACCTTTTTCGGTGTTTCACCCGCACTGGAACGGGAACTGTTTCCCGGCACGCCCGGCGGAAAGGATTGATATGGCAAAAATACTTTCAGCCATGAGCGGCGGTGTAGACAGTTCCGTCGCGACAAAACTGCTTCTCGACGAGGGCCATGAGGTTACCGGCGTAACCCTGGACCTCTTTTGTATATCCGATACAGAAACTCCGGTCAAAAACGCAAAGGCGGTGTGTGACCGGCTCGGTATTGAACACCGGGCCTACAATGCCCATTCCGCTTTTTTCGAGCGGGTTATTTCTCCCTTTGTGGAAACGTACCTCGCCGGGGAAACACCCAATCCCTGTGTGGTGTGCAACCGGCGCATAAAATTCGGTATCCTGGTGGACTATGCTCTTGAACAGGGATTTGACGCGGTCGCGACGGGCCATTACGCCCGCCTGGACCAGCATGACGAATCAGGACGCTACCGGCTCCTCAAAGGCCTGGATCCGGTCAAGGATCAAAGCTACGTACTCTACAGTCTTTCCCAAAATCAACTTGCCCATGCCCGTTTTCCCTTGGGGAGCCTGGACAAGGCCACGGTCCGCAGGATTGCGGTAGAAAACGGTTTTGCCGGCGCCAAAGCAAAGGAAAGCCAGGACATCTGTTTTATTCCGGACGGGGACTATCAGGGGTTTATCGACCGCGCGGCGCCGGGAAAGGTTCAACCGGGGCCGTATCTTTCCGTTGACGGAGAACAGATTGGAACTCATCAGGGGGTAACCCGGTACACCATCGGTCAGCGCCGGGGAATCGGCGTTGGTTTCGGCAAGCCGATGTATGTTGTCGCCAAAGACGCTGTAAACAACACGGTCACCCTCGGGGAAAACAACGATCTGCTCTCCGGAGGGCTCATCGCGAACGAGGTGAATTTCATCCCTTTTGACACACCCCGGGAACCCTTGCCGGTAGCAGCGAAAATACGCTACAACCAGAAAGAGCAGCCCGCCGTTGTACGCATCCTCCCGGATGGCTCCGTAGAAGTCCTGTTTGATAAACCACAGCGAGCGGTGGCTCCCGGGCAAAGCGTCGTGTTTTACCGGGACGAACTTGTTGTCGGCGGCGGCATCATCCGCCGGGCGATTCCGGTCGATCGCTCCTGAAAACCCGCGTCAGCCGGTTAATCCCGCACTGAAAGCTGGTCAAAAACCACTTCCTGGTTCGCGGCCATTTCACGCAACTCGTTCGCCGTTGTGGAAAGATGGGATCCCTGAACACTCAGTTCGGAAATCGACACCGAAATTTCGTCGAGCCGGCTTACACTCGTGTCGCTCATGCGGTCAATAACATCCATGTTTTCCTTGACCACTCTTCCCGTAGCCAGAATTCCTTCGACCGCCTGTTCAATCTTGCCGATAGCGGCATTCGCTTCTTCAACCACCGAAGAAATGGACTCGAATGCCTGTCGGGTATTTTGCGCTCGCTGAACGCCTGCAGTTCATTTTCAATCCGGGTCATGAGATCCCGCAAACTCTTTGTTTCCCCGAACATCTGCTCAACCAGCTGTGAGCCGCGGTCAGTCTCCCCGTTCAGCTGGTCAACCAACCGGCCGTATTCGGAAAGGGAGTGCTGCATTTCCTCTATCATGCTGTTCAGGCTATTGAGTTCACGGTCGCTGGCTTCCACACGCTTTTTTTCTTCGGTTATGTCCTGTTTGATCCCGCTGATTGCTCCGCCTATTTGCGTTGTCGCCCGGGAGGATTCTTCCGCGGCGGCGGCAAGGGTCTGGCTTGAATCGGCAAGACGTTTGATATTCTCGATCATGGTTTGAATGATTTCCCGGAAGCTGGACGGTTCGGTATTGAACGTCGTAACGCGCATTCCGGAGGAAACCACGCGGTTTATGGTCGACACAATGGCCGGGTCAACAACCACGGTTGAAAATCCGTCATATCCGGCTTCCACAAAGCGGTCTATGACCGGATTGAACACAGACGCCTGTCCAAAATTCGCCCAATCATCGAACGCGTCAACTATTTCAACGTCTACGCCATATCCGGCGAGTTTTTTCTTCGCCGCCTCGGCCCCGCGGCCTAGTCCTTCAAAGAATCCGATGGAAAGCGGCATGATGAGACCAAGCCGGTAGTGTCTTCCGCTCCGGTTCGGTTCCGGTTCGGCAAGCTGCGCCTGTTCGTCTTCCATCATGATCCGGGTTTCTTTTTCATCGTCCCAGTACGTCCGGTAATTGTCCTTGTCTATCGCGATCGGCTTCATGAAGAGTTTCGCCGTCAAGGGCTGCCATCCCGCCTCGAGGGTATTGTAGAGGTGGACCAGCGCGTTGTACGCCTGGGCAAAAGAATTCTGCTCAACGAGGCATACAATGCGGCCCTGCTTGAGCAGTTCAACATTTTCCTTCATTGCGTCGAAGGCGACAACACGGGTTGTTCCCCGGTCCTGGGCTACAAGGGTTTCCACCACGCTCGGCGGTGTATGGCCGTCGGTTATGTAGATCAGATCAATCTTCTTGTGTTCATCCAACAGCTCTTTGACCTTTTCGATAGTTACCTCGCGGTTCCCCGCTCCTTCGTACACTCCGAGAAGCTGAATATTCTTGTGCTGCTCGGCAAGATAGTCGAAGCAACCCTTCATGCGGAGCACATGGTTTATCTGGTTATAATACGGAATGATGCAGGCAACCGTGCCGGTTCCGCCGAGAAAGGCAGCAATACGCTGCCCGGCGACTTTACCTTCCTGGTAGCTGTTCGCACCGGAAAAACAGATACGGCTCGACGGCACATCGGTTACCGAATTCATGTCCGAAACGGCGGACGCAAGAAGGCCGGAAAGCGACTGACTCAGGGGACTCTGGACCGCTTCTTCGGCAACGTGCGTGCGAACCCGCAAGTCTCCCGAGGCGAACATGGAAAGGCTCCGCGAAAGACGCCGCACCGTCTTGTACAAAGGGCCGTACACGTCGGCCTGCAATTGACGAACGTGCCGGTACTTGCGGAACGAAAACACAGCAGCAGCAAGGGAAAAAAGGGTAACACCAGTTAAAACGGTCAATACAATAATCATTACCCAATTATCGACCTCTTTCTCCAAAAGTTCAAATTCTGTATAGTAACGCAATGAAGCTGAAACCGCGCATTATTGCCATGGATCTGGACGATACCCTCCTGAAACACGACCTCACCATTTCGGATCACACCGTGGATGTGTTACAACAGTGCATGAGCCGGGGAATTCTGGTCGCGCTTGCATCCGGGCGCGCCCCCGAAGCCATGTACCCGTACGCAAAACGCATCGGTATAGATAACCGGAAAAGCTATATTGTGGCCAACAACGGCTCACAGATACTCATTTCCGATACCCGTGAGCTCGTGTACGAACGATTTCTTCCCGAAGACATCGCGATCGAGGCATTCCGCCTCACGGTCGCGGCGGGGCTCTCCTGTCATATATACGACGACACCACCATCCATGTATCCCGCGAAACCGAGTATTCCGAGCGCGATTTCCGTCTTTCCGGGCTGAAACCCGTCGTTCCGGACGACTTTGAAGAAGTCATCCGGCGGGGTGTATACAAACTCGTCATACCGGGCCACCCCGAGTTCGTAACCCCGGTGGAAGCCGAATTCAAGGTGCTGTTCAGGGACCGGGCAACCGTATTCGTAAGCAAACCCTTTTTCATGGAAGTACTCCCCCTGAACGCGGGGAAAGGCGAAGCCCTGCAGGAAATTGCCGAAACCTTTCTCGGGTTTTCTGCGGAAGACGTGATGGCATTCGGAGACAGCATGAACGACGAATCCATGATCCGCTACGCGGGCCTGAGCGTAGCCATGATAAACAGCCGGAAGGAAATTCTCGACCTCGCGAAATTCATAACCGACCGGACGAATGATGATGACGGGATAGCAGACTTTCTGGAAAAGAACGTTTTATAGGTCCGAGTGCGTCCGCTGTTGTTTTACCCATACTGAATGAGTTATACTGTACTTCATGCTTGCAATCCCGATTAACCAGGATAATTCCCCTGAAGCGGTCCTTGAACTGCTATTCACACTCAAGGTTAAAGATGTAATGACCGCTCCGGTAATCACTGCCCGTCCATCGGATTCCCTTCGCAGCATTCAGCAGCTCATGAAAAAACAGCGGATAACCGGCATTCCCGTTTCAGGAGATTCCGGAAATCTGGTGGGTATCGTGTCAATGGACGATATCGTGAATGCCCTGGACAACGGGTGGATAGACGACCCGGCAGAAAAGCACATGTCGCAAAAGGTCATCGTGTTACAGGAATCCATGTCCCTTTCCTTTTGTGTTTCCTACTTCAACAAGTATTCCTTCGGCCGCTTTCCCGTTCTCAACCGCGAAGCACGCCTTACCGGTATCGTAACCGCCTCGGATGTCATCTCCACCCTGCTCGTCGCCCTGAACCGGGAGGTAGAACGGCTTGAACAGACCGCTCCGGCAACGAACGAGCTCCGGGATCCCGCGGCTATTCTCGAAACCGACATGGAATTCCGTACCGAGCCGTTCAATTTCGAACTTGCCGGTCAGGCCTCCACCGCAATCAAGCGCGCTCTCAAGAACGCCGGGATCGACCCGGGTATAACCCGTCGGATCGCCATCGCGAGCTATGAGCTGGAAATAAACCAGGTGGTTCACTCGGTCGGCGGGGTAATGCGCTACAGAATACATGCCGGACGGCTGGAAATAGAGGCTGCGGATGACGGACCGGGCATCCCGGATGTTGAAAAGGCGCTCACCGAAGGATTTTCAACCGCGAACGACCGGGTTCGCTCACTCGGCTTCGGCGCGGGAATGGGTCTCCCGAATACCAAACGCGTGTCGGACGACTTTTTCATAGAATCCGCGCCCGGTACGGGAACGCGGGTTCTGGTATCATTCAATCTCAAGGACAAACCATGAAAACAAGCGAACTCGCTGCATTCCTCGGCGCAACCTGTGTACAGGACCGGTATGAAGACCGGGAAATTTCGGGCGGCTATACTTCGGACCTTCTCAGCGACGCAATGGCGAATGCCCTGGAAAACGGCGTTCTCATTACCATTCAGGCACACAAGAATACCGTTGCCGTAGGGACCCTGAAAGACCTTAACGCGGTAATCATCTGCAACAACCGCACCATTCCGGACGACATGATCAAGGCCGCCCGCGAAGAAGGCATCGCCCTGTTCGTAACCGCGGAAAACCAGTTCACCGTTTCAGGGAAACTCTATCCGGTTCTGGCCTGATGATCATCCTCGCTGATTTTCATCTGCACTCCTGTTTGTCACCCTGCGGAGATCTTTCCATGTCTCCCCGCGCGATTGCGGCGGGTCTTGCCGCCCGAGGTGTCGACCTTGCGGCGATTACCGACCACAACTCATCCCTGAACGCACCCGCCTTCGGCCAAGCCTGCCGGGAAGCAGATATTACCCCGCTGTTCGGCATTGAAGCCCAGAGCCGCGAAGAATGCCACATTCTTTGCCTGTTCGCGGACGCTGAAACAGCCCGCATCCTTTCGGACGAACTCTATGCCGCCATGCCGCCCGTCATGAATATTCCGGAAAAAATGGGAGATCAGGTTTTTGTTGACGACGAGGAAAACATTCTCGGAGAGGTGGACAAATATCTGGTTACGAGTGCCAACCTCTCACTCGAAACCCTTGCCGCGCGAGCGCGTGAACTCGGAGGATTGGTAATACCCGCCCACGTTGACCGGCCGAGTTTTTCGCTCACCAGTCAGCTCGGTCTTATAGTGGACGGTCCCTGGGACGCACTGGAAGTAGTCAGCATGCCGGGCAGCCCCGGCGCCGATCCGGCTCTTGATACCCGCGGGTATCCGCTCATCACGTCGAGCGACGCACACTACCCCGAGCATATCGGACGGCGCGCCTTCCAGCTCGACATGAACGATACGCCCCTGTGCGACAAAACCGGCAGGGCAGACATTGAAGCAATCCGGGCAGCGTTATCCCGCCGCCCGCGCGCTTAATTGTTGTACGTTCTTTTCACCTTGCGGGTTGTGGTCATTTCAAGCGGATCGTCCAGGATCGTAATGCGCGAAATGCGCTGATACGGTTGAAGAGTCTTGTTCACCCGGCTCACGATATCCTCAACGGCCTGATACACCGGATCAACCGCTTCATTGGTACCGCGCATCACGTTGTATTTCTTGAAAAGTTCCTCTGCGGGATACACCAGCGCTTCAATACGCTCGTTTTTGTCGCCCTTGCCGGCAACATACCCGCGCACGGTTATCTGTTCAATATCGTTGTAATACAGCTGAAACGCATTCTCGATCTCTTCCGGATATACATTTTTTCCACCGTCGGTAACGATCATGTTCTTGGCACGGCCGCAGAGGTACAGGTAATTTTCAGCATCAATCCAGCCGAGATCGCCAGTACGGAACCAGCCGTCTTCGGTAAAGACCTCGGCGGTTTCTTCAGGCATGCGGTAATAGCCCTGCATGACCATGGGACCTTTTACACACACCTCACCGACACCTTTCGAATCAGGATCCAGAATTGTCATTTCCATGTACGGCGCAAAATGCTTGCCGACACTTGCTACTTTAAAATGCTCCCTGGGATTCAACGCGATAATCGGCGAAGTCTCGGTGAGCCCGTAGCCCTGGATAAAATCTATACCAAGCTCGTTATAAACCCTGAAGACGCTTGCAGCAAGGGGACCGCCGCCGGATATGGCGATGCGGAGGGTTGCTATGCTGGCCTTTTCCAGAACCGCGTGGAAGATTTTCTTTCCGGGATTTTTTCCCGTAATTTTCTTTATCAGATACGAGATGCCCATCAGAATCTTCATGATTCCATACACCACAAGACCCTTTTCCCGTATTCCCTTGAGAATCCCGGCAAGGAGCTTGTTGAACAGGAGCGGCACGCCAAGAAGCATGGTAATTTTTCCTTCCCGAAGCTCCCGAAGCATCCGGGATACAGCCATGCTCTTCGCGAATACAATTTCCGCACCGACGGACAGCGCTTCAATAAAAACGGCAAGCATGGTGTAGGAATGATGAATCGGCAAGAGGGCGTAAAAAACATCCGTTTCAAAGATGTCCAGATTTGTCTGGGCAATGTAGCAGTCGGAAACAAGGTTCCGGTGGCTCAGCATGACCCCCTTGGGGTTTCCGGTTGTTCCGGACGTAAACAGTATGGCGGCAAGATCCTGCTCCTCCGCAGGGGTTATTGCCGCTTTTTTGTCCGTTTCGAGCGAATACACATAATTTTTCTTGTATTTGGGACTCAGGGAATACACCTTCCCCACATTCTTCTTCGCGGAAAACGTTTCATAGCGTTCCTCGTCAACAAAAAAGACCTTGGGTTCGGCGGCCTTGAGCAGGTTTTCTATTTCATTATCATGAAGCGCATAATCAATGGGAACGACAACGGCTCCGGCAAACAGGGTCCCCAGGTAGGCAACAGCCCATTCCGGTGAGTTTTTCCCGGATACGGCAACATGATCCCCCTTGCGGACACCGCTGGAATGGAGCCAGGCTGCGAGTTTCTCTACTTTTTCCAGGGTTTCCCGATAGGTCAATGAAATCCTGTCCGGCTCAAACATGGTCAAACAGGGTCGGTCACCAAACCGTTCAACGCTGATCCTGAACATTTCCGGTAACGTAGGCCATTCGCCGTTAAATGCGGTCCCTCTCCAGGCATCAAGAAAAGCCCAGGGGGTTTGTTTTGTCAGTTTTGTTTCTTTCATAGTGACCTCGCCGTATCTTGGATTAAAAACAGTGGTGCGTTAGTATATACAGACACCCTATTCAAGGAAGAGGTTGCATCTGACCGATAGTAAACTCATGAAACACCATATATACCCGGCTATAATTGCCTTTACACTTTTTTTCCCGCCGTTACTGTCCGCGCAGGTCATTCCTGATGCACCAGGAGATTCGCCCCGATCAGCGTTTATTGCAGAAGCCAGAAAATACCTCGGCGTACCGTACCGATCGGGCGGCTCAACACTCCGGGGAATGGACTGTTCCGGCCTGGTATTTCGTGCGGCGATTGACGGCCCGGGGCTTTCCATACCTAGAACGGTTCAAACGCTCTCGGATCGGGCAAAACATGTACCCGACGCGTCCCGGGAACCGGGTGATCTCCTGTTTTTCAACACAACCGGCAGAATTTCCCATGTAGGAATTTATCTCGGAAACAACCGCTTTATCCATGCCGCGTCCGACGGACCGAATACCGGCGTCATCATCTCAGAACTTTCGGAATCCTACTGGAACCGGACGTACCGGTTTGCCGGAAGCATACTCGATACCGAACCGGGAACCTCCTGGCCGCGGCCGGAAGATTCCGGTACGACCGCCGCCAACACTGAACCGCCCGCCCATCCGTTTTCCGGAACGATCGGAGTTCGCCTCAACACTACGGCCGGTATCCTGTGGGATTTTATACCGGGAGAATACCCCATCCGCGGCGGTGAAGCCTTCGCCGAAGTCAGCTGGGTCAAGAACATGAGTGTGTACCCGGGTCTCGGAGCAGGATTCGCCTGGGACCGCCGCACCGGCTCCGTCAGTTTTCCGCTCATCGCCTCGCTTGCCATGCCGTCTGGCTTCCGGTTTTTCATTGGTACGCAGTATCATGTGCACGCGGATAGCGATCTTGACCGGGAACTTCAGTTTCCCGGCATCATCGGCGGTTCATGGACCTCAAAACCGGCGGTACTTCTGGGACAAAACCTCCATTTTTACCAGAGTGCGGAATATTCCTGGTTTCCCGGTGAAACCTTCGGGCTTGGATTCCGTTTTAATACCGGAATTACACTGAGTTTCGATTTTTAGGGAGCACCGCATGATCCGACCAAATTCACTGTATCCGCTACTTTTACTGGCCGGCACCCTGGTTTTGGCCTCCTGTTCGCCGGCTCTGATAATCAGCGTACACGATGATTATTCGTCTGATATCGCGTTCTCGTCGAACCCTTCGCCAGCCGGATCCGCACTCATGCGCCGCTTTGCCGGGGCCGGAGACGCGAGCGGCCCGTTGTATGACCGTACCGCCGTCAGTGGCGGGATTTCCGCCATGGGTATTGATATCGAAACCCTTTCATTTCCGTCCGGAGACGGATTGTCGTTGACCGGAAGGACAGCCAGTACCGGGAGAATTCCCGGCGGTGCGTTGTTCCCGTCCCCGTCCACACCGGGAATCACCCTCTCCCTTTCTCCCGAATCGGTATCAGCCATCATGGGGAACCTGCCCCCGGAAACCCGGGACCTTCTGGAGCTTCTCATGGCGCCGGTATTGACCGGGGAAGCCCTTGAACGGGAGGAATACCGGGACATTCTCGCAGCGGCGTACGGCGAACGTGCCGCGGAAGAGATGACCTCGTCCACATGCACTGTTCAAGTACGAGCGCCCCGACCGGTTCATTCCGTCCGGCTTACCGGGCCGGACAGCGACACGATCCCGCTTGAGAACGAGGGCTCCACCGTAACCGCCGCCATCCCGCTTGATCTGCTGTTAACCCTCCGGGAGCCCTTAAACCTGACTGTATCCTGGTAAGGGCGGATTGAATTTATTTCCATTAGATAGTAGAATACGGTCACAGTTTTATAGATAAACTTTTATCGTATTATTTTTTTTGGGGGTTTTCCTTATGGCAACAGCGTGTGGGTTCTCAAAAGAACTCGATGCTTTCATCGAAGAATGGAAGACAAAGCCCGGCAATCTGATCATGATTCTGCATCGTGTCCAGGAAGAGCAGGGATTTATTTCCAGAGAGGCTGCGGACGAAGTAGCCAAACGAACCGGAACACCATTGGCCCGCGTTTACGGAACAATGACGTTTTATCACTTTTTCAAGACCGTCAAACCGGGAAAAAACACCATTTCGGTATGTCTCGGAACGGCTTGCTACCTCAAGGGGTCGCAGGATCTCTTTGACGAGGCGAAGTCAATTCTCAAGCTCGGTGACGGTGAAGTTACCTCGCAGGACGGCCAGTTCTCTCTCGAACCCGTACGTTGCATCGGCTGCTGCGGACTCGCTCCCGTTCTCTCGGTAAACGGAGAAGTGTACGGAAAGCTGACCCGCGACGAAATAGAAGGCATAATCGCCAAATACCAGACTACCTGACGGTATGCATTACACCCTGTGCGATCTGTTCAGCGACTTGACCCAGAACGCGGTCGAAGCTGGAGCTGACCATATCGCGGTAGCGCTTGAGGAAACAGACCGGTCCATTACCCTGACAATCAGGGATAACGGACGAGGCATGAGTCCTGATCAGCTGGCGCAGGCAACCGATCCATTCTGGACCGACGGGATCAAACATCCCGGACGAAAGGTGGGACTCGGGCTACCGTTTTTAATCCAGACCGCCGAATCTACCGGTGGATCATGGAATATTGAGTCAAAACATACCGGAACAACGGGGACAACCGTTACCGCCTGTTTTGATTTGGCAAATATCGACACGCCGCCTGTCGGCGATGTCACCGGATTTTTCCGGCATGTTCTGACCTTTGAAGGAACCTACGAAATGGAAATCGTTTTTTCAGCCGAACGCGGCGGAAAACGGTGGTCCGAAACGATACGGCGGTCGGAATTGCTGGATACACTGGGCCTCGGAGAGGCAGGGTCCTTTACGGACGCAGGCTCTCTCGCGCTGCTCGGCCGGTATCTGGAAAGCTTGATGGAGGAATACTATGGCTAAGATGTCCCTTGAGGACCTGCGCAAGCTGCGCAACGAAACACAGCAGCAGATCAAGAAGCGCGAAACCGACGACAAGATCGCCCAGGTCATCGTCGGAATGGGCACCTGCGGAATCGCGGCGGGAGCGAAAGCTACCCTCGACGCGTTTGTAAAGGAGCTGGACGAAAAGAACATGGGCGGCGACGTCATTATCCGTCAGACCGGATGCATGGGAATGTGTCAGAACGAACCCACCGTGGAAATCGTGATGGCCGACATGCCCAACATTATTTACGGCAAGGTTGACGCCGTGGTCGCCAAGGAAATTGTCGAGAAGCACCTGTTGAAAAAAGAGCTGCTCAACGACCGGATACTTGACCGCCCGGCGGTTGATATCCTCAAGAAGTAAGGAGACTACGCATGGCATACAATCACTACATTCTGGTCTGCGGCGGAACGGGCTGTGAATCCAGCAACGCGGGCGGAATTTACAACAATCTGGTTGCTGAAGCAAAAGCCGCCGGAGTTCTGGATAAAGTTCAGATCGTAAAGACCGGCTGTTTCGGTTTTTGTGAGAAGGGACCGATCGTCAAGATTCTTCCCGAAGATTCCTTTTATGTTGAAGTAAAACCCGAAGACGCCAAAGACATCATCAACGAACATATCGTCAAGGGACGTGAAGTTACCCGTCTTCTCTACAACAAAGAAAAGAAGAGTGCCGAAACCGTTGAAGAAATTGAATTTTATCAAAAACAGCTCCGCATTGTTCTGCGCAACTGCGGTGTTATCAATCCCGAAGACCTGAACGAATACATTGCCCGCGACGGGTACATGGCACTCGAAAAAGCGCTCTTCGACCTGACCCCCCAGCAGATCATTGACGAACTCAAGGCAGCGGGCCTCCGCGGACGCGGCGGTGCCGGATTCCCCACCGGTCTCAAGTGGGAAGGGGCCATGAAAACAGAGAGCGACCAGAAATTCGTCGTCTGTAACGCCGACGAAGGCGATCCCGGTGCCTACATGGACCGTTCAACCATCGAGGGAGACCCCCACTCCGTGCTCGAAGCCATGACCATCTGCGGAAAGGCGATCGGCGCGAACCAGGGCTTTGTGTACATCCGCGCGGAATATCCCCTCGCCATTGACCGCCTCAAGATAGCCATGAAACAGGCCCGCGAAGCCGGTCTTCTCGGCAAGGACATCCTCGGGTCCGGATTCGACTTCGACATTGAAATCCGCCTCGGCGCCGGTGCCTTTGTCTGCGGTGAAGAAACCGCGCTCCTCCGCTCCATCGAAGGTCAGCGGGGAATGCCCACGCCGAAGCCCCCCTTCCCGGCCCAATCCGGTCTCTGGGGAAAGCCTACTGTTATCAATAATGTTGAAACCTGGGCGAACGTTCCGGTAATCCTGAACAAGGGAGCCTCCTGGTTCAGCAAAATCGGAACAGAAGACTCCAAGGGCACCAAGGTATTCGCGCTTACCGGAAAGGTTCGCAACTCCGGCCTTGTAGAAGTTCCCATGGGAACAACCCTGCGTGAAATCATCTTCGAAATCGGCGGCGGCATCAAGGACAACAAGAAGTTCAAGGGTGTACAGACTGGCGGTCCTTCCGGCGGTATCATCACCGAAGAAGCGCTCGACACCCCCATCGACTTCAAGGCACTCCAGAGCCTCGGCTCAATGATGGGCTCGGGCGGTATGATCGTTATGGACGAAGACGACTGTGTTGTCGACGTTTCCAAGTTCTACATGGAGTTCTGTGTTGACGAATCCTGCGGAAAGTGTTCACCGTGCCGTATCGGAACCCGCCAGATTCACTCTCTGCTCGACAAGATTTCAAAGGGTAAGGGCGAACTGGCCGACCTCGAAAAGATCAAGGAAATCGGTTTCGCGATGCAGAAATCGTCCCTGTGTCAGCTTGGCGCTTCAGCTCCCAACCCGACCCTCTCCACGATCAAGAAATTCGAAGCGGAATATGTAGCACACATAACCGATCACAAGTGCCCGGTAGGAAAATGCCGTGAACTGACCACCTACATGATTAACGACAAATGTATCGGATGCGGCGCGTGCGCCCGCAAATGCCCGGCGAACTGTATTACCGGCGAGCGGAAGACCAAGCACGTTATTGACCAGGCAGCATGTCTGAAGTGCGGAGAGTGCTTCAATGTCTGCAAGTTTGGCGCCGTGGAAAAGGTATAAGGTATTCAAGGAGTAACACCATGATCAATGTCAAGATAAACGGAAAACCGATACAGGTACCGGACGGAACGACCATCCTTGCCGCTGCAAAGATGCTCAACATCAAGATTCCCTCGCTTTGCTACAACTCCGATCTTCCCGCGTGGGCATCCTGCGGTATTTGTATCGTACGCCAGGAAGGCACCGCGCGTATGCTTCGCGCGTGCTGCACCAAGGTAACCGAGGGCATGAGCGTCATTACCCATGACCCCGAGATTGTAAAAGCGCGCCGAACCGTGCTGGAACTCATTCTTTCAAACCATCCCCAGGAATGTCTCACCTGTACCCGGAACGGCCAGTGTGAGCTCCAGTCGCTCGCGGCGGAATTCGGGTTGCGCCAGATCCGGTTCGAACATTTCATTATCGACCGCCCGCTGGACAACTCCAACCACGCCATCGTGTTTGACCGGAACAAGTGTATCAACTGTGGCCGCTGCGTTGAAGTATGCCAGCAGATGCAGAAAGTTAACGCGATCGAATACCAGGGACGCGGCGGCAAGACCGTTATCGGACCGGCCGCGCTCACCGAGCTCGCAGATTCACCCTGTATACGTTGCGGCCAGTGCGCTGCGCACTGCCCTGTCGGTGCCATTTACGAAGATCACTCCATGCGCAAGCTCTGGGACCGGCTCGCCGATCCCGACACCGTTACCGCGGTGCAGATTGCCCCGGCGGTTCGTGTTGCTCTCGGTGAAGAGTTCGGTATGGAGCCCGGCGACATTTCCACCAAGAAGATTTACGCCGCCCTCCGCCGCATTGGATTCAACTACGTATTCGATACCAACTTCTCCGCGGACCTCACCATCATGGAAGAAGGCTATGAGTTCATCGCACGCCTGACCGAAGGCAAGGGAGCCATTCCCCTGTTCACCTCCTGCTGTCCGGCATGGGTGGACTACGCGGAAAAGAACTGCCACGACCTTTTACCCAATGTGTCCACCGCAAAGAGCCCCCAGCAGATGATGGGCGCCATGATCAAGACGTACTGGGCAAAACAGGCTGGTATTGACCCCGCGAAGATTTTCTCCGTATCCATCATGCCCTGTACCGCGAAGAAGTATGAACGCCGACGGGATGAAACCATGAACTCGTCCGGTTATTCCGACGTTGACTCGGTACTTACCACCCGCGAACTCGCGCGCCTCATCAAGCAGTCCGGATTCGACTTCAACCAGCTTGAAGATGAAGAAGCGGACAATCCGCTCGGCCCGTACACCGGCGCCGGTACTATCTTCGGCGCGACCGGCGGTGTTATGGAAGCGGCTCTCCGGACCGCATACGCGGTGCTTACCGGAAACGAGCTTGCCGACATCAACTTTACTCCCGCCCGCGGCCTCAAGGACGTGAAGGAAGCGAAGGTTGACGTAAACGGCACCGAGGTCCGCATCGCGGTGGTACACCAGATGGGAAATGTGGAACCGGTTCTCGAAGCGGTTCGCTCGGCAATCGCCGAGAAGAAGGAGCCGCCCTACCACTTCATTGAAGTCATGGCGTGCCGCGGCGGTTGTGTCGGCGGCGGCGGACAACCCTACGGTGCTACCGACGAAATCCGTGCCAAGCGCGCGGCAGGTCTCTACAGTGACGATGAAAAGTCCGTGGTTCGTGTTTCCCACAAGAACCCCAACATTATCAAGCTGTACGACGACTTCCTCGGAAAGCCGAATTCGGAAAAACCGCACAAGTACCTGCACACACACTATGTAGAGCGCCCGCTGTACAAATAACGGTTACGTTTTTCAATTATGCCCCCTGTGTGGTCTCACCCGGGGGGCGTTTTTTTATACCCCCTTCTCACAGTCCGAAAAAAGGAATAGCATTATTAAAAGGAATATTTCATGAACAAACACTATGAACCCCAACTCGTATCCGTTCTCCGGGAGGGATACACCCTCAAACAATTCGTTTCTGACCTTTCCGCCGGCATTCTGGTTGGCATTGTCGCGATCCCGCTCGCCATTGCATTTGCCATCGCCTCAGACGTAAACCCTGCACAGGGCATTACCACCGCGGTAGTCGCCGGACTTGCCATTTCCATCTTCAGCGGAAGCCGGTTCCAGATCGGCGGACCAACCGGCGCTTTTATCATCATCATTTCCGGGATTGTCGCACAACATGGATACAGCGGCCTTGCCATCGCAACATTCATGGCTGGACTACTGCTTATCCTTATGGGCATGCTCAAGCTCGGCGTGATAATTCAATACATCCCCTACCCGGTTACGGTAGGATTTACCACCGGTATCGCGGTAATAATCGCCAGCGGACAAATCCGTGACGGACTGGGTCTGGCTATGGATACAGTTCCCCAGGAATTTGTTCACAAGATTACCGCGTACGCCGGACATATTAGTTCGATCAATCCGTGGGCGGTTCTCATTTTTGCCCTATCGATTTGCCTCATTCTTCTCTGGCCAAAAATAAACCGGAAAGTTCCCGGTTCGTTTATCGCGATCATTGTATGCACGCTTGCGGTACGCTTGCTCAACCTTCCCGTTGAAACCATAGAAGCGCGATACGGTACCATAAGCGGCGCAATCCGCCTTGCGCCAATTCCTCACCTTTCCCTCGATCTGTTACGAACACTTTTCTTTCCGGCACTCACCATCGCGTTTCTTGCGGGGATTGAATCGCTCCTTTCCGCCGTTGTGGCAGACGGCATGAAGGGAACAAAACACCGCTCAAACATGGAACTCGTTGCACAGGGAATTGCGAACTGCTTGTCCCCGCTTTTTGGCGGCATCCCGGCAACCGGGGCAATCGCCCGTACCGCGACCAACATAAAAAATGGTGGCAGCACACCGGTGGCCGGCATAATCCATGCGCTCACCATATTCCTTATCCTGCTCTTCTTCGGAAAATGGGCATCACTCATCCCCCTCTCGACCATCGCGGCAGTCCTCATGGTTGTCGCCTATAATATGAGCGAACTGCGCCTCTTTACCCGAATGTTCAAGAACCCGAAAAGCGATGTCGCCGTCATGCTCGCGACCTTTCTCCTCACTGTTTTTCTCGACCTTACCGTCGCGATAGGAATTGGCGTTCTTCTGGCTGTATTCCTTTTCATGCGCCGGGTAAGCGAAGCTACCACCATGCAATATCTCTCCCGCTACTCTTCGGATGAATCGACCGCGGAAGATGGCGTACAGAAAATACTCTCATCAATTCCTGATGACATTCAGGTCTTTGAAGTAAACGGCCCATTCTTCTTCGGCGCGGCGGACCGCTTCAAGGACACAATCGCATCTCTGGATAAAAAGCCACGGGTCATGATCCTGAGAATGCGGAAAGTCCTTTCGATAGATGCTACAGCGATCAGGGCAATTGAAAGCATTTACACACGGACACAACGTGATGGCACCCGCCTCATCCTTTCCGGCGTACATACCCAACCCCTTCTCGCGCTCATCAAATGCGGCTTCATGGACGAGATCGGCAAGGAGAACATTTGCGGAACACTTGAAGAAGCGCTCCAGGCCGCTCAAAACACCTGATTTTTTTCACCAAAACCCGGGTCTGGTCCGTCATAGAGTATGAAAACCATGATACCAACGACAACGGAACCGACAGCAGCCAGCCGCCTCGAAGAAAGCTACATTCAGGACCGCTCGTCACTTTTTGCCCGTGTGCGGGCAGCCGGACGGACCCTGGAAGAAGCTGAAGATATCCTGCAGGATTTATATGCTGAAGCCCTGGACAAGATTCCGCTACTGCCCGAAATCCGCAATCTTGGCGGCTGGCTTCAAACCCTGCTGACCAGAAGGATCATCGACTGGTGGCGACATGACCGGGTCCGGAAAAATGCCGGTGAAACCGGTGTTGCGGACGAAGTCATCCAGGAAATAATCGACAGCGCTTGCCTGAACCCGCTGGACGAGTATGTTCAGGACGCGGTAATCGACGCACTCTACAGCGCCATAGCCGCGCTCCCCAAAAAGCAGCGGGACGTTATCCGGTATCAGGTTTTCGATAACAGGACATTCCGGGAGATTTCCGATCAAACCGGAATCAGTATCAATACACTGACGGCACGAAAACGTGCCGCAGTATCCGCGCTCGGCATTTCGCTCAGGCGCTGGATGGAAGAATAAGCACGTATGGAGGTTTATAATGATTGAAAGAAACGGACATCATCGGCAAGACTGTGATCCCGATCAGTGGTGGAGCAGACGACCGATTGGCGTCAAGATCGTACTCGGAATCATCTTCGCGGCAGCGGGAATCGCCCTGATTGGTTTATTCGGATTGCTTATCATGAGTCTGTGGAACGCGCTCATGCCGGATATTTTCGGACTGAAGACGATAAGCTACTGGCAAGCCTGGGGACTCTTCCTGCTCAGCTTCATCTTTTTCAAGGGGTTTGGCGGCAGCCACAGCCGGACTGAACACCGGCGAAAGACACAACTCCGGCGTCACATCCATACGGTCATGGAAAACGAAAACGCTGGAACAGCAACAGAACCGTCTGAAACCGGACCGTCGTAATAACCGAATCATGCTGCAAAAAGAAACCGCGCCAACCCGGCGCGGTTTCTTTTATTTTTTTCAACAATTTTGGTAGCAGTAATTTTACTACGCGGTTTCCAGTATCCGCCAGAAGAACTGACAAGCCGTAACAATCTTGTCTACCGGTATACGCTCGTTCTTCGCATGCATGCTTGCACGCTCCTCTTTGGTGAGCGCCATGGCGGAGAACTTGAGAACAGTGGGCGATACACGGCAAAAATGCCGCGAGTCGGTGCAGGCAACCATGAGATACGGAGAGACTATTGCATCCGGCCAGGTTGACGCAACGGCATCATGAACACGTTTCCACGCATACCCGTCAAGATCGGCGACAGGGGAAGGATCATTGGCATATACGGTACGAAGGGTAACTCCGGTTTTCCGGACAATTTTCTCAAGACGATCACGGGCGGCAACCGCCGTATCACCGGGGAGCAGCCGCAGGTTCGCACCGGAACGGGCAACGGGAGGCATCACATTGTATTGGGGCGCCCCTTCAAGCACAGTGAAGCAGCAGGTTGTCCGCATGAGCGCGGCCAGTTCCCCGCCGGACAGTTTGCATACCAGTTTGAAGAGCGGCAGAAAACACCAGAGGTTGGCAAAAAGAAGCCGGAACGCAAACGATGAATGACGGCCCAGAGTGTTGAACATCTTCGCTGCTGCGGGCGTTAACCGGAGCGGAAAGGGTTTTCGTGAAATCTTTTCAATTGCCTTTGCAAGGTCAACTACCGGTTGCCGAAGCGCGGGAGCCGATGAATGACCGCCGGCGGCACGTGCGGAAAACTCGATATCGAGCACACCTTTTTCGGTAATGCCGACAACCGCGCAAGGCTTTTTGACACCCGGGAAAACCCCGGTAACAACGGCCCCGCCCTCATCAAGCACCAATGCCGGATGGATGCTTTTTTCTTCCATCCAGGCAACGATAGCCGGAGCGCTTGGTCCCATGATCTCTTCATCGCCGGAAAAGGAAAGGTATACATCATGTTCCGGGACAAACCCGTTTCGCATCCGCATTTCCGCCGCTTCAAGGATGGCGCACAGGGTAATCTTGGTATCAATTGCCCCGCGCCCCCACAGTACGCCATCTTCATCAATTTCGCCGGAAAAGGGAGGCTTGTCCCATTCTGCAGAATCGGCGGCAACTACATCGTAATGCGCCATGAGCACCGTAGCATCGTCCGGAGAACGGCCCTTCCAACGATACACCACACCGGTTTCACCTATCAGCGTGCGTTCACATTGAGCGGTAATTGTTGGATAGAGGTCTCCCAGCAGGGCACGGAATTCATCAAATCTGGCGGAATCAACCTGCCCCGGATCGCGGGACGAAACGGTCGGAATCCGGATCATGCGGGATAGATGACCGGATACGGTGTCCCGGTCGAATTCATGCGAGCTCATAGTCACGATATCCGCGTCGCCGGGACGGAACAGCAGCGCCCGAATGATAAGGACCGCGATAAAGAGGACGAAAACGCCGACAACAACCAGGGCAGGACTCATACCAGGCCCCGATTGTAGAGGATACGAGCGCCGGCAATTGCGATAAGCGCGCTCACCGGTACCAGAATGCTCACCGCCGTCGCGAGCGCCGGAACACAAATGAAAAGAATGATCATGGCGACGAGCGGAGCCACCGAGATCTTCCAGTTCCGTGCGATAAACACAACCCCGAGTGCGCCAAAGAGCGCGGGGAGAATCATCTTGAACGCCGGAAGAAGAACCGGATTCTGTAAAACCGGCGCAAGGAAACTGAAGAGAAGCACGCCCGAAGCCAATATGAGGGTCGTTACAATGGATGTAACTGCGATTGCTATGGTAGACAGTATCTCGCCTTCTTCGGTGCCCGGCTTCACGCTGGCAGTCTGCATGGCCGAAATGGCGGCAGGTGCTTTGAGATTGGTTATGTTGCCGGTAACAAAGGCCAGATACGTACCGCCCGAGCCGAGCATTGGCGCATAGGTCAACACTTCAATGGCGGTTACGGTCCAGTAGACCGGGGCCACCGCGAGTAGACCGCGGAAAACAGGCATGAAACCCGGCCATGCGCCGAAACGGATGCTGATCGCAACAGGAACGGCGACCATGACCGCGAGGGCGGACAACATCCAGACGCGGCCCCAGACATGTATGTCAGTTTGAAAGTTCTTCATTAACGCTACTCCTCAAAATCCTGCCGGAAGCATTCCCGGCGGCAATATCTGCGCGTACCATACGGCAAGCGCCATGGCGCCGAGCATACTGACCGGCAGGGCAAAGTTTTCCAGCCAGGTCCATTTGCATACTGTAATAAGCACCGCGCAAATACCCATGAGAAGCGCCGAGGAAAGAAGCACCATTATGGGAAGAATTCCCCCGGAAATACCCATTCCGAGAAAGGCCGAAATCATTCCGATAAAGAGCGCCGACATGAAAATCTGTCCCCACCGGTTATCCTTTTTCTGTATGGAAAGCACACCACTCTGAATTTTCTTCAGAAACAGGGGAATTATGAACAATGGAGCGATACAGCCAAGGGTCATGACCCAGGCTACTGCAGAAAAAACTTGCGTATCGGTAACGGGTTCTGTTATACTCGCCCCGAGTGTT
>Ga0209723_1002189_pt1 | contig 27066 bp, 23 predicted proteins | sample BiotimSIPDNA_2_FD_185750 | JGI IMG/M metagenome (GOLD analysis project Ga0209723, IMG submission 185750) | Anaerobic biogas reactor microbial communites from Washington, USA - Biogas_R2 time_0 SIP DNA (SPAdes) (version 2) | ecosystem: Engineered > Bioreactor > Anaerobic > Unclassified | place...
TAAAAACACTCGAGTTTGTTAACAAACGTTTCAGTGGCAATGCCAAAGCACGCACACTTATCTTCGGCGGAGAACTTTGCATGGCCACCCTCATGAAGTATATCCTGCAAAGCCACGGTATAGATGCATGCACCATCCCCGTCGAGGAATGGCCGGTAGTTACAGATGACAACTTCGAGGACGCTGCAACCAATTACAATCTAAGCAGAAAACGCCTAAACTCATTAACAGTCCCTCTTGAGGCAGGTAAAGTAGTCTGCATGGCAGGCTTTTTCGGGGTCACTCAAGACGGATTGGAAACAATACTGGGCCGAGGCGGCTCCGACTTAACCGCGGTCTTCGCATCCTGCCTCCTAAACGACACATACCAGACAAAAACCCTACTCTACAAAGACGTCCCAATCCAGAGCGCCGACCCCAAAGTGGTACGTGGACAAAAAACAGAACACGTCAAAGCCTTGACCTACAACGAAGCACACAAAGCCTCGATGATGGGAATGAAAATCGTTATGGGCCCAGCAATTGCGCTTGCAAGGTCCTTTAATCAACCCTTAACGATTGTGCCGATTGATGCTCCATCTGAAATCTCTGTTATCCAAGCAGAAAGTAGCGGTAGCGAAGTCGTAAAATGCTTAACCGGCAAATCAGGCTGCGCAATCCTAACAATGAACGACGAAAAAAGCCACTCACTTGAAGATTCACTGCGCATCTGGGAACGTAGAAACGACTTTCTAGACTTAGGCGCAGAAACCTTAGAAACTGGCGAGCGAATCCGAGACTTCCTGTTTCTCGAAGCAGATTTCCTGAAAAAGAACGAAGAGAAACTCAAGGGATTCGACGAGAACCTTAAAGTTGAGTATGGCTTAGGCGTAGTTACGCTGATCGGTGACCGTATGAAGGATTCGCCGGGTGTAGCTTCAGTGGCGATAGGCGCAATTTCTGGGATAAATATCAAGCGAGGGATTTTTGCACCACATACCTCGCAGATCATAATCGTTGTTGAGGACAAGAACGTCGCCGCCACGGTTGCGGCAATACACCAAAAGAAGCTACAGCTTACTTAGGTAAAAAACAATCCGTCCTCATTTTTTTAGTCGGTGAAATCCGCTTTTCATAGATAACTCAAGTTTATTAGCGGCAACTCGAAATAGAAACTTACCAACCAAGGCGGAATCCGGCATGTCAGAACTAAAATCCGAAGCCCAACGATGCCTAAAATGCAAAATACCCAGCTGCGCTAAGGGCTGCCCAGTCCAAACACCCATACCGCAGGTATTCAATCTGTTTCTGGAAGGCAAAATACGAGAAGCGGGCGAATTGCTATTCAACAACAACCCCCTCTCCGCAGTAACCTCCATCGTTTGTCCACACGACAGAAACTGCAAGGGCCACTGCATACTTGGCAAGAAGGGTCAACCCGTCGAATTCTATAAGGTCGAAAAGTACATCTCAGGCTTCTACTTAGAAACCTATCAGCCACCAGCTATTCAGAAAAACGGCAAAAAAGTCGCGGTGGTAGGCGCAGGCCCAGCAGGAATAACCATGAGCATCATCTTAGCCCAGAAAGGCTACTCAGTTACATTATTCGATGCTATGGACAGCATCGGCGGCACATTACGCTACGGCATCCCCGAATTCCGACTGCCCAAAAGCATACTTGACCAATACAAGAAAATCCTGGACGCACTAGACGTCAAATTCCGACCCAACACGCGAATAGGCACAAACATCCAAACCGAAGACATGTTCTTAGACGGCTATGAAGCAATCTTCCTATGCACCGGCACCGGACGACCAAACCGCCTTGGCTTGCTGGGTGAAACGTTGGGTCATGTGCATTTCGCCATCGACTACCTGAAATCGCCTGAAGGCTACAGACTCGGAAAAAAAGTCGCCATCGTCGGCGCGGGAAACGTAGCTATCGACGCCGCCAGAACCGCTATTAGACGAAGCCACTCTGAGGTCACAATCCTCAACTATAAAGGCGCCGAAGACATGACCGCTGACAAATCAGAGCTAGAAATGGCAATAATCGACGGCGTAAAAATGTTACATCACTCTCAGGTGGTAAGAATAGCGGACGACACCGTGAAATGCGTTAAGGTTGAGAAGTCAATCGCTAAAAACGGCGCTGTCACTTTCACCGAGGATTATCAAGCCGCTTTTGAAGTACCCGCGGATTCAGTCATCATCGCCATCGGTCAGGGTCCCGGCGCAGACGTCGCCAACGTTGGCTCAGCATCGGTTACTCAGAGGGGGCTTTTGCAGGTTGACGAGTTTGGTCAAACCTCGCAGAAGGGTGTCTTCGCCGCCGGAGACATAGTCACTGGACCGAAAACCGTTATCGAGGCAGTGGCGTTTGCTAAGAAAGCGGCAGCTAAAATCGAAGAGTACTGTAGCAGCAATACCGCTCAATGCTAACTCCCTAAAATCGCTACCATCTGGCTTAACCAACAATTTTATCTATTCGCCCACTTTATTTTATTTTAGGTGCTAATTTTTGAGCGAAAAAATCGATCTAGATGAAGTTAACGCCATCGATATGAACGCAAAAAAAGTTCTTGAAGCCCTCGCGGCACTCAGTAAAGGAGAGTTCGCGAATGGCGAACAAATCCAGCAATTAACTGGTCTAACCCCTGAGGTAATAAATAACTCTGTTAGGGCGCTGGAGAAGTCGCTGTTAATCGAAAATCCATCTCTTGAAGATAATTTACCACCGTATGACTTCTACGCTGTTGAAATCACTGATTTTGGGCGACAAGTACTAGAACGGTACGGCTAACAGATAGAGTTAACGAAGAAAATGAAAAGAGGATTATCCTAACCTACTGTCGCAGATTAGGCACAGTCCGTTTTTATCTATGGGGCAGCGGTTTGCTCGGTTTCTTCTGGTTCAGCTGGAGACTCAGGCGGCATTTCTGACTCTTCTGATTCGGCTGGAGCGGGGCTATAATCAACGAAGGCGGTCTTGGACTTCAATAACAATGGTAGAGCGATGACGGCAAGTGAAATCATCATGACCGCTGGAATGGTGATCCCATCTGAAAAGCTTAGTTTGTAACTGGTTTCTATTGCAAATGTCGCTACTCCACTAATCACCAACAGGATTGGGCCAATCAAGGTTACGGTAAAGCGTTTCTTTATGAGCGCAAAAACTCCGCTTAAAATGCCTGCCGCAGCTGCAGCGACTGCGAGACCCGCAATCATCCAGAAGCCCACTGCTTCAGGCGTGCTGTAGCCGTAGTAGCTGTAGTATGAAACGTACGTAGTGTAAGATATGAAGCCGACAACCCCTAAGGTTACACCGAGTGCTGCCGCGACGAATAATAGCATCGACGAGTTCGCTGTGAAGTCCCATATTCTGCTCTCTGTTTCGATATTTTGGTTAATCAAATGGTATGCCTTCTTTTCTTGAGCATTAAGGTTCAAAGCACCAAGTATTTAACATTATTCCAAAAATTAATCCAGCACTCAGACAAAATAGGTTAGGGAAATACAAAAAGGTAGAAACCGGCTGTTAAATGAACAGCACTAGAACAACTACTTCAGCCAATACCGCTACCGTCAGTATCCTGTTAATTTTCTCAACTCTCTTAATCAGACGCTCAAGTTCTTCATCACTCATTCATTCACCACCAATCACTTTAGAGAAAAGCGATTATGATTATTACTGCAAAAATTGCCAGTCCGATGCCGGCGGCTGCATACGACAATATCTCGGTACGTCTGAGGGCTTTCTCCAGTCGAGCATTCAATTCTGCCGATCGACTGCTTGAAGAAACATTGGCTGCCGGTTTATCAACTTGCTTTTCCGCCTGAACAGGTGAATACGGAGCGACCAGCGCGTCACAGTTACTGCAGACCACTGCGTCATTGCTAACGGCAGCGCCGCATTGTGGGCAAATAGACATTCAAGCTACCTCGCATATGCCATCTATGCAGACACCCATTATAGCCTTTTGCATAGCAGTTGCCTGCGCTGCTTTACCGTAAATAATAAATCACATCCGAAACAACACTTCAACAATAACTCTCCAGACGGCAATGGAGAAAACCGATGAAGATACCGCTAAACAAAAACACAGCAGTCATCGCAGTCATCATAGTAGCGGTAATCCTTAACCTCCACATTTTCCTGCAAGCGTATCCGCTGACTTTTGAACCGCAGACGCCTACACTTGAACGGGACTTCTCAGCGTACTATATAGGAACATGGCGCCTCTTCAACAACCCCGCTATGGTCTATCATGAAGGAAGCTTACCCGGCGATTATCCTCTGGTTGGCGAGCCTCAGCCGTTTAAGTACATACCGAATTTCTTCATAATTACCACGCCGCTTATGGCTTTAAACTACCAGAATGCACTCAACGCTTTTGATATTATACAGTTCCTAGCGATGATACCGTTGGCTTTCTTCGTGTATAAGCTGGTTAAGGACAAAAACCTGTTCTTGGCTGCGGCGGTCTCGTTGATTGTTCTGCTTCAGCCCATCCTTATTTCGCCCTCAATACAATATAATGACTTAAACTTTTTGCATTACCGCATGTGGAGTCTAAGCATCCAGACTTTCTCACCGAGCTACCTCTGTGGGTACACATTAGCCAACGCGCATATCCTGCAGAATATGCTTCTAGTGGGCGCTTTGTATTTTGGGTTTGCGAAGAAGCCGTGGCTTTCAGCGCTCTTCTTTACATTCGGCGCATTTGACCCGCGCATTGCGTTGGTTGCGGCGCCGCTTCTGCTCTGGTACAACAGGGCGTCACTGCTAAAGTTTATCGGCGGAACCGCTGTTTTGCTTGCGGTGACGAATCTGCCGTTCTTCCTATATGGTGGCATAGGCGAAGCCTTCCTAAATTCAGTTTTCAGAGGCCATGTCATTTCACAGATGTACCTTTATGAGTATATCCCGCTTTACGCAGTTCTCTCTTTAACAATTCTGGAATTCGGCACCGTACTTTATAACCGGAGAAGGCAAAATATCTGAAAACTTACAGCCGCGCCAATCTGTGCCAGTTAAAGAAGCATAAAGGGTTAAGTCAAGTTTTATGAAGGTCTGTTCTTATGGCGTAAGCAATGGCCTCTGCTGGTTGGCCGCCATCAACTACCGTCCAACTATTAAAGCGGGTAAGCGCAAGAGCCTTCGCACGCACCTTTCTCAGGGCTTCGTAGCCTTCGAACATTTCGATTTCTGTGCGGTTTTCCTGTATGCGTTTAGCTGCCTCTTCAGGTTTAACATCAAGGAAGTACATGTTCGCTGATACTGGAACTATTTTAGCAAAAAAGTTGTAGCCCAATATATGCAAGGGCTTAGGTAGGTAAGCCGTGCCCATCAGGTACCGCACGAAAATAACGTAATCGACTCTACGCCAGGAATAAAGCAGCACTGAACGGATAACATCAACCATATAGAATATGGAGGAAGCAAAATGGGCGCTTTTACCCTTCGACAGCAGGAACAGCCGGGCTTTTCGGCCAGCAAAGTTGTCGCTTTCGGGGTGAACGCGGAGACAGACGGTTTTATGCTGCTGCGTAAGGGCTTTTTGCAGGAGACGCGCTTGGGTACTTTTTCCTGAACCATCCAAGCCGTCGATGATAATCAGCGCTGCTATATACCTCCCATTATCAATAGGAATGTTACTGCGCTTAGCAGAGGAACCGCTATGTTGTCTAGACCGCGTGGTGTAAGTGCTTCGCAGAGTGTAGCTACAAACGCCGCCCCAAATGAGGCAACTATGAAGCTAATTGCTGGAAGCGAATAGAGGTAACCAAAGAACGCGGAACTCGCGGCTAGAACCAGAAAACATACAGCGAACATAGTTAGGGAGCCTTCAACGCTTTTTTTGGCGCATATGTTGAATTGATGGCGACCCCACTTTTGGCCGATAATGGATGCGGCGGCGTCCCCGTAAGCCAGCGGTATGATGCCAGCGGCGATGATCCAGGGTTTATCTGAAAAGAGTGCTGCCAGCGTCGTGTATGATATGGCGTAGAATACTAAGCCGTAGGTGTGGCCTCCGAAGGTTACGTCGCCTAAGCCTGATAGTTTTTTTATTAAACCCTTGAGCGGTGTGCCAGGCGAAACCAAGAAAGTTAACAGTATGAAGGGAGCTGCGACGAAGAAGGGGAAATTCAGTGGGAAGGTGTTGTAGGTAAAGAATGGTATTATCCAGATGAAGTTACCGATCATCATATGGAGGAATTTTCGGGAGATGTTTTTGGGCAGCCTGTCTTTTATTTTTCCCGTTATTATTATGATAACGACAATGTAGAGGTAACATATGCCCAGTAAAGTCAGGTTGAATGACAGATCAGGGCTCATATCTATTTACCCCAACATTCCCGCTATGAATGCAAGTAGCCCAAAGATGAAAAGGTACAGCACCAATTTTTTAATCTTGCGAGCGTTTTCACGTTCCGGTTTACATATAAGCGAAATTGAACACCAGACTAAGCCTATGTCGGTTACTAGGACGAATGGAATAAACCAGATTGAAACGATGCCCATAATAGGCGGGAGAGCGGAGAGACAGACGGCGAAGAGGAAGAAGAAAGCTGCGGTGAAAGCGGCTTTTTTCTCGCCGAATCGGACAGCCACCGTTTTTATGCCGTAGGATTTGTCGCCTTGGACGTCCACTATTCCTTTGGCAACCTCACGTCCGGTGTTGGATAGAAACGCCATAGCTGCAAAGAGTAAAGTGTTAAGCTGAATGAAATCGAGCGCGAGGAGGCTACCGTAAAGAAAAGGCGCGCCTATGCAGGCGCTAACCAGGAAGTTGCCGGCTAATCCGCTGCGTTTTCCAACGGTTGAATAGGCACCCATTACTATCCAGAATGCGAAGGCAAAGATTAGGCAGTAAAGACTAACGACGTATGCGGCGGCTAATCCGATTACAGTTAGGATTGCTGTTATGATTAGGGCTTCCTTTTTTGTAACTGCACCGCTTGGCAGGGGGCGGCTTGGCTCGTTTATTACGTCTATGCCGTAGTCGTAGTAGTCGTTGATGGCCATGGCAGCTGCGGTTAATGTGAATGCGGTTATGCCGCCGTAGAGCATGTTGAGCCATGGAATATTGAGTCCTGCTGCTAGTAGTGCACCTACGACTATTGCGAAGCTCATTACTAGACAGTTTATTGGTCTTAAGAGTTTGATTAAACCGCTGATTTTCGCCATAGAGATAGCCCGTTAGTATCATAGTGTAGCGGTCTACGATTAAAAAGTAATCGATAACTGATCAGCCTATTTTTACGCAGCCGATTCAAGCGATTAAGTAGCGTATGGCGGTTCGCGACGTAATATTTCCTTTCAGGGGATTAGACTTGGGTTGGCTTTTTTCAAATTAGAAAGAAGAAGGCAGCAGCTTCCTTGCTCTTCTTCTACCAGGGAGCTTTGCAGAAACTGCTGTTTATTGCCTGCGTTTGCTGGCGATTGGTACCTAGTTGAGGCAGCATCTACAAGTTGTTTCGCAGGAAAAGCCGTTTTTTGATAGACTATTTAGTTATAATAAGGGAAGTATAGAAAGAAAAAGGGTTAGGAGAACGATTGTTCTCCGTTTAGGGTTTTTTCCTAAGGATAAGGACTGTAGCCAAGGCTAAAGCGACAATGATTGCTATGCCCATAGCGATTATGTAGGTTTCATAGGGTGGATTTGCAACTGTTGGCTGGACCGTAGAGGTAGGTGATGCTTGTTCTTCAACGACAAACGCGTTTTGTGCGCGTGACCCGTAGTATCCGTTTGAGCCTTCAAAGATCGCGTAGACCTGGTATTCGCCTGCAATGTCTGGTGTCCATGTGTAGCTAAAGAAGCCCTCAGAACTGCTGGTGGTTGTGCCTATTGTGCGGTAGTTGCCGTTTGAGTCGATGACGTTGATGCTTACTTGTACTCCGCTTGCGTTTGTGGGTCTGGTGAATTGCTTGTAGACGTATAGCATCCAGTCTGACATTGAATCATCTGAGACAGCTGCGACTCCATTGGGGAAGCGTATCTTGACTTTTTCGTCTGCTGTGCCCGGCGAGACGTCTGTTACGGTTCCTTTGATGGTTACTGCTTTTCCGTATTCAACGCTTGTATCTGGCGCTGAGACTGTGGTTGCTGTGGCTCCTTTTCCGATACCGTACACCATCTGGTTGTATGAATCCATTGTAGCGATGATGCTGTCGCCCATTACTGCACTTCCGCCCCAGTCGGTCTGTCGGAATAATCCCGCCACTTGCCAGATGACTTCGCCGGTTGTGGCATTGAGGCATACGAATGGTGCGCCGCGTGGCTGTGGCTGGTTGACTGAGTGTTCGCTTTGTCCGAGGTAGATTTTGCCGTCTGCTATGATGCGTGGTCGTAGTGATGACCAGTAGTCTGACCATAGGGTTTCTGACCATGGATCTTTGTAGGTGTAGTTCCATAGTAGGTTGCCGGTTTTTGCGTCGTAGGCGTACATTATACCGCTCATACCATTGGAGTAGAGTATGTGATTGTAGATGCGTGGGTACATTGCGAAGATGTCTAGATAGTTCTGTGCCGGTGTTGGTCCCCAAACTAGGTTGCCGTTATCAATGCTGTATGCCCAGAATTGTCGTAGTTCTTTTGACCAGAGTACTATGACTCTATCGTCTTGGCTGCCGGTTGAAACGGATAAAGTTACGTTGCCTGCTGGTGCTGCGATGGTTTTGTTGAATTTCAAAGCGCCTGTCTTTGCGTCAATACCCCAGAGTACGAAGGGTGCATCGTTTAGAGTGATAACTGTGAACATGCCGCTGGTTTGAAGTCGCTGATAGCCTACGATAACGTCGTCTGCGTAGACCAGTTGGGCGCTTCCAAGTAATCCTTTGGGTATTGTTATGTTGTGTGTGAAGCCGTTGTAGCCGAATGGTGTTGCGTAGGTTACGGGGCATTTGCCTTGTGCGTTTATAATTTTACCCTGTGGCTGGTATGAACCGAACATGGGGCTGTTTTCTGTTGTTCCCCAGTATGCGTCGATGACAGATGACGAGTTCCAGATAGTCATGTAGCCTGCTTGCTGGTTTATGGTGTAGATCATTATTTCTCCGTTAGGTCCATACTGGCGTGTTCCGGAAGGCATGTTCTGGTATTCAAACAGCCAGCGTCCGGTGAATGGGTCAAAGGCTTCAAGTGTTGACGAGGCTCCACCGAAGAATCCGCCTGAAACACCGCAGAACAGAATCGGGTAGACTCCTTGGGTGTTGTAGCTCTTCCAGTACATTACTTGACCGTATTGTGGTACCACGCGGGATCCGTTGGGGTCATAGAGGGCTTTTTCCCATAATGTTTCGCCTGTGTGTATGTCTACTGCGACGATCCAGTTGTCAACTTTTTTAGCGCCGACTAAGTTTGTGCCCATTGTGCTGACTGATTCGCCTACGCTGTCAAACTTTTGATAGATTAATACGCCCATGATTACTAGAGAGTTGCTGAATTTTCCTTCATATGCGTCGCCTGGAAATACAGCTGCCGGCTCAGATATGCCGCTACCGCCAGCTAAGCCGCCGATTTGTAGCTGCTTTTGCCATATTATGTGTGCGGTTTCTGGTGCGTCATCTTGGCCTAGAGTTTCTGCGCCGCCGTAGCTGCCTGGTGAAAGCCAGCTTCCAGAAACAGACCACCATTCTCTGATTTGGCTATCTATTGGTCTGCTCCAGTACTCTGTTGGCAGAGAGAAACCTGGCCAGAACTTGGAGGCTTCAGCGCCGACAATAAGGTTCAGTACTTCGCTATCGGATGCTTCGTAGTAGCATTTCACGTTCTGTTGTCCTAAGAAGAAATCGTTTGTGCTATAGTTGTACCATTGAGCAGGGAAGTGGGTTTGAAGTTTGTAGGTGCCTTCTTGGTCTGGTACTAGGACAGTGCCTGTGCCGCCTGTTGAGTCGGTGTTAAATGGACCAAGTGTTAGAGTGGTGCCGTCTGGTTTGGTTACGGTTACGGTTAATCCGAACCATTTATCCTGTGTTATCTGTAGAGCTTCGGATATTCCTAAGTGCACTAGAACTTCTTCGCCGACTGCCACGGGGTTGGGTGTTGCGCCGACGTATGCATAGGTTTTTTTGGTTCCTGTGTAGCTTTGTCCTTGGACTGGTGTTATTGCCATCGTTGTTAGCATACTTGCAATCATAATAAGACCGAAAATAGTTGCTATTTTTTGCGTTTTCATTCCATTTTTTCTCCTATCGGCAGAAGCATAGCTAACGCTGATTCCGATAGTGTGCTAACCAACTGTTTTTATTGCTGATTAGCCAGTGAAAAAGCTAACTAGCCGTTGCCTCTGTCCAATAGTGTGCCTTTATGAAGCGTTTTGTTTATAAAATTTGTGCAATTTTTTTAATCATAATCAAATTTTTTTAAACGATTAATGTCAAAGAAATGAAAAATCTGACAGCATCTAAACGGCTTTGATGCCACAAAAAGAATCCGTCGTTTGTAAGAAAGAATTTTTAACCTTAACGCAAATTAGTGTAGGCATGGGAAAATGTACAAGAACCGTTGGTGAACGCCGACTCGGCAGAACCATCTACAAACTGGGCAACAGTGTAGAACTCAGCAGCAAAGAAGGAAAAGCAAAAGTAGCCGAGCAGAAATACAAGCAGAAAACCCAAACCGAACAAGGCTTTGCGTCAGATTCACCCGTCGAGAACATTCGTGACCCCTCCAACTGGAAGAAGAAGCAGCCACAACAATAACCTCTTTTCATCATACGCTTAGCGTATTGGTTAGGTCTGCTGGGGTATCTGGAATTTGCCATTTAGGAGAAAGAGAAAGTTACATGAAGCTGTAGCAATGTAACTGAGCCCAGAGACCTACTCAGCCCTAACCAACTATGCCTTAAAATAAAAAAAGGAAGGAAGATAGTTGTCGTTGTCGTTTTCTTCACCTTATGGATGCTTTCTTAGTACAAGCGCGACTAATGCGATGACGACTATGATTGCGATGAAGAGTCCTGCGATTGCCGGGATGAAGTATAGGTCAGCTGCTGATGGCGTTATGGTTGCCTGCGGTGCGGCTGTTGCTGATGCATCTACTACGGCGATTGCTGTTTCCGACGATGATCCCCAGTATGATTCTGTGCCTCCGAAGGTTGCGATAACACAGTATTCGCCTGCGACTTCTGGAACAAACGTTACTTTGTAGTGGCCGCTTTCTTCGCTTGTTGTTGTGCCGACGACGTATGTGTTGCCGTTTGGATCGACCACACTCACGACGACTGGTACACCTGTGGCGTTGGTTGGTTTAGGCTGCTGCATGTAGACGTATTCCATCCATGCACTTTGACTTGAATCAGAGACTGCTGGGACACCGTTGGGGAACCTTGCTGTTCTGTCTGAGTCTTTTGTACCTGCAGAAATATCCATCACTGTACCTTCGACTAAAACCAAGTTTCCTTGTTCTGAAACCTTTGGTGAAGCTGTAACTGCTGTTTGTGTTGGGCCTTTGCCTATCGAGTAGATTTGGCTGTCAAAGCAGTTCCACTGTATCAGGTAGCCATCGGCTGCGGCTGTTGGCACACGCCCAGTGAAGCTTAGTATGCTCCATACTAGTTCGCCTGTTGTGGTGTTGATTGCCAGCTGCTGTGCGCCTGGATAGACTGGTGGGTCATACATGTGGCTTTCTGAGATGAAGAGTTTGCCGTCTGCAATCATGCCGTTGTACCAGACGGGGTAGATGCCATAGCCAGTGTTGTATCCTGAACTTCTAGGTACATAAGTCCAGTCGATGTTTCCGGTTGCTAAGTCAACTGCATTGACGTATCCGCCGAAGCCGAAAATGAACATTTTGCCGTATGCAAACTCGGCAGCTATTGATATGTGGTCCCATGCGTTTCCCTGCATTTTTACTGGTCCCCATATTTGGTCACCGGTTGTCAGCGAGTAACCATAGGCTTCGTTCGTATCTTTGTTATGCAGTACGTATACTTTGTCGCCCGCACCCATTACCGATACATCTTGGAGTTTAGGTATAGTTTGGTTCTTGGGACCCCAGAGTAAAGCGCCTGTTTTCGCGTCAAAGCCTGCAGTCACTTGAGAGCCGTAGCTCAGCGAAGAGAACATGTTGTATGTTGGCGCATACCTGAGTACGATTACGTCGTGGTCGCGTATTGCTATTCCACCTTGAGATATTGCGGCTGGTAGAGCGACGGTCCACTCGATTCCTTCGCTCCAGTCTTTAGTGCCGGAGGGACGCATTGTTATCCCGTCTGAGCCCAGCATCAGTCTGCTGGAGTTCCACATTGTAAGGTTGCCGCCGCTTGTGTAGTAGCCAAGAAGGCTGCCTTTCTGGTCGGAATCTTCAGAGTCGTCGATTAAGAACGCTGGATTCTGGATGCCAGTGATGTTCATCAAATATTCGCCGCTGTAAGCGTCGTAGACTGACATGTATTCTGGGTTGCCAAAGAATGACGCTGAGGGACAACTGTATAGGAATGCCCATGAGCCGAATTCCTGTATAGATTTGAAGCGCATTACTTGACCCATGCGGATAACCTCATTTCCTGATTCACCTGCTGATCTTGTCCAGAGGGTTTCGCCTGTGCGTATATCGACAGCTACCCAAGCTGTTTTTGCGGCGCTGGGGCCTGAGTATTCAGTATAGTAGAGTACTCCGTTGAGGATTATCGGCTCGAAGAAGTTGGTGGCGATTGTAGTTGTCATGTAGTTGCTCATTTGGTCGTTGGGTATTGGAAGTCCCGGTTGGCCTCCGAAGTGAGTCGGTTTAACCCACATTATGTGTCCAGTGTTTGGCGCTGTTCCGTATGGCTGGAAATTGCCGGTAGCATCATAGCTGCCAGTGGTTGCAAAAGCTGGTGCTGCTAGCCCATACCAGTTAGAGCCAAGTGTAGCCCAGAAATAGTTCTGTGCCTGAATTGGTCGTGACCAGTACTCGGTTGGAAGCGGGGCAGTGTTGAACATTGGTATAGGTTCCGCTTGAACAGTAAGAGTGATGGTATCACTTACGCTTGGTTGGTAGGTGATGTTGTAGAAGGTTGGTGGACCGAAGAAGTTCATAACGTTTTCTTCAGCATGCTGTCCAGGGTAGGTGGCTTTGAATGTGTAGTTGCCGGTTTGGTCAGGTGTAAAGTTAGTCCATGTGCCGCCTGTGCTGTCAGATTTGCCCATATCTAGGGTTCGTTTGGTTCCATCGGGTGCTGTGACTTCAACTTTGATGCCTTCAAACATAGTTCCTGTTCCCATGAATCCAGCGGTGATTGGTGGTTTAGTCATGAATGCATTGACTAGCGCTTCTTGACCGGAGCCTATTGGGTTCGGAGCGACGTTAATCATCAGAAAAGTGGGAACTTCGGTAGCTACAGAGCCGTCGGTTTGTGCGCTAATGAGCGGCAGAGCAGAAAGCATGCTTATTATTAAAAGCAGAGTTGTAGTGAACACAGCCAACTTTTGAGAAATTTTCCGTTTTAACTTCATTTTCTATTCTCCATTTTTCTTTTTGGTTGAGCAGAAGCATAGCTATCGCTAATTATGATGCAATGCTAAATAGCGGCTGCAGTTGCCACCTATTAGCAAGCAAAATAGCTAATCAGCCACTGCCTGCCCGAAATCCGTATTCGTCTCGTTTGCTTTATAAAACTTACCACAAAATAGGAAATTATGGAAATTACTCAGGAGTTGAACGATGGTTTATCTAATTTTTTGGCACTCGCAGGTTTAACCGACAGGCACCCCCATTTTTTAAGCATTATATGGAAATTAATAGTGCACGCTGGGAAGAACTTAAAAAAGGATACCACCATCTGTTTCATTAGACATAGGTATTAAGGGAGGGGTAGGCAGTGAGTCAACCAATAGATGCGATAGATGCAAAAATAATCAAGGACCTTTTAGCTAATGCACGCAAAAATTTTGTTGACATCGCCTCGGAATGCAACCTGTCAACTGCCGCCATAAGTGACCGTTTTAGTCAACTTCGAAAAGCAGGCGTTATAGTTGGCTCCACTATTCAAGTTAATCATAAGATGCTAGGACATGGAGCTCTCTGCAATGTATTGGTAAACGTGCATCACCAAGAGATTGATCAAGTAGTTGATTTCATAAAAAAACTACCGTATATGACGTCGTTAATTGCTCCAGGCCCTAAAAACAGTGTTGGCTTAGTCGCAGGCTTTAACGATATACGTGATGTAGGAAAATTCAAGGAAAGCATTAGAAGAAACAAGTATGTAACGGATGTTAAAGTTGAAGTCTGGACAGACATAAAGAACATGCCTGAACGGCTTAAAGTATCTGAGCAAAGCACCTCAACTGAAGAAAACGTAGAGTTATCTGTAGAGAGCCAAAAGACGGATTACGCGCTAGATGATATGGATCGTAAAATTATCGACAAGCTACTGGCCGATAGCATGCAGCCGTTCGGTAAAATCGCCAAAGAGATCGGCACCTCCATAAACACTGTATCCAGGAAATACAAGAAATTAAACGCGCATAAGGTAATTAAGCCGACAATCCAGCTGAACCTTACGAAAATAGGCTACAACGCCGTAGTAAGCTTCCCGATCACCTTCGCCTCAGAAACTGAGCCCAATGATGTGATGAAAGAGATTTTAACGTTAAAGGACAGTGTGCTGTTGATTAAAACAAGCGGCGAAGTCGACTTATTCGCCTACGTAATGCTTAGAGACCTAAACCAGCTGCTTGAAACACAAAAGCAGGTTTCACTGATCAAAGGAATCTCGAGGATGGATATGAAAATCTTCCCAGTATTGGTACCTTGGCCAGCCCTAGGCGAATACATCTCAACTTTCTAAAACCCCTCTATGCACACAAGCTTTTCTGCTAATTGCGGTTTGGGTCTAAATTTGCGTTGTTGAATGCAAAAACCTATTAATCCAAACGGTAAGGTCATTTTGTTCATTATCAATTAGGGGAAGTAAGTAGAATTTGCAGTTTGAGCTTGTTGCGCCATACAAAATCTCTCCCGGACAGCAAGACGCCGTTGAGAAACTAGTCAAGAACTATCAGGCTAAGGATAAGCAAACGCTACTGGGTATAACGGGCAGTGGCAAAACCTTTGTTATGGCGAACGTCGTCAACAAGCTTCAGAAACCCACACTGATTCTGGCACATAACAAGACGTTGGCGGCTCAGCTCTATGGCGAATTAAAAGAGCTCTTCCCGCATAACCGCGTGGAGTTCTTCATATCATTCTATGATTACTACCAGCCCGAATCCTACCTGCCAGCGCAGGATATGTACATAGAAAAAGACAGCACCGTCAATGACGAAATCGAGAAGATGCGCATGCACGCCGTCTCATCCATAGTCAGCCGAGACGACACAATAATCGTCGCTTCTATCAGCTGCATCTACTCACTAGGTAATCCAGACGACTTCCGTACCATGGCTCAGAAGCTTGAGGTGGGCGGCAAAATGAATCGGCAGCAACTCATCCATCAACTCGTGGACATGCAGTACGAGCGCAATGACCAAGTGCTTGAGCCCGGTCGGTTTCGAGTTAGAGGCGACACAATCGATATTGTGCCCTCATACGAGAATGACATCATCCGGGTTGAATTAGCCGGCAACATCATCAGTAAAATAAAAGAAGTCCACGCCATAACAGGCAACGTTAAGAACACCGTTGACCGCCTCACACTTTACCCGGCTAGGCAATATGTTGTGCCCGAAGAGAAGCATGCCCAAGCACTCGAAGCCATCCAGCAGGAACTTGAAAGACGCCTGCCCGAGCTGCCGCCACTAGAGGCACAGAGGCTAAAGCAGCGTACAAACTACGACTTAGAGATGATCCGAGAAGTCGGCTTCTGCAGCGGTATGGAAAACTACAGCCGCCACTTCGACGGCCGCCGACCAGGAGTGCCGCCCTTCACATTAATCGACTACTTCCCCAAAGACTTCCTACTCATAATCGACGAGAGCCACCAGACCATCCCGCAGGCACGCGGCATGTACAACGGCGACTATAGCCGCAAAAAGAACCTTGTGGACTTCGGCTTCCGCCTGCCAAGCGCACTCGACAACCGCCCCCTGCAGTTCAACGAGTTCGAGGGTAAAATGGGCAGAGTACTCTTCGTATCCGCAACCCCAGCTGAGTATGAGCTTGAAAAGAGTGGGCCACCAGTCGAGTTAATCACCAGACCCACAGGGCTACTTGATCCAGAGGTTGAGATGCATCCAATCGAGGGTCAAATGCAGCACCTAATGCAAGAAGCAAAGAAAACGATTGAGCGCGGCGACCGCGTCCTAGTAACCACCTTGACTAAGCGTATGGCAGAAGACTTAACCGATTACCTCGTAAAAGAAGGCTTCCGTGTTAGATACCTCCATAGCGAGATCGAAAGCTTAGACCGCATCGAATTGATCCGTCAGCTCCGCGTGGGCGAATTTGACATTTTAGTTGGCATTAACTTGCTGCGGGAGGGCTTGGATATTCCCGAAGTGGCATCCATCTTTATCCTCGACGCCGACAAAGAGGGTTTCCTGCGTGATGAACGTAGCCTTATCCAGACCATCGGCAGAGCAGCCCGAAACGTCAATGGCAAAGTCATCCTATATGCGGACATACAAACCCAGAGCATCAAGCGCGCTATGGAAACTACCTATTATCGCCGCAACTTCCAGAAGCGCTATAACGAAAAATACGGTATCACACCCACGACCATTATTAAAGCAGTCACAATAAAGGAATCCACGATTAAAGGTGTTAAGCACCTCGCTAAAGCCGACATCGAACGCCAAATCATCGAGTTAGACGCCAAGATGCGTGAAGCCGCCGAGAAGTTGGAGTTCGAGAAAGCCATCGAATTGCGCGATGCGATTGCCGAGCTACAGAAGGGATTAGCGCTTAAAGAGGAAAAATCAGCCATTAAACCCGAAATTTAGGGGTTTAGTGCAATAATGTTCTAATCTCGGAGCAGTAGAGAAGATAGAATCTGCTAAAAAAAGGAGAGGGGAGCCAATAGTATGCGCGACGTTATAAGCATCAAGGGTGCAAGACAGCATAACCTTAAAAACATCGATTTAGAGTTGCCCCGCAACAAACTAATAGTGATAACTGGGCTCAGCGGCTCAGGCAAATCTACGCTGGCATTTGATACAATCTACGCTGAGGGCCAACGCCGCTATGTAGAAAGCCTCTCCGCATACGCGCGCCAATTCTTAGGATTAATGGATAAACCCGACGTGGACTCAATTGAAGGATTATCGCCTGCGATCAGCATTGAGCAGAAGAGCACAAGCAAGAACCCCCGCTCAACCGTTGGCACAGTCACTGAAATCTACGATTATTTAAGACTCCTATTTGCCCGCATCGGAGTGCATCATTGCCCTAAATGTGGAAGCAGTATCCATCCCCAAACACCCGAAAACATCACCAGCCTTATTATGGCTGAAAAAGGCAAAACCCTCGTCTTCCTAGCCCCAATCATCCGCGGAATGAAAGGCACACACGAAAACGTGCTTGAAGACCTAAAAAAAGACGGCTACACAAAAATCCGAATTGACGGAAAAATCTACGAATCAGACACCGTCCGAGAAGAAGTCAAGCTTGTACGTTATGAGAAACACTGGATTGAACCAGTAATCGATACAGTACTAATCTCTGATGAGGAACGCTCACGTATCGCCGAAGCCGTCGAAGCCGCTCTTAAAGCTGGCAAAGGCACAATGATAGTCATAGACGCCAATCTAGATACCAGCCAAAAGAAGGAACTCGAAAGCTTTGAAGGCGTAAACATGTACAGCACCTTCGGCGCTTGCCCCAACCACCCAGAAGTAATGTTTGAAGCGCTGGAGCCACGTATGTTCAGTTTCAACTCACCTTGGGGTGCCTGCCCAACCTGCCACGGACTCGGAGAAATCACGGAAGTTACAGCAGACAAAGTTATCCCAAACCGCAACCTCTCCATCATGGACGGCGCTTTAGCGGTTTATGGCAAAATGGATCTTAGCTGGCGTGTTCAGCAATTAGCGGCAGTGGGTAAAAAGCATGGCTTTGACGTGTTCACACCTGTCAAAGACTTTACTGAAGACCAACTACATGTGCTACTTTATGGTGATGGTGAACCCATCAATGCCAACTGGTCAAACGGCGCTAACATGTATATGCGGGAAGGCTGGGAAGGCGTCATACCCCAAACTATGCGTCTGTACCGCCAAACCGAGAGTGATTGGCGCAAAGCAGACATAGAAAAATTCATGACTGCACGACCCTGTAACGGCTGCAACGGTAAAAAACTTCAGCCGCTCGTACTTGCGGTACAGATTCAGGGTAAAAGCATCATTGACGCAACCGACCTCTCGATTGAGGAAGCAGTGGACTTCTTCCACGACCTACCGCCCAAACTTAACGAGAAAGAAATGTCGATTGCCAATCAAGTCCTCAAAGAAATCAACGCACGACTTGGCTTCCTCAAAAACGTAGGCTTAGGTTACCTCTCACTTTCACGTGCAGCCAAAACCCTCTCAGGCGGCGAAGCACAACGCATCCGCCTCGCAACGCAGATTGGCAGCAACCTAATGGGCGTCCTCTACATCCTCGACGAACCGAGCATCGGCTTACACCAGCGCGATAACGCCAAACTAATCAGTACACTCGCACGTTTACGCGACCTCGGCAACACCCTAATCGTAGTAGAGCACGACGAAGACACGATGCGTCACGCTGACTACATAGTTGATATGGGTCCGGGCGCAGGAGTACACGGTGGCCACATCGTAGCAGAAGGAACCCCAGACAGTGTCATGCAGAACCCCCGGAGCTTAACTGGCAAATACCTCAGTGGCGAACTCCAAATCGAAGTTCCAACAGAGCGCCGCCAACCAGTCACTTACATCACCCTCAGGGGCGCTAAAGAAAACAACCTCAAAAAACTCAGCGTACAGCTACCTCTCGGCGTGCTTTGCGGCATCACAGGCGTCTCTGGCTCAGGTAAAAGCACGCTTATGAACCAAACCGTCATCCCTGCGCTAAAGCAGATGTTCGGTGAACAAGTTGACCGCGTTGGCAAACATGACACGCTTGAAGTGCCAGAGGTAGTACGTAACGTTATAGTTATCGATCAAGACCCGATTGGGCGAACGCCACGCAGCAACCCTGCAACCTACACTAAACTCTTCGACGAAATCAGGCGTATATTCGCTGCCACAAAAGAAGCCAAAGCCCGTGGCTACAAGGAAGGTCGCTTTAGCTTCAATGTTAAAGGCGGCAGATGCGAGACCTGCCAAGGGGACGGAGTGTTGCGAATCGAAATGAACTTCCTCCCTGATGTCTATGTGCAATGTAGTGAATGTAAGGGCAAACGCTACAATCACGAAACCCTCGCAGTCCTATACAAGGGCAAAAACATCGCTGAAGTACTGGACATGACCGTTGAGGAGGCAGCCAAATTCTTCGAAAACACCCCTCAAGTACACCGCAAACTCCAAACTCTACTCGACGTCGGCTTAGGTTACATAAAACTTGGCCAGAGCTCGACGCAGCTTAGCGGCGGAGAGAGCCAACGCATAAAAATCACCCGCGAACTATCCAAACACAAGTCTGGCCATGTCGTCTACATGCTAGATGAACCCACCACGGGATTACACTTCGACGACACCAAACGCCTCATCAAAGTCCTCAACCGCCTTGTAGAGAATGGCAACACCGTCTTCATCATTGAGCACAACCTCGACGTCATCAAAAGCTGCGATTACCTCGTCGATTTAGGTCCAGAGGGCGGTGCAGCAGGCGGGCAAGTCCTCGCATCGGGCACACCGGAGGAAGTCGCGAAAGTGGAAGGAAGCTACACGGGGCAGTTTCTGGAAAAAATATTAACCCACCGATGACCAAAAAACGCCTGCGGCGATTTACCTTCTTTTTTCAATTAAGGCATTAAAAGCGCTCAGTTTTTATCAGTGTGCTTTCAAACGTCGTTACTGCACTTTCCAAAGCGGTAGTCATGTTGAACTGCAGCCCGCTTTTAATCTGCTTACAGCTGTCAATCTCCAGAAGTGCCCACCCTAAAACGCCTGCGTACCCTTCCTCTGGATTACGGGCGGTTTGCTGTACCTGCGCAAACTCTAACCTAAAAACTCTAAAATCCCCCGCCTCAACCGTAATATCCTCGGCTTCTAAGGGCTTTATAGCAATTTCTGCCTCGTGTGTTTCAATATTATTGCAGATAACAGGCACATGGAATGCTTCCCCCATTTTTGCTTCTTTTTGGCTTAGGATGGCGGTTTCGAGTGGGATGCTATAATTCATGCTCTGGGTGTACTGGAGAAGAGTGACAGGCATTAGTGTGAAGAGGTTGATTGCGTCGGCGCGGTTGACTTTAAGAGTGTGGCATATCGCATCTTTGGCTGTTTCTGGGATGATGGTGTAGTTTAGAAGGTAGCTGTCTGGGTTTATGCTTAATACTTCAATTATGAGTGTGCTCTGTGTGCCTGATGCAGTCACTGTCTCGGCGCCTTTTTGGCTGGTGTAGACTGAAGTGAGACTGTACGTTAGTTTCTCGCCGGCCGCATAGTGGGTTTCCAAAGAGATTGTTCCAATATTGCTCCTTGACGCAGAAAACAGCGCAAACACCACTACAATAATAACTATGATGGCTGAAGAGACCAGTTGCAACCTTCTGCCGATTTTACTGTTCATGGATTTTTAGCGCCTCTAGGTGGTACGAATTTTTCTTCTGCGGAAAGCCATCACTGCAAGTAGCACAGCCACAGCAGATACTACAGCAACCCCAAAGAACGCGTACACGGGGGTGTATGGGGTTTGGGTTTCCCACATGTTGGTAGCTACTGCCTCAACAGTCGCGGTTAAATCCTCTATGTACCAGCCGTCTTTGTTAGTTACGTTCCGGTAGGTTTCTGTAGACCAGACGAAAACGCCGGTGGTTTTGTCCCATTCTTTATGTCTAAAGGAGTCGTTGGCATACGTGACAGTTCGGGTGGCGCCAAGAAGAGTTATGTCTTCCTGCCGCTGGATTGTTACGTTCACGGGTCTGTGGTTATGTATGCTTGAGTCGTAGAATTGCATTCCTGGGCTCAAGTTGCCGGGGATGATGGTCCATCCGCCCACCGTTCCTTCAGTATAATTATAATTCCAAACTGCACTGCCTACGGTACCGTTTCTGTAGTTAGCAGTGAAATTCGCCGCGATAGTTTCAGCCTCTGCCTCAATGATTTCTATTCTGAAATGAACCACGTCATGTGTGGGAGGTGGAGCGCCCTTGCCGGTGATGGTAACGTTATATTCAATCCAGTCGCCTGCTTTTACACCGATGGTTGATGCTTCAGAGGTCTGCGCGTTTGAAGCAATTACGCTTGTGAATGAAGCTGCGGTTATCACAGCCAGCAAAAGCAAAGTTATGTATATCTTCATGTTTGGTCAATTGTTTCCTTGGGATTGTTAGTTTTATAGTCTTTTTCGTCAAGAAACCTTGACTAAACCCGGGAGGTGGAGAGGTTTTATATTCGTGTTCAAGACTTTCGGTAAAGTTTTAGAGCAGGAAAAAACCTCTGCTTCGATGTCTATACTGGGAAGCTGCTTGTAGTAATTTACCACGCCCTAATTTTTGCAGTGATAAACTCTAAGGACAGTGTTTGTTTATGAATCAATGCAATAATATCGGCCACACAAAAACAATCCATCAAACATTGGAGGTTGATGGTCAACAAATTTTTTATCGCCAATGCGGTAGAAGAAACGGTCCAGCGGTACTGCTGCTACATGGTTTTCCCAGTTCATCCTTTAGCTTTAGAACGCTAATGCCCCTGCTGTCGGATACTGCCGATTTAATCGCACCCGACTTACCGGGCTCTGGGTTTACAGAGAACACCAACGATTATGTCTACACTTTCGAGAACATGTCTCACACCATCGAGCACTTTCTAGATAAACTGGGAATCTCTCGGTACTTCGTGTACTTAACTGACTTTGGCACCCCGGTGGGTTACTATTTGGCTATGCGCCATCCAGAGCGTATAATGGGTCTTATTGTGCAGAACGGAAACGCCCACGAAGAGGGGCTGGGTCCAGTATGGGATGCGGTGAAGGCGTACTGGGCGACGCCGAGCAGGGAGAATCGAGCGAGGATTGGCGACTGGTTTAATTTCGAGGGCACCAAGGATCAATATGTCGGCGATGTTCCTGAACGCGTTAAGCCGCTTTTTGCTCCTGAAGCTTGGCACTTAGACTGGGAAAGGCTGTCTCGTCCGGGCTACACAGACATCCAGTTCCGGATTTTTGAAGATTATAAGAATCATGTTGCCAGCTTCCCACAGATCACTGCCTCCACAAGTTGCATCAGCCGCCATGCTTGATAATGTGGGGACGTCATGACAAATTTTTCAGGGTTGATGAGGTCTTAGCATACGCACGTAAGTTAGACTACGTGGAAATCCATGTTCTGGATGGTGCACATTTTCTCTTAGAAACACATGCAGAGGAATGTTCGGCGCTTATGAGGAGATTTATCCAGTATATCATTAAGGTCAATGACGTTACTGTAAAGTAACTCCAAATCGGTAGTTATGTTACGTGACTGCGGCAACAGCAGTAGAAAAACAAGTCTAAAAATCAGTTTTAAAACGCTAATTACAACCACACTGCAACGCATAGCAAACACAGAAGCAAAAAAACCCAGCAACCCACACACCCGCATAGAAGAGGAAGAGTAAGTCAAGCTACTGCCGTCATCTTAATAGAAAAAACAGATTTTGGGCAGTTATGAGAAATGCTTAATGCGTTCAGCGTTCAGTCAAATAGCAGCGGCAGAAGCTCATGATTCCATTATCAGGTCCAGATGATTTCAAAGCAATCGATATACCAACTGACCCAGGTGTGTATCTCTACCGCAACAGCGAAGGTGAAATTATCTACGTGGGCAAAGCCAAAAACCTCCGTAACCGCGTTAAATCCTACTTCTCAAGCATCTACCAACCCGTAAAAACCCGCCAGCTTGTCCTGCACATCCGAAGCATAGACTGGATGGTAGTAAACAACGAAGTCGAAGCCCTGCTTCTGGAAAACAAGCTAATCAAGCAGCACACGCCTAAATATAACATCAACCTCAAAGACGCCAAAACCTACGCTTACATCTCACTTACACGCGAACCCTACTCACGGATTCTGACAAGTCGCAAAGTCAGCCGCAAACTCGAATCCTTCGGCCCCTACACAGACGGCTACACCCGCCAAGACCTCCAGCGGCTAGTCACTAAAGTATACAAGCTCCGTACATGCAAAAACATGCATAAACGCGCCTGCCTAAACTACCACATCCACCAGTGCAGTGCCCCCTGCGTCGGCAAAGTCACCCCTGAACAGTATGCCCAGCAGGTAGAACGCGCCAGAGATTTCCTCGGCGGCAACTACGAGGGAACGTTGGGGATGCTTAACGAAAGGATGGCGGCTGCTTCTAAGGCGATGCAGTTTGAAACCGCACTGGAACTTCGTAACCAGATCTCATCCATTCGGCTTCTTACGGAGCGCCAGATTGTGGATAACGAGCGCCGCTACGACCAAGATGTGATGGTCTTCCGCCAAGTGGGCGAGAAGATGCTGGCGGTGCAGATGGGTGTCCGCAAAGGCGTATTGTTAGGCAAGAAGGAGTTCAGCGTGGACCTGCAGTCGATGGTTGAGCAGGAATTCCTAAAAGCATACTACACCTCAAACCAGATTCCCCGCGAAATACTGCTTAACAAGCCCTGCTGGACGGAGCCTACCGAGAAAGCTGCGCTCGAAGAATTCCTCGCCTCGCGGCGACTGGCGCCTGTTTCGCTAACCGTGCCCCGTCGCGGAGACAAGGTTGCGCTGGTGCAGCTTGCAGAAAAGAACCTTGAGTCCTCACTCGAAGTAGACGGCGCACTCGTAGACCTCCAGAATAACCTTAACCTTCCAGCGTTGCCACGCATAATCGAGTGCTTCGACATCTCTAACCTCGGCACCGAACACGTCGTGTCAGGCATGGTAGCCTTCCGCGATGCTAAACCAGACAAGAAGAATTACCGTAAATTCAAAATTAATACCTTCACAGGACAAGATGACTTCGCAAGCATGAACGAGGTTGTCACGCGCCGTTATAAACGCCAAATCGAGGAAAAAAATCCTCTGCCTAACCTGATTGTTATCGACGGCGGGCCAGGACAGGTGCATGCAGCCAAAACGGCACTCGAAAAGCTCGGTGTGAAACTGCCGCTCATCGGGTTAGCGAAGGAACGTGAGGAAATCTACTTCCCAGACGATCCAGCTCCGCACAGCTTCGATGCAAACAGTCGCATGATGCTACTGCTCAGAAGAATCCGCGATGCCACCCATGACTTTTCATTGGGCTACAACCGCAAACGACGCGAGATGCAGGTGAGGGATGAATTCAAGCATCCAAGCCGCCGCGCTAAACCAAAAGGTGCTCAAGCAGGATCTTCAAGCCAATAAGGATCAACACGGCGCCGCCAACTATTTCTATTCTGTGACCGAAGACTTTGCCTAAGCCGCTGCCGAAGTAGAAACCGACAAGTGAGAGCCCGAACGTTATCGCCCCGATAGCCGCAATCGGCAGTACTATGGAGGTTTGTAGAAATGCAAAGCTTAAGCCGACCATCAGGGCGTCGATGCTGGTTGCAACCGCCATAATCAGAAGTGCATGAATCTTCAAGTCTTTGGGGCCTTTGTGGTCTTCGTCTTTTTTGCTACCTTCGTAGATCATTTTTGCGCCAATAAACGCTAAGAGACCAAACGCGATCCAGTGATCAAACCCCGATATGACGTCTGCGAGGCTTAACCCGACGGCCCAACCTATCACAGGCATAAGCATCTGAAAGCCGCCGAAAAAAGCCGCAGTTAACAGCCCTGCCCTGTGCCTGTCTCGACTGATGGTCATGCCGCTGGCTATGGACACCGCAAACGCATCCATCGCTAAGCCGACAGCGATCAGAATGATTGTTAAGGCGTCCACTGGTCACACCGTAAATATGCCATGCTACTGTTTGGGCAATATAGGCTTTTTCGAGTCGATCAGACGAATTTACGTAGAGTCTCCTCTAATTCGTCAAAGCCTCGGATAATCATGTCTGAATGGTACACTATCCAGGGGCTTAGGCACTTGATCGGCGAAACCACAATGATCTGTTTACCCTTGCGTTTAGCGTAGAACATCTCCATGCAGGCGCCAGCTGAGAGAACCGGCAGGTACACGACCATAATGTCACATCGGTCGGCATCGTCGAGATCCCGTTGCACAAAATCAAACGTAGGCACTTTATCCCACCAGCACTCCTCCGTGCCTTTGTAGATGACTCTTTCCCGTTTCCAGGGATCAATTACTTCTAAATCAAGTTTATTGGCTATGGCGGTTACTGTTTGGCGGTAATCCTGCTGTTTTTCCATACCGATTATGGGACCCGAAATGAATAGCTTCTTCAACTCAGCGACCAACTATTACTCTATATACCGCAACGTAATAAATAGCCCTCAACGCTACGCAAAACAGAGTGCATTTTAAACTCCCTAATACTACTAGTTAATTATGCGCAGTCAAGAACTCATTTTAGAGCGCTACGAAACCGATAAAGTAAAAAACCGTTATCTAGAAAACTATGACCCCATACTTGAGCCGTGGGTAAAAAAGGAAGTCGCACTACTGGAAATCGGGCTTCATAAAGGCGGCTCACTGCTGCTTTGGCAAGATTACTTCTCGAAGGGAAAGATAACTGGCATAGACATTCATCTACCAAAAGAGTTCCAGCCGACAGAACGCATCAAGGTTTTCGAAGGCGACCAAGCAGACACGGCATTCCTTTCAAGGGTTGCAAAAGAGACAGCGCCCGACGGGTACGACATCATTATCGACGACGGATCGCATATTGGTGAATTCACAAGAAAATCGTTCTGGCACCTCTTTGATAACCACCTAAAACCAGGCGGATTATACGTGATTGAGGACTGGTACACGGGCTACTGGGAGGATTGGCCAGACGGGAAGCAATACATAGAAGAAAAAGCTGGGAAGCCAAGTTTAAAATGGCGGCTCATTTCCAAAGCGAACGCACTTGTCAGGAGGCATAACCTCAAAGTGCCCTCTTCTCTGTATAGATTATCCAAGAAAACCTACAGCTCCCACAGTTATGGCATGGTTGGATTCATCAAACAACTTGTTGATGAGCAAGCCGCCGCTGAACTTACCAAGGGACGCTCCGATGGTACGCCGCAGAGGCAATCCCGCTTCGAGAGCCTGCATATTACGCCGTCAATTGTTTTTGTAAAGAAAAGTCAAACGTAAAAGGCTAAGAGTCTTAGTTAAACCTGCTTTTTGGCAATCTTATTTAGATGCTTAAATGCAGTATAGGTAGTTTATTATGTCTAAGACTCTTGCAATGCAGGAAAAAGCCAGCGCATACGATAAAGTAGGTACCAGCCGCGCCGAAGTCAACAGGGCACTCACAGCCCTCAAAGAGCTCAGAGCAAAGTATCCCTTCACAGAAAACCTTCGGGAAATAGAATGGCTCGACCCAGACAAACTCTTCAAATTAAACCCAGATGAGACAGGGGAATTCTTTCGACTAATAGAAACATACATGAGACCGCTGGGCTACGCAACCGTGAACAGCAGCAACGTCTACCGCAACGCCCGCCTGCAGATCAAGGACTTCAAAAACCTGCTACGATTAACCGTAGACGAACGGAAGTCTCTGGCTGAAAAAATCGATGCTCCATGGGATCGTATTGGAGGCTTGGGGCAGGACAAGCATTTGGCCAAGCAGATAATATTTTGCTTCAACTTTGACCGCGGCACCGTATTGCCCATCTTTAGTAATCAGCACCTGCGGCACTTCGCAAGCCGAGTTGCAGAAGGTACCAGTAGTCAAACTAAATATTTCTCACCTGGGCAAGAATACGAACACTACACCAAAGAGTTGATATCTTCAAAGAACAGCCGACCCATAACCAAAGCCTGGGATGTCACCTATTTTGTGCGGTTTCTCTATCGGACGTTTCCGCCGCCGGACAGTGAACGGATTGGAGTTAACGTTTCAAGCGAACGTAAAGTAGGCATGGCTATATCCAATGAGCAGCTTGAGTTACAGGGGTTCATGAGGCTGCTAGGTGAGCTACA